>Ga0137429_1000524_pt1 | contig 14981 bp, 14 predicted proteins | sample EasRivERMZT736_2_FD_102304 | JGI IMG/M metagenome (GOLD analysis project Ga0137429, IMG submission 102304) | Soil microbial communities from meander-bound floodplain in the East River, Colorado, USA - East River MetaG ERMZT736_2 | ecosystem: Environmental > Terrestrial > Soil > Floodplain ...
CCAGGTCACCGAGACGGGAGACAAGAAAGCGTTGGCGGCGTCGTCCGCAAGAAGGCTTCCGTCTTGCACGCCGACGACGTAGTCGATTTGAAGAACGGGCGGTCGGGCGGCGGTGTCGATGCGCGAAAACCAACCCTGGCCTGCGGTGGCCGCGGCCGCAAACGCCGGGACGGTCGCCCCGGTCTGATCGACCAAAGTCGCCCCGGCCGCCAGCACGTCCCTGCGCCAGATGAAGTTCATATCGTTTCCGCTGAGCACCTTCCGCTGCGTGCGGTGGCATCGCAGGCAGTCGGGACCGGACAATCCAGTGACGTTCCAGGGCGCTGGCGTGACGTCGCCCGTCGTGTAGTTCAACACACTGTAGTCCCCGTCGAGCGCAACCTCATCCGCCGTTTTGCCCAGTCGTTCGTAGCCGAACTGACCATTGGCTTCGTCGTACAGGATCTCTCCGTCGCGGTCGAACTCTCCGGGGCCGCCGCCGGGGTGGCAACCGCCGCAGTCGCGCACCCAAGCGAATGCGGTTTGATCCATGGCCGAGGGACTCGCGTTTTCTTTCGCTGCGAGGAGATAACGAAAGGACTGCCCCCATTTGCCGTAGCGGCCGGAACTCTTGATCCAGAACCGGCCGTCCGCATAGTAATCGTCTCGCATATCAAGTTGACCGGACGTATCGGTGCGGCCTTGCTGGAACAGAAAGCCGTTGGCGATGCGATCCACATCGTGACACCCGCCGCAAGTGTCCCGCCCGCTGTAGGGTCGAGTGGAATCGAGGGTGATGGCGTTTCCAAGGGTATCTTTGAGGGGAATGGGCAGATGCCCGCGCGCGAGCTGAAAGACGGCGAAGTCGGCCAAATCCACCGCCCCGTCGGCGGTCAGGTCAGCGCTGACCTTGCACGCGGGGGTGGGCGCGCGATCGGGCCCCCCGACACAGGCCGAAAAGGCAGTGAAGTCGAAAATCCCTACGTAACCGTCGCCGTCGAAGTCCGGGGGACCGGCTGACAGGAATGGACCGGTCCCCGCCGAGGAAACACAAGCAAGGGCCGCCAACGCCCATCGTGTGAGGAAGCGCCCGACCACATCGGGCCTCCTGTAGAAAAACCTTCCGTCGTTACGGCGGATTCAGCCCGGTCATCGTTCTCACCTTTTCATAAACAGGTGTTCCATTCGGCCCCCAGGGATCCATGAGAACTAGATGGTCGAAGACTGGCGAATCCAAAGTCTGCGGGCGGTGACAGTCACCGCAGCCGGGTAGCGAGTCAACGGTATGCCCCCACGCCTCGGACGCCCGGCGCACATTGTGATTGATGCCCCAAATGCCCCCCTGTCCATCCACCTTGATGCCAAAGGCCTCGGGATCGAAGGAGTCGACGCCGCCCGCTGCGTTAGGGTCTTCGTACCAGACGCGCGGTCCCTTGACCAGGACGGGGCGTGCGGCGAACGGATAGCCGTAACTGTCGTTGCCCTTCAAGGCGTTGATGTAAACGAGGATTTCCTCGGGTTTGTTAATCTCCAAGATTCCATCGTTGTTGTCGTCGGTGACGCCGGCGAGCGGCTGACCTTGGAAGAGTTGATTGAGTCGCCATGCTGCGAGCGGCCAAATGAGATCGTCGGTCTTGTCGTCGGGCGTTCCCCTCTGATCCCAATCAGCCCAATAAATGTTGAGACTGGGTGGTATCGCAGGGAACAGACGGACGACGCCATCCGAATCTGTTTTCGGGTAGAGCGCCGGGTACCACCGGCTCTTGTCCTGATCCGAGGGGTTCAGCGGATCGGCGGAATAGAAGCGGCTCGCCATATAGGTCGTTGAGACGCCGGTGACGGAAGAATCTCTGAATGCCCGCATGGTCGTGGGCCCCACCCAGGAATAGGGGATGTGACAAGCCTGACAGGACAAGACATCCGGACTCATCCACATGGCCTGGTGAATCTCTAAGCTTCCCGGCACGGGTGGGGCGTCCGGGTGCCGGGTCGGGCTGTCCTCCAGGTGGCAACTGCGGCACGAACGCAAGCCTATCCAGTCGAGTTCCTGGCGCGAATGCTGCACCAGACTGTTCCCCTTGGCGAAATTATGATCGATGTTCCCCGGATGGCAGAAATTGCACGCCTTGCTTCGCGCGCCCGGGACGTCGTTGCCAGGGTCGTCATCAAGCAAGTTGTTGAGCTTGGCGTAGTGGAAATCCCGCTCATCGAACCAGACGCCGCCACGTAGGCTGACCCAACCGATGGGGCCGTGGCAAAGCCAACAGGCGTTATCACGCGGGGGAAAATCGACTGACCGTTGGGCCAAGGCGATCGTTTGGTCGTCCGCCTCGAGCAGCGTTCCGCGGCCGACTCCCACGGAGTAGTCAATTTGCAGAGCCGTGGCCCTGCCGCCGACGATGGGCATGTTTGAGAACCAACCCTGACCCGCCACGCCCGCGGCCGCGAAGGCAGGTACCGGATTCCCGGCATTATCCACCAAGCCGGCTTGGGCAGCGGCGGCGGCGGCCCGCCGTGTGTACCGATCGACATTGGGGCCGTTCATCCAAGCCGGATCGGCCACGTGGCAATGCAGACAGTCTGCTTCCGAAATGCCGGTGATGTCCCAGCGCGCCGGGCGGAGTTGCCCGGATGCATCCATATAGCTGTAGTCACCATCGAGTCGGACGTCTTCGGCCGTCTTTCCCAACTGCTCGTAACCGAACTTCTGCGTCGCGGGATCAAAGAGGCGCAGCCCGTTACGGTCAAACTCGCCCGGCCCGCTTCCGGGATGGCACCCCGTGCACTCGGCGACCCAACGAAAAGTCGTTAAATCGATCTCGGACTCGTTCTGGGCCTCTTTCGGGGCGAGAACCCTCATACCCCCGCCGGGGTTGCAGGCCCCGTATCGCCCCGGCGAACGCTGCCACCATCTGCCATCGTTGAAGTAGTCGTCGCGGACGATGATGTTTCCTTCCAGGTCTGTTCGTCCTTGCTGAAACTTGAACCCATTGCTCACGCGGGCCACGTCGTGGCACGCGCTGGCGCCGCAGGTCTGTCTCCCGCTGTAGGGCACGGTAGAGTCGACGGGAATGACATTTCCCAGTGTATCGCGAAGTGGAACGGGGAGGTGGCCCATGGCTCTCTGGAAGGCCGCGACTTCCAGCAAGTCGATGTCCCCATCACCATCGACATCGAAGACCGTACGGCATTCGGTGAACGGCGACTGGACGCCCGGACCGGAGAACGTCAGGCAGGCGGCGAAGTACTCGTGGTCCGCTAAGCCAATGTAACCATTTCCATCAAAATCATGCGTTGCGCCTGCACTCTTTCCCGCCCCGGCAGCCACGCCGGCGCAAAGCACAATGCCCATTGTCCAACTGCGTACACTCTGCTTCATATCACCCTCCCGATACATTGCCAATCGTCACGGCGGATTCATCCCCGTCCGCTGGCGGACGGTCGTATACACAGGTCGCCCGTCGTCCGGCCTCCAGGGGTCCACTAATATCTTGCGATCGAAGACAGGCGAATCCAGCGTATCCGGGCGATGACAGTCGCGGCAGCCCGCTTCCTGGTTCACCGCGCTATAGCCCACCGAGAATTCCTTGGGCTGCACACCGTGGCTGAGTGCCAACATGGGCCCGAATTCGACTTCCGCCATGCCAAACTCTGTGGGATCAAACGAACTCACGCCGCCCGGTGCTTGAGGATCCTCGTACCAGACACGGAGTCCTTTCAGGAGGACGGGGTTGGCCGCAATTTGCCGACCGTAACTATCCACACCATTCTTAAAGGCGGTAATGTACGTGAGGATCTCTTCATACCGGTTGATCTCCGGCTTGCCGTCCCCGTTATCATCGGTCGCACCCCACCACGGGTCCCCTCCCGTAATTTGCCCCTGCCGCCAGACGGCGATCGGGGCGATGACGTCGTCGCTTCGATCATCCGGGGTGCCCTTTTGATCCCAATCGCCCCAGATGCAATTCTGGTTCTGTGTTTCGGGGAAGAGTCGAGTCACACCGTCGGCGTCCTGCTTCCATCCCAGACCGGCATACCAACGACTCTTATCCGGATTAGATGGGTCGAGCGGATCGGCGGAATAGAATGCGCTCGTCAGATATGAATAGCTGGTTCCGCCGAACGAACGGTCCTGGATCTCCGAGATGGCGGGGCTAACTAACGGGTAGGGAATGTGGCATGCTTGACACGACATAACGTCCATCATCCGACCCTCGTTGTGGGCCATGGCCGCTCCTGGTACGTCCGGCGCGTCCGGATGCTTCAGCGGATTGGGCGAGCCGTCCGGAAGATCCGTCAGGTGACAGTTGCGGCAGGACCGGAAGTTCACCCAGTCGAGCTCGGGTCGAAATATAGTGCTGCGATTGTTTCCCTTGGCGAAATTGTGATCCATGTTGCCGGGGTGGCAATAATTGCAGCCTCTGCTCTTATAGATGGGGACATCGTTCGAGGGGTCGTCGTCGGTCAGCTTGTTCCAACGCGCATAGTGAACGATCCGTTCATCGAACCAGGGATCGCCGCGCCTGCGCACGGCTGAGTCGTGACAGGGCCAACATACGACATCGCGCGGTGGGCGATCCACGGACCGCGCAATAAGATTCAAGACACCGTCCGGCGCCTGTGCCAGCATCCCGAGATTCACACCCACCGAGTAGTCAATCTGGAGCTTCGGGTCCGCCGTGGTTGGCGGAGAGCCGGAGAACCAGCCCTGTCCGGCCGGTCCGGCGGCGGCATAGGCGGGAACGGGGTTTCCGCTGTTGTCGACGAGCCTGGTCTTAGTGGCGAGGGTGGCCGAGCGCCAGTCGAGCCGCTTAAGATCGGCCCGGTTATAAGGAACACGAATATTCTTCCACATCGGGTCGGACAAGTGGCAGAAGAGACAATCCGGCTCGGACAGGCCGGTGATGTCCCATCGCGCGAGGCTGATGTTGCCCGTGGCGGGGTTCAGCTCCGTGTAGTCACCGTCGAGGGCCACGTCTTCCGCGGTTTTCCCGAGCACTTCGTAGCCGAACCGTCCGGTTGGCGGGTCGTACAGGCGCACCCCGTCTCGGTCGAATTCTCCGGCTCCTCCTCCGGTATGACAGGCGCCGCATCCTCCGACCCACCCGAAGGTGGACAAGTCCATGTCCGACCCGTGTGCGCCATGCTTGGGAGAGAGGATATTGGCGGTCGAGTTGGGAATCGAGCGACCGTATCGCCCGCCGCCCCGAATCCAATAGCGCCCGTCTCCATAGTAGTCTTCGCGCATGATGATGTTGCCCTGGGCGTCAGTGCGGCCCTCCTGGAACTTGATCCCATTGGTGATGCGGGCGATGTCATGGCACGCGTTGGCCCCGCACGTCCGTTGCCCGCTGTAGGGAACCGTAGAATCGACGTGAATGACTTCCCCGAACGTGTCGCGTAGTGGGAACGGCAGGTGCCCTCGAGCGCCTTGGAAGGCGGCAATATCCTTCAGATCGACGTCGCGATCGTCGTCGGAATCGAATACACTGCGGCACTCGGTGAATCCGGGGTCCTTGTTAGGTCCGGAAAGGGAAAGGCATATCTCCAAGTACCGGAAGTCTCTCGGATCAACGTAGCCATTGCCATCGAAGTCGGACGTGCCCGCGATGGAAACAGAAGAACCCATCAGCAGCGAAAACTGCATTACGAATCCCATCTGCCAAGACCTGATCCAAGTCCATGGGCAGGACCTTATGCGCAAGAACATGGTCGCTCTCCTTTTTCTGGCTTCTTAAGGGCCCGTGCAAAGACCTTGAAACTGTGCGTAGTCGTAGAGATCGATATCCCCGTCCTCGTCGTAATCGAGCCGAAGGGTGCATTCCGGCGAGGGAGGAGTGAACCCCGCATCCCCCGTGGATCCGCTGAAACAATCCTGGAACGCACAGAAGTCGCCCACGTCCAGATCACCGTCGCGATCGTAATCGCCCAACAGGCACCCGGCGCGGCACGACGACTCGCGGCAGGGCGTCCCAGGGCACACCGGCGGGTCATCGCAGACCGGAATCCCACTTGAGGTGATACACACGGACCACGTTAGTGTAATGAGAAGGCCATTGCTCGGAAAACAGCAATTCACTGACTGGCCATAGGGAGGCAGACACGCATTGACCGGCGTCGTGCAAGGACAGTCGTCGTCACAATCCTCGACTCCGTCACCGTCGCAGTCCGTGTTGGTTTCACAGGTGTCGGGGACGTCGTCGCCGTCGCAGTCCGGCTCGCACTCATCCGGCACGGTATTGGGTTGACAGTCTTGGCTGCGTCCGCTGAAGATATCGCACGCGTCGGGGATTCCGTGGCCGGGCAGGCCGGGAGGTTGACAGTCTTCCTCGCAATCGTCCGGTACCCCGTTTCCATCTCCGTTGGCGTTCATCGCACAGTCTAGACTGCCCCCGCACGTCGGGAACACCGAGCATCCCAGGCTCCCGCAGTCCAAGTCACAGTAATCTGGAACCTGGTTATGATTGCAGTCGATCAGTGCGACCTTCGGGCCGACGATGTTTACGGACACATCTGGCGGCTCGCCCGGCTTGAAGAAGCCGATCGTGGCCTTGCTCGCATCCGGCGGCTCCGTCGGCTCCGCGTTGACCTCGAACCAGAAAGTGAAGACCGTAGCGTAGCGCAGTGCATTGGCGTCGAGATTCTCCTCGTAAGAGAGGGTAGACCATGTAATGGCGTCCGATGTGACGACGAGGCTCCAATCCGCGTTGTTGTAGGGTTCGCCGCTATGGTACTCGGCGTCGTGAAAGCCGCTGTTTAGGATGACGGCCCCAAGGGGCAGGGGCACGGAAAAGGACTGCGCCGAGCGGTCCGAATTGAGGTTCTGCAGCGCATACGAGTAACGGTAGTACCCGTCGTCCAGGGAGGACGCCTTGGCCGCCAGGATGAACAGCCCTTCGCCGGGAACGCGGACGTCCGTTTCAACGACGGATGGGTCGATATCCCGCCAGGCGCGCACCGCAGGCTCACCTCGCTGAGTCGGCCTACCCGTACTGAGAATGAGGTTAAACGTATTCGGGGGGCTGGGTGGCGGACTTACAGAGACCGTGACCTCGCGGTAGGACGCGTTGTTCTCATCGGTGCCGGCCGTGCAGTCTCCAGGTGTCACATAGTGGCCCTCGATGAAGTAGCGCGCGCCGGAATTCAGCGTCGGCTCAAGGTCGGCGTCATGGGCCTGCAAGCGGCGCACGATCCCGTTGGCGGGATTCCCGCCGCTCCAGGGATATGGGAAATACCCGTTATCGGCGTTGACCAAGCTACGAGGGCTCATGTTGGTCTGTACGGCGTTGAGACTGGCGCTATAGGGGTCCGAACAGCCCACGCCGAGCTCGCTTCCATCCGTGAAATCGGTGCACGGCGTGCAGAAACTCTGGGATACGGCATAGAACCCGTGCTTCACCCATGCCATTCCGATCTGTTCGAAGCGGTCCTCTTTTAGCCGATAGAGGTTTTGAATGATGACGGGGTGTTTATTGGTGTAGGATATCCAACTGGCGCGCTCCGTGCCGATGTTGCAGGCCGTCGTGCCCACGCCGTACGCGGTGATATCGCCGAGCCGAGAGAAACGGCCGACGGACTGCAAGTCGGCTACGAGGACATCCGGGCCGGCCACGGCGGTTTCGGCGGCGGCGATCGGAAACGTATCGGCGTCAAACGGGCGTGTGCCGCCCTGACACGTGGCCTCGAACTCGGAAGCCCGGTCCGGGGAGGCAAGTTCGGTGACGAGCGTCACGCTTCCAAGGATCGTACCGGCGGCGTCGGGACCAACCCAACGTCTGGCGGCCGGACGTGACAAGGACAATTCGGCGATGAGCCGCAAAGTACGATCACGCCGCGGCGCCTCAATCCCAATGGAAGTCAATTCAAAAACCGGTTGCTCGGTCCCGATATCATCCAGCGTCGTGCTGATGATCATCACGCCGTCGGGATCGACGCGAAGCGTTGGGTTGGTGATGACGGCGCGCTCACCGGGTCGATCGAGGAGCAGGGCGCCGCAGGCCGCAAGGTCGGCACTCGTAATGACGACCACGCCATCGGAATCCAAGTGCCAGGAGAGAGTCGATTCCGGAGCCAGATAAAAAGTGAAAGAGTTATCGGCCGAGGCGGACTCGTCTTGTCCTTGAGCGACGATTCGAAATCCCAAGTCGGCGAGCGCGGAAGGGTCGAAATCCAGGATGAGCTTCCCTTCTAGGACGATGGTACCATCAGGCGGCTGTTTCTTTGCGTGGGAATCCGCAGCGCCTGCGGGAAAAACCACAAGAAACGAACCAACCAGAGTAAGCGTAAATGCCGGAATTAGCGGCTTAATGAAACTTGGCGATCGCGTCATCATCCTCCCCCGGCGGACTAAATCCGACAAATAGAGCCCCTTTCCCCTCCCCCCTCCTACTGTCATAGGCAGCGGCACGGCCCTGACGAATAATCCCGGCCGCGCGGCCCCAATCGACGCCTTGTGTGGCATCGAAAAACCCATTCCCACGCATGGGAAAGAAACCCCGCTGGTGAGTCGCTAATGCGCTCACCGGTTCAACGAATGCGTGAGCAATGTCAAGTAGTTAAGTCGCTGCAAGATTGGTGCCAGTCGCCCGAATTGGCCGACCTGCAGGCCGAGAACACGAATTGGGGAGCGAGGGAATCGAGGGGATCAAGATCCCGGACGAAAAGTGACACAGCATCTTGTGTTCTCCTGCAATCTCGATCACCGGCTACGCTTCATGCCTCCAAGCGTTCAGTCTATAAATCCGTTGATTTCGGACCGCATTCTCAAAATCAAGAATCGCGACGGCGGTACGGGAATTGCCCGGAGGTGGAATAGGGCGTGTTACATCCCCGATTGGAGGTTCGCAATGGGATCACTTCGTACCTTCCATTTGCTGTTCATTCTCATCTCGCTCGTGCTGACGGACATGTTTGGCGCTTGGGCGGTTCACGAGCATTCCCGAACTCATGAGACCGGCACCCTTCTGTGGGGCTTGCTGAGCTTCGCGTTAGGGTTCGGGCTCATTGGCTATACGCTGCTGGCCGTGCGCAAGTTCGAGCGTTCGAAGCTGGATCAATAGCAACCGGTATAGAGCGGTCCTATCCGTCCCGGCAGTACAAGCCTCTGTCGTTTCGATGCGCGGCGCACGGGTCGGTGAAGGACTTCTCGGGCCCATGAGGGGACTCCTGTAATGACGGCCACGTACCTCGAGAGTGGCCGCCTTTGCGTGCTTCGATTATGCTCAAATCGCTGATTGCAAGGTCTTGGATGCAGACATGGACGATCTTCCGCCTGACGACTATCGCCGCTTTGTCATCGAAGACGTTCGCTTGGCAGACGAGAATCTAACTCTCCTCTACGGAGGGCACGTATTCGGCGGGGTCGTGCGCTGTCTGCTCGATCCCAACGGCGTGGAAGATGCTTTGCGGCCCGGCGCCGAGATCTTCGTTCGCTACCATACTGCGGAAACCGGCCAACCAGGACAGGTCGCGCACATCATCACCCGCCACCCCTCAGCCGAAGGCTGGGCCGAGGTTTACACCGACGGCGTATAGAAGCTGAAGCTAGTGATTTACTTGTACCCGTGTGGCACTGCTCGGTGAGCAGTGCGCCGGAGCGCCGATGCATTAGAAGCGTCCTTGGTGCTCCGGCGTCCCTCACTTCAAAACTCGCAGGGCCGCGAGAATCTCCGCCGGTTCCATCCGTTTGACGTAATCCGCGTCGGCGAAGACGGCCCGGATCGTCCCGCCGCGGTCGATGACGTAGGTTGCGGGCAGAGGAAGTTCGTAGGATTGGTCTCCGTTGTGGGCGGGCAGGTCGATTCCCAGACTGAGGTAAACCTCGCGAAGATCGGGCGGCAGATGGAAGACCAAGCGGAACTTCTTCGCCACTTGGTTGCCTTCGTCATTCAGGATTGGGAAGGTCAGATGGTTCTTTTCGGCCGTAACCTGAGAAACGTCGTGCAGTTCTGGCGAGACGGCTATTAGTTCCGCGCCCAGGTTTCGGATGTCGGCCAGCAACTGCTGGAGCGCCGCTAGTTCGGCGTTGCAGTACCTTCACCAGTGCCCTCGGTAGAACGCCAGCACAACCGGCCCGCGGTGCAACAGGTCCGAGAGTCGAACTGTCCCGCCCAACGAGCTTGGCAATGCAAAATCGGGGGCCTTGTCGCCGACCTGCAAGATGCGATCAACGATCCCCGAGCGGGCCAGCTCATCTCGGGCTTTGAGAACGACCTCGAGCTTTTCCTTGGGCCACCGACCCCAGGAGACCTGCCGCATCTGTTCGAGCTGTTCGTTCAAGGACGTCATCGTGTTTTTGCCTGCTTTGGCGACATTATCCTTGCGTCATCCGAATGGTGCAAGGGAAGAATCAAATCCGAGAGCGGAAGCGACCGGATCATCGGGGCCGTGCGTCCCGTTCGGGACGCCTGAAATTAGCCCAGGACGTTCAGTCCTGGGATCGGACGCCCCCCAGATTCTCTCCCTCTCTCCCTCCCAGGGAGAGGGTCGGGGTGAGGGTCATCCCGATACGTTGAGTTTCCAGCTTCCTCTTCCCCGCCTATAATTCGAATTCGCCGAGAAAACAGGATTGCCGCCTATGGTCGCCTTGAACGAAATCCAGGAACTCACTCGCCGCATCGCCGAGGAATTCCACCCCGAAAAAATCATCCTCTTCGGCTCCCACGCCTACGGCGTTCCTAAGGAATACTCCGACGTCGACCTATTGGTCATCATGTCGTTTGAGGGGAATTCGTTTGACCAAGGGACGACGATTCTCGAGCGGGTCCGTCCCGGCTACTACGTTGATGTGATTGTTCGGAGTCCCGATGACGCCGCACGAAGATACCGGGAGTTCGACCCTTTGATCCGCGAAGCGTTCGATCGAGGCACGGAGCTTTATGCCCGGCAAGGTTGAAGAATGGGTCACCAAGGCCGAAGGAGACTTCGACGTTGCTCAACGTGAGTTTCACCGCGGGGCCAACCGGAACTTGGACGCCATCTGTTTCCACGCCCATCAGTGCGTCGAGAAACTAATGAAGGCGGTGTTGGTTGCGCATGGAGTCGCGCCGGAGTATACGCACAACTTGATGTACCTGGATGCGTGCGTGAAGAAGGTCGTCGAGTCCTGGGAGTCGGACGCCGCGGAATTGAGTTGGTTGACCCGCGCCGGCATCGCGTTCCGATATCCCGGCGAATGGGCGACCGGCGCGCACGCGACGAAGGTGATGGCGATCTGCACGCGCCTGCGCGAGGCGCTGCTGAAGCTGATCGACGAGGGGGACGCGCAGCGTCCGCTTTGCGGATCGAACATCTGATGAAGCGGGACTACAGGACTTCTCTCCGAGAATAGCACGATGGATGCGCCTGGGTGGAATCCTGACGACTTCAAACCTCTCGACACCTCCCAACTTTCGCCACTACGCTTGGAGCTTTCAGGAATTATCGCGGTCTTAGTCTTGGATGTCGTCATTTGGTACGTGTCAGTGCTTGAACTGCGCGATGTATCGCGACCAGCAGGCGAAGGTAGCTTCCTGATCCTGGCTCCAGGACCGGGATTCATGCCTTGGGCCTTGTTCCTCTTTTGCCAGGTTCCCTGTATAGTTTTGCTGATACTGATCGGAGTTGTCGGTATCTTAAAATCCGATTACAAATGGTGGTATGGTGGAGGGTTACTAGTCGGACTCATCGGGATTGCGGTCAATGTTGGTGCGGTCGTTACCCGGTGACGTTTAAGCGCATCAGTGCCCTGGTCGTTGTCATTCGGGACGATTTCAGTCAGGTGGCGGGCTCCGCCCGCCTCAATCCGACCTGATCGGTCCCCGAATACGCTCCCACCGAGCGCCCGCCAAGTTATTATGGTGGAGTAATCTTCAATGCCCCGGCTCTGCGGCCCCGGAGTACGTCATCGAAGTTCGTTCAATCCGAGGACGCTCACCTCATGCCGCTCACAGGCGCCGTCCCGCGCGCAGCGGACGAACTGTTCCACCGTCGCCGCGTCCACCGGCTCCATTGCCTTTGTCCCACGGATGCGCAGTAAAACGCCGTCCAACTGCTTGGGGGTGAGCTGTTCGTACCAGTCGTCTTTGAGCAGGTCGAACACGGCCAGTGCCGCCGGCACCGCCGTCGGGAGGTCGCCTTGATGGCAACTCCCACAGTGATGAGCAAGTACGTCGCGCGCCGCGCCGGACCACGGGTTCACATCCGCACCGGGCGAATTCTTCGGCGCGTTCAACGCCGCCTCGGCGGGCAGAGGTTCATTATGGGGTGGGACCACCGCCGGCGTATACTTACCGCGCGCCGCGGGCGATCGCGGTGTACAAGCAAGGGGATAAAGCAAGGCAACCAAGCCGACGCAAAGAAGCAATCCAACGTTGAGAATGGGTTTCATTGGCGCATCATCTTCTTGCAGGCGGACCGCCTCTGGGGCAATTCCCGTGCTCCACTCAGTGCTTCTATTATAACTGTAACGACTAATTGATTCCTAGCCGCAAGCGAGCCGCGGGCGTTCGGACGCCTTAGGCCTTTCCGTGATCGGTCCGTGGCCATGGTCCCACCGAGCGCCCGTCAAGTTATTATGGTGGACTGATTGGGATGCGCCCGCTCCGCGCGCGGATCAAAAGGGACAAAACACATGCGCGAAAAAGCGCCCGTACCAAACAAAGCCAGTTACAAACGGCGTAAGCCTCTGCAATATAAGGATTTATTATAAATTACCGCCGGAAAAACAAAGCCAGTCAAAGCCAGTTACAATTGGGATCAGATATGGAGGACTTGGATTCGGGTTACGCCGCCGAAGCGCCGCGGAGGTCCCGCCGCGCCGGGGTTTCGGTGTTTCGACTTTTCGGCGTTTTGGCGCTTCGGCTCCTCCCTTCGTGCCTACGTGCCTCAATGCCTTCGTGCCTGTATCCTCCAATCGACAATCGCCGTCGGTTGTGAATGAGGATTCCTGAGGAGCGAATATGAGCTCGTCAAGCAAATACGATTTTTCCGCCATCGCGGCCACTGACCCGGAGATTCTTCCGGTGATGGAGGCCGAGGTCCGGCGGCAGCAGAACACGCTGGAGCTGATCGCCTCCGAGAACCACGTCTCCCGCGCCGTGTTGCAGGCCCTGGGATCGGTCTTCACCAACAAATACGCCGAAGGCTACCCCGGCAAGCGCTACTACGGCGGCTGCGAGAACATGGACGGCGTCGAGGAACTCGCTCGGCAGCGGGTCAAGAAGCTGTTCGGCTGCGACCACGCCAATGTTCAGCCGCATTCCGGCAGTCAGGCCAACGCCGCGGTATACCTGGCGGTGCTCCGACCGGGTGACACGATCCTGTCACTCAGCCTTGCCCACGGCGGGCATCTCTCCCACGGGTTGAAGGTCAACATCAGCGGATTGCTTTACAATATCGTCAGCTACGGGGTGGACAAAAAGACGGAGCAGTTCGACTTCGCCGAGATTCGTAAGCTGGCCAAGGAACACAAGCCCAAGTTGATCCTCACCGGGGCGTCGGCGTACCCACGGACCATTGACTTTGACACGTTCTCGGAGATCGCAACGGAAGTCGGCGCCTTGCACATGGCCGACATCGCCCACATTGCGGGGATGGTGGCCGTCGGGCTGCACCCTTCGCCGGTCCCGACCACGGCCTTCGTGACTTCGACGACGCACAAAACCCTGCGCGGCCCGCGCGGCGGGCTGATTATGTGCAAGGAAGCGCACGCCAAGACCATAGACTCGCGGATCTTCCCCGGCACGCAGGGCGGCCCGCTGATGCACTGCATCGCAGCCAAGGCCGTGGCCTTCGCCGAGGCCCTCAAACCGGAGTTCAAGACGTACCAGCAGCAAATCCTCAAGAATGCCAAGGCTCTTGCGGCGGGTCTGGTGGCCAAGGGCAATCGCCTGGTCTCCGGCGGGACGGACAACCATTTGATGTTGCTCGACCTTCGGCCCGCGTATCCCGATGTGACCGGTCAACAAGCGGAGGACTGGCTGGTGGCCGCCAACATCGTGGTCAACAAAAACATGATTCCCTTCGACGAGCGCAAGCCGACTCAAACCAGCGGACTGCGCATCGGCACTCCGGCCCTCACCACGCGGGGCATGAAGGAAACTGAAATGGGCGTCGTCGCGGGACTCATCGACCGCGTGCTGCGGGCGAAGGGTGAGGCCAAGGCCATCGAATCGGTTCGAGGCGAAGTACGTTCGCTCTGTGAACAATTCCCCCTATGACGCCGCGATTGCGCATCGTCGCGGCGACCACGATGACCGTTATGACTTTCGCGGGGTGCGCGGCTCCTGCCACCGTGCACATGATTCCGTTGGGGACCAAGCGGATCGACACGACAGCACCGTTGATCATCCGTGTGTCGCCTGACGAGTGCTACTTTTGGGTGAACGAACAAGAGGAGCTTAGCGTCGCGATGCGAAGCCATTCGCGGTCGAACTTCGGGAAGCGTTTCGAGAAAGAGTTTCTTCTGTCTCTGGTCACGAAGGGGTTGCCGGCGGGGAGTGGTAGGGAATATCGGATGGACCGCCGTACGGCGCGTATGACTCACGACATGGGGTTTCGTCACACGCGATCGGCATCGCTGTCGGGGATATTGGCGATTTGGAATTACCGGCAAGATCAACTCCTCCGCGGCCGGTTCCGTTTCACGGCAAAAGAGCAAAGCTATTCGGTGCTCAAAGGTTGGAACGGGAACGACGCAGTTCTCGTCGTCGGCGAATTCATGGCTGTTGAGGATCGGGCCCGCGGCGAAAGATTGCTATCCCGCACAGAGCAAGGCGCGATGGGGCGTGAGACACCGCAGGGCGAAGCGGCGGCCCGTTGAATCCGGCGAGGCGCCGACCTCACGAGATTGCCCCAATCATGCCGCGGATGTCCTCGACAATACGCAATGCCGTTGCGCGAAGCTCGGCCTTCTTCGGGATCAAGTCTTCTCGCGACGGATGTCCGCCGAAAAGCTGGACGTGAAACCGCAAGGCGTTCGAAGTTCCCGAGGGACGGATGGTGAGGTGCGAGCGGCGGTCGGC
>Ga0137429_1000525_pt1 | contig 14965 bp, 18 predicted proteins | sample EasRivERMZT736_2_FD_102304 | JGI IMG/M metagenome (GOLD analysis project Ga0137429, IMG submission 102304) | Soil microbial communities from meander-bound floodplain in the East River, Colorado, USA - East River MetaG ERMZT736_2 | ecosystem: Environmental > Terrestrial > Soil > Floodplain ...
CCCATCATCTAGCCTGGTCTAGGATATTAGGTTCTCATCCTAAAAACCCGGGTTCAAATCCCGGTGGGGTCGCATAATAATTTAGGCGGGCGAGTCCATGTAACTGGGGTTCAAATCCCCATGGGACCGCCGTCCTTTCCTTCAAAACCAAAGCACAGGGAGGTTTCACATGGAATCTCAACACGGCTATCCAGATGCGCTTTTGCGCCTGAGAGAACTAGCACTAGAAGTGCCTCTGCCCCAAAGTAAAGAGTTTTTAGGGCACATCGATCAAATTAAGTGCTGGGTTCAAATGCAAGGATGGCAGTTGCGGAAAGCGTACGATATCCTAGAGGATGCACACTTGGTGGTGAAGAATCTAGAGTTCGCCCTTTGGGCAACCGAAATGGAACGCGATGAATTACTAGAAGATCTTCGTCGCTTTCTTTACGGTGAATAATCCAAGGCTTGAGCTTAACAAGCTCCGGCCTTTTTCTTCAAACTTAATCCTGTACCCTGTATTCTAGATTCTAGTAGTCAGGTGGTATTTGCCAGTAGTCAATAATATATTTTGATAACTTTTTAAAAATTGGGGCAGCTGATAAAGCCGATGCCGCAACTTTTGGATTATCTAACTTAACCATTATTAAAAACTCCGGATTTAAAGCTGGCCCAAAACCAATAAAACTTTGGACTGTTTTATTGGGATCATACCCTTTTTTGTTTTGAAGAGACACCTGTGCGGTTCCAGTTTTTCCAGCCAAATAATATCCATTTACCCTTGCTTCAGAGCCAAAGCCCTTCTCTACAACATTAATAAGCATAGCTGTAACCTCTAAGGCTGTTTTTTCAGAAATTACAGGCCTTAATTCAGGCTGCTCTTCAAAACTTTCCCCGCCTATGATTTTGTCAACAATATACGGTTTTACTACTTTTCCGCCATTGGCAAAAATAGAAAACGCGCCAGCTAATTGAAGAGCCGTCATTTCAATTCCCTGGCCAAAGGAAGCCGTGGCAAAACCGAAATCAGACCCCTTTTTTAAGTTTTCGTTTCGAGAAGAAACTTCTCCCTGTAAATCAACGCCCGTTTTTTCATTAAAGCCCAGGTCGTCAACATACTCAAAAAATGTGTAGCGGCTTACTGATTTAGACAAGAATACTGCGCCAGTATTAATAGATTTTTCCAATATTCCAGACATTGTTTGTTTGCCATATACTTTTTTATCAAAATTATAAACCGTATCTGGCCCTATTTTTACGGATCCCGTATCCACAAAATTTGTATCTTTGGTTATACTTCCCTTCTCCAATGCCATTGCCATGGTGAAAGGTTTAAAAATTGAACCCGGCTCAAATATTTTCTGGATTGCCGAGTTTTGAAAAACATCAAAATTAGATTCTTTTGAGTATTTGTTCAGGTCAAAAGATGGAAAGTTTGCCAAAGCCAAAATTCTGCCGGAGTCCGGCTTTAAAACTACAATCTGACCCGACTCAATGCCAATATTTTCTTTTGCCTCTTTTAATAGTGATTCTGCCTGAAATTGGATATTATAATCAATTGTTAAATAGATATCTTGACCATTTAAGTATGATAAATCTTCTAAGTAAATTGAGTCTAATCCCTTTTTTTGCTCTTCTATACCTTTTTTACCTTGCAATACTGCATCGTAATAGCCCTCAACTCCATATTGACCAACTCCGTCTCCGCCCAAAAATCCAACTACTTGCGAGGCAAGATTATTTTGCGGATAGTACCTAGTAGATGTGTTGCCAAAGTATAATCCTTGTATTTTAAGCTTTTTTAATAAATTAACTTCCTCCTCGCTTAAGTTTTTTTTTATGGCAGCGTAAGAATCAGACTGTTCTAGCTTAGTTAATATGGATTCTTCAGACTCCCCAATATTCTCACTTAAAACTTTTGCAAAGTTGTTTTTATCTTCCACTTTTGATGGTACTGCAAAAACAATCCAGCTGTCTTGATTTGTGGCTAAGTTTTTATACTGCAAGGAATTATGCCTTCCTTTTGTATCTTGGCTATTTGATAAAAAAATCTGTCCCCGAGAACCTTTTACTTCTCTAAATCCGGCCTGTTGGCCCAGGACTTGAGCCTGGTAAAATTTATAGTTCAAAACCTGTATATAAAATAAGCGGCCTATTATAATTGCCGCTAAACTAAAAACGAAGAATATTAGAACGTATAATCTAAAGTTTTTCATTGTTCCTCAATCTATTATGAGGTTTTATTCTGCTTTTGCCAATGAGTTATCTGAAATTTCCACATATTTTATTTGAATGGTTTTTTCAAAGCCAAGTTCTTTTGCCTTTTGATGAACTTGATCTAGCGGACCTGTTTTCAAAAAACTGACATTTATAGTTTTGTTTTCCTTTGAAAGATTAATTATTTCTTTATTGTAATTTTTAATCAGATATGTTCCTTGGGTAATTTGATTTATAGAAAATATATAGAAGACAAACAGCAAAAAGCAAATTAGAGCGCTCAAAATAAGCATAAAATTCCAATTTACCACAGGTAGGTTGATTAACCTGGTTTTGCCTATTGCCCTATAACTTAGAGAAGTTGTTACCATTTTTTATTTAGCGTTTAGGTTTTGGGGTTTAGCGTCTAGTTAATTAAACGCTAGAAGTTACACCCTACTCCCTAAAGTTTTACTATTGCTCTTAATTTAGCTGACCTTGCCCTGGGGTTTATCAGTACTTCTTCATTTGAAGCTGTCACTGGTTTTTTTGTTAAAATTTCAACTTGGTTCGCTTTTTCCATATCCTTAAAAAAGTTTTTTACCATTCTATCTTCTAGCGAATGAAATGAAATTATTGCCAACCCTCCATCTTTTGATAAAACTTCAATCGCCTGAGGCAAAAATTCTTTTAAGTTACTTAACTCTCCGTTAACTGCGATTCTTAGTGCTTGGAATGTTCGGGTGGCTGGATGAATTTTATTTTTATTAAAGCTTGCAGTAAACGCCCTCTCAATGATTTTTACTAATTCTAATGTACTTTTAATTTTTTTAACTTTTCTCTGATCAACTATTTTTTTTGCAATTTTTTTGGAAAACTTTTCTTCCCCAAACTCCCTTAATATTCTTTCTATCTCTTGTCCTGAATACTCATTTATTATTTTTCCAGCGGTCAATTCATTGGCTTCGTCATACCTCATATCCAGTGGCTCATTCCTCAAAAAGGAAAATCCCCTTGAAGATTCCGCCACATGATAAGAAGAGAACCCTAAGTCTAGTAAAATTCCACTAATAGGCCTAAATCTTGTTCTATCAACAATTTCTTTTAAATTTGCATACGAGTCATTAACTAGCACTATTCTTTCTTTTGATTCTGATAAATTATGCCTGCTGTTATTAATTTGATTTTTGTCTAAGTCTATTCCTAATAACTTCCCAAATGGCTTAGTTCTCTCTAAAATTTCTATGGCGTGACCCCCTTCCCCGATCGTAGTATCAATAAAATTTTCATTTTCTTTGGGATCTAAAAGTTCTAATACTTCTTTTACAAGAACAGGAATATGTAACATTGAAACTCTAAATTCAAAACTCTAAATCCTAAACAAACTCAAATTTCAAATGTTCCAAATTTAAAACACGATGGTTTAGAATTTTGGATTTTAATCTTTGGGATTTGTTTAGAGTTTAGGATTTTGGGTTTAGGATTTATATACCAAGTGGCCCTAGTTTTGAAACAATTTCCTCAACCCCCTTTTCGGCATTTTTTCTGTAATCATCCCACTTTTTCTCGTCCCAAATTTCTAATCTATTTGATAAACCGCAAATTACTGCGTTTTTTTCTAAACCTGCATATTTTTTCAAATAATCAGGTATTAGTATTCTGCCTAACTTATCTAAATCTATTTCTGTAGCACTAGCCAATAAGTGTCTAGTAAAAGATCTTGCTTCGCCTTGGGAAATTGGTAAATTACTTAGTTTTGCAGACATTACTTCCCACTCTTTTTGAGTATAGACAACCAAGCAATTTTCAACTCCTTTTGTAATAATGACCTTAGTTCCCAACTCACCCCTGAATTTCACGGGCAATGCCAACCTTTTTTTAGCATCAATTGTATGTTGATATTGCCCTATAAGCATAGTAAAAACGAATTTTCACAACGTCTACGAATTTTCACGAATCACGAATTTGTGTATTTGTGTTTATTCGTTACTTTGTGTATATTCGTATTTATCCACAGATAGCTTGGGTTTTCCCACTTTTATCCACAACCACCCACTACACATTATTTATAGCTTACTTTAAGGACATGAGTCAACACTTTTACATATAATTCCATTTTGTTCGTAAATTAGGGCAATTTTCCACAGTTTATTCACAAATAAAAAACCCGTCCCATAGAATTAGGACGGGTTTTTTGATATTACCAATTCCCACTTTTTAGTATTTCTTTTATATCTTCCGGTACGGGAACCTCTTCTCCCGGCTTTGAAATTCCAGGATATCTCCACGCGCTTATCACCTTTCTTTGATCTTTTGCATCTTTGTACATTAACCAAATTTCTCCCGGAGCTTTTTTGGGCTGCTTCCATAGTTCTTTTATAGTCACCTTTTTTGTTTTGAAGAAAGTTTTGTTGGTTTTCATCACAGCTGTAGTTCCTGGCACAATTCCTTTTTCTTTTCTTTCCGGCTTATAAATTAAGCTAATCAGTTTGCCCTTTGAGAGGCCGTATTGTTTCATTTTAATCTGAGAATGTTGCGTCCAAAAAAGTTTTTTACGCGTTGACATGGTTTATTGGTTTTATGCATTTTATCAATTTTCACATTTTGAGGCAAGAAAAAAGGGTTACCCTGCGGCAACCCATGAACTTGAAAATAAGCTCAACGACGAATTCCTAGGCATTCCAACACAAACGCCATTGTGGTAATCCCCAGGACAGTCCCGACAATAGTCCAAAAACAGCGCCAGGCTTCTGGAGAAGCCTCCTGCACTCCTACCTCTGACTTTGGCTCTTGGTCAGAGCGAAGAGATAGTTCATGAAAGTCGTCTCGGGGCATGTGGCCTCCAGGAAGAAAAAGAAAAGGGCTGATTTACCGTTCTTATTTTTATAATAATTTAACATCTATGTCAACACCACACGTAAAAAACAGGCCCAATGGCCTGTTTTTTGTTTTTTCTATTTGATTCTATTTAATTTCTACTTTGGCTCCGGCTGCTTCAAATTTCTTTTTAATTTCTTCAGCTTCCTCTTTCTTTACTCCCTCTTTAACCATTTGAGGCCCAGTGGCTACTGCGTCAACCATATCCTTTGATTCTTTCAATCCTTTTGCAGTAACATCTCTTACCACTTTGATAACTTCTATTTTTTGAGCTCCCACCTCTTTTAATTCAATATTAAAAGATGTTTTCTCTTCTGCGGGGGCCGCTACTCCAGCCGCTGCTGCAGCTACCGGGGCTGCTGCTGAAACTCCAAATTTATTTTCCAGCACCTTTACTAATTCTGCCAATTCTACAATTGACATTTTTTCTACTTCGCCAACTAATTTTTCAAACTTAGCTGGCACTTCCACCTTCAGCTGCCCTTCCGCCTGCGTCGAGGCTTTGGCGGACAGGTCTACTTTTTGTTCATCTGCCATGTGATTTAGTTTATAAAGTTATAAAGTTGAAAGTTATAAAGTTCGTACTTGATAAACTTTATGAACTTGATGAACTTTTAACTCGTTAATTATTAACTTTTTCCCTGCTTTCTCTTATACCAATTTCATATATTTCTTTACTGTATGGTATTAGTGTGCGGCTTTCGCCTCCCTAATCATATCCAATACTCTCACAAATTTTGTCGTTGAACTAGATAATGACCCCAATAATCTGCTCAATAATTCGTTCCTCGTAGGTATGGCTGCTAATTCTAATACTCTTTCTTTTTCAATAAATCTGTTTTCGAAAATTCCTCCTAAAATCTTGAAATTTTCGTTTGTCTTTGTGAATTGGTTTGATATTCTTGCTGGAGCTATCTCGTCTTCAATCCCGAAAACCAAAGCCAGTTGACCAGGAACATTCTTTTTTATTTTATTCCAAAAAGTAATTCCAGACTGGCCAAAAGCAATTCTGATTAAAGTTTTCTTGCCAATCTTTAATGCGCATCCAGCTTCTTTTAATTTCTTTCTCAAGTCAAACAAATCTTTTGAATTGACCTTTGAAAAATCAGCAAAAATCACAGACTTTTGCTTTGCAATGCCCTCCTTTAAACTCTTTAAATTACTTTGTTTTTTCTCTTTTGTTAATGCCATATTTATCCCACGAATACCAACGAATTCTTTTACGAATTGCGACGAATTATTCGTTGCTATTCGTTTTTTGATTCGTTGCTATTAGTGGGTTATTTTTAATAAAAAACTGTCTCACAGACAGCAATACAAAAAACTAATAGTTTATTGTTGCCTATCACGGGGTTTCTTCCCTTGTCGCTTTCACTCCTCGGGATACCCATGGTCTGCGGCAAATTTTGGTTATATTTAGATATTACTCTATATCTTTGGATATGTCAATATATACATACCTAATTAAGCCATAAAAAATCCTCACATTGAGCTCTGTGAGGATAATTCTCCCTTCTTGATTGATATCAAGGATTTTCCTGCTTTCGCCGCTTTAAAGCCTCAATGGTCTGGGTGATTTCGGGTCCTACTTCATAACCACAAGTGTTGTCTATGCCTCTGAAATACTTCCCACCATCAAGGATTTTCTGCAAACGGTCGGTGAAGACCGTCTATCGCATCTTGCGGTATGTCCACTTCTCGCAGAATTCTGCACATTGCGCAAAATTCCTGCAAGACTCCTCGTATGTTCACCACCCCCTGAGGATGCCAGTTGGCATATTCCTCAATTTGCGGTATTAAGAACTCGTGGACAGGTGGATACCTTTTCATCGCAGTTTCCTTTCGTTGAATGAGCGGATGTGTGTAAAGACACATTACTCTTATATCATACATTTATTTACAAATCAATCATTTTCTAATTCTTCTTGAAGACTACTATAAAACTCCTTCTTTGCATCTTTGATTTTTTCTACGCCTTGTTTAATTCTTGTAAAAGCATCCGGGTTAAAAACATATTTTTCTAAAGCTCTAATTAGGTCTGGGTAATGAGAAGAAGAATCGTGGGCAATATGGTCGTCAATGTATAATCGTGCCCTTGCTTTTCGTTCTTTAATTTCTTCAGAATCATCAAGTTTATCAACAAAAGCATCAGGAAAAGTTTTATCTCTTCCCTCTTGGATTTTCTTAAATTCAGCTGGAATACTACCCTCTAATATTAACAAAGCCCCAGCAATTTCTAAAGAATCACCATTTTTTATTAAATTTTCTAAAGTTTGAGAGTAGGTTTTTGTGCCATTAAATGCCTTACTTTTTTTAAGGTCTTGTTCGGAAACTCCTAATGCTTCATAAAAATCCCTACGCCAAGTTTCGTGAGCTTTTTCTGAGACTTTTTCGCCACTTTCATCAACACCGAGTTCATCATTAAGATTTGACTGCAACGTTTCTTCTAATTGTGTATCCCCTGTTCTTTTTGCTTCTACAATTCCTGATTCCAATAAATTTTCGAATGATAAAGCAGCTAAATATCGCTGCTTGGCAAAAGTCTGCCACTGTTCACGGGAAAATTCGCCACTTTTTATTGCATCTAAAACTTCGTTATTTACAAATTCTCTTGTTGCTTCTTTAACTAACTTTACAATTAACCTATGGGACTCTTGTTCGGGTGATCCTTCGTTTAAATTACTATTTTCTCTACTTTCTGGGTTCATATAATTTTTTAGTTTACTTTACAAATTATATAATATAGCCAAATTAAAATAAATAACAAAACTATTTAAAATATTTTGCCCGAGCCTCATTATGTTCGTCTAAAGTTTTGCTGAAAATTGTCTGACCGTTGCCGTCTGCTGAAAGATAATACCAGTATGGGCTTTCCTCCGGATAAATTGCAGCCAAAATACTGTCTAACCCCGGGTTTGAAATGGGGCCTAGGGGCAAGCCATAGTATTTGTAAGTGTTATAAAGAGAGTCTACCTTTGTATCTTTGATTGTAACTTTTTCGTCGCTTTTCCCCGTGGCATAATTTACAGTTGCATCAACTTGCAAGGGAATCCCCTCTTTTATTCTTTTCCATAAGATGCCTGAAACAATTTTCTTGTCTTCAATTGTCTTTACTTCTTTTTCCAGCATTGAAGCCATTGTCACTATTTTAAATATGGATTTACCCTGTTTTTTAATTTCCTGCCTTAATTCATCAGACATTTTTTTATCAAAGTTTGAAAGTGCAATTTTCAAAAAATCTTCGGTTGTGGTTTCTTGTGAAATATAATAAGTATCAGGGAAAATATAACCTTCATAGCCGACTGCCTTCGGCCTTTCTTTCAAAAACATAAATTCTCCAGAATAATCCTTTTTCAGTGCATCATAAAAATCATCTTGCTCAAAAGTTTTATTACTTTCAAGGTATTCAGTCAAGTCCTCAATAGACCAGCCCTCAATAATGATTATTTTATTTTTTATAATATCCCCCCTTGCAAACTTATCTGCGATATCTGCAACAGACATTGATTCAGACAACTCATATTTTCCCGCCTGAAGTTTTGAATAGTTAAGAGAAACCAAGACATAAAACTTAAAAAACTGCGCGTTTTTTATTACTCCCTTTCTTTTTAAGTCGTTTGCAATTTCATTAGCCCCCGTTCCCTTCTCTAAAACATATTCAACTTTATCGCTTTTGATAAATGATTTTGGCAAATAAATCTCAAATAAAAAAAGTACAACAAAAAAAGCGCCCAGGCCCATTAATATTTTTTTCTTATTTTGAGTCATTAAAAGTTTCTATACGTGGCAGGGGCACTCAGAATCGTCCGCCAATATTTTGCGGGTCCGCCTGGATTCGAACCAGGAACAGTGGTTTTGGAGACCACAATTATACCATTTAACTACAGACCCAAATTAGGGCGGATTGGAGACCTTCGTACTACCACTGTACTATGCCCCCATTCATTCATAAATCATATCAATTTTTTAGATTATGTCAAAAAAACACCCCCGCACCGACTTGCGTCGTATGCGGGGTCTAAATCAAAGCTTTGGCTTTTTCTTGGCCAACTCCTTTTGGCGATTTTTCTCTTGGATTTCCTCCAAGGTAATGGGCGGAACCCATTCACCTCCCCTGAAAAACGAGCTTCCAGCTTCAGGGCGACTGTGGAACGCGTAGACCTCTGGGTCTTTTGTGTTGCTAGGATGAGAAAGCTTAGGCTTTTCGGCTGGTAAGCCTTTTTCTATGCGATCCAAGTAATCATTACTTGCGATCTGGCATTTTCGGTAATAAGCCAACCGCTTTTCGAATCTATCTCTCATCCCATAGCTCATTCCGTAAAGTGGCCCATTATTCATTCTCCAGTCACGATTGCCATCCATGTCAAGCCACCCATAAATGCCCCGAAGCCACGTATCCATCTCAAGTTTAGCCTGCGCTTTCAGACTCTCAGACACATATTCGGGCATCACAGGCACTACATCCTTCTTTGCCTCCTTGCCGTCGGGAACTTCGTCCTTTTTCCCCTCAAGGGCTCGGATCCTTTCTTCAAGCTTCTTCCTTTCATCGGCTTCCTGCCGAACTTTTTCTAAAGCCCTTCGCTCGCCTTCCTTGGCAGCTGCTTCAATTGTTTCCTTTTGAAGCTTTTCAAATTCCCTTCTCATCTTTCCATCATCTGCTCTCTTAGCTTCCTCCTCTTTTTGCCTCTTTACTGTCTCCTCAACTTCCTTCTTAATCTCTCCGACTTCCTTGAGCAACTTTACCACAGTTCCTTGTTCTGCCTCTTTGCGATCTTCCTTGATCATTTTCATGACTTTCGCCTCATCAAGTTGCGTCCCGCCACAACCGGCGGAAAGGAGAGCCACGAGTACGAGAACCACCAAGAACGTGCGCATGACCTACTCCGTTGGATAGGTTTTTGGGAAAGAAGGCAAAGAACGCTCTCTGCCGCACATACCCCAATAGTATCATATAACCACACCATTGTCAATACCCCAGCAACGGTCAAGCAAAAAGAGGGGGTTGCCCCTCTTTTTGCTGATAAATCGTCCTGTCGTTAAACTAGAAGCTTTCTAGGTCTTTATTTAATGAATCTATTCCCTCTTCCAACGATGAGTCGCCTGGCACTTGAGAAATGTCTCTTACAATGCTAGTTGTTGTATCAGATGCTACGCCAGAATCTTCTTGCAGCCCAGCCTGAAGCCGTTTTACATATATAGAAGAGAAATACCAGCCGGCAGATAAAACAACTAGAGCAATAGTTATGACAATTAAAGTATTTTTTGTGCTCATATTTCTTGTATATTTTTCAACTTATCATTTATTTTAATCTGCCCCTGGTTCCTCATCGACGTTAGGAATATTTGATAACTCTTGCATTGCATCTTGAATAGATGATCTTGCATCTCTCATAGCGCCATCGCGCAAAGAAGTCAAATCGGTGAATAATTGATCTCTCAATTCTTTAAATTGCTCTCGCAGTTGTTTCACTAAATTATCTTGACTGCTTTGGGTCATGTTAGCTGAGCTTAACGCCGCGGCATCAATTTCGTATGCTTTACCAGCCTGATTCTCAACTGCGCTTCTCGCAGCCGCTATCTTGCTTTCTGCATTGGCAATTGCCGTATTCACCGAGGATACATCTTCGCCATTGGCTAAAGCCTTATCCCTTCTAGACTTTATCTTCTGCAGAACCGCATCCAGCTTGTCTAGCACATTAGAAAAATGATCTGTCCATACTACATTTATATGGTTTAACTGATCTGCAATTCTTTCTGCAGAACTTCTTTTTGTCCTATCTTTAATTTGGCTGATTTTTTGCTCTATAGCTTCTCTTTTTGCGGCTAATCTTTCTTGAACATCTTCCCTAATTTGCTCAATTTTTTGTTGTGCCTGCTCAGCCCTATTTTGAGCTTGCTGAATTAAGTCATCCAACCTGGCTGCATATATAAAGTTAGCAGATAGGAACAAGCTTACCAAGACTCCTGTTAGTATTATATATCTGCTTATTTTTCTATTCATTACGATTAAAGTTAATTTTATAGAATGGCCTTTATTTTTACTTATTTTATCCCTTTAACAAAACAGTGTCAAATTATTTAAAACCAGTTAGAAATCCTACCTATTAAAAACTAAAAATTATTTTCATTAGAACTAATCTTTCTGCATTTTTAAAACTTTGTGATAAATTTTTTCGTACTCATCAGCCATTTTTTCAGCTGTAAAACTTTTCTCAACGTGATTGCGACAGTTATTTCGCATCTCTATGTACTCATTTTCTGGCATACTTTTTATTTTATTTACCGCTTCCACTATTCCCTCAATGCCTGTTTTTTTTATTATCCAGTCTCCCCTTATATCTTCATCAGAAAAATTAACTACGAATCCCGTCTCTCCGTCTTTTACTATCTCTGGTACAGATCCCCTGGCAAAAGCAATAATGGGAGTACCGCAAGCCATTGATTCGGAATAAATTAAACCAAAAGGTTCTTCCCATTGAATGGGCGAGACAAGAGCAATTGCATTTTTTAAGAAAACTTTTTTACGCTCTTGTGAAACTTCCCCGATAAACTGAATCTGATTATCGTCAATAAGTGGCGAAATTTCTTTTTTAAAATATTCTTCAGCTTTTCCTATGTCAATCCTAGCTGCTATTTTTAATTTAACTTTTGCTTTCCTAGCTGCAAGAATTGCCTCCTTAGGACCTTTTATCGGCCATATTCTGCCTAAAAATGCAAAATACTTTCCTTTATTTTCAGAAAATTCAAAATTATTTACATTTATTCCATGATAAACCCTTCCTATGAAATTGAGATTAGGCGCTCCCTTTTTTTGATTTTCTGATATAGCTATATAATTATGTTCCTTAAAATTCTCGTAAGCTGATCTAATATCTGTGTCGTGAAGATTATAGGGAATGGTTGATATAATTGGCGTTCCAATAGTTGAAAAAGCAGGTATTAACCTTGAACTCCAATGGTTATGGATTATGTCTATTTTTAATTCAAGTAAAATTTTAGCGGCATTACTCACCCACTCTGACTTCATAAGTTCTAATTTATTATGGTCTTCTGCTCTTGATGATTGCGGTATGATGTCTTTTGCAACTGGAAATAGCTTTGCACTGGTCTTTGATCCTTCAGGGGCTAATAGATATAACTCATGGCCCCTCTTCACTAATTCTTCTGTTAAATTATAGACAACCAGTTCTATTCCTCCATATTTTTTAGGCGGAACTAATTCATACGGCGTTGATACTATCGCGATTTTTAGCTTTTTCATATTTTACTCCCACCTAAGCTTTTTTTATTATATTGTCATATTCTTGGCTTATTAGTTTTGCGATATTCTGCCAAGAATAATTTTCAAAAACATCCTTGTATCCTTGTTCTGATAATCTATTTGCCAGGTCGCTTGATTTATAGAGTTCTATTATCTTATTTTTTAACTCTAGCGGATTTCTCGGCTCAAATAAAAGGCCATTTTTATTATGACTAATAATGGATGCGGGACCGCTTACATTTGAGGCAACTACAGGTATCATATTTGCCATGCCCTCCAATATAACCAATCCAAAAGATTCTCTATAAGAAGGCACTACCACAATATTTGCTGAACGGTAGTAATTTGACAAAGACTTGTTTTCTATATTTCCAATAAAGTTTACAGTTTCCCCCAACTTTTTTTGAGTAACTATATTATTAACTCTCTCATATTCTTTAAAATCTTCTTTATTTTTTACCCTGCCAAAAATTTTTCCTCCTACAATCACAATTTTTAAATTTGGTATTTCAGGTTTTAATAATTCAGCAGCATGAATTAAAGTTCCAATACCTTTGCTCCACTCAAACCTTCCCACAAACAATACTACAAATTCCTCCGACTTTACCATAACATACTCCCTGGCCTTATTTTTATCTATTATTTTCCATTGTTTTAAATTAACCCCCGCAGGAATAACAGTAATTTTTGATACCGGGCAGCCATAAATTTTCTCTAAAGATTCTTTTTCTAAATTTGAAAGGGCTATAATTCTATCAGCCTTTTTAATTATCTTGCTTTCTATGTTTAGTCTTTCTGAAAGATAATCCTGCTTATCTTCTTCTTTGAGATATTTTTTTCTAATTTCAATGATTTGTACTCCAAGAGTATGGAAAGTATGGGCAAGAGGCGTTTTAAACTTTTCTTTAGCCATAAGCGCCACTATTCCCCCATCCCAACGATGACTATGAAAAAGCACATAAGGATTTACATTATGATTAAATTCCAAAAAATTCTGAAAAATTTCGGGTATAAGCGGCAAGAATTCTGTATTAGGAATATATTTTACAGGTCCGCCCCTTAATCTTATTATACGTATGTTTTTCCCAACAAAAGCAATTTGTTTTTTGTGTCCATTATCTAGTCTCGTGTATACATCTATTGCCCACCCCATTTTACTTAATTCAGAAGACAAGGAACGTATGTATATTTCTTTTCCACCATTTTCTTGGGTTCCTATTGGAGCCAAGGGATCAGAATTCATGCTAAACATAGCTATTCTCCTATGCTTAGAACCATTATCATTATTTTCCATATTCCTTAAAAAAATTCTTACAACCTCTTTTTGAGGGTATTTCAATTGTATCACAAATATCGCTTACCTTAAAGTATAAGTCTCGTACGCTAAAATAATATGCGGCGATTTAAGCTTTATTAAAATCTCCAGTCATTGTTATGGTTACTTGCCTTATTATCAGTTCGCTTAATAAATATAAGGAGAGAACCAATATTATTGGCTCTCTCCTTATCAATTTCCTCTATTTTTTTGTTTCTTTGTGCAAGGTGTGTTTCTTACAAGTATTGCAGAATTTCTGCATTTCCAGCTTTTTTTCCAGCATTGCCTTTGTTTTTTTGGTGAAATAGTTCACTTTCTTACACGCCGTGCATTGCATTTTTAAAAATGGTTTTTTTGCTGCCATATTTTTAGAATTTGGAATTTAGTATATTGTATCTTGAATTGAATTCAGAACTTTGAACTCAGGATTCTCTATTCTATTCTAACTTCTAAATACAAGATTCTATATTCTAAGTTTAATGAGCCGATGGAGAGAATCGGACTCTCGACCTCGTTCTTACCAAGAACGCATTCTACCACTGAACTACATCGGCTAACTGTGGGTGCGAGTGGAGTCGAACCACCTGGGCCATGTAGACAAAGGATTTACAGTCCTCCCCCGCGCCGTACGGGACTACGCACCCCCTTAGCTAATCTTGAATTATAAACTAAAAATAAATAAATTCAACGCCCCCCCCTCCAAAGATAACTTGAAAGCGAATCGCAACCACTTCCATACTTGGAAGTATAGAAGTGGTTATATTGTTATCTCTTTTTCAGCTCTTTCTTAATTTTTTTATATAACTCTGGCTTATCTTGTATTTTTTCTAATTCTTCTAAAACCTTACTCCTACCTTTAACTTTTAAATTTTTAATGATATCTCTTGACAATAACTCTGGCCAGAAATATATGGGGTATTTTCTTTTTAACTTCTCGAAGTCGCTAACTTCATATTTATTATCTATTTTTCTTTCTTTTCTTTTTTTCTTCAACCTTTCAACTACCAGCCTATAGCCATCCCCTGTTAACTTTAACCACTCGTTAACTCTTGCTATGGTTCCATCGCTAACTTTAAGATACTCTTTAATCTTATTGTAACTCCACTCATCTATCAATAATTCAGCTACTTTTATTCTTTTTGCTAACATTTCTATTTCTTGAGGAGATAGCAAATCTCTTAAAAATCGTGCAGCTTCATTTGGATCCTTAATAGAAGAAACAATGTCGCAAAAATCTAAAAGCAATTCTTGCTCATCTTCTTTTCTTAATTTTGATTTAGAATAGAATTTACTCATTTTAATAACTAGACCTACTACAGTTTTACGCCACTACATTA
>Ga0137429_1000528_pt1 | contig 14892 bp, 7 predicted proteins | sample EasRivERMZT736_2_FD_102304 | JGI IMG/M metagenome (GOLD analysis project Ga0137429, IMG submission 102304) | Soil microbial communities from meander-bound floodplain in the East River, Colorado, USA - East River MetaG ERMZT736_2 | ecosystem: Environmental > Terrestrial > Soil > Floodplain ...
AATATCAAAAGCTCACACACCCTCGCCATCAGCAAAAAGACCGACCCTCTCGCAGCGACCGCAGGAGCATTGCACAAAAACGTCATGCTAATTAAGCGCCATTCCCCCGGTGGGGGTGAAGTTCTTCGAAGACATGGGCTACAACGTTCATATTGCGCCGACGAAGTTCGAGGGCGAAGCCGAACTGAAGCACCTTTACGACAATATTTACGTCGGCGGCTATGGCATACGGTCCGACCGGCAAACCTACGATTGGATGGAACGGAACTTCGACATGCGCATCGTCAAGGTGCGGGAGATCGAGCCGTATCTTTATCATCTGGACTGCACGATCTTTCCGATCACGAAGGAGAACACCCTCGTGTGCACCGAACTGTTCACCAAGAAGGAAATCGCCGAACTGGAGAAGGTCACCAATGTCATTCCAGTTACCGTGGACGAATGTTTCTCGGGCATTTGCAATTCCGTTCGTCTGCCGAACCAGGTGTTGAACTCCTCCCACATTCACGATTTGAAAGCGGGAACGGAGGATTATCAGTGCGAAATTCAGAAGAACCGCAAGCTGGAGGACATCGCCGCCAATCTGGCGCTGGAAATCTCCTACTTCAATCTCAGCGAATTCCACAAGAGCGGCGCATTGTTGTCTTGCATGGTGATGCACCTCAACCGATCCTGCTACAAGATCGCGTTGACGGCCTGAGCCGCCAACGCGCGCCAGGTCACAAGCCGCGGCATCCCGAGAGCAAAATGGATTTAGAAGTACTCGGCTCGTTTCCAGCCGAACGTGCTGCCGCCGGGGACGTGCCGCGCTCGAAGTTCCGCCCCTATGGCCAATAACAGTCTTTCGAAGATGGTATGGAAGGTTTCCCTTCCCATCATCTTTGTGGAGGCCACTGAAACCTTCGATCACCTGATCGATACGCTCTTCCTGGCTCGTGTTGGCGTCACCGAACTGGGCGCCATCGCCGTGGCGGATGCGGTGATGCTGCTCTTTCTCATCCTGCCGCTCTCACTGGTGGACGGGTTGCAGATTCTCACGGCCCGGCGTATCGGCCAGCGCCGGCCGGATGCGGTGGGGGCGGTCTTCAACCAGGGCCTGCTGATCACGATGATCCTTTGCGGGGTGGCGCTGATTGCGCTCAAGCTCTTCTCGCCCGTGGTGGCGAACTGGCTGGTTGAATCCGACGCCGTCGGAGGCGCCGTGGACGGCTATCTCCAGGTTGACGCCTACAGCATCCCCTTCGCGGGCGCGACATTCGCCTTCAGCGCTCTATTGACAAGCATGGGAAAGACGCGGGCGCTCATTCCGGCCACTGTCATCGTCGTGGTTACCGACATCATCCTGAATTATCTCTTCATCTTCGGAAAGTTCGGCTTTCCGGAGCTGGGCATGACCGGGGCGGCGGTGGGTTCGATTGGCGCCGAACTCGCCGCGTCCGTCTTTCTCACCTATTACGTATGGAAAAATTTCAGTCGCAAGAAGTATGGTTTCTTCCGCTTCCGCAAGTTCGAGCCTCGGACCACGCGGCTCTTAAGCCGCATTTCTGCGCCACTGGCCGCCGGCTGTTTTCTGGAAGACCTCCGCTGGGTCGTCTTCTTCCTGATCATCGAACGGATGGGCATTTCAGCCCTGGCCATCGCTAACATCGTTTTTACCTGTTACACCGTGTTTTGTATTCCCACGGAGGGCTTCGCGGAGACGGCTTGCTCGATGGTCAGCCGCTACATTGGAAGAAATCGGGCGCATCGGATTGGTGAATTGCTGCGCAGCACGACGGGTGGCGCCATTCTGGCCACCATCCCCTTCATCGCCATCGCGTTGCTGGCGCCGCAATGGGTGGTGGGGGTGTTCTCGCCCGGATCGGATCTGCTTGGACAGAGCAACGCGAGCCTGCGAATTGTCGCCCTGGCGATGCTAATCGCCATTCCTGCCGAGATGTGGTTCATCGCCGTGGAGGGGACCGGTGACACCGCGGCGGCACTCGGCATTGAGTTTACGCTCACGCTCGTGATGCTCGGCTTCACATGGCTGGCGGCCATTTACTTCGACTGGCCGATGGCGCTCGTCTGGCTGTCGCTGCCCATTACCTGGTTGCTTGGCCTGGCCATTTGTTATGGCTGGATGAAATCCGGAATCTGGAAACGACTTGAATTATGAAAACCGCGATGGTGCTTGCCCTGGGCATCGCGGGAATGACCATGGAGGGTGTTTATGGCCAGGTGACGATTCCCGAGAACGACAGTTTTATCACGCGCATTGCCCTCTTTGGCACGAACGTAACCACGACCGGGAGGAATACGGGCGCCACGTTTGAACCAGGCGAACCGGACCCATCGTTCCAGGGCGGGAAGTCGGTTTGGTGGACCTGGACCGCCCCAGTCAATGGCAATCTGACTCTCACCACCGCCGGGAGCAGTTTCGACACGATGTTGACGGTCTTCACGGGCGGTTCTGTCACCAACCTGACGCTCGTCGCCTTCAACGACATGGAGAACAATACCAGCGTGGTCTCCTTCGATGTCGCGGCAGGGACGGCTTATCAGATTGCCGTGGATGGCGCTCTGGGCGCGGCTGGAGACATTTCCTTGCAACTGTCGCTCGGGCCGCCTCAACCACCACCGTCCAACGATAATTTTGCCAACCGAATCACCATAAGTGGAAGCCATCTGAATAACGTGCCCGGCTCGAACCTGGGGGCGACCGCGGAACCAGGCGAACCATTCCACGCGGACGCCATCGGTTTAAAGTCGGTTTGGTGGAGGTGGACTGCGCCGTTCTCCGGCGGTGTCACACTCACGACGCAGGGGAGTGCGATTGATACGGTGCTGGGTGTTTATACTGGCAACTCGCTCGCGAATTTGGTGTTGGTGGCGGGCAACGATGAAGACCCCGTGACCTTTTCGTCTTACAGCCGCGTCACGTTCAATGCTATTTCCAATGTCACCTACCAAATTGCGGTGGACGGCTTCGAGGGCGCATCCGGCTTCACCCGCTTGCGACTGGATCTGGACGGCGCGTTCCCTGTTCCCGCCAACGACAATTTCGCCAACCGCATCGCGCTAACGGGGAGCAACATCACGACCAATTGGTCCAACATCGGAGCGTCCTTCGAACCAGACGAACCGTTGCACCTGGTCACCTTCGGCGGCAAGTCGGTCTGGTGGAGATGGACCGCGCCATCTTCTGGCGGGGTGACGCTGACCGTCTCCAACGATTTGGTGGACACGATGGTGGCCGTTTACAGAGGGAGTTCGCTCGCGGATCTGGTTTTCGTCGCAGGCAACGATGAGGATTTTCTCACCACCGTGGAACTCGACAGCACAGCCTATTTTAATGCGACTGCCGGCACGACGTATCAGATCGCGGTTGACGGTGTGGATGGCGCTTCCGGTGATTTCAACCTGCGCCTGGTGCTGGGCGCTGCTGACCCCGTTCCCGCCAATGACAATTTCGCCAACCGCATTACTCTCACCGGAAACAACGTCACCACAAACGGCTTCAATTCCGGGGCTACCTTGGAAGTCGGCGAACCGCTGCATCGTGGCTATTATGGGGGCAAATCCGTCTGGTGGAGATGGACCGCTCCCGGACCAGGCTTTGTGACCATTGATACGATTGGCAGTCTCGCCGACACGCTCCTGGCGGTATATACGGGCACGGCATTAGCGAACCTGGTCGAAGTCGCCAGCGATGATGAGAGCGGAGGCAATTACACGAGTCTCGTGACATTTCCGACCAGGAGCAACGTGACTTATCAGATCGCGGTGGATGGTTACGATGGTGACGGTTATGACCTTACTTTGCGCGTTCGATTCACACAGGCATCTTACAGCCTGACGACCAGCACCAATCCGCCCGGCGCCGGCACGATCAGCATCAACCCGCTGCCCGATCAGGCCGGCAAATATGCGCCCGGCTCAGTCGTCATGCTCACGGCGACTCCGGGCTACCGCAGCATTTTCACCGGATGGACCGACGGTGTCACCTCGATCAACAATCCGGTTGTGCTGGCGATGACTTCCAGCAAGACGGTCGTGGCCGGTTTCTCTGTTATTCCCATCGTCCAGGAGTGGATTGGTGGCAGCGCCACGACTGGCAACTGGTCGGACAGCGAGAACTGGAGCGCGGGCCCACCGATTGGCGGCGATGAGTTGGTCTTCCCGGCCGGGGCGTCGCGGCTGACCAGCAATACAAACGATTTCCCGACGAACACCCTGTTCAATTCCATCACGTTCGGAGACGCGGGCTACATTCTCAGAGGCAATCCAGTCAGCTTGAACACCGGCATCGCTTCCCTCAACGCCAGTGGAACGAACACGGTGAGCCTGGACGTCCAACTCAATGCCGACCAATCGTTCCGGAGCGGCGACGCAGCAGTCCTGGAGATGGCCGGGAAATTGAATCTGGCCAATCGCACGCTGACTATCGAGGCGACAGGTGAGATGATCCTGTCCGGCGCGATTAGCGGGACCGGCGGGATTGTCAAGACCAACGCCGGAACGCTGTGGCTGCTTGGCAACAACAACAACGCGAACACTTACACCGGCCCCACCGTGGTGAACGAGGGGATTTTGCAGCTTGGGAAAAACGGTGTCGCTGTCGCTGGTCCCCTGATTGTCGGCGATGGGATTGGGGGCGCGAATGCGGACGTGGTCCGGTTCGCTGCGAACGGACAGCTTGGCAGTTCCGTGGCTGTGACCGTCAACAGTTCCGGCGAACTCGACCTGGACGGCTTCACTGGGACGGCGGCGTCCGTGACCATGAGTGGTGGGACCGTGGCCACCGGATCGGGCAGTCTGGGTCTCAATGGCGGGGTTACCGTGAATTCGAGCAGTGCGCAGGCGAACATCACCGGCACTCTTTTGCTGCAAGGCGCGACACGCACTTTCAACATCGCTGACGGTCCTGGCGCCATCGATTTAGTCGTCTCCGCCGTGGTTCGCAATGGCACGGGCACAGGCGGAATTCTCAAGACCGGAGGCGGCACCCTTCAATTGGCGGTCAGCAACGTTTACTCAGGCCCGACCACGATCAATGACGGCACGCTGGCGCTCGGCAATGCCTTCGGGCTGGGCAGCACGAATCAGGGAACAATCGTGAACAGTGACGGACTGCTTTCCTTGAATGGTGTGAGCGCGAGCCGCGAAGGGCTAACGCTCGCGGGCGGCACGCTTGCATCCGGGTCCGGCAGCAATTCGTGGCCGGGAAACATCGCCGTTGCCAACAACTCCGCCGTTATGGTCGCGACCAACGCGGTTTTAAATCTGGCGGGTATTATCAGCGGCACAGGCGCCCTGACCAAAAGCGGCGATGGCACGCTGATCTTCTCCGGCGCGTCGAACAACACCCATTCGGGCGTTACGCGGGTGAATCAAGGCGCGTTGCTTCTCAACAAAACGGCCGGCAGCGCGGTGTCGGGCGCGTTGATCGTCGGGGACGGCAGCGGCGGCGTTAGCGCAGATTTGGTCCGGTTCAACGGGAATTCACAGCTTGCCAGTTCATCGGCTGTGACCGTCAACAGTTCCGGCCAGCTGGATCTGAATGGTTTTACCAACATTGTGGCTGGCTTGACCATGGCCGGCGGGAAGGTGGCGACGGGGCCCGGCAGTTTAGGTCTGAACGGCAACCTGACGGTCAATCCTGCGAGTGCGCAGGCGACGATCACGGGTAACCTTTCGTTGCGAGGCGCTACGCGCACATTCAACGTCGCCAATGGTTCGGCTGCGATCGATTTACTGATCGCTGCTGCCATTGGCAATGGCACAGGCACCGGCGCGATTATCAAGACAGGCGATGGCACGCTCGAACTGACGGCCAGCAATACCTACAGCGGCACGACCACGATCGACGAAGGTGTTCTGGCGATTGCCCATGCTTCCGGGCTGGGCACGACCAATCAGGGAACGATTGCGAACAGCAACGCCTTCCTTTCGCTCAAGGGCGTGAACGTGAACGGCGAAGGACTGACGCTGGCAGGGGCGACGCTGGCATCGGATTCCAGCAGCAACTTCTGGACGGGGAATATTCAGTGCGCCAGCGATTCCGCCATTACGGTCGCGAGCAATGGCGTTCTAACCCTGCCGGTTGTCATCAGTGGCGCCGGTGGACTCACCAAGAGCGGCGCGGGCATGCTGGTGTTCTCCGGGGCTTCGCCCAACACCTACGCCGGCGCCACGACCGTCAACGAAGGCACGCTCTTGCTCAGCAAAGGGACAAGCAACGCGGTGCCCGGTGCCTTGATCGTTGGCGACGAGATGGGTGACGCCGACGTCGTGCGCTTGGAGGCGAGCCAGCAAATCGCCATCGGCTCAAGCGTGATGGTGTTCAACTCCGGGCTGCTGGACTTGAAGCAGTCCAGCAACGCCATCGCCTCGCTTTCCGGGAGCGGCCATGTCGATCTTGGCGACGTGGCCGCAATGTTATCGGTCGGGCACGGCAACGTTTCCAGCAGCTTCAGCGGCATCATCAGCGGCGCCGGCGGAGTCACTAAGGTCGGCGCAGGGACGTTCGTCCTAAACGGCGGCGAGAATACGTACACCGGCCAGACAGCCGTCAACGATGGCCGGTTGATCGTGAATGCGTCGCAGCCGGGCAGCGCCGTATTTGTGAATGCACCGGGCCTGCTCGGCGGAACAGGGCGCGTGGGCGACCTCTCCGGCTCAGGCACCATCAGCCCAGGCGCCAGTCCGGGAGAGCTCTCCAGCGGCCATGTGACGTTTTCTTCCAACACGACTTATCGCGTTGAGCTTGACGGCCCAAGCCCCGGCTCCGACCACGATCAACTCAGAGTCAGCGGAAATGTGGCTCTGGCGGGGACACTCAACGCCACACTGGGATTTGCGCCCGGAACGAACGACACATTCACGATCGTTGACAACGACGGCACCGACCCGGTCGATGGCACGTTCAACGGATTACCGGAAGGCAGCTTTCTAATCCTTGGCGGCGCGCGATTCCAAATCAGTTACGCGGCAGGTTCCGGATCGAATGACGTGGTGTTGATTCACGTCGAGCTACCGGCGTCAACGATCAACACAGTCGCAATGACCAATGGGATGGCGCAGCTTCAAGGCACGGGTCAAACGGGACTGACCTATGTCCTCGAAGCGACCTCGGCACTCGCTCCGCCGATCTCGTGGGTGCCGATTGGCACCAATAGCGCCGATACAAGCGGCGTTTATGAGTTCATCGACACGAACTCCTTTCAGTTCCCCGCGCGCTTTTACAGGGTGCGCACTCTCCCGTGACCGCAGCGCCCGTAAGGGCGTGTTGCCCAAATCTCGACTGCAATGTCCCGGGAGGGCGAGGCTCCTGACGAGCCCTGTTTTGCTGGTCATTTTTGCTCCACCATGGCTCGCGAGGACGCTCGCCCTCCCCGTCGAAGGGCTCTTTGGTGACGAGACAATTTTCGGGAACCATGTTCTCAACGCAGAGGACGCAGAGGATTTCGCAGAGGGCGCAGAGCCAAAGACCGTGTTCTGCGCTCCTGCGCGAACTCCTCCGTGTCCTCTGCCTCAAGATCTCGTCGCGTGAACACAGAAGCACGCGAGCTGCTTTCATGGAGTCTTGAAGATGAATCTACTGCCCGGCGAATGCCGATTGGGACAGCCGCTTGAGCTGGATATCTTTGAACTGAACGACCGTGGCGCGCTTTAATTCCAGCGCCAGGCATCCCGATCGCCGTTGGTTGGGGCCGCTTTCATCGAGCACGTCCGCCGCGACTACGCCGTTCACTTTGTGCGTCAACCGATTTCCCAGGGCGCGGATCACCAGTTCGTTCCAATCATGCTTCTGGATCAGGCTTTTGATTTGGTTGGGGCTGCTGATCGTGCCGGTCGGTTTTACGACGATCTGTCCTTTGGTTGTTTGCAGCACCGCAGAAGAGCCCCATCCGACTCTGGGATCCTGCAACGTGTCCTCCAGAAGAAACAGCGTGCCGGTGAAGTCGCCAAAGAGGTCCGCCTGATAGCCGCGCACCTGCCAACGGTGCCGCGGATTATCGACGCGGCGGCTGCGGTAGAGGACGCCTGAATTGGCCGGTTTCTCAGCAATGACGTCGGTGGTGCGGAACTTGAGACGCAACTCAAAGTCGTCCACGTTCTCGTGCCAGATCAAACACGTGTTCTCGCGTCGTGTCACTCCTTCCTCGGGTGTGGAGGCGCAGATGACGCCATCCCGGACGAGCCAGAGATTAGTGTTCCCATCCCATCCGCTCAGGTCGCGGCCATTGAAGAGGCTTTGGAAACCGTCTTGGGAAGGCGCAGGAGCCGTAGCGGGCGTCGGTTTGGCCACGAGGCCCGGCGACGATGGCAGCGACGAAACGGCTGGCCCGCGCTCCATAGGACGTAAGCCGAACTGCCACGCTGCCGCGACCAATGAAAGCAGCATCAGCGCCGCCAGGATAACTCTCGCTGGAGAACGTGACGCTGAACCTTGAACGGTCGCGGTCACTGTCAATGGAGCTGCCGCCTCACTGCCCGGCGCGACCAGAAGATTTCCATGGCTGGCAGACGAGGCGGCGCGGGTTTCTGTTGGAGGTGCCACATTTTCACGCGCCATCGAGGGGCGGGCGGTTTCGGCCGACTCCAGCCACTCCAAAATCACCTGCGCGCTTTGCGGACGCTGTTCGGGTTCCTTGGCCAGACAGGCCATGACCATTGCCGAGACTTCGGGCGGGATTTCATTGTTGAGTTCCAGTTCATCCAGGCGCTGGCTCATCGGGTCCGGTTTGAGGTGGTGAACCTGATAGCTGACGTCCCCGGAATAAAAGGGCGGCGTGCTGGTGAGCAATTCGTAGAGCGTCACGCCGAAGGAATAGAGATCATCGGTCACTTGCGGCCTTTTGCCATCGGCCTGTTGCGGACTCATGTAGCCAATCGTGCCGCTGGTATGAGATTGACCCGAAAGGCGGCTCAGGGAATCGGTGAACACTCGCGCCAAGCCAAAGTCAGCCAGCTTTAGCCGGCCACTGCTGTCCAGCATGAGGTTGGCTGGTTTCAAATCGCGATGGATGATCCTTTCGCCATGCGCGTAATCGAGTGCCTGGCAGAGTTGCCTGGCCAGGGGCGCCACGAATTTCCATGTCAGCACCCGGCTGGAGCGGTTTGCGCGCAGGCTATGGAGGTTCGGCCCGTCCACGTACTCCATCGAAATAAACGTCAGTTCATCCGGCACGTCGTTCAGATCGTGAATCCGAAGGATGTGCGGATGAGAAAGTTTTCGGGTGCGCAATGTCTCGCGTCGCAAGCCCCCCAGCGCTGCGGGGTCAAAGGAGATTTGGGGCGGGAGAAACTTCAATGCAACCAGTTCGCGCAACAATTTGTCGTGGGCGAGCCAGACGACCCCCATGCCGCCCTGCCCAAGGATCTTCTTCAGCAAATAGCGCCCCCGCCGACACGTTGCCCGGAAGTCAATCCGCTGATGGATGACCTGGAAGTGCCGACAGGAGATTCGGGCAGCGACTTCATAGCGTTCGGATTTCAGGCAGATAATGACAGGAAAGCGCTCGTATGACAAGCGTGAGAAACCTCGGTCTGTCCGAGGGGCCTGGAAGCCGGGAAAGCGGCGGAGACCACTGTCCTGACACGATCACGCCGCAGGGGTTTGCTCGACGTTTTCTATTGCAAAATTTGTTTTGCTGATTACCGAAAAAACGCTAGCGTTGCAAACACGTTCCCAGCGGATCAGTTAAAGAATCGGCTCATTGCGCAAAGGAGAGCGCTCGGGTTCACAGAATGATATCAGGAGGAACAGGGCAGTTGATCGGCCTATGAAAACGAAGATGGGTTGCTTACTCGCCGTCGCTTCGGCTGTGGCGCAGCTCGCTGGCGGCCAGCCGGTCTTTCCTCCCTCGATCCAATGGCAACGGAGCTTCGGCGGCACGAATGATGATCGATTGCGAAGTCTCTGCCAGACGGCCGAGGGCGGATTTGTGCTCGGAGGGTTTTCCAATTCCGGTATCAATGGCAACAAGGCGGCAACCAACTTCGGCAATTACGATTTCTGGGTGGTGCGTCTCGATGCGAACGGCAATAAGGTTTGGGACAAGAGCTACGGCGGCACAGGCGAGGACGTGTTGTACAGTTTGCAACAGACGCGCGATGGAGGTTTTGTTCTCGGCGGCTATTCGATCTCTGGCGCGAGCGGGAACAAAACCAGCATGAATTCCGGAGGTTATGATTTCTGGGTGGTGCGCACCGACGCCAATGGAAATCTGCTTTGGGACCATTCCTTCGGCGGCAACAATGATGACTTTATGCGGAGCGTCTGGCAGACGACCGACGGCGGATTCCTTCTGGGCGGACAGTCACTCTCCGGGGCCAATGGCAACAAGACCAGTCCAAACTTTGGCACGAACGATTTCTGGGTAGTGCGCTTGAACGCCAATGGAAACCGCGTTTGGGATCGGTCCTTTGGCGGCACCAGCGCGGATCGATTACAGGCGCTGTGCCAAACCAGCGATGGCGGATTCGTTCTCGGGGGCGTTTCGTTGTCCGGCGCGACCGGCAACAAGACCAGCAGCAATTATGGCTTGAACGATTTCTGGCTCGTGCGGCTGGATGCCGATGGCAACAAAGTTTGGGACCGCTCCTTCGGCGGCACGGACAACGATGAACTGTTGAGTCTCGATCAAGCGGTGGAGGGCGGATTCATTCTCGGCGGATTTTCCTGGTCGGACGCCAACGGAAACAAGACCACGCGTAGTTCTGGCGAGACGGATATGTGGCTCGTCCGCACCGACGCAAACGGCAACAAGCTCTGGGACTCTTCCTATGGTGGCCGCAACTCTGATTCCGCGCGCAGTCTTCAGCAAACCATGGGCGGCGGAGTCATTATGGGCGGGATATCCGACTCCGGCACGACGGGCAACAAGACCAGCCCGTATTTCGGTGGCATTGCGGATTTCTGGGTCGTGCGCGCGGATGCCCTGGGCAACAAACTTTGGGATCAATCTTACGGCGGCACGACCGACGATGGCATTTGGAGTTTGCAACAGACACGCGATGGCGGATTTATCTTTGGGGGTGGATCGGATTCCATCCCGGGTGGCAATAAGACCGCTGCGAAGTTCGGCAATTACGATTTCTGGGTAGTGAAGTTGCGGTCCGAGATGCCCCTGTTGCGTATTCCGCCGCAATCGGCCGCGGATTTGCGCCGTGATGGCTGCCGAATTTTTCTGAGCGGCGTCTCGAACAATTATTACCGCAGTGAATACTCGAGCAATTGGACAACCTGGATGCCGTTGCAAACAAATCAGGTGACCAGCGCAGAGGTGGAAATCGTTGACCGGGGAGCGACCAATCGGCCTGTGCGCTACTATCGGGCAAGGCTGCTTCCTTAATGCAAGGCATCGATCACCTTCGCACGTGCGCATCAAACATCGCACCTTTTGACCGCGATAAGAATTGACTTTCTCAACCAAACAAGCCGAACATCGGGCATAGCGACATGAGGGACGGAAAGGGACTTCTGTGCTTTCAACGATAAATGTGTGAGGACAGATGATAGTGGAATTTTCCGAATGCTAAAACGAAGGGAGGTGACATCAAAATGAAACCTGAAATCCAATTAGAAGTCGAGGAACTCGAACAACGCATCGCTCCATCTCAGCCACCAGGGCTGCACGGTTATGAAGGCCAACCCGGCAATCAGGGCGGTCACGGCGGAAATAATGGAACGCCGAACGGCTTGAAAGGCTATGAAGGCCAGCCCGGTAATCAGGGCGGTTAAATCTGTCGGCTCTGGTCCTGCAGGGACCGAGCCCAATTGATAGTGGGCCACCGGGGAAAAGCCGGTGGCCCTTTTGGTTCGCAGTTTGAATATGATTCAGTCCGCATCTCCAGACCTGAAGTTGCGCGCCGATCTCCTCCTGAGCCCTCAGAGCGCCGCTGATGCCATTACTTACGTCGTCAAAGATCCGGTCTGCGAACGCTTTTTTCGCTTTCGCGAGACGGAAGGATTCATTCTTCAGCAGCTTGATGGCACCCGCTCTTTGGAGGTCCTGCAGGCCGCGGTGGAAGAGCGATTCGGCGCGTCACTGCCGCTTTCCACGCTGGAACAGTTCATCGCGAAGTTGCGCCGCCTGGGACTGCTTGAGAGCGAGACGGATCAACAAATCGTTGCTCGTCCCCGGCCGAAACGAGTTGGCGGCAATCTGTTTTACCTTCGGTTCCGAGCGTTCGATCCTGACCGGCTCTTCAATTTTCTGCTTGGCCGGATAAGATTCTTCTTCACGCCGGCATTTGTTTTCGTTTCCGCCATGTTCATTGTGCTGGCGGCCACGATCACGATTGGGAACTGGGCGAACATTGGTCACGATGTGCAGCGCCTTTACAGCCTGCAATCTCTTTTCCTGGCTTACATCACGATGCTGGTGGTGATTACGCTTCATGAGTTCGCGCACGGTTTGACCTGCAAACATTACGGCGGCAGCGTCCGGGAACTGGGTTTCATGCTCTTGTACTTTCAACCGGCGTTCTATTGCAACGTGAGTGACGCCTGGCTCTTTCCAGAGAAGTCCAAACGGCTTTGGGTGACGTTTGCCGGGGCCTACTTCGAGATCTTCGTGTGGGCGTTGGCCACGCTGATCTGGTGGGTGACCGATCCGTTTACGGTCGTAAATTACCTCGCCCTCGTCGTACTGGCCACTTCCGGTATCAAGACCCTGTTCAATTTGAACCCTCTCATCAAGTTGGATGGCTATTACCTGTTGAGCGATTATCTGAACATTCCCAACCTGCGGCAGCGGGCCTTCGGCTACCTCGGCGATCATATGCGGAAATTGTGGGGCGCAGCCGTTCATCACCTCCGGAACAGCACTCCTCGCGAACGGAGAATCTATCTTCTTTATGGCATTCTGGCCTGGCTCTATTCGACCTGGCTGCTCAGTTTCGTCGCGCTGCATTTTGGAGGGTTCCTCGTGGGGCGATATCAAGGCTGGGGCTTCGTCGTTTTCTCCGTTTTGCTTCTCGGCCTCTTCCAACGGCCATTGAAAAAGCTGTTGCACGCACCGGTGGCGTCATTCAGCCTGCCCGCGGGCGTGAAGAAATGGACGAAACGGGCTTTGAGGTTTGCTGTTCTTGGCGGTGTCGTCGCAGCGCTGTTTTTGTGCCGTATGGAGCTAAGGATTGCGGGCCCGTTCACGATCCTGCCGGTGCACAACGCCGACGTCCGCGCCGAGGTCGAAGGGATTATCCGGGAGATCCACGTCGATGAAGGGGATTCAATCAAGAAAGGCGATCCCATCGCCAGCCTTTCCGACCGCGACTATCGGGCCGAAAGCACCAAGACCAAAGCCGAGCTGGAAGAAAAGCAAGCGCGGCTCAAATTGCTCAAGGCCGGTTCGAGGCCGGAAGAAATCGACCTGGCCAGGACGCTCCTTTCCAAAGCCGACGAGCGCATCAAATATGCGCGGACCACGCTGGAGATGGACAAAACCTTGTTCGAAGAAAGTCTGCTTTCAAAGAAGGAATACGAACAGAGCAAGGAACTCGTGGCCGTTCGAGCGAACGAAGTGCAGGAAGCCAAAGACAAACTGAATCTGCTGCTGGCGGGAAGTCGTCGCGAGGAGATCGAGGCCATCGAAGCGGAAGTCAGCCGATTACAAGCCCACCAACGATACCTGCAGGAACAACTGCAATTGCTGAAAGTGCTCAGCCCGATCGCGGGCGTGGTTACGACTCACAAACTCAAAGATAAAACCGGCCAGGCGGTGAAGAAAGGAGATTTGATCGCCGAAGTCCACGAGATGAAAACGCTCACCATCGAGATTGCCATTCCCGAAAAGGAAATTGCCGACATATCCGAAGGCCAAAAGGTGGTGCTGAAAGCCCGCGCCTATCCCGGGATGAACTTTGAGGGCAAAGTCACTTCCATCGCTCCGATTGCGACCAAGCCTGAGGATTGGAAAACGGAGCGTAGCGTTCTAGTGACCACACAGCTCGATAATGCGGGTCTGCTCCTCAAACCGGAAATGACCGGCAACGCCAAGATTTATTGCGGCCAGCAACGGTTAATTGATCTCGTGACGCGCAGGCTGATCCGTTACATCCGCGTCGAGTTTTGGTCGTGGTGGTGAACTGCGGCCCGTTTCTGTTTCCAGGCAGCGCAGCATGCCTCGCGGGCGGAGACCTGCGGTGAAAACCCTATATGTGCCTGTGAGCGCTGGCTTGTAATGTCTGCGCGAAATCGGCTCGCAAGACGCAGGTGTTATCAACGTGTCAATCAAAAACCTTGATTCTTAGCGGCGTTTGCGATTCACTATGCGGCAGATTTCCTGCAATCGTAGTCGGAACTGCGGCACTGCTGCTCGCTCAAGGAAGAACGTGCGCCGTACGGACGATAAAGCCAGCAGCTTGGCCGAACGCCGTGCAACATTTCAACAAATCATTGTCCGAAGTATGCAACTTGTTTGGCCACGCCGAGAACGCCTCTCGCCGTCTCTGGGATTTACTTTGATCGAACTGCTGGTGGTCATCGCCATCATCGCCGTTCTGGCAGGCGTCCTGTTGCCGGTGCTGGCCCGGACCAAACAGAAAGGCTCGCAGATAACCTGTCTGTCGAACTTGAAGCAAGTCGGCATTGCCACGCAGATGTACACCGACGATCACGAGGACTTTTTGCCCGGACCGGTTTACGCCGGCGCGGTCCCCAATTATGACAACAGCGCCGGTTCACGGAAAACCTTCATTCATCACCTTGCCACTTACTTGGGTTTGCCGGCCCCTTCACCCAAAATGCAGGTGGCCAATATTTTCATCTGCCCGGCTTTCCGGCGCGCCTCCGGGGATCCTGGGCTCATGATCGGGCGCAAGGTTTACCTGCTCAACGACGATGTCGATCCCAATCCCCTGAACCAGGTCCTGCCCTTCGGATATCCGGATGCGCCCCTG
>Ga0137429_1000529_pt1 | contig 14888 bp, 15 predicted proteins | sample EasRivERMZT736_2_FD_102304 | JGI IMG/M metagenome (GOLD analysis project Ga0137429, IMG submission 102304) | Soil microbial communities from meander-bound floodplain in the East River, Colorado, USA - East River MetaG ERMZT736_2 | ecosystem: Environmental > Terrestrial > Soil > Floodplain ...
ATCATTGACTTCCTCAACGTCGGATACCTGGGCAGCGCCACGGACTTTCGCCGCCGCTTCGCCGTGCCCATCGAACGCAACCACGACGCCGACCGGGCCGCTCGACTGCGGCATTTGATTCGCCCTTTTGTTCTTCGCCGCCTCAAGAGCGACCCCACCATCGAAGTCGACCTGCCGGCAAAAATGGAGATGAAGGTCTTCTGCAACCTGACCCGCGAGCAGGCCGCCCTGTACGAAGCCGTGGTCAACGACATGCTTGGCCAGATCGACCGTTCCGGCGGCATCCAGCGCCGCGGCTTGATCCTCGCCGCCCTGGTGAAGCTCAAGCAAGTTTGCAACCACCCGGCTCTGTTCCTCAGCGACGGCTCCGAACTTCCCCATCGAAGCGGTAAGTGCGACCGCCTCACCGAAATGCTCGACGAAGTCCTGGCTGAGGGCGATCGCGCGTTGATTTTCACCCAATACCGTGCGATGGGCGAGCTACTCAAGAAGCTGATGGAGGATTCATTCCGCCGCGAGGTGATCTTCCTCCACGGCGGCACCACGCGGCAGCAACGCGACGCGATGGTGGAGCGCTTCCAAAAGGCCGAGGACGCGCCGTTGTTCCTTCTATCCCTCAAAGCGGGCGGCTTCGGCCTCAACCTCACCGCGGCCAATCACGTTTTCCACTTCGATCGGTGGTGGAACCCGGCCGTCGAGGACCAGGCCACGGACCGCGCCCATCGCATCGGCCAGACGCAACGGGTCCAAGTCCACAAGTTCGTCTGCATCGGCACGTTGGAGGAACGGATCGACGTGCTGCTCGAACACAAGCGCAACCTCGCCGACAACATCATCGGGTCCGGCGAGGAATGGTTGACCGAGTTATCCACGGACGGCCTACGCGACTTGTTCGCATTATCGCGTGAGGCTGTCGCGGAGGATTGACCTTGAACTTCGCGTAGGCGGCTCTAGAATGTAGCCCGATGTCTGTTGTATATATCGAAACGACCGTACCGAGCTATTACTATGAGACACGCCGGTCTGCGCAAGCTGCTTCCTGGCGCGCAGCGACGCGAACATGGTGGGACAAGTACAGGAGTCAGTTTGTGTTGACCCTATCCCGTTTCGTGCTTGCGGAACTTGCGAGCGCACCACGGTCGAAAGCGAAACGCGCCCTGTCCCTGGTGAAAGATCTGCCTGTGCTCGACGAGCCGCCGGAACTCCAAACGGTTGCCGAGTACTACGTCGCGCAACGGGCGATGCCGGCGGAAGCCGCCGGCGACGCTTATCATCTGGCAATGGCCTCACTTCATCGTGTCGATTTCCTGCTCACCTGGAATTGCCGCCACCTGGCCAATGCGAATAAAATCAGGCATTTGAGCGTTCTGAACGGGCGACTCGGCCTGCCGATGCCGATTATCACAACGCCGTTGACACTGCTGCCGGAGGACATCGAATGACGCGCAAGCAAGCACTCCCAGACGACCCCGTAGTCCGGGAAGTTCGGGCGACACGGCAACGACTCTGGAAGGAGGCCGGGGGAACGTTCGACGGACTCCTGAAACTCCTCGACCGGACCGTACCCAAGCGATCGAGCAAGAAGCGGACCCGACGCCCCAGGGTCCGCGCAACCGGAACATGATGCCAAGCGAGGACAATGCGCGTAAGGAGCAACAATTATGCCCACGGAAAATGAGTCCGCCCACGAACATCCTCCATCATTGAAGATCGTGCCCACGATTTATCCAACGTCGCCGCCGTTGGAGGAGGTGTTGGACGGCTTCTGGCGGACGGGACCAGAGTTTGAGTCCCTGACCAGCCGCCTTGTTCCGCCCGAACAGCCGCTGGCCATTCTCGAACAACTCGGCCCCTCGCCGTTTGAGCGGGGCGGCTTTCCCTTAATCGGCTTTCTCGCCACCACCTACGACAAGGTCAGCCGTTACGCCCTTCGCGGAGGCCTCGCCGATGCTTGACGATCGTAGCCGAAACTCGTACAAAGCGCACGGCGTTGCCGACGTAGCTCAATGGTAGAGTACGGCTTTCGTAAAGCCGGGGTTGAGGGTTCGACTCCCTCCGTCGGCTGTGAGGCAGGCCGTAGGCTTTAGACTGTAGACCGAGGGTGTAGGCGCAATCCCGCCTAGCGTTCTGCTCTTAGAACGCCTAGCCGTAGCCGCGAGGCCTGCGCTCCACCGTGGTATACGCGCTGGGTCGCTTTTACGAAGTCGCTTTCATCCGCCAAGAAGATGTTGTCAACGTATTTCTGGGGATTTCGGTCCACTAGCGGGAACCACGTGCTCTGGACTTGCACCATGATCCGATGCCCTTTTTGGAAGGTGTGTAGCACATCTTGGAGCGTCACCTTCACCCGGGTAGCAACATTGGGCGTAAACGGCTCCGGCTTCTCGTAGCTGTTTCGATACCGGCCGCGGATCACTTCGCTGCGGACCATCATCTGACAGCCGCCCAGGTGCTTTCCCTTGGGCAGGTCTTTGGGGTCAACGGCATCGTTGGGAAACACGTCGATGAGTTTCACCACCCAATCCGAGTCAGTGCCGGAGGTTGACACCCACAACTCGGCCTCGATTGGGCCTGCAAGGGAGATATCTTCCTCCAATACTTCCGTCTGATAGGTGAGAACATCCGGTCGTCGTGAGGCGAACCGCTGATCGTCGGTCATGTACTCCTTGGTCATCTCCTTGGCGACAGCCTCCGTGAACGGAACGGGTTTCGCCGGGTCGCTGACATACTCGTCGTACACCTCGCTCGCGCCAGACGGCGCTTCGTACGACAAACTACCTCCGCTCTGGAAGTACAGATCGTGATGTTCAAGAGCCGCCGGCGGCCACGTATCGAACCGTCGCCACGCATTGGCGCCTGTTTCGAATACGTAGGCCTCGGGCAGCGGCTCGCCGCAAATATCCTTCAAAAAGCAGTTGAAAAACGGAAACTCGATGTTCTCGCGATAGAACTCGGACGTCTTCGACCCGAAATGGGCCATGCCCAGCTTGTCCCCCTTGGCTCGCGCCCATCCGCCGTGGACCCATGGACCCATCACCAACGTGTTCACAAAGCCGGGGTTCTGTTCCTCGACGGCCCGGTAGGTATTGAGCGCCCCATACAAATCCTCGGCGTCGTACCACCCGCCCACGGTCATCACCGCCGGCGCTACGTTCCTCAAATGCGGCAGCAGCCGCCGCGCCTTCCAGAACTCGTCGTACTTTGGATGCTCGACAAGCTCGTTCCAGAATGCGATCTCGCCGTGATAGTATCGCTCATTGACATTTTTCAGCGGTCCGATGTCCATGAAGAACTGATACCCGTCCTGTGTGCCGTGCTCGAAATTCTTACCCCACTCCTTGGTCGGTTCGGGCCTGGGTTTACCGAACACCGCGAAGAAGTTGAAGGCGTGCGGCAGGAAGAACGCCCCGTGGTGGTAGAAGTCGTCGAAGTACCAGTCCGCGATCGGCGCTTGCGGCGACACGGCCTTCAGCGCCGGATGGGCGTCGATCATCCCCGCTGAGGAATAGAACCCCGGATAGGAAATGCCCCACATCCCCACTCGTCCGTTGTGATTCGGGACGGTGGCCAGTAGCCATTCGATCGTGTCATAGGTGTCCGTGCTTTCGTCGATGTCTGTTTTGTCATCTTTGGCGTCGATGTGCGGCCTCACGTTCACGAATTCACCTTCGGACATGAACCGCCCGCGCACGTCTTGATACACGAAAATAAATCGCTCGTCGGCGAACTGTTTGCTAGGCCCCAGCGACGGGCGATACTTGTCCTCACCGTATGGCCCGCAGCTATACGGTGTGCGAGTAAGCATCATCGGATACTTGCGAGCAACACTTCGCGGCGTATACACGGCCGTAAACAAACGCACTCCGTCGCGCATGGGGATCATGTACTCACGCTTCTCATATTGCCGTTTGACTACCTTCCCTTCGCGCTTTGCGACCTCCTCTCGTGGCGAATACTTGCGCGGCGTCGTAGCGCATCCCGAAAGAAAAAACAACGCAATCAGAGCCGGGAGCGCAAGCGACCGGAAGGGTGTGCTGCTGGTTTCGTTCATGAAGTCATCCTATGGTACGCCACCAATGTACTCAACACGACCACACCCACCGCGCCGGCGATGACGAATTCATGCGCCCTTTCCATGCGGACCCGGCCGATGCTCTTCATCCCAATCGCCGGAAACAGAAAATAGAGCGTGCCCTTCAGCACATTCGCCCAACCCAACACCGTCACCACCGCCGGGATTCCCGTCCAAACGTTGTGAAATGACACGATCATCGCTCCAAGCGGCAAGTGGAGAAACGCGACGACGAAGATGCCTGCGTCGCCTTTCTCCCGCAAATTGACGAAGAATCGCACCCACGCACGTGGCTGCAAAATGTGCGACAGGCAAATGACGAAATAGCTCAGCACCGTGAAGCGTTCAATCGCGGTTTCCATAACAGTCTCCACTCTATCACCAATCGAAAACCGACAAAGGATTATTGCAAATCAGCGCGGGCGATGACCCGAAGTTCGCTTAGCGTGGCGTCTCGGCCTTTACGCCCTGTGGCTTCGACGCTCGTAACAGGAGGACGGGGATATCCGTTCGGTGCCGCACGGCCGAGGCGACGCTGCCCAGAACGACGTCCTTTACAAGCCGGTGACCGTGCGTGGCCATCGCGATCAGGTCGCAGCGTTCTTCGGCGGCAACGGAAACGATATGATCGGTCGGGTCGCCGCATGCCAGCCGAGCCGACACTTGAAAACCTTCTCTTGCGAGACCCGCTCGCCGCGCTTCGAGATACCGCCGATCGCCGCGGATTTCGTCGGAATCGTCCAAGTTGAGCTGCTCCTGATTCCGTGCGACCATGCCGTCGGCCACGTGCAGGAGAATCAAACGCGAGCCCATTAGGCGCGCAAGTGATTTCACGTGGTTGAGGATGGTGTCGTCCGCCCACGAGTTATCGAGAGGAACGAGAATGGTCTGATACATGACAGGGCGCTCCAGCGACGCGCAACTACGCCGCGATCCAGCCTTGGAAGGTCTGCACAAGAAGGTATCCGTTCAACAAGACGATCGCAAGCGTCACCAGCCAAGCCCCTGCCGTGAGCCAGACGGGATTCGTGAACCCGCCCATTTTTCTTCGATCGCTCGTGAACCACACCAGCGGGACCACCGCGAAGCTAAGCTGTAATGACAAGATCACCTGGCTGAGGATGAGCAGCTTCCCCACGCCGTGTTCGCCGTACAGTCCCGCGACGATGATAGCCGGAACAATCGCCACCAAGCGCGTTAATAGGCGCCGCAGCCAGGGGCGCAGGCGGATTTCCAGGAACCCTTCCATCACGATCTGCCCCGCCAGAGTGCCTGTCAGCGTGGAGTTCTGGCCCGAGGCGAGTAGGGCCACGGCAAAAAACGTGCTCGCCAGCGGTATCCCCAGCACTGGCGTCAGTAGCTTGTAAGCGTCATTGATGTCCGCGACGTCAGCATGCTCGGTCCCGTGGAACGCCGCCGCGCTCAAGATCAGGATCGCCGCATTGATGAAAAACGCGAAGAGGAGCGCCAGGGTCGAGTCGATCGTCGCGAACCGGACCGCCAGGGCTTTTCCTTCGGGATCACGGCGGAAGTTGCGTGTTTGCACGATGCTCGAATGCAGATAAAGATTGTGCGGCATCACCGTCGCACCCAAAATCCCGATGGCGATGTAGAGCATGCCCGGATTGGTGATGACCTCCGTCCTCGGAATCAATCCACTAAGGGCCGACGAGACGGACGGGTGCGAATAGATCAACTCGTAGGCAAAGCAGCCGCCGATCGTCACGATCAACGAGGCCACGATGCATTCCAAGATCCGAAAGCCTTTATGCTGCAACAGCAGCACGACCATCACGTCCAACGCAGTGAGTCCGACTCCCACGATCAGCGGAATGCCGAACAAAAGGTTGAGGGCGATCGCGGAACCCACGACCTCGGCTAGATCACACGCCGCGATCGCGATCTCGCACAGAACCCAAAGGACCATCGATACCGGCGTCGAAAAATGTGCTCGACAAGCTTGGGCCAGATCGTGTCCGGTCACGATCCCCAGTTTCAGCGAAAGATGCTGGAGCAGGATCGCCATCAGGTTGGAGATCAGCACGACGCAAAGAAGCGTGTAGCCGAATTGCGCTCCGGCCGCGAGGTCCGTCGCCCAGTTGCCGGGGTCCATATACCCCACGGCCACCATCAGTCCCGGTCCGGCGAACGCCAGCAACGTTCGAGCAAAGCTCGCCGGGTGCGGAACGTGGATCGTGGAATGAACTTCCGGCAACGATGCGGTCTTTGACGGGCGTCGCCACGCAGGACGACGAGGCCGCCCACCCTTCTCGACCGTTGGGACGGTTGCTCCTGCCTCCTTTTCGTTGAAAGGTGCCATCGCCATGCCCATCGAGTCGTTCCCCGTATCGTGACAGCCCAGCCCGTCGAATGGGAACATCCCAAACTTCGCCTGTAAATACCTCGGCGTGTAGGCCCGTGCAAGCTGTAATTTTGTCTAACCTAAGTTTTTCATGGCGTGGCCGCTCGACATCCGTTCGAAAACGCTGTAACGTCCGAAAACCATGCTTAGCCGCTCAATTGAGGACTACATCAAGGCTATTTACGCCCTTGAAATCGAGGTGCAAAAGGCCACTACCAAGCAAATTTCCCAACGGCTGGGCGTCAAGATGGCATCCGTCACGGGAATGATAAAGCACTTAGCCGCCGAGAGTTACGTCTCGCACACCCCTTATTACGGCGTGCATCTCACCGACCGAGGCAAGGCGGTGGCCCTGGACCTCATCCGCCGCCATCGACTCATTGAATTGTTCCTCACCCGCACTCTGGGCCTACCCTGGGACGAGGTCCACAACGACGCCGAAGTCCTCGAGCACGTGGTTAGCGATCGCCTGGTCGAGCGGATTTATGAGTTCCTAGGTTTCCCGGAATTTGATCCCCACGGCTCACCGATCCCAGCCCGGGATGGGTCGATCGCTCCGCAGCGGGGTATTCGCCTCGATGAGATGATCGCCGGGCAACACGGGACGATCGTCGAAGTCTCCGACCGCGAGCCGGACTTCCTTCGTTACCTGACAGGGTTGAAGCTGAACATCGGAAGCGTTGTGCAGGTTCGCGAGCGCGCCCCGTTTAACGGACCGATCACACTGGTCGTCAGTTCGCGCACCATCGCCATCGGTCACGAAGCCGGAGCACGCATTCGCGTCAGTGTGGATGAGGCCCACGCCAAGCGGCCTCGGAAAAGATAATGAATTCGGCCTCCCGCATCTTCCTATTGCAGACGCGTGGCGCGCTCTTATTTGGAAAGGCGCTTCCATAGATAAAGGAATGCGCCGGCTGACATCAAGGCCACCACGTGAACGGCGTAGAACATCCATCCACGTTCCTGGAACGGGATGGGGATGTTCATGGAGAAGGCACTGACCACGAGCGTGGGCACCATGATCGCGATGGTGATCACGTTGAGGCGTTTCATCAGCACGTTGATGTTGTTGGCCACGATGGAGGCGCGGGCATCCATTAAGCTGGCCAGGATGTTGGAGGTCATTTCCGCCTGACGCGCGCATTGACTGTTGTCGATCATGAGATCGTCGAGAATCTCGAGTTCGTCAGGCATAAACCCCAGTTTCGCGGCACTGTGCCGCAACTTTTCAAGCAGCGCGCCATTCGATTGCAGGGCGCTCACGTAGTAGACCAGGCTTTTCTCCAGGGTGAACATGCCGATCAGGTGCCTGTTCTCCATGGAACGGTTGATTTCACCCTGAAGCTCATCCGAGACCGTATTGATGGCCCGCAGGTGCTCGCGGAAGTGCACCACCGTCCGGGCGATCACGCGGAGGATCACCCCGGAGAGTGAGTCCACGCGCTGCTTGCCGCCACCGTCGAACAAGGGCACATCGTCGCGGGCCACGATGCGCAGGGAGTCACGAAACAGGAAGACGCCCGTCGAAGCCACGCCGAAAAGCAATTGATCCGCGGAAGAATAGTTCTTGGGTCTCTTGAAGATCAACGCCGTATGCTCAGGCTCGAACTCGATGCGGGCCAATTCATCCGGATCCAGCGAAGAAGTAAGCGTGTGGTCATCGATCTTCAATTCGTCGACCAAGAACCGCCGTTCTTGATCGTCGGGGTTCGTGTAGAGCACGATACTGCCGTTCCCGTCCGGGCACGGCGTCACCAAACGATCGACAATCTGAAAAGCTCGTTTCATCCGGCATCCAACTCTGGGTCGGGTGTCATCTTCTTTTAGGACAAGCTACGGCTCGTTGTAGAGCATGTCCAATACCCGATCATTGGACGGCAAACCGGGGTGAGCGCTACGAATCTGTTCGAGGCGGACCCAGCGCATGTCCGCAATCTCTTCGTGGGCAAGCCGGAAGTCGCCGCTTACGTGCACCACGTGCCAGACGACCAAAATGTGCCGTGAATCGAGCACTCGAATCGCTCCGAGTCGTCGCGTGGGCGATACGATGATGCCGAGTTCCTCGCGCAGTTCCCGTCCCACGGCCTGACGCGGCGTTTCGCCGGGTTCGACGTGTCCGCCGGGAAAGCACCAGCAGCCGGGCTTGGCCACCCCGTCCGCCCGACGGATCATCAGATATTCGTCGCCGCGACTGAGAAGGCCGATCACGCCCCGCCGCACGCGTTGGTTGGTCGGGGCTTCGTGACGTGGTGCGCCGGCCATCGCAGTGGAATCCTTCCGGTCCCGTTCGATCGAGCTTCGAGTATCGTGGGGCGGCCATGACGACACAAGGGCTGGGGACGGGGGGTTGCCGATTGGACGATGTCGCCGGCCTCCGCTGCGCCTGCCGCTTTGTTTTTTGCATCCTGAGCGTCAAATGGGTTCGTTTTGCAAGTACAGTTTTTTCACGTAGTGTCACGGTGTGGCACCTGGAAAATGCTGAATGCGGAATGCTGAATGGCGAATGAAGGGGGATTGCCGATCTCCAATTTCCAATTGCCAATTGATCCGAGGGGGGAGCGGGCTACTGGTCGCAGGTCGGGCATTACCCAAGGAAGTTTGGCTTTCGGTGGCTTTCCAGTTGGACGCGCGTTTTCATAACTCCATTTTCCACAAGCATTTATCAATTTCGCGGTGGGTTCGTTTTGTACGGGCGCTTTGCGCCGAATAGGCACTGAGGCAATAGGCAATAGGCACAAGAGACGAAAGCGTGAGGGGAAACCATCGGCTTCGAATCGGGTTCGTTTTGAAATCGCCATTGCGCCACAAGTCCTTTCTTGGCAACCCTTTACGCGAATTCCAATCGGCTTCGTTTGGTACGGGCGCGTTTTCGCTCGCACGTTCAATCCCGTCCCGCAAGGCGCGGGGAACGGGAATTGAACAAGCCCGCTCCAACACTCAAGGATGTTGGCGCTTACCGCGCGGCTTGCAGCAATACCTCAATAACTTCACGGGCGCGCGGTGGGAGGATGATCGGGGAGCGATCATCCAGAAACTAGAGCACTAGAGACTGGAAACGAGACGTAGGGACGCGTTGATTCTCGATCAAACGATGGTCGCGGTCGGGCGGACCGGGGTCGGGTGAAGAACTTTCCAAAAAGCAGAATGTCCCCTTTATCCCCCCCGGAATCGGTACAAAGGCACTCGAACGCACAGGCGCTGTTGCGTTTGACGAATTTCGCGCTAAGCACCATATCGCCGTCGGCGTCGCTCGCCGCGATGCCTTCCACGTAGATTATAGTCGGCCGGTTCGCCAGCGGCTGGCAACTGCGGTGGTCGCAACGTCCTAACCACTGCAGAGAATACCGCGACCACGGTCAAGGCTAACCAGAGCGGCAATTCGAGGAAGGCAAAATCGTTGCCCAAGATCAAACGTGGGAGACCCGGCAAATCGTCCCACGCGATGTGAGAATCTGGATTTGCCGACCAAAGTACAATCACAGACATTCCGTTACTCGCAATTTCGACGCCGGGACTCACGCGGTGCCCATCCTTTCCAGTGATGATTGCGACGGCAAGAAGAATGAGGCCCAACGCCAGAGCTATCGCGCGCACTACCCGCATTGCCTTCCATATACGTGTTCGCAATCCAAGCGAAGAAACCAATTCTTCGACCTCTGTCCCTATTTTGGATCCGTGGGCAATCGATCTCGGCTGGATTGTTTTGCGCGCGCGAAGGCTATGGACTTGTAATAGTCGTCGCGGCTTCCACTGGCTAAGCTCGCAATCGTCCCTTGGTCGTCTCTCTTAGAGGCGCGCTGTGCCTGCGCTAGGAGGAGCTGACCCCTATTCCAGAGAGGATGTCCAGCGTCAAAAGATTCGATCGCGTGCTCCAAAACTCCGATGATCTCCGGCTGGATTTCCTTTGACTCGGCAGTCACCCGTATGGTGAACGAAGATTGCGCGCGACCAAACGCAACACTTGCTCGTGCGTATTTGGTATATGTACTCTCTGGGAACCGTTCGGCGAACTGCTGCACCCCACCGCTCTCGAGGCTGTTTGGTTCATACAACGCCCGCCACACGTCCGTTCCCAGCGCCTGAAATGCGCTGGCGGCCTCACGATCGCGAAGCCGTGGCGCTTCCAACATGATGGAGATTGAATTGGATTGTAGCTCGTGCTCACGATCAACGACAACCAGTTCAAAATGCCCAGGCTGATCCCAAAGATGAAAAACTCCGTCCCTGCCGTCAGCACCGGTATCACCCAGCAGGACTAGCCCAGTCCAATGATCTTCGCCAGTGGCTCGAACCACTGTTCCACCAACAACCCCCTCGGACACTTTTACCTGGTCTGACCGCAACTCCGCCCATAACTGCCGCCTGCGTCCGGCAGCCTGTGCCCGTTCGTCTGTCGCGATTGAACGAAGCACACCTTCCAGTATCAGAGGTTCGAATAGATAGTACGAAACTCTCGGAGTTGATATTTCGATTGAGTCCGCGTTGGCCCGTCCCCAGGATCCCGGCCGTCCTACGGTTATTGTGACAACCAGGAGGAATCCTAGAGTTGTTTTCCTTGGGGTGAAGAAAGTTACCATGTGTCTTGCTCCCTGAAAATCTTTAGCGACTCCGCGGAAAAGGAATCTTGGTTCTTTGGAGCGCCTTCATCCATAATCGAGTTCGATATATGTTGTGGATGCTGCCCACATGTATGGGCGATTTCGTGAACCACATTGTGTGCCTCGTCAGTCTGTGTGAGACATCGCGAGTCGTCGGCGATGGCCTGCAACAAAACCAGGCATTCGGTCGTGTTTGGGCGACGGACACCCGTTAACGGAATATCGCTGTGGCTATTTTGCGGGCACTCATCGGGATCGCCATCCCCATCGTACGTCAACTCAGACGCACTGTCTGAACCTTCCCAGGCACCGACAACTAGACAACTCCAAAAATCGGCCGTAGAGGTGAGGGCGTGCATGTCGTTCCAACCTCCAATCCCGAATAGAATGTCGCCGTAGCTAAGATAATCGTCGAATTCTACAACGCTCTGATATTGCGCGCCAGCATCCACAGGGATGATATATGCTGATTTATATGCATCGAGCAAGAGAGTGCCACCATCAGGAAACTTGGCACTCGCATGGGTACCCAAGACGGCGAGGTCGTCATCGTCAATCAATGTAAATGGGGTATCGAGCCCCGCGCATGCTCCGGGAACGCCCAGTATCGTAACTTCTGAGGCGACCGCCTCATTTTCTGGAATGCTGGAAACTACTGTAAAGGTATCAGAACCGTTAGGACAGTTGGCAAAGGTTATCTTCCCTCCCTCATAGTTGTCGACATCCTGCGCAGCAATCGGCAGATTGCGTCCAACCCGAACCGTTGTATAACCAGGCGCAGCTGGGGTAGGGAAAACTGCTCCGATTCCGCCAACCACCGCGCGATCCGAAGGGTATGGAGCCAGCATTGTATCGCGCTCTACCCAGAGTCTTCTCCACACGGTGAGCATCTTGCTCCAGGTGAGAGGGACCGAGTAGCCGGACCAGTTCCCATCGTTTCCATGCGCGGGGTTGATCGCGTCGGCCTTGGTTTGATCGACCTGCGCTGTCGCAGTGGCGTCCGAATTGACCGACGCCCCGGCCCGCGTCGCGGATCACTCGGGGTGGAGGGTTCCGGGTGGAAGTTCGGGTGGATCCATGCCGCCACGCACACTCACCGTCACGATCTTCGTCACGACAAGGTTGTCTTCGTTAACCGCCGTGATTTTGATTTTATTCTGTCCTTTGTACCGCGGAATTCGAAGCTTGAGTTTCCCTTTCGATTCGAATGAGTCGGAAAGGTTTTCCTGCGGCCCGACGGCGGTTGCTGCGGAGAAGACGACTTTGGCCGGGTTCCCTAATCCCCGGACCTGAGGCACAATCAAGCGTTGGCTCTCCGCATCGTCCTCTTGTGGAAGCGGGACTGCGACAATCTCCGGCGGTTCGGCAAACTGTCCCATGGGGGCGATCTCGCGGTCGTCGCGGATCAGGTCGTCCATGTCATGAGCAAGTTCGAGGGCGGCGCTCAACTCCCCGCGCGAGCCGAACTGAACGACAACATTTCTGCGACGAAACAGTACTGCGCCCCCCTCTCTGGGAACGGGGTCGACTCTTGTTATATGGGGCGGACTCGCCCAGAGGATGAACTGGTCTCCGATCTGTTCGCTTGACGGAGTGGGCCCACCGGACATGCTCCCTTTAAGGAACTCAAATTTTTCGATTGCCTCATCGACAGTTGGATGAACCGTTAGCGCAACTGCTAGGTGCACGAGCGCCCGGACTTCGGCAATTGCTACAATGCTATAACCGATTGGCCCCGCACCGTCCCCAACCTCCTGGGGTTGTAACCCTAACGCGGGGAAAAAAAGCCGAGCATGCACGCCCAAGACGAGATCAGGCGCCTGCCCTTCCGCACACAAATTTGGTCCGCAGAACGACATTATTGCTACGAATGACAAAACGGCAGCCACTTTGTACATCAAATCAACCTCCATTTAATCAGTGGGGACATTGCCACGCGCTGCAAGGAACTGTGACCCTCTGAGATTCGGCCGGCAGACTCCAGTCAGTGCACTGCCCGCACGTACTAACGGGTTCCCCCGGCGCCGGCGGCACGTGGAATTCTCCTGTCGGACTACGGGAATATGTTGGACATACCTCGTCGAAGACCGGCAATCCCATCGTTCCGTAGGATGGATCGAATACGTTTGATAGGGCCGATACTTGCGCGTGGAACGTGAAGTGCGGATTCGCGGCGACGAGGTCATTTGCAGGTGCTAACGTGCGAAATGTCGGGGTCCATGTACCGTAGCAAAAAAAGTCCATTTGATAATAGATTGATCCGCCCCAGAGATTGACAATTGATCCGCCTGTCCCCGTGACGCTAGTCAGGTATAACAGCAGATTGGCGTTTGCGCTGCATTGCGCTTTATAGGCATCATAAACATGGAGGATGTGCCCTCTCGGGTCAGGTTCCTGCGTGTCGTAGGTAATGTCCCATGCGATTCCCGAATTCAGAGCTTCGACGATGTCGTAGGGCAAACTGTTCCCGCCGGCGTACTCGACAACCTTATCGAAGCCAAAGTCATAGGGAACCTGCCCCAAGGTATCCAGCGACGGCATGATGTACCACTTGCTGGGTTGCAGCGATCCGCAGGGGGTCCAAGTTTGCCCGTCATCCGTTGAATACGAGAAATTTACGGGGGTTGACAGGGCGCGGATCGCGTAGCTCTCCAAGATGATTCCGTCTCCGCCAAGCCCGACGATGGTCACATCCCGCGGAACCGCGCCTGAGATGTCAACTGTGCTTTCGCCAAGCACAATCAACCCCAACTTCGCCCGGATCTTTATGCTGCCACAGACATGGTTCTGCGTCACGCGAAATCGAACGTTCATGACGGGCCTACCATTGAACGGAAAACGCACCGGGAACCCGCCCAACGGATCGTCCAGATCCTGGTGCCAGCCGCGCGGCGGCGGAGACTCATTCCCTCCCGTGGGCCACAATTGGATTGGTCCGCTATTGGTGAACAGAACGGCGGTAGCCGTCAAACTGACCTGGGGGCACGTCTCTCCTCCCGCTCCAGCTGTCGCGTTTCCGATACTGCAGCACACATCCCCGCAGCACGACGTGGGATCACAACAAACCGCATTCGTGGTACCACAGCAGACTTGTGGAGGGTCGGTAAGTTCGCAACATTGCCCGTTGCAGCACACGCCTCCATCGGGGCACAGTTCGTTCACGCAGGCACCCATCTCGCACGCATCCGTCGTGCACGGGTTGTCGTCGTCGCAATCCAGCGGCGTTCCTGCGACGCACGCCCCACCGGCACACGTCTCCGTACCGTTGCAGACGTCGCCGTCGTCGCAGTTGATGCATTCCGGCGAGCACGGATCGCCGCAGATTGGATCGCACGGGTCATCATTCTCACAACAAGGATTGTCCGGGTTGCAGCAAGGGTCGGGGTCGTACCTGCAGGGATCCTCGGGATTACAGCCTGGGTCCGGACTGCCGCAGCACGGGTTGTCATCGTTGCAGCAACGGTCGGGGTCTCCGCAACAGCGGTCGCTGGGATTACAGCACGGGTCCGGGCTTTGGCAGCACGAACTCCCCTGACAACACCGGTCGTTGCAACATGGGTCCCCGCAACAGACTGGGTCACTGCAGCATGGGCCCTGCCCACAGCAAGGATCACCCGGCAGGCAACATTGGCCGTTGCTGCAGCTAGTGCCCGCACCGCAGGGGGGGCCGCCGCCGCAGCACGAGGAACCTGGATAGCAACCGCCGTCGCACCCGACCTGACCCGAAGGGCAGCAGAGGCCGTTGCTGCAGCTCGTGCCCCCAGTACAGGGGGGGCCGCCGTCGCAGCACGAAGTACCTGTATAGCAACTGCCGCCGCAGCGGGTCTGACCCGACGGGCACGGAGGAGGGTCATCG
>Ga0137429_1000531_pt1 | contig 14831 bp, 24 predicted proteins | sample EasRivERMZT736_2_FD_102304 | JGI IMG/M metagenome (GOLD analysis project Ga0137429, IMG submission 102304) | Soil microbial communities from meander-bound floodplain in the East River, Colorado, USA - East River MetaG ERMZT736_2 | ecosystem: Environmental > Terrestrial > Soil > Floodplain ...
CAGCGTGGGCACTCCGCCGTTTCTGCCCTCATTTGTCTGCCCCCCGTAGAAGAACACGTCGTCGATCAACGCAATCTCCGTGCTGGCACTTCTCGAACAGAAGGTCGTCGCCGTGCCGTGTGTGGTGGACGTACTCCGCATCCTCCGACGCCGCTTCTCGTAGTTCCCGTAGTGCCTCCTCTGCGGCATGGAGGGAGGCAAGGAGTTCAGGTTCTCGGCAAGGGTAACCATCGTGAGAATCCCAGCTCATTTGTCTGCCCCCTGTAAGGCAGCACTTAGCCCACAGCCACACTCCCACTTATCTACGTCGCGCACGGTAAAATCCTTTCATAATCCGTCAACCTGTACCCTATACATCTCACCCGTTTTAGGTCTAACTCTCCCCTCCCCTTATCCACCAACGAGTCCAATCAGGAGTCTTTCCCTACCCCTATTTATAGTATGACATATTCCAAACATGTTGTCAACCCCCTCCGAGCCGGATCACCACCCTACGGCTACGGCGCCTTCCACTACCAGAATATGAAAGATTCTTCTCGTACTCCATACTCAACCACTTATCGAGCGAAAGTGCCCGGCGAAACCCTATCCCTGTCACTGCCCCTCCTCTACTTCCCTCATCCTTTCCAAACAACCACGCTAGTATATCATGGTTCTCCTCTCCCGGCGCAGGTATACGCCGTCTATACATCTTCTCCCTCCCACATCGTATACACAATCCCTTCAACGTCTCCTCTAGTACTACATCTGGACTCTGAATTATCTCATAATGAGTACAGTCTTCACACATAAATCTCCTTAAATCTAACAAATCCCGACCTATATTGGGTGAGATGTATAGGGTACACTTTACGCATTATGTATTCATAATGTGTTGAACGGCTGTCGAGAGTGCAGTAGTACTCCTGCGCTTATAAAACTCCGTACCGTTCTCTCCATCCGTCACATGTTCCCATCCAAAACGCCAGTACGCACCGAAGTTATCCGCACACATCGTACAATCCTCATCACTACAGCCAAACGTATCCATGTGAAAGCCGATGTGCCAGCCTTCATACATAGGCGAGTCCGGCCACGGCTCATTCACTCCTTGGTCTGTGAAGGGAGTGCCTATTAGGTCAGGTATAGGAGAAGGAAGGAGATGTACTCTCGGCCCTCCGCCTGTCCTTCCTCTTAAGTACTCATCATCAAACCAATCTGCCCTATTAGTGATATACTTACTACGCGTCTCATCCCACCTAAGACGCTTGGTATTCCCGGTGGTAGCGTAGTTCTTAGCGTAGAAGGGATGCACGTTGTAACCATTATACCCCTCCCACTGAGACGTTCTTACCTCATGGCGGTTCTTCAACTCCTGCACTGTATACTCAAGAGTCTCCTTATCTATCCTCACCGCGTGATAGTTAGGAATCTCCACACCTTGCAGACCTGTCGCCGCAAACAGCATCCATGATTCACTTGCAAAGTATATCGCCTTCTCTCCCTTAGCGATATACAAATCATGCCAAGCGTCCCGCCATAGCCACACTGCATTTGGGTCTTGCACCGTATCAATCATAGCTACCGTGGTCGCCCCTTCCAACCTCTCCACAGCCCCTTCGATAGCTACATCAGTCGGCTTATCAATACTCTCCTCCAACGCATGAACAATCGCCTCACTATCACAATCACTCTTACACTTAAACGTATCATCATTCCACACATGGCCGTTGTGTACAAGCATGAAACGCTGACCGATATGAGGGTGGTTGTTCTCGTTTACGTGTGCTGGCCCACTTGTACTTAATCTGGTATGCCCGATAAGCACACTGGAATCTAACGCATGGGGGTAGTCTCGGATAACAAAATCCGTTACCGGCCCCGGACGCTTAGCATAACAGAACTTATCATGGGATTCGTTATACCATATCAACCCACCAGCATCTTTACCACGATTCTGTGACCAGAATCCTAGTTCGTATAGCTCAGCTTTATCCATCTCTCCTACGCCGCCAAAAATCCCACACATTTATATGCTACTCCTTAACTGCGCTCTTGCTGGAACCTTACAGCCATTCAGCATATCCGGCGTAAAGGTAAACCTAGGTATCACACTACCTCTACTCTTAGCCAAACTCCTCATCTCCCTCTTGTAATGCTCCTTTGCTGACTTACCGTACTCATCATCACTAAGAATTAACTTACCCCACATCTCCTTCAAAGGTGCAGAAGACTGTGTTACTCTCAACGGTATATTAAACGTGTAGATAGCGTACTCCAACAGCATATTCGTAAGTATAATCCAATTACGGATACGCTTGTAACTCACCGTTCCTTGATGTTGGCGGAATTCCACTGTACTATGGTGAGTCGGCCCGTTAATTGAAAGATACCGACCATGCGGATTACGTAGACTAAGGTTACCCAATCCGACGAAGGATTCACAGTATTCGTTTCTCCACCGAGAAGGCCGGAAGAACAACTCAATCGCAGGAGAGTAGCGTTGATATACGAACCTTAATCTCTGGCATATCTCCTCCGGGGTAAGAAGGCCAGAGTTGGGCTGCATGTAAGCGTCATAGTTACTATAATACTGCGTTAAATCGTGATGTACGTGTAAACCGCAGCTACGATTCACACTTATCTTCTCCTCCTTTAGAATATCACATATTTCTTTGACTTTACGTAGCCCACTATTGCCCCTCCATGGCCCCAACCTTATCTCTCCCGCTCCGTGTGGTATAAGAGGATGAGCGTTGATACTACCATCCCCGACGATTTGTACACCCACATCCTCAATCCTATTACGAGAGTGGCGAGTCAACCCCACACACTCAATCTCCACACCGAACTTACGCTGTGGATTATATCCACTATAATGTGGAGGAATAACGCTACTAGGAGTAGGAGGGGTTTCAGGAATGGGAGCATCAGTAGGATATGTAGTAAGTACCCTTTCCAACGGCCTTAACTGCTCGTCTAACATGTATAAGTAGTTATCCGTCAGCCTATCTCGTACTGGTGGAGTAGATTCCTCTACATCATCTACAAGTCCATAAGAGAACCTTGTACAGTTGCAGTCGTTCAGAGTACATCCATCTCGACTGTTGTGGTCAGTATAAGTATGGTTGCAATTATAACAGTCTTGGGATGTTCTAGGCATTTACTTTCCCTCCTTCTTTACCCTAGTGGCTTGTACAAACTGCTCGGCGTTGAAGTCCAACTGTGTAATCCTTCTTCCATCGAGATACATCTGCGTTTTGTTAAACAGAGATATAAACGCCTGTGTAAGTTCATCTTTTGAATAGCAAGGCTCATAGTCGTATAGACCAAAACCACTATCAGGGTCTTTGAAGTTATACGTATCTGTTTTTCTTAATACTTCTGCTATTAACTGTATCTGTTTCTGCGAAAACATCCATCTCCTCACTTTCCTGTTCTAATCCTAACAACTTCATCCATGGATAGAGAATCAAACCTACAAAATCCATATACAGATGTACTCCTTTTAACAACTCCTCTCCTATGTCACATTTTGCTGGCTCGACTACCTCTTGTTGCTTCCGGTATGCTTTCATCAAAGCACTCCTTAGAACATATGACTGCGCCTATCTTACACAGTTTACCACACTGTACGCAAGACCAGACTATCTTACCCACTACCGGCGCACAGTCTCGGCAGATAATACCAATCTCCCAACAGCGCGGACAGGGTATGAATGTTTCCTTTCGTATGTCCAGTCCAGCACTCATTCTATTGGACTCACATGACAATAAGAATTCATCTCATTCTCTATTACACCCGTTATCCATTCGGCTAGATGTATAGAGCAACAGAAACTAGGAGTATCTCCTTGCCCATGAGTAGTAATCCTCCACTCTGCTTTATTCTCACAATAGGATATTACATGATAGTAGCAAGGAACCTTCATGCGTCCAACCCTGTCGCCCATAGTAGCATCTGCCGTAGTCGAGGATTATATGGTGTCCACCCATCCGCAGCATCAACAATATCTTCTATTAAATCCTCCGGTATTTTAAACCTAGTTCCTATCTTAGAAGCAGCCAAAGCCGAAGCATGTGCTAGGGATGAGATAGGACACATCAGCCAGACACTATCCTTCATTGGACAGCGAATCATCTGCCTTGTACTACCATTATCTGTTAGAAACCACCCTCGGTTTTCGGCAGCCATGTGAATAACTAGTAAGAACTCTGTAAGATTCATGCTATATCCTGCACTACTGCATTCCACAGTACATACATCTGAAACTGCTTCCTTTCCTCGTACTTATCCGCTATGAACAGTAAGCACTGCCAGCAGTTAAGCCAGTCAGTAGCTTCTCTACCATGAGGACAAGGCCGAGTCCCTGCCGTGTAATACTCAACTGGCTTGTATGTCTGTAACACTGACTGCTCCTTCTCTAATACACTGATCTACCAATAAGTCAAACCCTATCCTATCCTCCTTCCGAAAGTTCATAACCTCCGTCATACTGACCGCCTTCTTATCTCCAAAAACCCCCATCAGTATGCCAATCTTCGCCTTAATAGAGAGATTCTCAACCATCATACTCTACCTCAAACTCGAACGGCTCCATTAGCTTTAGACTATCCCATTGAAGAATCTTATCACTTACCTCCTGTGTGAACCATAGGAACGAACGTACACCTTCCTCCTCGCCTTCTTCCCACATCTTATAATACAGGTATTGTGTACCAGCCTGCCACCGTGGGCCTATTTGCTCCTGAGCCGCTGCTTCTACTGGACAGAACGGCCTAGGGCGAGGAGCGTACTCTTTACAAGCATCAATATGCTCCTGTGTTACTCGAATAATCATCTATTCCTCTTTCTTTCAAACCATTCAAGACGCTTAGATAGTTCTTCTTCTTCTGTTGTAGTGTATCCTTCCGCTATACAGGTAATAAAGCCATCCAATGGAGGTATTCTCTCTACATCCGGCACTTCACACTTACAGCCCTTCTTTTGATGTAGCGGCTTAGCACAACGCAAACACCACCACATTACTTGGAGTAGATAGCCGCGCAGAAACTCCATATGCCGACTGCGACGAAGTATGTGGCTAGTTCGGTATTCCCAAATCCTGTGATTACCGCACCAAATACAATACCGACGTGTGCTAGAATTAAACTCCAATTCATTAGAGTCCCGCCTTTCCGCCTAATGAGCGAATAAACCGCCTTACTGCCATGTAGTGATAGCTCCAACGATAGTTACAGCCCCTCACTACACACCAAATGTAGTCTACACCGTATCTAGCGTGAACAGTCGCTCCTTTCCTAGTACTTCCACCGAACAAGAACCCTGTACTACTTCTGTCCTCCATTAGCCACTCCTCATACACATACAAGCCAGCCGCCAGTACCCATCCTCAACCTCCCTACCCTGCTTGTTAGTGTGATAGCCAGTGCTTACCCAAACCTCCACCGTCTCACTGGTACACTTACCGCATATCTGCTTCCAGACCTTGTGGACGACGTTGTAGCCATCCCGCCAGATACCAGCCCAAGTGAACTTACTACCTGATGGATTCGGCAGTGGAGGTACGATGGTGTTCCGCTGTGTGTATCCGTTACTCATTTGCTTCTCCTTGTCCTACTAGCCTAGCATCCACTAAGCGGCGTGTCAGAGATACTCTCATCCTAGTCTATCCTTGCTCCTTCCTCGGTCGGCGGATTTCCGACCCACAAACAGCGTTGCACAAATCGCCCCGGTTTGTCAAGTTTGTATCTGAGCTTGACCAATTATTGGCCTAATCCGAACAAATGTTCTCATTCCAATTCCCATTCTCCTGCGGCCATCCCCCGCGTACTTTCCATTAGACTCGCATCTCTACTATCCTTGCTACTCTCACTCTCACTTTGACTCTCATGTGTCTGACTACTTTCACTTTCCTTTTCGTGCGGGGGAAAACGCGCGTGGGGGTTCGCGCCTGCGGGGGTTCACGGTGGGGGGGCCGACACCGGAAGCTGAGATATAGAAATTCCTCTGTAGTCCAGACCCCTTGACAGCCGCAACCTGCGCCATGATACATTGTGACCACGAACCAACCACTAGCAGCGAGGAAGGCCAATGCACCAACGGAAAACAGAATACGGCAGTCCTAACCATCCAACCACTAAACAGGAGATAATCACAATGGCAACTACGAAGAAGAATGACAGTGGACAATTCGCTGTAATCACTATCACTGAGCAGCGGGTAACCAAAGTAGGGCGTTCGAGCAAGGGAAACACGTTTCGCAACGTGTTTTTGACCGGCAACGCGGACGGCCATGACTTCACCGGCAACGTGCAGGTTTACGGCGATTTTGCTCCCGATGCGACAACTCCCGGCGCAGTGAAGTCCTCGGCAAAGCCAGACCCTGCGATCATGGCCGCGCTCGCCGCGAACCCCGACGCCCTAGCAATCTACATGAGACAATACGCCTAACTCCTACGCCTCAGTAGATAGAAGTGAACCCCTGCTACGGTGGGGGTTTCTTCTTGCCCATCGCACAGCCCCCGGCCCAAGGTCCCTCCTCCCTCATACCTACCATCGCCCCATCCCTAGCGTCGATTCTAAGCCGCCTCACAGCCACGCCAGCCTGCTTCTACCCTACACAGTGGTATCCACCCCCACCCCCACTGTCTACACCTAGCCTAGCGCCGTTCTGACAGCCGCTCGTGGGATTCATATGGGGCCAGGAGCTATGCTACTTACTATAAGTTAGTTACTCTCCCCGATCAGTGGGTAGTAGGTAGGGAAAGGTATTCCCTCCGCGCACTACTGATACCTAGTCTCACTACTCCCTATCTGGTAGTACTGGCCCTCCATCGTTAACCAAAACGGTTAGAAAGGGCTGGAATCGACTGGAATCTACCTAAATCTGCCTATTTGGGGACGAGTTCCGTTTTTTCTGTAACCGTATTGGGGGTAGGGGGCCACTTCGCCGCAAATCTGGGCAAAATAAAAAGAGGTAAGTTGACAAATACTATAGAAAAAGGTTATACTAAAGATAGGAAGTGTCTATTAGCAGAAATTTTAGGATTTTTTATTGCGAAAACGTGAAAAAGAACTAGCAGCGGGGCGGACGGCCAAAGGCGACGAGCAGATTTTTGAAGAAAGTCGCGGGGTTGGGAGAAAACCCAAGATAACAGATTATCCTTTGGATTATAAAATGGAGGCCGTCCGCCTTTTTATAGAATTGGGGAGTAATTACGCTCATACTAAGCGGAGATTAGCGGAGCGGCATCCCGAAGAGCGGATTCCCCGTACGGACACGCTAAAGCGGTGGATAACGCAGTATCAAAACGTGGGGTCGAGGCGGGTTTTGTTCACATCCGACCCCGGACAACTCTGGCAAGAGGTAGAAATTGCGGCTCTGGATAAGCTACTTGACGATGTTAAAGCTGGCGGGATTCCAGCTAACGTATTATACGCGATTGCTGGCGTGGCTGCTGATAAGAGACTTAAAACCGTCGAACTCACTAAGGGTAAGACTTCTAGCGTACATCACTTCCACGAACTTGTCACCCAACGTCGTCAACAGCTTGTTGAAAGGGCACAGGAGCAGATGGGATTGACTGAGGAGGAGGCGGATGCAGCAGTGGAGTTTCAGGAGACGTTCGTTCCTCTTCTGGACGACCCAACTAAGCACATAAGAGTAGATTTAGACGCGGTTGCAGATAGGATAATTGAAACGAAGGATTATATTGTGAAGGAACCCGCTTAATGAAGTATGCAGTCATCTTAGCCATCCTGCTAGCGCTTACCGTGACAGGCGTAGAAGCGAAACGCAGGCCCACGGTGCAGGCCATCACTGTTCCCGGGTGTCCCGTCGTCAGTGAGACGGTGACGTTATCGCCCGGAAGCTCTGAGACGTGGACGATTGAAGGGTGTCCGGCGTTCGGTTTGTGGGCGGCGTACGCAGAGATAGATAAAGCCTCAGTGCCCTTCGATACCAACGACATCCCGCGCTATGACGTGGGCCTTACGGTGACGGCACCAGACGGTGTGGTGTTCACGCGGGACACTCATGACGGGTGGAAGGAAGCGTTTGCCTACAACGACTCGATAGCGGGGACGTGGATTGTCGCCGTTGATAACCACGGCACGAACCAATTCAGCGTCAACGTACTGGCAGGTGGGCAATGAAGTACGCAATCCTCATTCTCAGGGACGGTGCTTGTCATTGTGCCGTTTGAAGTTCAATAAGATATGCCTAGACTCGCAGAAGTTGAACTAGCCGAGAAAGCTACGGTAGATGCCGCAGCAATGTCGGGGCTGTATTTTAAGGATTACTGCGAGTTTGTCCACGGCTGGAAGATGCGAAAGCATCAGGAGCCGATGTTTACCGCACTACAACAGTTGGCAGATGGGACGCTGCTGGATGTGCATGGAAATCCGACGACGAAGTTAATGGTGTTGATGGCACCGGGGTTTGGAAAGACCGACACGCTGATTGAGTATAATGCGTGGACGATTGGGCGGAGTATTGAGAAGGGTGAGATACCGCAGCTTGGCTATGTATCCTACGCGGATGATGTAGCGACTCTGAGGAGTCTCGCCATTCGGAACACTATTGAGTTTAACGAGGCGTATAAGATGGTGTTTCCGTTTGCTACGCCGGATAAGAATATTAAATGGGCAAGCCACGAATGGTTTTTGGAAAGGTCTGACCCATCGAAGAAAGACCCTACGTTGAGGGCGAGTGGGCTGACAGGGCAGATTTTGTCTTATCGCTTCCCTACGATGATTACTGTGGACGACCCGCACGACCCGAAGAATGTTAAGACCCCGGCGCAGAGGGATGAGGTTTGGCGGATTTGGCGCACGACTATTCGTACACGAGCGTTTGAAGGTACGCCGATTGCGCTGGTCTGTACGAGATGGAGTGGGGATGATTTGGCAGGGCGGTTGATGGAGACAGAGGATGATTGGGCGATTGTGCATATCTCCGCGCTGGATACTAACGATAAGAGTATTTGGGAATTGGAGAAGGACACCGGCATGGGGCTGAGTACGAAGAAACTACATCAGCTTCGGAAGGAAGATAAGGATTCTTTTCTTACTCAGTATATGGCGCTTCCACCGGGGACTGTCGGGGATATTTTTAAGTGGTGGACGTATGGGCCAAGGCCGACTATTCAAGAGGTTAAGCGGGTTGTACAGGCGTGGGATACGGGGTATACCGCCAAGAGCTATTCGAGTTATTCAGTAATGGTGGAAGGGTGGGAATTGAATAACGGGAGGACGTTTATAGCCAGAGTGTGGAGGGGGAAGTTAGAGTTCCCGATGCTGCTAGATAAGTTGACGGAGTTGTATTACGAGGCGGAGCAGCTTTGGGGGGATAGGCTGATGGTGATTGTGGAGAATAAGGCGAGCGGGCTTCCGCTAGTGTCTATGAGTGGGATAAATCGAATCAAGGCACAAGATGTACCTAGACACACTAGAGATGGTGCGCCGGGACAACAGATGGATTTGGTAGCAAGGGCGGCTACGGCTAGTAAATTCTTTGAAACCCGCCATGTGGTTATGCCGGACGAGTGGACGGCGTGGAAAGATGATTATATGGATGAGTTAAGGGAGTTCTCAGGGATGCGGAAGCCGCGATACGACGACCAAGTTAGCGCAACTTTATTGTTATTGGAGTACGTCTATCCTCCAAGGATTAAGGATTACTCCTACCAAATGGGAGTAAAGTATAGTGGATGGAACTACTAAATCTGGATGGACACTAGAGACGTACAAAGAATACGTAGATGCATTACGTGCTGCGGATGAGAGGTTCTATAAGGAGCGCGATAGGCGGTATTCCGAGGTAAGTGTCGAAAAAGAAAAAGCCTTGAAGATTAAGGAAACTGCCGACCTTGCTGCGCTTGGACTATCGCGAGATAGTCAGACGTACAAAGACGAGAAGGCGAATGAGCTAAGAGAGCAGATTAGTAGCGAGCGGGGAATTTACGCTACAAAAGAACAAATGGATACGGCAATAGCGGGATTGAGGAATCTGCTGTTCGGCACAGGGGCAGTTGTGATTGGTGCGTTAATTATTAATGTTGTATTACGGCAATGAGATGGTTATTTCTTGGCGCGGCAATAGTTGTTTTAATAGGGATAGGGTTGGGATTACTAGTCGCTCCCAATCAAAACGAGGTAGGAGTTCTTGATAATGAAGAGGAAGTATTCCTAGGGTTGATTAATAATTATAGGGCAGAGAATGGGCTAAATCCTTTAGTTCTAACCCCTTTACTGGAAGAGGCGGCACAGTGGATGAGTGAGGATATGAAGAAGAAGGAGTATTTCTCTCATACCGATTCACAGGGACGCGACCCGTTTCAGCGAATGAAGGCATTTGGATATAACTTTAATACATGGAAGGGGGAGAATCTGGCTTATGGAGTGTTGACGGGAAAAGATGCGTTTGTATTGTGGAAGGAAAGTCCGGGGCATAATGCGAATATGTTAAATCCACAGTTTATTGTAATGGGTATAGGGAAGGAGGAGGAGTATTGGACTACGGATTTTGGTGGATATGTACCAGTAAGTAGCACATTTATTCCAACATCCCCACCTACAGAAGTGCCTGTTATTACCGAAGTTCCTATCCCTGCAACCCCTATTTGTACCTGTGAATAAGGAGAAGTCATATGTTTAATAATTGGATGGGCATTGTGGCAGTCGTAGTATTTGTTATCTTTGTCTTTTTCATTCTGGGTATTATCAATATTACCCCGATTTTTGAATGAAGGAGGTATGGAGGAGGATAAAGAATTTCTGTTGGGGGCCGACTACTGGATTCCAATGGAATGATGCGCCTCCCGGTGAGACGCAGTTATTTCCTCCAATTTGGCCGCGCCCCTTTCACTGGTACGGCCCAGAGGATGCACCAGAACATTTTAATAAGCTAGGGATTATCGAGGTACAAGCGTGGCGGTGGATAGTCGGGCTGTACTACGTCGATAACAATTAGGAGAGACAGATGGTAAATAACGCATTGAAGTTACTTAGAGGAGGAGTACGACCTGTTGTAACAATTGAAGTTGTGACGGCAGCAATTTATGCGTTTTTGTTTGAGGATACAGAAACGGCATTAGCGGTAGCCGCGTTTGCGGGGCCGGTATTCGGCTTCTGGTTCGCCTCTCGACAGGCACAAAGGGATAGTGGTAAGTCCTAATGAAGTATACGGGGGAGCATACCATTCCCGATGCTCAGGATATTTGCGATGAGGCAGAGGAGCTAGAGGATGAGTTTAAGGAACAGCGGACAGAGGATGAGTTAGTTCGTAAGAGCCTTTCTCGGACTGAATTGGTTGATGTGCAGAAGCCGGACGAGGATGGCGGAGCGCATATCAAGAAGATTGTTAGTGGTTATAAGGCGCTGATTGTCGAGCAGGACTTTTCCTTCCTAACTACTCCCCCGTTTATGCGTATAAACCCTTTAACCCCTGAGCAGGAGACTCATGCGGAGATGCTTGAGACGGCGCTAGTTGGTATGTACCAGCTTAGCCAAGGACAGAGGGATGTGTGGTTGGAGCAGGTATATGACTTTGTGTGGGCGGGTAGAGGGTGGAGCGTAATCTGTCCAGTGCCGGAAATGTGGAGTGAGGGATATAGTCCAAAGGAGGGAGAGGAGGGGAAGGCGTATTTAGATAGAATCGCGCAGCAGAAAGAGGACGATTTTCCAATTATTTGGAAGAGTGTGCCAGTAGAGAATACGTGGCCGACTTACGATATGCGCGGGAACTTGAAGAAAGTTTTCGGTATTCGTAAGATGAAGGTAAGGGATATTCGGACGCATTACGGGGAGCATCTGTGTCCGGGGAGCGCTTCTCAGGAAGAGAAGAAGGTTATCGAATATGCCGACCTGCACTGGATGTGTACCGTATTGGATGATGCGGAGTATAAGGCAGAGATAATCCACGCATGGCATCACAATATGGGGGTTAATCCTCATATATTGGCAGAGGCTCCGCGTTCAGCCCCTGTAGCGGCGGGTGAAAGATGGCAAGGGGCGCTGTACCACATTAGGGAGTTGCTAACGGAATTAGATTCGCTGATTTCTGATATTCGTTATAATATCAAACGGGCGATTCGGGCGCAGTTAGTAGCGCAACTTGACCTTGAAGGCAGGCGAGCGCAAGACTCATCTGGCAGAGGTAAGTCGGAGATACTGGATATTAAGCCGACTAAGACTATTACGATTGATAAAGATGAGAAGATTTATGAACTCGAACCCGCTAGGACTAACGTCGATGCTTATAGGTTGATTGAGATTATTCAGGGGTTGACGAAGGAAGTCGCGGTCAGGAGCGTACTTCTGGGAATTTTGGGTAGTGGGGGGCAGGAGAGCGGTATTCTCTATAACACTGCCGCTCAGTTTGCCCAGAAGCAGTACGGCCCTGCGGTGTCACAACTTCAACGGGCGGCTGTAAGTGTGGGTCAGGGGTTCTTTGCTTCTGTTAGGGCGTTTTGTGAGGATGAGGATGATGAGATTCCGATTCTTTACTCCTCAGCCGATGGAGAGATAGTTAGAGTTAGTCTAAAGGCGAAGGATGTTGAGGGATGGGGAAGGGTGGCACTCCAAGCAAGGATTGACTTGGCGATTCCGATTAATGAGAGCGCGAATATTACTAACGCGAAGCTGGTAACAGACCCGAACAACCCGCTTATGTCTTACACAACCGCAGCGGCTAGGTACTTGAGTATTGAGAACCCGCTAGAAGAATATAAACTTATTGTTAGGGATGAAATTCGTCGGGCGGTTAAGCCTATGATTGCTCAGGTGGTTAGTGAGAGTGGGTTGCACCTGTTGGCGGAGTCGGAGGGTCAGGATGAGGAGCTAGCGGGTATGTTCGCAGGACTGCCGGATACTGTTCAACAGGCTATTGCGGCACACGCGGCACAGACAGGCCAGCTAGTTCCACAAGGTGGGGCTGCGCTACAAGGCGGCATTAACCGAAGTGCGGCGAATCATATGAAGGCGAATAGGTTCCAGAATACGAGTGCGGTAAGTGACCAGAGTTCTACTCCGCAGGGAGGTTATTAATGCCTAGAGAGAAGGAAGATTTTACCAAGATAATTGAGGAGATTGTGGCGGAGGAAAGTTCTCTGTTTAAGGATACTCTACAGGAGGAGTTGGCTAAGGTCAGGACGGTCGGTTCTGCGGAGGTCAGCATGGAGGAACAGAAAGTAGAATGGGAATTGATGCAGGAACAACCGGAGGTTATGGCGAAGTTTTTCTCTGACCAGAATGCAAGTGTGGCTAGTGCGATTCGATATGCGGATATGATGAGTAAGCAAGGAAAGGAGAAGTAGATGCCAGCAGATGGACAGCAGCAGAAACATCCTGATGGAAGTATTTGGATTTATGATTCGGATAAAAGGGGATATATAGGGCCGTACTGGTATTCTCCGACCGGACAGCTTGTATTCGGCCAGCAGCAAGCGGCTGCTCCTGCGGCTGACCCCTATGCTTCTTTCTATGGGGTTTATGGGATTGTTCCCGGCTCTCCCCAAGCACAGGTTATTCTTGATGCGATTAAGTTTGACGAGACGGATGGAGAGGGGATAGGCGCTGCGGCGATTTTTGACGCTTATGCTCAGGCATGGCAGACAGGCCCATATGCGCCTAAGCCGCCTGCTGGTGGAAGTGGGCTAGCATATTCTTCTACTGCTGCTTCTCAAGCACAGGCAGAGGCGTTTGCTGCGGCAGAAGCAGAAAAGGCGCGGCAGTATCAGGCTGAGCAGGAGAGACTTCAGCGCGAATGGCAGATGGAGCAGGATAGGCTAGCGCGGGAGGAGCAGGCAAGGCAAGCACGTCTTGGCGTTCTTACCGATTTAATCACGAACTTCGCGTCTAATCAGCAGAAGAGTAGGGAGTTGCTCTTTCAACTCGGCCCTGACCCGTTCAAGTTCGCGGCAGGGTTTCAAGGAATGGCGAATCGCGGAACTACTCCACAGCAAGCCTTCTCCAATCAGCTAACAGAGTACTCTGGCCGTCCGCTTCCTACTGTAGACCCAAATGCGCCTAAGGAATCTATCGACGCGGCGATTAACACAATCGCACCGGGAGGGATTATCCCCGGACTGCCCGTTCCCGCTGCTCAGTGGGGTTTGGCTAGTGGAGGGACTATTAAGAAGGATAATAAGGGTCAGCCGACGCGGGTAATGGTGGGGGAGAGAGGCCCGGAAATGCTGGAAGTCGATAAGGATAGCGTTAAAGTTATCCCGAATCACCAGCTTCCGATGATTAGTAGGCCGATGTACCATGCGGCAGAAGGAGGGGACTTTACCTTTGATGATGTCAGCATGGCACCGGCAGTCTCCGCTTTGTATCAGGGATTGGGGATGGGAGGGCAGGATATACCAAAGGTTAATACCTTCGGGCATGGGTATACTCTGCCGAATAGTGGGTTGTATAAGACTCTAGGGATTCAACCATCGCTTATCCGCGACCACCAAACAGGTCAAGCATATTGGAGAAACGCACAGGGTCAGCTACAGCCGATTACAAGTCAAGCTGAGTTTGACGCTGCGGGATTTGATTGGGCGGATTTTGCAAACGTCCCCACAAGTGGATTGAGCCAAATGGGGACAATTTCAAATACTATATTTGACGATGCGATGATGAAGGATATACCGCAGGGGCAGACAAACCCTCTCGGCCCTTACGGAAATGTGTTAAATACTACAGCGGGTAAGTTCGCCCTACCTGCACCGATTAAGGTATTGTCGATTCTTCGCCAGATGGAGAGAGATAACCCGTTCTTCTTTAACATGTTGATGGGGGGGTATGAGGATGCAGGTTTCCCCGCTAATACAATCAAGGCGCAAATGGATGAGGGGGC
>Ga0137429_1000533_pt1 | contig 14788 bp, 14 predicted proteins | sample EasRivERMZT736_2_FD_102304 | JGI IMG/M metagenome (GOLD analysis project Ga0137429, IMG submission 102304) | Soil microbial communities from meander-bound floodplain in the East River, Colorado, USA - East River MetaG ERMZT736_2 | ecosystem: Environmental > Terrestrial > Soil > Floodplain ...
AAGTTTAACGGCGGAGTCGGCAACGGGCGTTGTTTCCCTACGCAGGTTTCTGGCGGTCCCGGCAACTACCCGGCGGTCCCTCCGACCCTGATCAGGTTCAAAGGCTCTTTTCTCAGCCCACATCCCGCGGGCACACCCAGCGACCCGTGTTTTCTACCCTTGCCGCGTCTGCGCGTCAACCCCACCCACGGTATCGACCTGCCCCCAAGGACCTAATATCACAAGTTTCCTTCGCCGATGGTAACCGTACGGGCAGTGCCGCAGTCGGCGGCATCGACGGACCGCCCGACCAGCGCCAAGCAGGCCTGGCGTTGAGTTGCAATCCATTGCCCTCGTCGGTATTGTCTGGGTGGAAGCTATGATTCGACGCAAACTACGGTTTCTCACTCCCCTCTTCTTTAGTGCCATAGTCTGTCATGTATTCGGGCAGGAGCCGACTCCGTCCGACGTCAAGCCTTCGCCGGAGGAAGCACTCCGCGCCGCGGAGGAGGCTATCGTTGGGGCCGAGCAACAGGATGAAGGTGTGGTCCTTCCGACGGTCATGGAGGAGATCAACCGCCGCCTCACCACGCTCCAGAGCGTCGATCCCAATCAGCTGAGGCTGTCTTACCTGTATGGCCGAGCTTACGCCTTGGCCGGGCGCACCGGCGACGCAATCGACCAGCTCCGTAAGTTCGTCGAGACCCGCGACGGTCGAAACGAATGGCGGGCCCATCAACAACTCGGCGATTTGTTTGTAGCGGAGTTCCCCCGCCTTGCAAGGGCGAGCTACGACAAGGCCCTCGCACTGAAAGCGGGTGAACCGACCGCGTTGATGGGGCTTTCGACTTGCGCGTACAAGACCGGTGAAGTGGATGAGGCCCTGCGCTTTGCTCAGCAATCCGCCGACTCCGACGGGCGACAGACCGTGCGAATCGTTGCTCACCTCGCACGAATGTTCACCGCCAAGCAGCAATGGGCCGACGCCGATCGCACGGCCGTACTCGCCATGGAGCTCGCCGAAGCGGCAGTACGTAAGCAGCCCGGAAGGCGCGGACCGGTGCAGACGCTCGAAGCGCAATACGACCTGTTGGTGGATTTTTTGCAAGCGCGTATCAAGGAGAAGGTCGCCGGACCGGATGATTTTGTTCGTCTGGCGGGATACATTCGCAAGCGTAACGACGTGGCCGCTCGGCTGGCGCTGCACGACGCGCTTCGGGTTCTCGAACTCGGCGTCAGTTCCACGGCCCCCAACACGCCGGCCCGTTTGCAGGAGCAATATGCCCTCACTCTCGCCGAAGTGGGCCGGACCGCGGCCGCTGTCGCCGCCTTTGAGAAACTCCTCGCCCTCGATCCCTCCAACTCCACGGCCGCCGATTGGCTTGAGCGCCTTCGCTCCAAGAACCCAGGTTAGCCTCATCACGACAACGATGGGCGGAGAGCTTTTGGCATTAGTCGTCGCGGATCGGATTTTGTGGTAAGGGCCTCTGTCGACAGGTCATGTTTCGGTCGGTTCGGGTTCTTTCGCGCGGCGGCGGAAGAGGGATAGGCCGCCGAAGCCGCTGATGATGGCCATGTAGAACCCGAAGTCGTACCACCAGCCGGAATTGTGAAGCTCATAAACTCGGACCGAGGGGTTGAAAAGTCCGACGATCAGTGACAAGGGGGCGAGCCAACCGTGCCAGACGCCGGAGAAAAACCCGGCCGGTCGCTGGGAGCCGTATGGTGCTCCGCCCGGAAGGCACCCGGCCAGCAAGACGATCGTCAGGGCAACGAAGATAACGGTGGTTACGCCATGGCTTCGCATTGAGGGGAAATATATCAGAAACGAACCGCCCCAGGCAATGGCAGAAACTACGACCGGGTCGATACGTTTATCAAGGGCCGGGTTATCGTCGGGTCCGCATATATTTGAACCGAGAGGGCCATTGAATTTGGACGGTCGCGGATCATCTCACTATAATCTCCCGGCTACCGAGCAGGTGGCGTGACGGAGTCCTAGAACTTGGAGTCGCGCGGCCTTCCGCGCATTGCCCATGCGAAACTGGCTACTGCGAAACCGCCCGTTTTTTGTCTTTATCCCCCTTTTGGTGACGATGGGCGCCTGGGCCGTCACCCACAGCGCGCTCGGGCTAGGTCACCTGTCCATCCTGGCGTTCATGGGCTTGGGATCCTGGACGTTTCTGGAATGGCTCCTCCACCGGGCCATGCACATCGACACGGGCATCGCCTTCATCGGGCGATTGCAGGATTCGGCGCACCTTCGGCATCATCGCGAACCCGACGATCTTGAACACTCCGTCGTCCGCCTTCGCGCCAGCATTCCCATCACTTTTTTGCTCCTCGGCGTCGCGCGATTGGCTTTTGGGCACTTGGATCAGGCGTTAGCCGTCATGTGCGGACTTTTGACCGGTTATCTGTTCTATGAGGCCGTACATCTGTCGGCGCACACGGCGCACGCGGCGCACCCGCTGCCCGGTCTGCGATCCTTGCGGCGTATGCACTTGCGACACCATTTCGGGCAAAACGACCGCGCCTTCGGCGTGACCTCACCGCTTTGGGATTGGATATTCGGAACCTACCGCACCCGTTCAGGTTCACAGGCAACGGACTTGCGACCCGCGCGGCCGTGAGCGCCGAGAGGCCCCCGGCACGACGCTCAACGCCGCTCACGGATGATCGGTGGATTTGGAGCGACGAGCGAGCGCTCGCCATCCATAACGACTCCTCATCCCAAACGCACCGCTCAAGAGCGGTGGCACACGTTGTAGTTGATCGGGAACAGTACCACCCGGCCGATTCTTCTATACTAGCCCTCGCAACTGTGCCCTGTACACGGCGGCTATCGTGAAAGAATCCGTAATTTCGCCTGCGTCAATCATCCGCATTACCGAGTTCAGTGGGAACTCTCTTACACACGTGATTTCGGCGTCGGCCGGACCCGTGTACGAAGACACTCTTGCGAGAAACAACTCTGTTGGTGACGTTAGTAGTCCGGTGTCGGCGTGCACCAGACCGAGTGAACCAAGCGTGACCTCGCTTGCACCGATCTCCTCAAGTAACTCGCTTCGGGCGTTTTCTTCAGGTAATCGCCCAGGCTCTCCGAAACCACGTGGGATTTCGAGTTGTTCTGACCGCGGCGCATGACGAAAGATCCGACACAGGACTATCTGTCCAGAACAAATGGGCAGGATCGCTACACCAGGGATGCCGATCGGTTTCTCAATTATCCGAAGGTACGAGCCATACGTGCCATCTCGAAACTGGACGGGGTCGCGCACAATAATGACATACTGGTCTTCAAGGACAACACCCAATGTGGCTGCTTCGTCAGGCAAGCCAAGGTTTCTCACTCTGGCAAGTGAGAGTTGGGCTGCTTTTGCTACCTCGATGGGGTCTTGCAGGATGCGGATCGGAGTCTCGCCAGAATCCCTGAAGAGTGCGGGATGAGCGTGGCGTAACCTCTCGTATCGCTCTTCAGGTCGGGTAAAAGCCACGACTAGCCTTCATGCTCATTCACGGAAGCCGCTGAGTCGGCTTCTTCGACGATCTCGATCGAAGGAAGTCCAGGTCGCGCTTTCAAGTGTGCGACCAACGCTTTCCATTCTTCCTGCGCGTGATTCAATCGTACGTTCATGAATATATTGTTCAAGGACAGCGCTTCCCGATCCGCTTGATTCATCGCCCCACGAACGATACACCGTGCGACTAGCTTCGCGGCCCCTGCCGGAGCGAGAGACACAGCCTTGCCGATCAATCGTACGACTTTCCCCGCTGTCGGCGACCAGAGCACTTCAAGTGCCGCGCCGCCGAAGTCGAAAGCAACGCCCACGAACGGGATCGCTTGCTGCGCGACATTTGCAATGTTCTCACGCCGACGATTCTGGAGGATTTCGGCTCCCCTTGTTGCTACTTTTCCATAGGCATCAGCTACTTGCCCAAAGCCCTGGGCGAAGCGAGCAATACATTGCATTGGATCGGGATCCGGCGTTATCAGGGCGCGCGCTGCGATGGCGTAGTCCTTCCAGTCATTAGTCTCTCGAAGGGCGATGATGTCGCATAATGAGAATTTCGACAAGAGCGGGAAATTGAGTGCCGACTGAAGTTGATCGAACCCCAAGCCTATTACCTGGTCCACAATTTCACTCAGGGACATGTGCGCCGCCTGCCCTTGTGTTTCTGCGAGAAGCGTTCTCCTATCCGAATTAGGGGCCGTTAGCGGATATCCACCAAGTGCGTCAGGCAAGGAACAATTGTACCGCAGATCTGTCAGCCGTTTGATAAATGCCCCAAAAGGACGCTGACTGTGAGAAGCGAATGTCGGCTTTGCTATCTGCTTCTCATCGGCGACAATCCACTCGCGATAGACGTCCGTGCGCGTGAAATACTTACCTTCGATATCGTACTTTTTTCTAGCCGCCGCACCGATCTCCGCGAGGATACGCCCGAACGAATCGCTCTCCGGACCCCTTAGACCAAAGTGAGCTGCCCAAAATCTCGCCTTGACATTCATATTCTGAACGAATTCATGGAACGGGCTATAAAGCTGCTTCGCGACCTCGGTCGTGTTATTCGAATCATCCTTGGACAACCGGACGCAAGTTACGTTGGTACCAGATTCTCGACAGAACTCTATCCATGCGTCAAAATCGTCCCTTCGTTCAAAAGCCGCAGGCTGCGTAGGGTCAGTTTCGTGCATGAGGTAGGGACAGATGATCTTTTTGTTGACCAGCTCTTGAAAATCGAGGTAATCCCTGCTGCCTTTCTCCCGATAATCTTGGGCCACCGCAGGGTGGTTGTAGACGAATGCTCGATTGATCACTAGACGAGGAGAGTTGATAAGGGCGCGCATGTATTCGTTACGCGCCAGACGATCCCGGGCGTCCTCAACTTCTGTAAGAGGCTTCTGCTTTTCGATCATGTAGTCAAGGAGTCCGTTGTCGACCCATTGATTGTCCAAGGCAGACGGAACGACAAAAAATCGCTCTGATTGGAGAAGTTCGTACGGCTCAGCAATAATCCAAGACATTGTTCACCTTTTTCAGCCTACGCAGCGATGCTGCGGTCGGCGTCTGCGGCAAGCGCGACAGCCCTGATCCAACGGAAGGCGCCGAGGTACCAGTGCTCGGCTGACGCATCATCGAAGCGTCTGCAACGCCATGGACAACACCAACCGCAGACTGCGCACGATCGGCACCGCCTTATCGCCGTCGATGGGCCGACGCGTACGCGTGCCCACCGATCGCTTCAAAGTATACGACACAAAGTTCGATCGCGTCTACCACCTCGCATAGATCATCGTAGCAATGACTCTGCGGCAGGTCTTCGTCAGCGGCTCCCACTCGTTGGTCGCCGACGCGAATGCGATAGCCTCCATCATGCAGCTTCTTGACGTCAGTCGGCCAGGGGTTTGGGGACAGCCCTTGAATACGCGCTACGATTCGTTGTAGCAGATCGTAAGGAATGCGTGTAAGCTCGCGTTCGCGCGGCGGAGGGGCTCGTCATGCCTCATCTGCACAAACGCCCATAGTGCTTCATTTCGCTCACATAATCAGCGCGGATGCGTTGTATTGCGGCCTTGTCCGATTCGCCCGCTCTCTAACGGCGCGGTTCTGATCGTAGCAAAAAATAAGCCCAGCGGGATGCATGAGCACTCCACTTGGGGTTTGGGTATCAAGGACAGGTTTGTCGCGAACTAGAAATCAGAGACAAGAAACTGGAGACTAGAAAAAACGAAACACCCGGCAAGCGCTTAAGCCCACCGGGTGCTTCGTATATCAAGGACAGATTTGTCGTCGGGTCAAAAGCTTTCGCATTCAGCCGCGGTCGCTCCGGTTAAGGAGCGATCGCCGAGTTTGTGCTGACTTTGTCCACGGCGCCGAACCGTCGTGGTCTAGATAATCCTCTAGAAAGGAGGTGATCCAGCCGCAGGTTCCCCTACGGCTACCTTGTTACGACTTAGTCCCAGTCATCGGGCTTACCGTCGGCCGCCGCCTCTTTGCAGTTAGCTAAACGGACTTCGGGTACTCCCAACTCCCATGACTTGACGGGCGGTGTGTACAAGGCTCAGGAACACATTCACCGCGGCGTTGCTGATCCGCGATTACTAGCAATTCCAACTTCATGGAGTCGGGTTGCAGACTCCAATCCGAACTGGGGCCCGCTTTGTGCGATTTGCTCCACCTCGCGGTCTCGCTTCGCTCTGTACGGACCATTGTAGCACGTGCGAAACCCTGGGCATAAAGGCCATGATGACTTGACGTCGTCCCCGCCTTCCTCCGGCTTGACGCCGGCGGTCTCGCTAGAGTTCCCGGCATGACCCGATGGCAACTAACGATAGGGGTTTCGCTCGTTAAGGGACTTAACCCGACACTTCACAGCACGAGCTGACGACAGCCATGCAGCACCTGTGCTAGTTTCACCCGAAGGCAGCTTACTCCTGTTTCCAGAAGGGCATCCTAGCATGTCAAACCCAGGTAAGGTTCTTCGCGTTGCTTCGAATTAATCCACATGCTCCACCGCTTGTGTGAGCCCCCGTCAATTCCTTTGAGTTTTAGCCTTGCGGCCGTACTCCCCAGGCGGCGCACTTATCAATTTTTCTTCGGCACGATCGGCGGTGAGGCCTCTCATACCTAGTGCGCATCGTTTACGGCGTGGACTACGAGGGTATCTAATCCTCTTCGCTCCCCACGCTTTCGCGTCTCAGCGTCAGGACAGGCCCAGCGACCCGCTTTCGCCTCCGGCGTTCCAACTGATATCTACGCATTTCACCGCTCCACCAGTCGTTCCAGTCACCTCTACCTGCCTCAAGAACGGCAGTTTGCCGGGCCGTTCCTCGGTTGAGCCGAGGGCTTTCACCCGACACTTACCATCCCGCCTACACGCGCTTTAAGCCCAGTGATTCCGAACAACGCTCGCACCCTCCGTATTACCGCGGCTGCTGGCACGGAGTTAGCCGGTGCTTATTCTTGGGCTGGTCAAATTTCCTCACCCACAAAAGCAGTTTACATCCCGAGGGACTTCGTCCTGCACGCGGCGTCGCTCCGTCAGACTTGCGTCCATTGCGGAATATTCGTTGCTGCAGCCACCCGTAGGTGTCCGGACAGTGTCTCAGTTCCGATGTGGCGGGTCACGCTCTCACGCCCGCTACCCGTCGATGCCTTGGTGGGCCGTTACCCCGCCAACTAGCTGATAGGACATGGACCGCTCCAAGACCGCCTGAGCATTTGCCCGCAGAGCCATGCGACTCCGCGGGGTCATCGGGTATTACCGGCACTTTCGCAAAGGGTTTCCCCGCCGCTATCCCCGTGTCGAGGGTACGTTATCCATGTATTCCTCACCCGTTCGCCACTAATTCATATTGCTATGAATCCGTTCGACTTGCATGCCTTAGCCACGCCGCCAGCGTTCGTTCTGAGCCAGGATCAAACTCTTCACTTGATATCGTTCTCTCCCGTATCGACATCCCGAAGGACGCCCACACGGGCTCAGATCGACTAAGGGCTTTCATTTTCGCGTCCGTGAGAATGAAAACGAAACGCTCCGCGTGTCTACGGAGCGAATTGGCCCGGTCCGGTCCCTGGCTAGGAACCGGCGCGAGCTGTTTTAAAGACCGGCCGCCGCCTAAACGGACGCAGCGCAACCGATCCTCACATCCTCACGACGACAAACCTGTTCACTTGTCAAAGAGCAACGGCGCCAGTTTCCTGACGCCGGGCCAAGTATCTTATCGCCCATAGACTGGCTGTCAAGCGATTACCTCGCGTTAGACACCGAAAAACAAATCTCTTGCGCAATTCGATAAAAGAGTCTTTGCAGTTTAAAAAATACAGTAATATTTACATTTGTCCGCCTGCTGGCGAGGCAAGTTCGGTCCAACGATAGTACCGCTGACGAGACGGTCGAGACCGGCTTTCGCGTTTTTTTCGCGGAAATGGCATGAAAAAAGGCCCTTTGCGGATCATTCTGTTCGTGGCCCTGGTCGATTTGACCAGTTTTGGGCTCATTATTCCGCTTCAAGCGGTCTACGCCGATCGACTTGGCGCCAGCGGATTCACTTTCGGTCTGCTGGTCAGTGCCTATGCGGCCATGCAGATTGTGTTCAACCCATTGCTTGGCCGGTGGTCGGACCGCGTGGGGCGCCGGCCGGTCCTGCTTATGAGCATCGCGGGCAGCGTCGCGAGCCACTTGCTGCTGGGTGTCGCGGATTTGGCACAGTCGCTGCCGCTGTTGTTTGCGGCACGAATTCTCGACGGGATCACAGGCGCCAACATCGCCACAGCGCAGGCGTACATCGCCGACGTAACCACCGGTGAGGAGCGCGCTCGCGGAATGGGACTGCTTGGCGCCGCCTTTGGCGTCGGGTTCATGGTCGGGCCGGCGTTTGGGGCGTTGCTCGCCTTGATTGGTCGGGCGGTCCATGGTTCGGAGATCGGAACATGCTGGCCGGCGTTCGGCGCCGCGGGAATCGCAGCGATCGCATGGCTCATCGTGTGGCGGCGTCTTCCGGAGCCGGCGCGGGATCGCGACGCGGAAACCTCTCGATTTCAACTGATCGGCCTGCGGCGAATCCGCGCCGCCGCGAGCAATCGGCGCGTGCGGGAATTACTCAGCCTCGCGTTCGCCGCGAATTTCGCCCTCGTCCTCCTGGAATCAACTTTCGTTTACCTCTGCGCCCAAAGGTTCTCTCTCACCGAGCGCGGCACGGGGCTGATCTTCGCGTACTTCGGTCTGTTGATCGTGATCGTGCAGGGCGGACTCGTCGGTCGCCTCGCCCGGCGATTCGGCGAGCCGACGCTGCTGGCCATCGGCCCATTTTTCACCGCTCTCGGGTTCTTCATGTTCGCGTCCGCGGCGCGCGCGAGTGACATGGCCGTGGCATGGGCGCTTCTGATCAGCGGGACATTGCCGACCATGATCGGGCACGGGCTGACCGGTCCCAATCTCAATGCACTTGTCTCCCGGCAGGCCGATCCATCCAAACAAGGCGCGACGCTCGGCGTTCTGCAAGGGGTCGCGTCTTTGGCGCGAACTGCGTCGCCGCCCATCGGTGGCTTGCTCTTTGATGTGGGCGCCCACTGGCCATATTGGGTGGGTGCCGTGATGTTCATGCTGGTCGGCGCCTACGCGGCCACGATCGCCCGGCGACAATCCGAGTCGCTGCGACCTCGGCGGTAAAGACTGGCTTTCCGCTTTGAGCGGCAAACAGGGCGCCACCAATCCAGTCGTTTCTATAGCCAGCGGCTACCGCGTCGGTGACGCAGCCGCTTTGGCTTAAGCCGTCCTTTAGTCGCCTCTCGTTGAACGATTCCCGCAATCATCCTAGAATCCGCAGAACTCCGTGAATTGCCGGCCACCGGTAACAGGGCGAAACGTGCGAATTACGGTCAATGGACAATCCAATGTCGCCGAATCGGGCGCCACCGTCGCTGACCTGTTGGCTCAACTGAAGCTCGAACCGGTTCGCGTGGCCGTAGAGATCAACGAGGACCTCGTGCCGCGGCGCATGTTTCCGGATCGCCGAATCGACGACGGCGATCGCATTGAAATCGTCACCTTCGTGGGAGGCGGATGATGTTCCCGGATCGCTATCGCGTCGGCTCGTTCGAGTTCACCTCGCGGCTCTTCCTGGGCACGGGCAAATACGCGACCTACGATCTCATGGACGCCGCCCTGGCCGCCTCCGACTGCGAAGTCGTCACCGTGGCCGTGCGTCGTGACGTCCTGACGCCACAAGGTGGCACCAAGCCCGACAACATCCTCGATCACCTGGACCTTTCACGATACACCGTGTTGCCGAACACGGCCGGCTGCTTCAACGCCAAAGACGCAATCCGCTCGGCGAAGCTCAGCCGCGAGTTGCTTGAAGGTCTCGGCAACCCCGGCGCGAAATGGGTCAAGCTCGAAGTCCTCGCGGATAAGAAAACGCTCCTGCCCGATCCGATGGGAACGTACGAAGCGACGTGCGAGCTGGTGACCGCCGGCTTTGAAGTCCTCGCCTACACCAACGATGACCCGATCACCGCGCGAAAGTTGAAGGACGCCGGCGCCACCAGCGTCATGCCGCTCGGCTCGCCCATCGGCAGTGGGCAGGGCATCCTCAACCCCAACAACATCCGCATCTGCCTCGAATACCTCAAGGATGGTGACCCCAATTACCCGGTCATCGTCGACGCCGGTGTCGGCACCGCCTCCGACGTGACCATTGCCATGGAGCTCGGGGCCGACGGCGTCCTCCTCAACACCGGAGTGGCCGGCGCGAAGGACCCGATTGGCATGGCCAGGGCGATGTCGCACGCGGTTCAGGCGGGGCGGCTTGCATACCTATCCGGCCGGATACCCAAGAAGTTGTACGCGACCGCCTCATCCCCCACCGAGGGCGTCATCGCCCCCACGGCCCGATCGGCGTAACAATCGTTGGAAGCGGCGGTAAAGGGGGTTGTTGCGGTCAGGTCGGGTCCTGATGGCCTCCGGGGCCGCAACCCCTTCAGGGTTGTGCCCTTTTTGACGCACGCCATCCCAGGGTAGCCACTGCGCGGCAACCCTGGGCTAGCTAGGGGTACATAACGCCTTCGGCTGACGGTCCGTGCCGGGGGCCCCCCCGCACAGGATGTTCGGATCGTGACGCCCAAGCTGTCACGGACTTGTAGCAGCAGGCCAGGTCTTGAGGGGTTTGAGGCTATTTGTTATGCTCGCCGGGCTTGAGTCGATTTGATGTGAGAGGGGCCTCTGCCAGGAATGGCGTCGTCCGCTCGGGAGACGTTCGACGAGGGAACAGGTATGCACTATCCAAGAAGAATCAGCAAGATCAAGCGGGCCAGGAAACAGGGTTTTCGGGCCCGAATGAAGCGGCATGGCGGACGGAAGCTTCTCAATCGGAAGCGCCGCCGCGGCACGCATCGCGTCAGCATTTGCTAATGCCCCGCACGCGTCAAACAGCGGATCACGTCGAAAGGAAGAACGCGGGCGGTCCGCGTTCTCGGCGTTGATCGACCTTGTTATGTACGATGGGCTTGACCCGGCGATTGGGCAATCGATCGCGGAAACGCCCAAAGAAGGAACGCCTCGGTCGCCCCGAAAGGGTGGTCATTGGGTGGAGGCGTAAGCGAAGGAACCGATGGTAGATTACAACCTCATTGCCGACCTGGATGTCGTGGGAAGCGGCATCGACGCCGAATTGGATGCGATTTTCGCTGGCCAGAGCCCGGCCGAGGCCGTTGGTACGGTCGGCGAACCAAAGGATGAGTTCCGAGCCGGATCGATCCTCACGGGTCACGTCGTGAGCCGCGCGGGTGACGATATCGTCGTGGACGTGGGCTTGAAGAGCGAGGGCTTGATTCCGGCCGAGGAGTGGGAGGACGGCGTCCTTCCCGAGGTTGGCGACGAGGTGCAGGTCTGGCTGGACGCGGTCGAATCCGACAGTGGTCACATCCTGTTATCCAAGCGCAAGGCCGACCGGCTGATCAACTGGCAGAAGATCATTAGCACGCGGAACGAGGGCGACGTGATCGAAGGCCGCGTCATGCGCAAGATCAAAGGCGGCCTGCTCATCGACATCGGATATCCGGTGTTCCTCCCCGCGTCGCAAGTGGATATCCGCCGGCCGGGCGACATCGGCGAGTTCATCGGGCAGACCTTGCGTGCCACGATCCTGAAAATAGACACCGAGCGGCGCAACATCGTGGTGTCGCGGCGGAAGCTGATCGAGGAAGAACGGTACACGGCCAAGGAACGGCTGATGTCGGAGTTGGAAATCGGGCAAGTCCGCAAGGGGCTGGTCAAGAACCTGGCCGACTTCGGGGCGTTCGTGGACCTGGGGGGCATCGATGGGCTCTTGCACATTACCGACATGAGCTGGGACCGGATCGGTCACCCATCGGAGATCCTTCGGATCGATGAGGAGATCGAGATCAAGATCCTGAACATCGACCGGGATAAGGAGAAGATCGCCCTTGGGCTCAAGCAGCTCAAGGTGAACCCGTGGGATGAAATCGAACAGCGCTACCCGGTGGGGACGCGCCTCAAGGGTGAAGTGGTCAACATCATGAACTACGGGGCCTTCGTCAAGTTGGAGGCCGGCGTCGAGGGCCTGGTGCATATCAGCGAGATGAGTTGGACGCGGCGAATCAACCACCCGTCGGAGATTCTCTCCGTCGGCGACGTGGTTGACGTCGTTGTACTGGACATCAACAAGGGCAAGCAGGAAATCTCGTTGGGGGTCAAGCAAACGCAGGAAAACCCGTGGATGCACGTGGCGGAGAAGTATCCGCCCAATACGCGGATCAAGGGCCGGGTGCGGAACCTCACCAATTATGGGGCATTTGTCGAGATCGAGGAGGGCATCGACGGTTTGCTCCACGTGTCCGACATGAGCTGGACCAAGAAGATCGGGCACCCGTCCGAGGTCCTCAAGAAAAACGACGAAATCGAGTGCGTGGTGCTCAAGGTCGAGCAGGACCGGCAGCGAATCGCCCTGGGACTCAAGCAATTGCACGAGGATCCGTGGGCCCGCGCGGTGCCCGAAAACTACATTCCGGGGCAGATCGTCGAGGGGACGGTTACCAAAATCACCAACTTCGGGGTCTTCGTCGAGCTGGAGGAGGACCTCGAAGGTCTACTGCACGTCAGCGAATTGGCCGATCATAAAGTGGAAGATCCGCACGCCGAGGTCAAAATCGGGGATAAAATCCTCGTGAAGATTCTGCGCGTCGACTCTGTCGAGCGTAAAATCGGACTATCCAAGAAGCGTGCGGAATGGTCCGTCGAGCAAGAGGCGGAGTCCGCCGAGGACGCCCCGCGGCAGCGCCGCGGGGGGCTGGAAGGCGGTGGACGGGGCCGCCAGGGTCGCAAAGCCGACGCCACGACGGAGGAATCTTCCGAGCCAGCCCCCGAAAACCTCGGGGACCAGCCGACCGAGGAATCTTAGACTCGCAAGGGTCGGTCGTTCCCGTGACATTCGGCAAAGCGTGGGTCGGGACCGCCAGAGCCGGCCGGTCAACCTCGAACCGGCGGCCGCTCGCACGGCAACATCCTTGGGGGGGTGGAGGGTGAAATCATCGCAGTCGACACCGGCCTTCGGGTCTATCTAAGGCAAATCAATGAAGCCCCCCTGCTCACGGCCGAGGAGGAGAAGGATCTATCTCGGACGGTGCGCCGGGGTCAGGAGGTCGCGGAACAGTTCGCGGCTGGGCAAATCTCCATTTCCGATCGGGAACACGCGGAGCGCGACGCGGCCTTGGCCCGTGAGAAGATGGTGAAGTCCAACCTTCGGTTGGTGGTCAACATCGCCAAGAAATATGCCAAGCGCGGGGTGCCGCTGAATGATCTGATCAACGAAGGCAACCTGGGGCTGATCCGGGCCGTGGAGGGGTTTGATCCCGATCAGAACACGCGGTTCAGCACCTACGCCTCGTGGTGGATCAAGCAGGCGATCAAGCGGAGCCTGATCAACGGCGACAAGCCCATTCACATCCCGGCCTACATGGTGGAGATGATATCCCGCTTCCGCGAGGCCCATGAACAGTTTCTGGAGACTGAAGGGCGGATCCCCACGACGCAGGAGCTGGCTGCGCGGTTGGAGATGACTGAAAGCAAGATCAATCACATCCGCGACGCGGTCAAAGCGGTCTCGTCGCCGGCCCATGACACGGACGGATCGAGCGGGCAGAGCATTACCGAGGCCCTGGCCGACCGCCGCACTCCCCGTCCCGAAGACACCCTTCAGAATGAGGCGGAGACGGTCAAGATCATTGATCTTCTCGAAGACCTCGACGACCGCGAAGCGACCATTCTACGGATGCGCTATGGGCTGGACGGCAAGGAGCCGATGACCCTCAAGGAAATTGGGGTCAAGATCCACCTGACGCGGGAACGCGTCCGTCAGCTCGAGTGCGACGCGTTACGCAAGATCAAAGAACACGTCCTGGACTAGACGGCTTTTCTCTCGCTGCCAAATCCTTTCGCGAGGAATGATTCCCTAAGCGGGTGACCACGGGCGGCGGCGCTGCACTCGCTCCTTCGGAGCGGGATGTGTTTGGCGTCGACGTTCTTCCTCCGCCCCTGCACCGGGGCGGGCCGAAATGAGGATCCAACTACCACGGGTTTCGCTTGCCCGCCGATCGGCGGGCGGCGCTCCACCCGTGACTACAGCCCTTCGCTCCTTCGGAGCGACGGAGGTCGCGGACTGAAGTCCGCGGCTCGGGATCGTCCACCGACGTTTCGGGCCCGCTTTTCCGACCGAAAAACACGGGAGCCGCCGTCCCTTTTTCTCATTACTTTATTCTCTCCGGACCGACATGGCGGATATAATGGCTCATACCCGCAACGGTGCGTGGACCGCAATCGTCAGGAGAGATTGTCGATGTTCCGGGGAAATGTAGCTGGCCGACATGCGTCCGTTCGTTCGATCCTTGCGTCCGCCCTATGCCTCGGCGGGTTGTCGTGGGGCGCCGTCCTTTGGGCGGGTCCTCCGCCCAAATATGAGCTCGCCGACCTGAAGGCGCTGGAGCAGGCGTTTGTCGAATTAGGGGACGCCGTGCGGCCGAGCGTGGTTTCCATCCGTTGCTACCAAATCCATCCGACCGGACGCGATGAACCCGCCCAAGTCAAGCTTCCGATCAGCCAGGGCAGCGGTTTCGTGATCGATCCCGCCGGTTATATCGCCACCAATCATCACGTGATCGACGGCGCGGACCTGATCGCCGTGGTGTTGCACAATGGGCTGAGCTATGACGCCACCTTGCGTCAATCGGATGCCCGGTCGGACCTGGCCGTGCTGAAGATCGACGCCGAGGGTTTGCCCGCGGTGCGG
>Ga0137429_1000534_pt1 | contig 14745 bp, 8 predicted proteins | sample EasRivERMZT736_2_FD_102304 | JGI IMG/M metagenome (GOLD analysis project Ga0137429, IMG submission 102304) | Soil microbial communities from meander-bound floodplain in the East River, Colorado, USA - East River MetaG ERMZT736_2 | ecosystem: Environmental > Terrestrial > Soil > Floodplain ...
CGTGGTTTCGCCGGCCGTTCCCGCGCACCTGGCTCACGGCGATTGCGTGGTGGACGACGCCGTGCCTTGCACCGTCGATCGCTGCGATACGATTCTCGGATGCGTTCATGCGCCCGACAACAGTGCGTGCGACGACAGCAACGCCTGCACGGTTGACACTTGCGACCCGGCCACGGGATGCGTGTACACGCCGATCTCCTGCGACGACGGCGATGCGTGCACAGATGATTCCTGCGACCCGGTCGCGGGCTGTCAGCATACAGACAACCAACTTTGCGGCGCCTGTTGTCTATCGGATGGTTCCTGTGACGATAATCGCACCACCGGGGAGTGCGCCGCCCAGGGTGGAGAGCCGCAGGGACCGGGGACGACGTGTGCCACGACCCAATGCTGCATCGCCCGCGGGGAATCCTTCTGCCAAAGCCTTTTGGACTGTTGCGATGACGGCTTGCCGCTGACCTGCTCCAATGGCGGGAAGTGCTGCGGCCCGATCGGTGAGCCGGGTGGTTGCGACGACGCGACGGACTGCTGTGGGCCGCTCGATGCCTGCGTCGGTAATACCTGCTGCATTGCGCGGGGGGAAACATTCTGTCAAACCGTTTCGGACTGCTGCCTTGACGGGGAGGGCCCTATGGCCTGCGTTAGCAACAAGTGCTGCGGACCGCTCGGATTCCCGGGTGGTTGCGACGACGCGACGGACTGTTGCGGGCCGTCCGATGCTTGCGTCGGAAACACCTGCTGCATTGCGCGGGGTGAATCCTTCTGCGAGACCGTTTCGGACTGCTGCCTTGACGGGGAGGGCCCTATGGCCTGCGTTAGCAACAAGTGTTGCGGACCGCTCGGATTCCCGGGTGGCTGCGTCGACGCGACGGACTGCTGCGGGCCGTCCGATGCTTGCATCGGAAACACCTGCTGCATTGCGCGAGGGGAATCCTTCTGCGAGACCGTGTCGGACTGCTGCCTTGACGGGGAGGGCCCTATGGCCTGCGTTAGCAACAAGTGCTGCGGCCCGATCGGTGAGCCGGGCGGTTGCGTCGACGCGGCGGATTGCTGCGTCCCAGGCAGCGCGTGCAACGCCGGGACGTGCTGCATCCCCCTGGACACCAGTGGCTGCGCCGACTCAACGGACTGCTGCGGCTTCGGCTTCCCGCTGTTCTCCTTCTGCGACGCCGGGACTTGCCGCGAGCCGGTCATTAAGCCCTGATGACCGGGAGAGCGTGGAGCGGTACAGCTTGGCGAACGTGGGATGGCTTCCCTGTAGGCGGTTAGAGTCGAAGGCGGCGGCCCCCGGACACGCGTCGCCGAGCTTGGACTCGGTGCAGAGATTGGCGAGCATCAGGATCCTAATAATCTGGAAACGTGCATGGCCACGCAATCGGCCAGGGCGTCGAGGTGGTACCCTCCCTCCAGTACGCTGACCAGCCTGCCGCTGCAATGGCGCTTGGCTGCGCCGACCAGTTCGTCGGTCATCCAGGCGTAGGACTCCGTTTCCAGTTCCAGCGGGGCGAGCGGGTCTAGCCGATGGGCGTCGAACCCCGCGGATATCAGAACGAACTGCGGATCGAACTTGGCGATCGCGGGCAGAATCGGATCGTCGAACGCCCTGCGCCAGACCTCGTCGCGGCCTGGAGGAAGGATCGGCACGTTGATGGTGAATCCATACCCGGCGCCCTTCCCCCGTTCATGGGCATAACCCGTGCCGGGGTAAACGATGCCGGGGTGGCCGTGGAGACTGATGTAGAGGACTCGCGGGTCCTCCTCGAAAATGTGCTGCGTCCCGTTGCCGTGATGAACGTCCCAATCGAGGATCAACACCCGCGAGAGCCCGTGAGTGTCAATCAGGTGTTGGGCCGCTATCGCCACGTTGTTCAATAGGCAAAAACCCATCGATACATGACGCTCGGCGTGATGACCCGGCGGGCGGACGGCGCAGAATGCGTCGTTCCATCGGCCCGACATCACCTCATCCACCGCGTTCACCACGCTTCCGGCGGCGAGCATCGCGATCTCCAAACTCTCCGGGCAGATCGCGCTGTCCGGCACGTCGATGAAGGGTAGGCCGTCCGCGCAGGTCCGGCGAAGGCGTTCCAAGTATTGGTCGGAATGCACGGCTCGAATCTCTTTCAGGTCGATCGGCGAGACGTCGATCGCTCGACAGGTCTTGGTTAGGCCTCGTTCATCGAGCACCTCTTGAATCCGCGCCAGTCGCTGCGGACGCTCCGGGTGACCGGGGCCGGTAAGATGCCGTTGAAATCTCACGTCCTGAACCAAGCCGGTGATCGCCATGACCAAAGCATTGTCGATTGTCGATTGACGAATGTCGAATGAGGAAACGGTTCGATTCACCCCAATCGACAATCGCGAATTGACAATCTAGAATCCGGCCGTGCAACCGACTTACGGCAAGGTCTCGTTCAAGGACGTTATTCAACGCACAACAACGATGACCTTCGACTGTTACGGCACGCTGATAGATTGGAGCGCGGGGTTGTGGCGATCGTTCACTGAAACCTTCGGGCCTGTCGTCTCCGAACGCAAGCAGGAGTGGTTCGACGAATACGTGCGGATCGAAGCCGAAGTCGAGTCCGGCCCGTACCGATCCTACCGCGAGGTACTCGCCACCGTCACAGAGCGATTGGCCCGCACATTTAACCTTCCCCTTCGCGCGGGAACAGAAAACGGACTGGCGGACGCGCTTCCAAGCTGGAAACCCTTTTCTGATACGAATGCCGCACTAATCCGTCTTAAGGAGCGCTTCCGTTTGGGAGTGCTTTCCAACGTGGACAACGACCTGTTCGCCGGCACGGCCAAGCAATTCGGCGTAGCGTTTGATTTCGTAATAACCGCGGAGGACGTTCGTTCGTACAAACCCGCCTGCGGCCATTTTCAACGCTTTGTCGGCGCACACGGCGGCATCGACACCGTGTTGCACGTCGCTCAGAGTCTGTATCACGACGGCGCACCCGCCAGCGATTTGGGCCTGGCTTTCACCTGGATCAACCGCTACAAGGAACGGAATCACACCAGCGTACGCCCGCTGGCCGAGTTCCCTGACCTTCGTTCCTTCGTGGATGCGGCCTGTAGCCATTGACTCGATCTGAACCGAGAATACACAAATGGAAACGGGGACAGTTTACAAAGCGGCCTTCCCTCCCGGAACTCCCGTCTGCGTCTCGGAGACCACCATACGCCGCGATGAATCCATCAAGACCCAGGTCATCGGTGTGGTGGAAGCTTGGGAGGACATGCCCACCGGCAGTTGGTTTGCTCGCGGAAAAGGTGACCGACTATGGCTCAAGCGGCTGCGGTTGCGTAAGGCCGACGGCGAAACCACGCTCCTGGTCGTCGACGACGGGACCTCAATCGCGAAGCTCGAAGCGGCGTCGAAATAATCAACGATGAGCAAGCCGCCAAACGCCGACTACGCCCGGCGACGGCGCAGAAGCGTTAGCGCACCGAGTGCGAGCAGCGAAAGTGAAACCGGCTCAGGAACGGCTGTACCACGAAGTGTCCACGACGTAAGCGAGCCCCCATCATTCTCCGCACTGTCAATGATAAGGAGAGTCCAGGTATCGGTGCCGCCGGATTGTTTGACGAAGTTGCTCATCCCGCCGGAGCCTTCGGGTTGGTAGTACGTTGCGAGCGTGCCGGGAACGCTGGGGTCTAGTTGACTGTTGTCATAGGCCAATAGGCTCCGACCACCGTTGTCGTTGAAGATCATGGTGATCCCGGGAACGGCCAGATCCACACCGTCGCCACGGTTGGCCATCACCAAGAGCGTCTCACTGAACGGATCGATGAGGTAGATTTCCAAGTCGTCGGGAAAGGAGTGTGTAAAACCGGTTAGCTGGAGTTCAAGGCTCAAGATGACCGGGATGCCGTTCGGAAACTGAGCGTTCCGCATAGTCAGCGGAAATGTGGAGATACCGTCCAGATCCTGGTCGAAATCGATTTCCGGAATGGGCCCGCCTGCCTCCGTGAACGAGAAGTCAAAAGGCACATCGCCCGGGTTCGGGTTCGCGAGCGCGTATGATATACACAGCAGGCTAATAACCGGAATGAAGAGCTTTGTTCTCATCTTCTCACCTACCTCCTCGAATCCACAACGCTGAAACCGCTTTAGCGCGAAACCCTTCGGTCAAAGCGCGGCATCTTCAAAACGGACGCTCAAAGACACTGGTCTTTTTCGCCACCCATCCACGCATGGCAGTATAGACAAGGCACGCGAATCATTCAACCCCCTGGCGAACTAAATTTTTGACCACGCTGCACTCTCGGCCGCCAATCCCGGCAAATCGGTCGGCAAGTCGCCAAGGTTCGAAAAACCCCTTCTGCAGACCGCAGATCGGTTTAAAACTCGGCTCGATTACCGGACGTAAGCGTACGTTGAAGAACGCTCTTTCTCACCAAACAATTCACAAGTCTTTACGCCATAGACGATTCGGATTTGACCGTCCGAGAATTTCGGTGTATAATAACGATGCTGGGAGTGTCGCCATTCTACAACCTTAGTTTAGTTTTCGTAGGGTTGCTAGGCCGATTGTCGGTCGCCAACTCTGTTCTTGCGGTCAGGGTGGGGTGATCGTTCCGCCTCTAACGGGAAGGTACTCGGTTGCGCGATTTCGAGCAGGTCAAAAGACAAATCCTTGACCGCATTAGCATTCAAGATGTCATCGCCGAACATGTGACCCTTAAGCGGCGCGGTGTGCGCTGGGTCGGCCTGTGTCCGTTCCACTCCGAGAAAACTCCGTCGTTTACGGTCAGTCCCGAGCGCGGACTGTTCAAATGCTTCGGATGCGGCAAGGGCGGCGATGTGTTTTCGTTCGTTCAGCTTCGAGAAAACGTGTCCTTCATGGAGGCGATGCGGCAGCTCGCGGATCGGGCCGGGATCGACTTTCGCGATACTGCGCAGCGCTCCCCATCGGCGCCGGGTGAGGCAAGCCGTACCGATCTCGCGAAGGTCAACGCGTGGGCACTGCAATTCTTCAGCAAGAACTTGCATGCGGAATCGGTCGGTGGTTCGGCGAGAGAGTATCTACGCGGTCGAGGGTTTTCCGACGCGACGATCGCGCGCTTTGGGTTAGGGCTGGCGGCCGAGGGTGGACCATCTTTGCGAAGCGCCGCGGCAAGCGCCGGGTTCGGCGACGCGATGCTCGTGGCCGCTGACCTGCTCCGCAAGGATGAAGAATCGGGGCGAGTTTATGAGACCTTCCGCAGTCGGTTGATGTTTCCCATCCGTGATGCGACCGGCCGGGTGGTTGGATTCGGCGGGCGGACCCTGATCGACGACAAGGCGAAATACCTCAATACGCGACAAACGGCACTGTTCGACAAGGGCCGCAACCTTTATGGGATCGAGTTGGCCCGCGAAGCGATCGCCTCGCGTCGGCGGGCGATCATCGTTGAAGGCTACACGGACTGCATGGCCTGTCATCAAGCGGGCTTCACGGAGGCCGTTGCGACGCTGGGCACGGCGCTGACCGAAGCCCACGTCGACCTGTTGCGGCGTTTCGGCGAAGAAATTGTGCTTTTGTTCGACTCCGACGCCGCCGGCGAGGCTGCGGCGGACCGTGCCATCGCTTTGGCATTGCCGCGTTGCGTGAAGGTCCGTTTGGGGCGCATCCCGGACGGCAAAGATCCGAGCGATTTTCTCGGACGGGCGAGCGCCGCCGACTTCTCAGACGTGTTGAACCGAGCCGTCGAGGCGCTAGAATTCAAGTGGCTCAAAACGCACGAGCGTTTTCGAATCGACTCGTCGGATGTACGACGACGGGAAGCCGTGCTCGACTTTGTGCGTGTGGTTGGAGACGCCGTGAACACCTCCGCCGTGGATGCGATCCAACGCGGACTCCTCGTGAATCAGATCGCGCACTTGCTGCGAATCGAGAGTGGCGAGGTGTCGCGGCTGATGTCAGGTTCGCGGCCGTCGAGGGGCGACCAAGCGGCCGCAGAGAACCAAGGAGCGGTTCCCCGGTGCTCGGCTGCGCCGCGGGATGCGGAACAGGCAGTCTGGACGCACCTCCTGGAGGTGCTGCTCAACGCCCCGGACCTTTTGGGCATGGTTGATCCGGGAGCTGACCCGACTCGTATTGCCGACCCAAGGGACCGACGGATCGCGACGGCGTTGTTCGACGCGCAGCGGCACGAAGGGGCGCTTTCACTCGCCGACGTATTCGCACGATGCCACGATCCGGCCGATGCCCAGCGAGTGACGGAGTTGGTGGAACGCGGTGCGGCCAGGGGGAATTTCGAGGGCACCTTGCGGCTCGCCCTGGAGCGTCTCGCAGAGACGGTCCGCGGGGGCGTGGCCCAAGCCGGCAAGCAGCGTCTGCTCGACGCTGCGGCAACGGAAAACCCGTCGCCGGAAGACAGTGTCGCGGGCCGTACGCTCAACGACGCCGTCAGCGAGCATCGGCATTTCGCGGGGCGCCGTCTGGTGCGTCGCGCGCTAGGCGGAAGCAATCTGGGTTTGGGAGTAGCGGAAGTCATCAACACGAAGGCCGTATCGGAGTGACCATGAGCGACGTGCTGGAACAACCTATTGACTTGATTCAACAAGCCGTGGACGAACTGCTCGAGCGCGGCCAAAAGCGCGGCTACGTCACCTGGGAGGAGATGAACGCCATCCTTCCCGACGACGCGATCGACCCGGCGCAGCTCGAGATGATCATGATGCGCCTCGAAGAGGCCCAGATCGACACGCTCGACGAGATCGACGCCCATCGCTACGACCAAAAGCGCAAGGCCCCACGGCCCAAGCGCGAGGCCCGCCCGGAGAAGGAAGCGGTGGCGCAACCGGAAGAGGTGGAGCCTGAGGCTGATGTCGACGTCGTGGAACTGACCGAAGAGGTCGGGGCCAAACGAATCGACGACCCGATTCGTATGTATCTGACGCAGATGGGAGAGATCCCCTTGCTCACCCGCGCGGAGGAAATCCGCCTCGCCAAGAAGATCGAGCTGACGCGGATGGCCTTCCGGCAGAAGGTGCTGGAAAGCGACTATTGCGCGGGATTGGCGGTCGAGATTCTCCAACAAGTTCACGACGGGGTTCTCCCCTTCGACCGTACGATGAAGATTTCAACTTCGGAGCACGCGGGTAAGTCGCGGATCGGCTCCTGCATCCCGGTGAATCTACAAACCGTCCGCGCGTTGATGAAGCTGAACGAGCAGGAATGGTCGCAGTTGCAGGCGGTGCGTTTGGCCGGAGCCACGCGCCGACAGCTTGCCGCGGACATGCGCGACCGGCGGCGGAAGATTTCCAAACTGCTGGAGGAACTCTCGCTTCGCACCAGCCGGATACAGCCGCTCATGAAGAAGCTACGCGGGCTGCATCGTAAAATGACGGAGCTGGAACGGCGGCTCGTCGGTCAACAAAAGCGGCGCACCCTTCCCGACGAGGACATCGTCGCGATGCAGGAAGAATTGACCGGGATCGAGTCGCTCTGCCTGGAGAAGTCCGACGCCCTTAACGAGCGGTTGACCTCCATCCATCGCGTGTTCACCGAATACGAGGACGCCAAGCGGAAATTGTCGGGCGGCAACCTGCGTCTGGTGGTGAGCATCGCCAAGAAATACCGCAACCGCGGCCTGAGCTTCCTGGACATCATTCAGGAGGGCAACACGGGTCTCATGCGGGCAGTCGATAAGTACGAGTACAAACGCGGCTACAAGTTCAGCACCTATGCGACGTGGTGGATTCGGCAAGCGATCACGCGGGCGATTGCCGACCACGCCCGGACCATCCGCGTCCCCGTACACATGATCGAGACCATGAGCCGGTTGCGGAACATCAGCAAGGAACTCTTACAGGACATGGGCCGTGAGCCGACGATCGAAGAAATCGCCAAGCGGGCGAAGATGCCGGTGAGCGAATGCCGCCGCGTGCTCAAGATTTCGCGTCACCCCATCTCGCTGGATCGCCCGGTGGGAGAGAGCGAGGATTCGTACTTCGGCGATTTCATCGAGGACGACACCGCCGAATCACCCGTGGGCACGGCCGGCGGGGGGATGCTCAAGGACCGCGTCGAGGAAGTGCTCAAGACCCTTACGTACCGCGAGCGGGAGATCATCAAGCTTCGCTACGGGATTGGCGACGGGTACACCTACACGCTCGAAGAGGTGGGCAAGATATTCAAAGTCACCCGCGAGCGAGTCCGTCAAGTAGAGGCCAAGGCCATCCGAAAACTCCAGCATCCCGTGCGCTCGAGGAAGCTCGAAGGCTTTCTCGATCAAGTGTCACCCTTACAGTCGTCGGTGTGATGCGGATTGTGCTCCGGGGGTCGGGACTCGGGATTCAGGTTTAGGAGATTGGGGTCCGGGTTTGACCTCCTTCGCCTGGAGTGCGCACGCCACACAACCGATCAACTCGATGCGCGAATGTGCCACGAGAGTGAATCAAAGGGTCCACAGGGCGCGTCCCCGTAACCTAATGAGTTTACAAACATCTGCGCCGTGGAACGCGACAATTCAACAAAGCGGGTGAAGGGGCTCGAACCCTCGACATTCACGTTGGCAACGTCACGGCGGTCGTTTCTAAACCACGAGATACCAAAGAGTTGCGGCGCGGGCCGCGTCACCTTGCGCCTTTGCTTGCCGGACGGCGACGAGGTGGCGGTAACTAGGACAGATTACCGGGGCCTTGACCGACCACCGTGCCCCGACGAGGACGGGAGTCGCACCGCCGCTGGACGCACCAAGTCGCGGCGCGCCTCGTCAAACGAGGCTACTGTGCCCCGCGGACATCCCGCGTGCCATGGTTACAACGGAGGACGCTGTCACGCCCAACGCCGCTTGGAACGGCGCACCGCGCAGGATCTTACGGCTTGCATCGCCCGCAACGGTCGCGGCAGTAGCCGACGTTCGAAGCGCACGTAGCATCGGCGCCCGGACAATCCGGGACGGTGGTGACGCAAACATTGCCGTCATTCGTACCGCCGACGCAGGCTTTCGGAACCCCGCAGTCCACCGTCGTCGGGCACATGCCCCCTGGGCACCCGTGAAAAGCATCGGCGTCTGTCTCACACCCCAGGCCGTTACGGGTTCCGCCCACGCAGAAGCGGCAGTGCCTGTTGTAGATGCACGGGTCGTTGGCATAGACGCCGCCGGTGCACGTCTTGACGCACAGGGCCTCCGACCCGAGACCCGGAAGGGCCGAGCCGGTGCACGACATCGCGCTCGTGCACGCGAGAGCGCCGCAGGCAGCCAGCGACGGGCACGGACACGGTCCGCCAAATGAATACCCACGCCCCTTGATCGCATCCACTACCGCCACAATGTCCAACACGTTGACGTCACCGTTGAGCTCGGCCAAGTTCGGTTGAAGCTGTAGCTGCCCCTTGCTCGGCGAACCGGGCACGCTTTTGAACTTGTAGACTATGACGGTCACGTCCTCCACGTTGGGCTGATGCTCGCTCGAAGGCGGATCGTAGGGCCCCGTCACGTCGCCCATGCGACGCGTGTAGATCGTCTCCGCTGCGGTCACCGCATTGATACAGTCCGCCTCGGCTTCTGTACCCTCGCACGAATCCGCCGGGTACTCTTGCACGTCGTACTGCGAACTGGGAGCGATCTCCGCACCCACCACCGCGATCGTCGTAAAGTCCTGGGTCTCCGCGACCCAGTCCGTGTAGTACGGCGTACACTGCAGCCGCGCCGCTTTGAATCTGGCCCCGATCGCTTGGTCCTGGGACTCTAGGTAAATCGCAGGCTTGCCCACCCAGCGGGCGCAACCACCTTGTCCACTTGGCGGATTGGGACCGGAAGTCGCCGGGACCGATTCGCCCGTAGCCGGGCTGCACGTCCACAACTCATATCGGGAAAAGTCCGGCGGCGGAGATTGCCCCTGGTAGAGGGGAACCACATTCTGCAACTCGACCTGCGTCACCTTAATGGCTTTTCGTACTCCCGGTCCGGTCGCCGTCGCCGCCGGAGCCACACCGATCGTCATGGACCGACTGCCCCGAAGGGGGCTCGTTTCACTGGGGTCCCAAATGATGTCGTTGGGCGGCGGCAGTGTGACATTCACCACGAACCCGGTTTCCGAGAGCATCGGGATTTCGTCCGGCAGGCACGTGGAGTCCCACAGGAAGGTGTCATCCGTGCTCAGGTTGACCGTGTACCTACCCTCCGCCCCGAAGGGAACGTCCAATACGAGACTGCCACCGTGGTAGAATGCAAGCCCAGGGCCCGTACAGGTCCCGCCGCCCGGGCATTGGGCGCCGGTGGTGCATCCTTGGCCGGGACGCGTGCCGCCCACGCAAGTACTAGGCTGATCCGGATGCCCGTCGGTGCTGTCTGATACGGACACCCACCGGTAGTCCGGATAACTCGTGTCGACGACGCCCACGATACAGCCCCCCCCGGAAGGCGCGCACCAGGAATCCGGACGGCCAGTCCCCTCGGTGTCCACGGTTCCCGCTATGCAAACGTTATTCCCGCATTTGGCCCAGGACTCGCCGAATAGCTTACGGCAAATGCAGGCGGCGTCGCAATCGGCGTTCACCAAGCAAGTTTGGCCCGCGCATGATCCGCCGACACAAGTGCCCGCCGTGCACGTACCGGCGGTTCCGCAAGCGACGACGGCCGGAGCAAGATCCGGCTGATCGCCGGGAGCGTCGGAGTCCAAATACCCCGTCGCATCAACTGTCGCTTGGAACCCGATCAGCGGCGGAATATTATCGTGGTTCGGATCCCAACCGGAGAGCCTGACCTCGAACCAGGTCCGGACCCCGCCCGCTTCGAGCCGCAGCTCGTTGCCCACGATCGCCGCGCCGGGCGGATACGAGCCGACTTTGGCTGGAACCGGCACAAGGGAGATCGTCGCCGACGGGGGTGTACCGGCCACCACCGTGTTGATCTGAGTTGCATCGCCGGTAACTACGCGCTCCGTCCCCGTGTTCGCCTTCCCGTTTGCACACGCCGCTGAGTCATTGGTTTTGGGCGGTGTGGCGTCGGCGCCGCCCCCCAGAATCATCGCTCCCATCGCGAGCCAACAGGCTATTCGAACGACACCGTTGCACCGCATGTTTTGCTCCTTTTCAAGATACGTCCATTCGTTAAGACCTAAGGTAGCTCGGAGAGCCGAAAAGGGGCGACTCCGATCGCTTGGGGCATTGCTCCTCTCCGTCTACGGTGTACACCGTCCGCAACGGTCGCGGCAGAAGCCGGTGCCGCACGTACTGCCCGGGCAGTGCGTATTGGCGATGCACGGATCGCCGGCATTGGCCCCGCCGACGCAGGTCTTCACGCACATGGACCCGGCCCCATACGCCGTGACGCACGGCGTCACACTCGTACAGGACGTGACCCCGCACGTCACCGTCGACGGACACGGACACGGCCCGCTGAACGGATACCTCAGACCCCTAAAGGCATCTACGGCCGTTACGAGGTCTATCACGTTTACATCAGCGTTCAGCTCCACGAGGTTGGGCTGAAGTTGCGTGATCGCTTTGGGCGGAGCGCTGGTAACGTTTTTGAGTTTACAGACCAGCACCAGGATTTCGCTCCCATCGGGCTGCCTCGCAGTTGACGGCGGGTTGAACCGCGGCCACACGTCGCCGTAACGGCGCGTGTACATCGTCACCGCTGGAGAGACGGCGGCGCAGCCGTCTTCCGCACCCATGCACGAAGCCCCGTACACTTGCACGCTGTACTCCGAGCTGGGAGCGATCTCCGCGCCCACCACGGTGATCAGCCCTTCCGGCTTCCAGTCCCAGTAATGTGGCGTACACTGGAGCCGCGCCGCGCGGTAGCTCCCAGAGCCCGGGGAGTCCTGGGACTCCAGGAACGTCCCCAGCTTGCCCACCCAGCGAGCGCAACTGTTCGACGGAAGCGTACAAGCGGCGGCGTTCGTACAAGCAGGGTCGGCCGTGCAGGCGGCCAGGCCGCCGGTACACGTGCCCCCGCCCAGACAATCGGCATTTACGTCGCAGTGGTGCCCCGGAATGCTACCGCCGACGCATGTGCCGTTAGTCCTCGTGTCGTAGGTCGTAAAGTTCAGCGGCGGTTGCGCCGGCAAATTAGCTGGATTCGGGTGCTGCAGGTCGACCATCGTAATTTTGATGGCTTCCGGCTTGGACGGCCCCGATTCCCCAGTCACCGTGAACCTCAGGGATCGGGTGGTCGCATGTGGGTTGGTGTTCGGCCACGGCCCTGGATTCGACGTGGGATCCCAAACGACGATGTTCGGCGGCGGCACGGCCCCGCAAGCACAACGGCAACCGCCGAGCGGGTCGTTCTTCGTCCGGCACTCGCCGGTCGGGCAATCGAAACGGTCCGCCCATTCGTCGCATGTTCCTCCTCCGGGCAAGCAAAACGCATCGCTTTCGCATGGCTGGCCGTCGTTGATCCCACCGACGCACAAGCCGAACTCGCACTCCTCACCGACGGATTCCTCCAGGCGACCGTTCTGGCACACCAGCGGTGGACAAGTGCAATCCGCCTCGCAACGGCCCGGACAAATGTCATCGTCGGCGCCATCACATTCCTCGTCATCCTCAACGGCGCCATTGCCGCAGAAGGCGCTGCAGGTGCACTGATCCGGGTCGCCGGCCTGGCGGCACGTTGAGTTGGCGCCGCAACCGGGTGGAGCACGATTCGGGTCGCATTCTTCGCCCGCGTCGAGGCCGCCGTCGCCGCAGGGATTCGGTGCTCCGCACGTGCAATCAACTTTGCACAATGTGCTCGGAGTCGCAGAACGACAGTTCTCATTGTCCAGACCGTCGCACTGCTCGGCGCCGTTCCTTCGCTGGTCGCCGCAAATCGGGGGGCCGCAACTGATCTCCACCGCGCTACGACCTGCCTGATGGTCGCCCGGGACTCCCGCCAAGCGGATGGTGTAGCAATGGCCCGCCAGTGCATCGACCTCCACAACACCACCCGTTTCGCTTCCCGGGACGACGCAGTCGTCATTGGAGGCGTCGATCAGGGTGCGATCGCTTGTGCTCCGATCCAGCGGGCACACGCACTGCGTCGGGTCGCCCGCATCGTGATAGATCGCAATTACCGAGTCGAAGACGTGCTGTCCCGACGTACACCCATCGGCCCTCAAAAGACAATCTTCAGAGGGCCTAAAGAAGTACCAGACGTCCTGTTGGAACGCGGTATCAGCCCGGCCGCCCACCGGGTTGCCGCCGTCGGTCGTGGCACACTGCGTGCTCACCGAATACAACCCCACGGCTACCTCTTGCGCATTGACGCAATGGTCGTTCGCCGGTGCCACGCACCCCGCGCCGGGGCATGTGGCAGAGCCTTCATCCCAGTGTTTCATCGTGTCATCGCAAACCTTCAACGTCTCCTCCGTACATGCGCCCGCGCAAGCGCAGCAGGCCCGCGGCTCCGAGGCGCATCCGCCCGGCGCCACATCCAGGTTGAGACACCACGCCAGGTCCCAAGGTCGTTGCGACGCCGCGTCATAGCCGTAGACCTCGCTTCCCGCCGCGGAGTAGAAGTTCCCCTGGGTCGAGGTTTTGGTGAGGTTATTCCAGTTCCAAGTACACTTTTCTCCAAACACGGCATCGGAGGTGTTGTTCGTCACCTCCAACCAGTAGCACTTCCCCGCCTGCAAACCGGTGATGGGATTGTCAAGCGACAACTGGTATGCCCACATTCTGAAGCCGTCCGCTTCGGACGCCGCGCCGGGGACCACCGCTTTCGTACGCGTGCAGGTCGACTCCCCGAGCGGTGTCGGCAGGCATGTACCGCCCGTATTGCAGTCGCTGTTGGCAAAACACCGTTGGAAGGGAGCGTTCGTACAGTTGCCTCCCCCCGGTTTGCCGCCGTCATCCTCGAAGATCCGCACCCGGAAATTGTCAGCGCGTTGACTACCCGGATCTTCCGGCCCTCCACAGTCGGTGGTGGCCGAAGTTAAATCGGTCTCCACGTACGTGCCCCACACGCACAGGTCGGTGAGCGGCCCGCCTGCGATGAGGATGAAGTCGTCCGCCCAGACATGCTCTGACCCGGCCGAAGGGTCGCTCGGGGACATTTGAGGAGAGTTGTCCCACGCCTGGCAGTTGCCCGACCCCTGGATCTGGCAGACGGGGCAGGGGTCCGCTTGGGCAAGCTGCGTGGAGCTGCCCACGCAAGTACCGCCACCGCACTGCCCCGGCGTTAATTCGTTGCACGATTCACCGTCGTCGGCCCCGCCGACGCACGTTCCGCCTGCGCACCGTACGCCGCCGACAAATGTCCCGTTGAACTCGTCACAGAGGGCCGAGGTCATGGGAGTGTCATCGTCGGGTACGCCCGGCAAATCAGAGTTCTGATCGAGACATTGACCCGGCCCGGTACAGCAAGAACCCGTCTCGCATGGATTTCCCAGGCACAATGGGCGGACCGGGATGATGTTCGGCGGACCAAGGAAGTAGCCAAGTAACGCGTCGCACTCGCTCTTCGCCACCTCCGTGCATTGGGAAACGCAGGTCACCGAGCAGTTATTGGAATCGCAGTCGGCGTGCTTCGTACAGGGCGCGCCGTTGTTGGTCCCACCTTGGCACGTCCCGCCCGGACACGGAGCGTTCTTATCGCAGTGGAGACCGACGTTAGGCCCGCCGCTGCACGCCTGGTAGCAGCACGCCGCGGTGGGGCAGGCCTCGACGGTGACGTGCATCTGATAATTCCCATGAGCACCGGCCAGCGCCGAATAGACCGGATAGAAGTAGGTTCCCGCCGGCAGCATTGGAAAGGTGAACCAAGCATTGTCGTCGTTGCAGTAGGGTGGTCCCTGTCCGGCGTCGGGTTGCC
>Ga0137429_1000535_pt1 | contig 14726 bp, 16 predicted proteins | sample EasRivERMZT736_2_FD_102304 | JGI IMG/M metagenome (GOLD analysis project Ga0137429, IMG submission 102304) | Soil microbial communities from meander-bound floodplain in the East River, Colorado, USA - East River MetaG ERMZT736_2 | ecosystem: Environmental > Terrestrial > Soil > Floodplain ...
CAAGCTGCTGCCCATGCTGGTGGAGTCGGCCCGCCAGATCGGGGGCCCTCAGATTCAGAATCGCGGCACGATCGGCGGCAACATCGCGAATGCCTCGCCGGCGGGCGACTCGCTCCCGGTTCTCTCCGCGGCGGACGCGGTTGTCGTCCTCAAGAGCGCCACGGCCGAGCGTCGCGTCGCCTTCACGAGGTTTTATACCGGGTATCGCGCATCGGTCCGCAAACCGGACGAGCTGATCGTCGCGGTCGAGATACCGAAACAGCGTGGCGCGCAGTGGTTCCGGAAGGTCGGCACCAGGGCCGCACAGGCGATCTCCAAGGTCGTCATGGCCGCGGTGCGAGACGAGCGTCCGCGCATCGCGATCGGCTCGGTGGCGCCAACCATCGTGCGCGCGTCTCGCACTGAAGCCGCGCTCGCAGGGGGAGCGTCGCTCGACGAAGCTGCGCGCGTCCTCGGCGACGAGATTCATCCGATCGACGACGTGCGGTCGACGGCGGACTATCGCCGAACGGTCACGGCGAATCTCCTGCGCCGCTTCTGGACGGACACCGCGGACTGAGCGAAAACGAGATGAGGTGGTCCCAGGCGCCGCACGTCGTCCGCGGCAAGAACGTCGAGCTGCCGGACGGAGTGCACCCCGCGTCGATCCACATCCACAACGGTCGCATACAGCGAGTGGGGCCCTGGGAGGACACTGGCGTTCCAAGCTCCGACGTGCTCGATGTTCAGGACCTGTTCGTCGTGGCGGGTCTGGTCGATACCCACGTCCATCTCAACGAGCCGGGACGCGCGGACTGGGAAGGGTTCGCGACCGGCACCGCGGCGGCGGCGGCCGGCGGCGTCACAACACTCCTGGACATGCCGCTCAACAGCGTACCCGCCACGACGAATCCAAGAGCGCTGGACAAGAAGCGTCGCGCGGCTGAAGGAAAATGCCGAGTGGATGTGGGATTTCTGGGCGGTGTCGTGCCCGGCAACGATGCGCAGCTCAAAGCCCTCTGGGATGCGGGCGTCTTCGCGTTCAAGTGCTTCCTCGTTCCCTCGGGCGTCGACGAGTTTCGGAACGTCGGCGTCGCGGATCTCGAGAAGGCGATGCCGCTGCTTGCGTCCTTCGGAGGAACGCTGATGGTCCACGCTGAGCTGCCCGGGCCCATCAAGGACGCGGAGCCAGTCATTGAAGGCCGTGACCGCCGCAGTTATGCGACGTATATGGCCTCGCGTCCGCCCGCCGCCGAGGCCGAGGCGGTTCGCCTCGTCGTCGAGCAGGCTCGCAAGCATGGCGCGCGCGCGCACATCGTACATGTGTCTGCCGCCGAATCACTGCCGGTGTTGAGCGAAGCGCGTGCGAGCGGCGCAGCGATAACAGCCGAGACGTGTCCGCACTATCTCTCGATCAATGCGGAGCACATTCAGGATGGCGCCACGGAGTTCAAGTGCGCGCCGCCGATTCGCAGCGAGGCCAATCAGGCGGCCTTGTGGAAGGGGCTCGCCGATGGAACACTCGACATGATCGTGTCGGACCATTCACCGTGTCCGCCGGCGGCCAAGCGACAGGACACCGGCGATTTCTTCGCGGCGTGGGGCGGAATCGCGTCGCTGGAGCTGGGGCTCTCCGTCGTGTGCACCGAGATGCGGAATCGGCATGTCGAACCCGTCCAGCTCGGCCGCTGGATGGCGCACAAGCCCGCCCGCCTTGTCGGGTTGGAGGGACGCAAGGGCGTCATCGCGTCCGGCGCCGACGCCGATCTCGCGATCTTCGACCCGTTAACGTCGTTCACGATCGACGCGTCGGCTCTGCAACAACGGCATAAGCTCACGCCCTACCACGGTCGAGCGGTGACGGGTCAGGTCAGGGCGACCTATCTCCGAGGTGCGTTGATCTTTGCGGACAGCAAGCTTGTCGGCGGTCCCGTCGGGCGCTTACTCTCCCGCAACTGATGAGCAAGTTCACCGACTTGATCGACCTGGCCGCCGAGCGACTCGGTGGTGCTGTGCTGCTCGCCAACGACGAGTTCTTCGCGCCCAAGGAGGGGTTGCTGAGAGCGAACGCACCGGAATGGCGCGAGGGCGAATACACCGACCGCGGCAAATGGATGGACGGCTGGGAGACACGGCGGCGGCGTACGCCCGGACACGACTGGTGCATCGTACGGCTGGGACTTCCCGGGGCGATCCATGGTGTCGTCGTGGACACCAGCTTCTTTCGCGGCAACTACCCGGAGCATTGCGCGATCGAAGCGACAGCGGTGAACGGCACACCGTCCCCGGATGAGCTCGGGGACGAGGCCCGTACGCGCTGGACGAGCCTGTTGCCGAAGTCGCCGCTCAAAGGCGACGCGAAGAATGAGTTCGCCGTTTCAGGCGCCACGCTCGCGACGCACCTGCGCTTCTCGATCTATCCGGACGGTGGCGTCGCGCGACTTCGCGTGTTCGGGGAGCCCGCGTTCAATCCGCAACGAGTGAGAAGTGGAAGCGAAGTCGACCTCGCAGCGATGGAAAACGGCGGGCTCGTGGTTTCGTGCAGCGACATGTTCTTCGGGCATCGGCACAACCTCATCTTGCCGGGCCGCTCGACGCACATGGGAGATGGCTGGGAGACCAAGCGCCGACGCGGACCGGGCAACGACTGGAGCATTGTCCGGTTGGCTGCACGGGGCGTGATCCATCGCGTGGAGATCGATACCGATCATTTCAAGGGCAATGCTCCGGCGAGCGCCATGGTGGAGATTATCAGCGCGCCGTCGGCCAAGGGCACCGATGAGCCAACGGGCGAGTGGCGGACGCTGCTGCCGAAGTCAGCACTGCAGCCCCACACGCGGCAGCGCTTCGACGACCTCGCGCTCGCGCAGCCTGCGACGCACGCGAGACTGTCGATCTATCCGGACGGTGGCATCGCGCGGCTGCGGTTGTTCGGGGCGCTCTCGTGACGCTCGATCAGCTCAATGCGCTTTCGCCTGCCGCCGCGAAGGGCGAACTCGAGCGGTGCTGCGGTTCCGAGCGCTGGGCGGCCGCAATGACGGGTCGCCGCCCCTATGGCACGACGGACGAGCTGTATCGCTCTGCGGAAGACATGTGGTGGTCGCTCGAGGCCGCGGACTGGCTGGAGGCCTTCTCGCATCATCCTCGCATCGGAGAGCGCGCCACGGGCTGGGCGAAGGACGAGCAGGCGGGCCTGGGTCCCGCGTCGCACTCGACAATGCAGGCGCTCGCCGCTCTCAATCGTGAGTATGAGCAGAGATTCAACCATGTGTTCCTCATCTGCGCGACGGGCAAGTGCGCAGACGAGATGCTCAGCGAAGTTCGGCGCCGGCTCACGAATGATCCTGCGCCGGAGCTCCGGATCGCCGCGGCCGAACAGGCAAAGATCACGCGACTGCGATTGGAGAAGCTGCTCACCCCCTCCCTTGAATCGTCGAGAACCGTATGATCACAACGCACGTACTCGATCTCGCGACTGGGAAACCGGCGATCGGCATCCGCGTTGCGCTCGCGCGCGTGGACAACGCCGAGCGCGCGATTGTTGGCGCCGGCGTCACCGACGCTGATGGCCGGCTGCGGGACCTGGTGCCGAAGGCGAGCAAGCTGAACGCCGGGGTATTCGAGCTGACATTCGAGACCGGCGTCTGGTTCAGGGCGCGCGGCGTCGAGCCGTTCCACCCGCGTGTCACTGTCGTCGTGGAAATCACTGATCCTCAGCAGGACTACCACGTGCCGCTCCTCATCAGCCCCTACGGCTACACCACGTACCGAGGCTCCTGACTAACGGACGCCCGCGCCCTCACTGGTCCACTTCGCCAGGATCGCGCGCTCCTGTTCTGTCATCCTGGTCTTGTTGCCGGGCGGCATCGTGCGAGTGGTCACCGCGCGCTCACGAATGCGTTGCGCGAACGCCTGAATCTGCGCCGGGGTATCGAACGCAACGCCGCCGGGCATGACGCCGAGGGAGACGTCGGAGGGCGTCGCGGAATGACAGGCGGCGCAGCGGCGGTCGACCACTCGACGCGCGTCGTCGAAGGAGACCATCGCCGGCAGGCTGGCCATCGCGGAACCAAATTCGGCCACGCTACCCGCGGCGCGCATTTGCCCCTTGAACGGCCCGAGGCCCAATCGCGCCGCCAGCAACAGCGCGGTTCCGGCGATCACGGCGGCGAGCGCCCAGCGCCATCTGGGGTACGCGAACCGAATGTTGAGCACGTGCCGCACGGCCGCGCCACCGGCCAACAGCGCGATGAGGGTGAGCTCGTTCGCCGCGCCCGAGTAGAGCGACGGAAAGTGCCCGCTCAGCATGAGGGCGATCACGGGGAACGTCAGGTAGTTGTTGTGAATCGAGCGTGTCTTGGCGCGATCCGCGATGTGTTGCGACGGTTCGCGCCCGGCGCTCAATGCCGCAACGAGCTCGCGTTGCGACGGCATGATGGTGAACACCACGTTGCCCGCCATGACCGTCCCCAACAGCGCCCCGACGTGGACGAACGCGGCACGCGCGCTGAGTCCCACGAGCAAAACCTCGATTGCCACCACGAGCAACGCGATGGAGATGCCTCCGGCCAGGCGCGGCGCGCGGACACCGACGGTTCGCCATGTCGCTTCATATAGGAGAAAGGCGCCGGCAATCGTGCCGACCGCGAGCAGCAGCGCGGCGCGCGGCGAGATGTCCGTGATCGCCGGATCGACGAGCAGCGCCCGGCCACCGAGGTAGTACACGACCACGAGAAGCGCGGCCCCGCTGAGCCAGGTCGTGTACGCCTGCCACTTGAACCAGTGCAATGGGCTGGGCAGCGACCGGGCGCCAGCGGCCGAGCGCTCGCCCTTGTTCTTCTCGACGAGATAGAAGCCGCCGCTGTGGATCAGCCAGATGTCGCCGTAGGTGTCCGGATCGGAGGGTGTCCGCAGGCTGCGGTCGAGCCAGTTGAAGAGCAGCGAGTTGCCAACCCACATGATGCCGGCGATGACGTGAATCCATCGCGCGATGAGATCGAGTAGCTCGATCGCCGGCCCACTCAGGTCGGTCATGCGTTGTAGATCTTGCCGCCGCGGGCCCGATACCGCTCGAGCACCGCGCGTGCTTCGTCGCGGAGCACGCCGCGTACGATCTCGATGCCCCGCTCCTCGAGGTAGGCATACGATTGTGGGAACACGGGGCCCTCCTCGAAGCTCAGCCGCGACGCGTCGTCGCGAACCGCGCCACACACGATGCGTCGCACGCCACTCCACAAGGCCGCTCCCAGGCACATGGCGCATGGCTCACACGACGTCACGAGCTCATGCGCCGGCATGCCCGGCGCCGCCAGGGTGAACGACCGGAGCCGCTGCTGCGCCATCATGAACGCCATCATTTCGCCGTGGAGCGTGCAGTTGTTGAGACGAACCACGCTGTTCATGCCGACCGCCACGAGCCGGCCGCTGACGCACTCGACTATGGCCGCCGCGAACGGACCGCCGGTGTCCCGCTCCACATTCTCGCTGGCGAGCCGCACCGCGAGACGCATGCGCTCCTCGGCGGTGGCGAGGGGCAGGTTCCAGTCGACGACAGCACTCACCCAATCGGGATACTCGACCACGACGCGCGGATGATCCATTGCGAGAAGCTAGCGATTCGTCGGCACGAGCCCGCTCCATTCTGAGCGCAAAGAAAACTTGCACTGTCACGGGACGATGCAACCCCTCGCGGCCCAGTGGGGCACGCGATGTGCGCCTATGCAAGTGCCGCCTCTCGTTGAGGCGGTGTTGTTCCTCAGGAGCGGAGTCGGTACACGTGGGGCAGGAAGCTGAACCGGAGCGGATCGTAGCGTCCGTTCTCGTGATCGCCGCCGACCCGAATATCGAGTCCTTGCTGGGCCAGCTCGTGGCTTTCGCGGGGCATCGACCGGTATTCGACGTCACGCAGGGCGCCGCCGGTGAGTCCATCCGCCGGACGCGTCCGGAGATCACCATTCTCGATACCTCGCTGCCGGCGTCGGTAGTGGATGCCTGCCTTAACGCCGCAGAAGAAGTGGGCAGCCAGCCCGTTCTGACCTCGAGCACGGCCAGCATCGGCGAGCTGGCCGATCAGGCGCGCGCACAACATCAGTTGTACTTCGCGCTTCCCGGCGGCCCGACGCCCCTCACACGGATTCTCGAACGCGCCATCGCCGAGCGGCAGTCGCATCTGGTGAAAATCGGAGACGTGGAAGTTCCGACTGTACCGTGGCGCGAGGAGCGCGGCTCTGTGAATCCCGCGCTCTGCGCGGCGCTTTCGAGTGTCGCACGCGCGCGCGCGCTCACGGTCCAGGCTGAAACGGCGAGCGCATCGGATCGAGGCGTCCATGGCGAAGCACAAGCCATGGTGGAGACCTTGCGAAGTCGCGCCGCGCTTCGAGCCGCCGTGGCCGACTACACCACGCAGCTGAAGTCTCAGGCGGTGCCGGTTGAGAAGGCCCTCGTCATCGTCCGCGATGCGATCTGCGACTGCGCCTCCATCGTCGGGGCGGAGTCGGCGATGAAGACCGTGCTCCAGGAGTCCGAAGGCTGGACGCGCGAAGCTTATGCCGCTTGATCAGGCCGCTTCACTGGCCTGGCTCGTGCATTTTGGCGGGTTCGTCGGCATCAAATACGAACTCAACCGATCAGCCAAATACACCATGCGCGCATCGACAGAGGGCTATACGACTCGCGGTCCCGAGGGCCCGCGCCGGAGCAGGCAGGATCGCAGGGTCAGAGGTCGCCTTCGCGAGCTGTGCGAGGAAGTCCTCGCGTCGTACCGTGTCGCCCAGGGCCAGGATCTCGTGACGCCCGAGGAGCGTGACACGGCTCAACAGATGCTGAGGTCGCTCACGCCACGCGTCGCGCGGTAGAAAGCGGTAGAAAATGAGAAGCCCCCCACACTGAGCACGCTCGGCCTGGGGGGCCCTTCATCGCTGGCGGGATCTCAGTCCGTCGGTTTGACGCCACTTCGTGCGTGGCCCGGCTGACTTCCCTTACTCAAGCCGCACGGTTACGGCCCGAGTGCTCCGTTCAGTTTTTTTGTCTCGAGTGGAGCTACTAGCAGCGACCAGCGACTCCGCTGCCGTCCCATCAGGGTCAAACTCCCGATGAGAGATCAATCAGTGACTCGCTCTCGCGTTTTCACTGAACGATCACGTTCCGATCAAAACCGTGAGATCGAATCGCGCGAGCATAATGCGCACGTGCTCGCGCGCACGCAATACAGAAAAGAAACCGAATTCTTCGCGGCCGTCGCCGGTTATTGTGTGGCAAAGCAAATGCGGTTCTCCACATTAGGCGGCCACGGGCCGGCGCTCCAGACTCGCGCCGGTCACATAGCACAGCAGCGAGGCGCCGAGCGACAACAGGAACGGAAGCTCGGCGCCTGCCGCGCTCGCCGCCACGTAGGTGACGAGTCCGGCCGCGAGCGTCGCAATAGCGGTGCGCGCACCGCCCCAATTGGTGAACAACCCGAAACACACCGTCACGAGCGTACCCGCGCTTCCGAATGCCGACGCCTGCTCCACGAGCACAAAGACTCCTTCAGCGTGCAGCGCCAGCACGTATGCGATGACGCCGAAGGTGACGACTCCCGCTCGCGCGACCAACACCTTGCGGCGTTCTTCCGAAACGCCGAACAGTGGGACGATGAGGTTGTGGGAGAGGAGCGCCGAAGACACGAGAAGCGTGCTGTCCACCGTCGAAAGGATCGCCGCGATCAGCGCGCCGGCGAAGATGGCGTAGAACCCGACCGGCAGAATCTCGCGGGCGATATATGGCAGCAGCTGCTCTTCATCGGCCAACGAGGGCGCGAGCTGCGGGCCGAGCAAGCCGATCATGACCGGGATCAGGCCAACGCAGATGTACATCGTGGCGGCGAAGTACGAGGAGCGCTGCGCAACGGCAGGCGACTTCGCGGCGATGACGCGTCCGACCAGCTCTGTGGCGATCACCGATCCGCCAACCGGGATCGCCCAGCGCTCGATGACCGCGAGAACGCTTTCACCCTGCGGCATCGCGTGCACGCGGCCCGGGTCGGACAGAACCCGCCCCAGCTCGCCGATCCCGCCGGCGTGCGCGACCACGGCGATGAACAGGATGAGAAGGCCGACGGCGAGGATGACGCCCTGCATCACGTCGTTGATGGCGTCGACCAGTAGCCCACCAAACGTCGCATAGAGGATGGTAAAACCAGCGGCGATTCCAATCGCGAGCTCGCTGTTGATGTCGGTGGTCGCGGTGGTGATGATGTAACCGAAGCCGCGAATCTGCGCGGCGGCCCACAGGATGGAGCTGGGAATCAGGATGATCGCGGCGAGGCGCTCCGCGCCGACCGAGTAGCGCTCGCGATACAGGTCGGCCAGCGTGGTGAGCTTGCGGCGCCAGAGCGGCCCGGCGAACACGAGGCCCATCAGCACCAGGCAGAGCCCGTACCCGAACGGCTCCGCAGAGCCAAACGACATGCCGTCGCGATACGCGCGTCCCGCGGAGCCGACAATCGTCTCAGCGCCGAACCATGTGGCGAAGATCGAGAAGGTCAGCAGCCCGTAGCCGAGGTTGCGCCCGGCGAGGATGTAGTCCGACTCGGTCTTGATTCGCCGCGACACCCAGATACCGATCCCCAACTGCAGGATCATGTACAGGGTGATCGCGAGGAGCGGCGTCAACGCGCCTTAGGCAAGCTGTGACGTGCAGTTCGGGCAGCGCTTCGCGGCAAGCGGGATTGACGAGATGCAAAACGGGCAGTCCTTCGTGCTCGGCGCCGCCTTGCGAATCATGCGGCTCGCGGCCCGGAGTACCAGGAAGATTGCCGCCGCGACGATGAAGAAGCCGATGAGGCTGTTCAGGAAGAGCCCGTAGCCCATTGTCACAGCGCCGGCAGCTTTCGCATCCGCCAGGGTTGCGTATGGCGGCGCCGCCTTCGCCCCGTCCTGCAGGAGAATGTACAGATTCGAGAAGTCCACCTTGCCGAGCACGAGCCCGATGGGCGGCATGATGACGTCGTCGACCATCGACTTGATCACGCCCCCGAATGCCGCGCCGATGACGACCGCGGTCGCGAGCTCGAGAATGCTCCCCTTCATTATGAACGCTTTGAAGTCCTTGAACATGGTTGCCTCCGGTGGCGCTCTCAGGCTCTCACGAGTCTCTTGTACGCAATCCTGTGCGGCTGATCGGCGTCGACGCCTTTGCGACGCTTGAGGTCTTCGATATACGACTGATAGTTCCCCTCATGCCAGACCGTTTCACTGTTTCCTTCGAAGGCTAGAATGTGGGTCGCTATCCGATCGAGGAACCAACGATCGTGTGAGATGACAACGACACAGCCGGCGAAGTCTATGACGGCGTCTTCAAGAGCGCGCAGCGTGTCCACGTCCAGGTCATTCGTTGGCTCGTCGAGCAGCAGCACATTGCCGCCGCTCATCAGCGTTTTGGCGAGATGCAGCCGGTTGCGCTCGCCTCCCGAGAGATCGCCGACCTTTTTCTGCTGATCCTGACCCCTGAAGTTGAAGCTGGACAGGTACGCGCGGGAATTGATCTCCTTCCGGCCCACCATGATCTGCTCGACACCGCCGGAGATCTCCTGCCAGGCCGACTTCTTCGGATCGAGCAGCTCGCGCGACTGATCCACGTACGCCAGTTGCACGGTATCACCGACCTTCAGCGACCCTCCGTCGGCCTTCTCCTTCCCCGTGATCATGCGAAAGAGAGTGGTCTTGCCCGCACCATTGGGTCCAATAATCCCGACGATGCCGCCGCGCGGGAGTGCGAACGACAATCCGTCGATCAGGAGCAGGTCGCCGTACCCCTTCCTGAGGTCGTCCGCGATCACGACGTCATTGCCAAGCCGTGGCGGTGGCGGAATCTGAATCTCGTTCTGTGCGATACGCTCGAACTGGTTGTCGCTCGCGAGCTCTTCGTACTTCTGGATGCGCGCCTTGTTCTTCGCCTGCCGCGCGCGTGGCGACATCCGCACCCACTCCAGCTCGTGCTGCAGGGTGCGCTGGCGCGCGGACTCGGTTTTCTCCTCGACGGCGAGACGCGTCTTCTTCTGCTCCAGCCAGCCGGTGTAATTGCCTTCGTAGGGAAACCCCTTGCCGCGATCCAGCTCGAGGATCCAGCCCGCCACGTTGTCCAGGAAGTAGCGGTCGTGCGTGACGGCGACGACGCACCCCTTGAACTCCGCCAGATAGCGTTCCAGCCACGCCACGCTTTCGGCATCGAGATGGTTCGTGGGCTCGTCGAGCAGCAGCATGTCGGGCTCTTCGAGCAGGATGCGGCACAGTGCGACTCGCCGCCGCTCGCCGCCGGAGAGGTTGGCGACGCCGGCGTCGCCGTGCGGTAGCCGCAGCGCATCCATCGCGATCTCGATCTTGTTGTCGAGGTTCCAGAGATCGTGGGCGTCGATCTGCTCCTGCACTTTCGCCTGCTCGTCGAGGAGTTTTTGCATCGCCTTGTCGTCCATCGGCTCGGCGAACTGCTCCGCGATCTTGTTGAAGCGATCGAGCAGCTTGCGTTGCGACGCGACGGCGAGCTCCACGTTGCCGCGCACATCCAGCGACTCGTCGAGCGTTGGCTCCTGGGGCAGGAATCCGACTCGCGTTCCCTTGGCCGCCCAGGCCTCGCCCTGAAAATCCTGGTCCACGCCAGCCATGATGCGAAGCAGCGAGGACTTTCCGGCGCCGTTGGCGCCGAGGACGCCGATCTTGGCGTCAGGGTAGAAGCTGAGCCAGATGTCGTCGAGGATGATGCGGGAGGGAGGGACGACCTTCCTCAGCCCCTTCATTACGTAGATAAACGGAACGGCCATTTCGGTATTGAAGTTCGAGAAAGTCAGATCGGAGAGCTCAGGGCCTCACAGTTCTCTGTTATCTGATGTCAGAGTCGAGGCAGTCAACAGGTATGAGAAAAGTAAAGGTGCGGAGCAAAAACTCCGCACCTGCGCTCATAATCTCCAAACTGCCTGAGTGCTCTACACCCGATAACAGAGAACTGGGAAGGCCTGAGAACTCAGACCTGAGTTCTCGGCTTAGTGGTCATGGCCAAACACCGTTCCCAGATCTTCCCCTAAAAAGACGTTCGCGTGGATCATCCACCCGAACAGGCTGGGGTAGAACTGACCCCCAACGTCCTCGCACGCCGCGCGAGTCGCGATCGCTGACTCCGGGCCGAACACCGGAAGCCCGTCTTTTCGCTCCAGCCAGCGCTCCGACTGGCCCTTCTTGGGCAAGCACCAGTTCACGTGCTTGTGCCACCGGGCGATGGACAGCGGCACGCGATCGTCAAGCTTGCCGGTTCGCGCGCGTTTGGGAGCGGTGTACATCGCCCCGATCAGCTTGAGGTTTCCATCCGGCCCCCGCTGGTACAGAAGCGACGTTGGCCTTCCGGCATCGAACCGGACTGCCTCGAGGAACGCGTTCCGATAGTTCGTGAAGTGGTAGACGCGCTGTGTCTTCACGTTGGGCATGAACATCTTGTAGCCGTCAGCGACAGCGACGGTGGTATCGGCGTACTTCGCGAGGGCGAGCCGGAGCTGGCGGGCCACCTCTTTCGCGCGAATGCTGTCCTCGCGCGTGGCGCGTCGCGTCGGCGACAGCTGCATGTGCTCGTTCGCAGCTTCCGACATCGGCCCGCTCATGGCGGCGTCGGCCGCGCCGATCATGTGGGACGAGTCCGGGCTCGCCGGCTTCCCGTGCGCGTGTTGCGCCACCAGCGGGTGCGTCGCTGCAGCCGTAGTCAGCAAAAGAACCGCGATTGTCGCACCTTTCATAGAGCCCATTCCCATTTTCCCGTTCCCCCGTTCACCCTCGTGCAGCTCAGCCCCGACCTCTCCCAACCGATGTTTGCCATTCCGGCGCTCTTCCTGGGCGGCGTGCTCACGAGTCTTAACCCGTGCATCTACCCGATGATCCCGATTACGGCCGCAATAGTTGGAGGGCAGGAAGTCGGGGGTGTTAACGCGGGGCCGCGGCCGCGGTTGCGCCCGCTGCTCCTGACAATGACCTACGTTCTCGGGTTGGCGGCCCTGTACTCGGTACTCGGCGTGATCGCGGGCATGACGGGAACGCTTTTCGGTGCGGTGAGTACCAACCCATGGCTGTACTTCGCCATGGCAAATCTGCTGGTGCTGAGCGCACTCGCCATGCTCGATGTGATTCCGGTTCCGGTGCCGCGCTGGGCAGTCGAACGGGCATCGCGCGCCGGCACTGCCGGTCGGTATTCCGGCGCGTTCATCATGGGGGCCGTTTCAGGGCTGGTGGCCGCCCCGTGCGGTGCGCCGATCATGGCCGCGGTCCTCACGTGGGTCACCACTACGCAGAGCGGCTTCCTTGGCTTCGTGTATCTGTTCAGTTTCTCTGTCGGCATGTGCACGCTGTTGGTGCTCGTAGGCGTTTCCTCGGGCACGCTCGCTCGGCTACCGCGGTCGGGAGCCTGGATGTCGTGGGTGAAGCGGGGGTTTGGGCTCGTCATGCTTGGCGCCGCCGAGTATTACCTGATCAAGATGGGGCAACTTTTGATATGAATAACTGCAGATTCCTCACTTCGTTCGGAATGACATCGGTGCTTCTGCTCTCGGCTCTCGGCTCTCGGCTCTCGGCGCAGGACATCGGGCTGCCACTCGGAAGCGCGGCGCCCGAGGCGCGCGTCGAGACGCTGGATGGCAAGCCCGTGGATCTCACGCAGTACGTCGGAAAAACGCCGGTGCTCATGGAGTTCTGGGCGACGTGGTGCGGGAACTGTCAGGAGCTCGAGCCATCCATGAAAGCGCTGCATCAGAAATACGGTGCTCGTGTGGCCTTTCTCGGTGTCGCCGTTTCGGTGAACCAGACCACCGAACGTGTGAAGGCGTACGTCGCGAAGCATGAGCTTCCCTGGACGCAACTCTTCGATCGGAAGGGTGAGGCGAGCGGCGCGTACGACGCTCCTGCGACGTCCTACGTCGTCGTGCTCGACAAGGCGGGCAAGGTCGTGTACACAGGGCTCGGCGGCAAGCAGAATCTCGAGCCGGCCATTCAAAAAGCCCTCACGAGTAGCGGGCCCCTAAAAGAGAAGTGATCGAGTCGGGCGCGTGATGCCGACGCTGAAATTCGGTGGGCGTGAGACGGACTGGTTGTTGATTGGCATCGCGGCCAGCTGTGCGGTGCTCGCCTGGGTCTTCGTGAGGATCGGCGCGGAGGTGACGCAAGGCACGCTCACCGGAGTCGATGTAAGCATTCGCGAATTCGTCAGCGCGCACCGGTCCGGGGCCGGCGACGCATTCTTCAGCGCGATTACGCTGCTCGGGTCAAAGCCGGTCCTCGTCGTCGTGGCCGTCGTCGTCGGATGGTGGCTCTCGAATCGCAGCAAGACAGTGGTGCTGCTGGTAGCGCTTTGCGGGCTCGTATCGGCGGAGTTCGTCGATCTTCTCAAGGAAGGATTCGGCGTGGTACGTCCTCCGGCCGAGATCATGACGTCGCGAAGCCTTTCATTCCCGAGCGGCCACGTCGCCGGAGCTGCATCAATCGCGACGTTGCTGAGCTACGTCTCCTGGCGGCGACACAGAGCCCGACGATTTGTCATTCCGGCAAGTGTACTCGTGGTCGTCCTGATGGCCGTCAGTCGGGTGTATCTGGACAAGCACTGGACGAGCGACACGATCGGCGGTGCTCTGGTCGGCGTGACGCTTGGTCTCGCATGCAGCGCGCTGTACGAGTGGATCGCCCGACACGGCCCACCAACGCAGAACGCGACGTGACGCTAGCGGCCCAGGAGCGGCAGCTCGAACAACTTCTTCGAGTCGAGGATGTCCACCGTTCGATGCGCTGAAATCCGGTCGATGGTGACGGGCTCCGGCACGCGCAGCGCGAGAAGCGCCTTGACCTCGGCCGGCGACAGCTCCCGGAAAAAACTCAGCGTCACGTGTGGTGTGAACGTGAATTTGGGCTGCTCGTAGGTCAGCCCGCTGGTCTTGATGCGCTCGTGGAGCGCGCGCACGGGACCGTTTGGGTCCATCGGCAGCACCACGACGTTGGTCTGCATGAAGCGCATCGGCTTCAGAAACGTCAGCGTCAGGGGCGCGGTCTCGCGCGCGACCGGCTCCAGGGCGGCCCGCAGCTCGGCGGTCGTGGTGCTCGTGGAGATCGGCCCCATTCCGGACGACCCCGTGAGCGTGAGGTGCGGCGGGACGCCGGCGGCGAGCTTGGGATCGAAGCGCCGTTGAATCTCGAGGATGCGATCGCGCACCGCGCCCTGGATCTCGGACAGGATGATGATGCCGGATTTCACGCCGGCAAAGTTACGGCATGGCCTTCGGGCGGAAATAGAGACGAAGGAGCGCTCCACCCTCTGGAGTGGGTCCGACCTTGGCGCCGAGGAACGTCCGGTCGATGAGGTTGCCCGGATGCGAGTGGTGCCAGTGCACGACTTTCAGACCGGCGAAGGTGCCGATGGCCGCACCAGTGATGACGTCGCTCGCCCAATGTTTGTTCTCGAACATCCGCGACCATCCCGTGACGGCCGCGCCGCCGTACATGATGGGGCCGACGACCCAGACGGATCTCGGCCACCATCGCTTCACCTCCGAGGTCACCGCCGACGCCGCCGCGAACGCAGCGATGGTGTGCCCGCTCGGGAACGAGCGATAGTCGCTGCCTTCCCGAAAGCCGCGCCACAGTTTGTAGTTGTGGGGATCGCTCACGTTCACATAGGGACGCGCGCGTCCAATGACACCTTTCATGAGCGCGCCAAGTTGCGACCCCAGGAATAGCGCCTCGGTGCCATGG
>Ga0137429_1000536_pt1 | contig 14726 bp, 13 predicted proteins | sample EasRivERMZT736_2_FD_102304 | JGI IMG/M metagenome (GOLD analysis project Ga0137429, IMG submission 102304) | Soil microbial communities from meander-bound floodplain in the East River, Colorado, USA - East River MetaG ERMZT736_2 | ecosystem: Environmental > Terrestrial > Soil > Floodplain ...
GGAAACGCGACGGTCCGTTGGGGTGGCTACGCGCTTGGCGCGGTTGGCAGAGCTTTCAGTTGATCCTCCTCGGCGCCGAACTCTACCACGAAAGGGCTCGATCAAACTGTGGGTAACAACAAGGACTTTAGTCCCTGGATCCCGTTCCCTTGCCATCCCCTACCCCTCTGAAATCCCGAATCTCAAATCTTTCCATTCCCTTCACGCCCTTTCAACTCCTCATCCTTCCAACCCCAAGCCCTTTTTTGGCTTGCTCAGACCACATTGAATCCGATACAATGTACGAGCTTGGACCGGCGAATCGCTCCCGAGTTTATGTGCTAAAAGGTGAGAAAATGCCGATACCGACTTCTGATCGTGTGGTTTATCGGAACAATCCACTGGCGGAAGTGATTTGCCAGCTCCGGTTTCCCGCCATCTTGCGTATCGAAGCGGAAGCACCGGTGAACTTTCAGGATCGAATTCGCCAGGAGTATCCAGAGTATCGATTGGCGCCGGTTTTTCCTACGGAATTGCCTGCGACCGCATTAGCGCTGCTGCAAGGCGCCAATCCAGAGTCGCCAAAACATGTACATGAGTTCATTAGCGCCGAGGGCGCGTGGTCGGTCTCGCTCGCCCGAACGTTCCTTGCTCTAAAGACCACGCAGTACGTACGATGGGAGGAGTTCCGATTGCGCATGCAGAACCTGATGACGACGCTCGTCGATACGTTCCAACCTGCCTATTACTCAAGGGTCGGCCTGCGGTATGTTGACGTAATACAGCGATCGCGTCTGAATCTGGAAGGTCGCCCTTGGGGCGATCTCCTCAAGCCGCATATCGCCGCGGAGTTCTGCGAACCAGGTTGGGCGGCCGATATCGATCAATCAAGCAAGCAGATTTCCGTCCGGCTTCCCGACGCTGCAGGGCGAGTACTCATACGGCATGGATTGGTCTTCGCCCAAGAGTCAAACGAGCCGTGCTATATTTTCGATGCCGACTTCTTTCTGGACGCTCAACGCACGGAGATACGCGATGCCGCAAACATACTTGAACGATTCCACAGATGCGCAGGGAACCTGTTTCGCTGGTGCATACAACCAGCGTTACATGCGGCGCTTGGGCCACAGCCCCCAAGCTAAGCCTTCCGCTGCAACATCGGCGGGACGCTGGGGCTCCGAAGAATACAAGATCGGCGACGTCCGCTTTGTGGTCGACCCCTGGGCTCAATTGCGTTCCAGGATGGTCGTTGACGACGCGATTTCCGTCAGACCGTTAGTGCAGCACAACTATCAGATTGATGTTCCTTATGAGATTTCGGCTGGAACGATCTGTGGTACCGGCGTCACGATTGTCGTCACGGACACTGGGCAAGCTCAGCTTAATGTGGATAAGGAGAATGCCCGCTCGGGCTTTTTTATCAATGAACCGATTCCGGAGCGTCCGACTGGCTCGTTATTCTATTCTTGGCCAGCACAGTACGGGTATTACGTGAATGCTTCCGGCTCGCATAGCGAGGGACTGGCGGGCGCGATGTCGACGGGGTTTGGCTCTGGAGCCTCCCACGCAGGTCTCGTCGAACGTGCGAGAACGCTGGAGCGTTTTGGGGATTCTGCCACTGCTTTGGACTTGGTGTACGACTGCATCGACGATCTTCTTTATTCCGACCGGTTTTCGCTTGTTGCCTGCTGCCTCCTTGAGGTCGAGGTCGGCACTTGTTCAGTGGATATTCTTCTCGCCTTGCTTACGTCCACCCTGCCCGCCAAGCAGAGAATCGGCACTCGTGCGGAATTCACTCGGCGTGTCGAAACCGAGTTGCTACGACGCGGCGAAGACGTCGTCCAACTACTGGCGGGGCTGAAGTAGCCTTGGAGCGCGTTCACAAAACCGCCGATCGTGCTTTCGCTGAAGTGCGGCATGTTGCACTCGCGCTCAAAGCTATCGACGCGATGCAACGGCAGCAACGGCATATCGGAATCCTTTACGAAACCGATACGACAGGCAGCCTGCTCATGCTTCATCTTGCGTGGCACCTCGATCTCCAGAACGATCAACCGAAATCGGAGTACATCTGGGTTGACCCAATGATCGCACCCGCACGTGCGAAGCAGGTCGCGGCGTTTTGTCGGAAGGTTTGGCGGCAAAATGGGAAGCGCGTTCCATACGCCTTCAGCGTCCCGAATGACTGCTTCGACTCGACAACAGGACAGTTTCTCTTTGGTCCATCGCGCCACGGACTGACTTGCGCCACATTCGTGCTCGCCGTATTCCAAGCCACGGGCTTCAAGCTGATTGACGAAAGCACATGGAGAAGCCGCCCAGGCGACGTCGAATGGCAGCAAGGAATTGTTGGTGCCCTTCGACTTAAAGGCGCCGATCCAAGTCATGTAGCTGCCGTTGAGAATGAGGTTGGCGCGGCCCGTTTTCGCCCGGAGGACGTTGGTGGGGCGGCAGCGCATGAGCCTTGGCCAGTATCGTTCGAGGAAGCAACGCGTATTGGCAATCAGATCGTGCAATTACTGAATGCCGTTCGCCCGAACGGTTCAATTGAATCGTAGGGAAACTCAGCGGAAATCAAGGGACGGCCGGGTGGCATGGGCCACGCTGGCGTGGCCATGCTCATGTCAGGAGAAAGTTTGCACTTCTCAAGTGAATGACAGTGCGTGCCACTGCCTGGCGGAGCGCTGTCCCTTGGCAAATGCCATTACGTGGCATCAACGGGCGTGAGACGTCCGGCGGTCCCCAAGCCACCGTCTCCCCCGCGCCGAGACCGACCCTCATCGTAATTCATAATTGGCAATTGGAATTTGGCAATCCCCCTTCCCGAATTCGACATTCGACAATCGCAAATCGCCAGTCCCCCGCCGTGATCGGTCCTTCACGCGGTCCCCACCGAGCGCCTGTGAAGTTATTGGGGTGTGGATGAATACCGCGCCCGCTCCACGCGCCTTGCGGAAGGGCTGGAGAAGGCGATGGGAGAAAACGCCTAATACCAAACGAACCCGATTGGAATTTGGCTAACTCTTGGCCGCGCAAAGGATTACGACGAAATGCCCGCTGAAAAACGAACCCGATTCAAAGCCGATGGTTTCCCCTCGCACTTTCGTGTCTGGTGCCTATTGCCTGTTGCCTCATTGCCTACTCGGCGCAAAACGCCCGTACCAAACGAACCCACCGCGAAATTGATAAATGCTTGCGGGAATAGGAGTTATGAAAACAGGCGTTCGACCGGAAAGCCAATACAAAGCCAACGATTGCCTCCGCGCCTACAGCCTGCGGCCTCCAGCCTACGGTCTCCCTGCCTTCTTCCCCTCGCTCTCGGCGTTTCAGCTTTCTGCGTTTGCGTTGGTGCCACGTGATGACACTACCAAAAAACTGTACTTGCAAAACGAACCCATTTGACAGTCATGATTCACAAAACAAAGCAAAAACGTCCCTCCCGACGGAGTGGCGCCGTTGGAACACCGACAACGTGTGCCACTGCTGTGTCAGCAGTGCCATATCGTGGCATCGTCTGCGGCGAGGCGTTTGGCGACCTACAGGCCCGCGAGGCGTTCGAGGGTCTTGACCAGGGCCTGGGTCCCCTCGCGCCCTTCGCCCGCCGCTTGATTGGCGGCAAGAAGCTGCGACGCCAAGGCCGTGCCAGGGAGCGGCACCGCGTTTTCCCGCGCCGTGGCCAGGGCGATGCGCAGGTCTTTCTGTTGCAAGTCGATCATGAACATCGGGGCGAAGTCGCGGGCGATCATACGGCTGCCGAGGTTATCCAGGGCCCACGAACCGGCTGCTCCGGCCGATACCGCCTTCAACATCACGTTCGGATCGAGGCCGACGCGCCGGGCGAACACCATCGCCTCGCTTACGGCCAGCAGGTTGAGAGCGCAGAGGATTTGATTGCACAGTTTGGTGAGTTGCCCATGACCGGTCGGCCCGCAATGAACCGTCAGTTTTGCCAACACGTCGAAAATAGGTTGTGCACGGGCCAAGTCCTCCGCCTCGCCGCCGACCATGATGCACAGTTTCCCCGTTTCCGCCCCCGTCTTCCCGCCCGACACCGGCGCGTCAAGAAACCGCCCGCCGCGTTTTTCGACGGCCGTCGCGACGGACTTCGCGCACTCCGGTGCGATGGTGGACATGTCGATGCAAAGCGTTCCCTTTCGCAATCCCTCGCACACGCCCGCCGGACCGAGGTAGACGGCCTCTACGTCCGGCGAATCGTTCACCATGGATATAATGACATCGACCTCTCGTGCAAGTGTCGCGGGCGAGTCCTTCCAAACGGCGCCCTCGCCGAGCAGCTTGGCGCCCTTGCTTGGCGTTCGAGAATTCACGCAGACGCGGTACCCGGCCCGAAGAAGATTGCGAGCCATCGGCTCGCCCATGATGCCCGCGCCGATCACACCGACAGTTGGTCGTACCACGATACACTCACTCCGCAAGCACGCGCGGAGTCACGTCGTGACGGTGTCGTACCGCGACACCAGCATGGCGATAAGAACCACGATCCAAGCAAGCCAGGCCATGGCAGTGACCACCACCGGCCAGCGGGGCATCGGAGGAGAGTTACCGACCGGCACGGACGGATCGGCCCAATTCACCCGCGACTTCTTTGGGTTCCCGTTCTCGGTGGACATGTGCAATGCTCTCCCGCCTTCTCGAATTCAGCGACTTACGGCCTGCCCGATGCGACCTCGATCGTCACCGGGACTTCCAACTTTTCGCTTCCAACCAGGTTCGTCACCAAGTGCAACGCCGCCTCGTGAGTGCCTGGAGGCATCTTACCGGAAAGCCGCACATCGAGAAAGCGGATATGGCGGTATCGTGCACTGGCTTCCCGATCGACCGCGACCGAAACAGCGGGCTGGTCGCAAGTGACCTCAGTGATTTCCAAGGCCGAGGTCGTTGGGGCCTGGACCTTCACCCGCCGGCGCGCCCCGTTGGGCGTGCCGTCTTGGCGAAGCAAAACCAGCGGCGGATCGATCTCCAACGCCGCCGCAACGATCCCGAACACGGGAATCGACACCATCGGCTGATCCAGCGATGTCGTGCGAATGTTCAACATCGTCCCAAAAGGACCCGGGCGGGCGTCGTCTCGCAACGTGAGCGCGACGCTGTATTCGGTTCGCGGGGTCAGGGCCTTGTTCGGCTCGACGCTTACGTCAAAGAGCGGTCCAGCAGCCGCTTTCAGCACGTCAAACGGGGTCTTCTCCGTTGAGCTGATGATGACCGGGGCGAGCCGTTTTCCGGGCAGAGAAGTCTGGCGCGTCGCGTCGATCACTTTGGGCAACCAGGTCAAATCCGCGACGATCTCCCCGCGAATGGGAAAGGCTCGCTCGCGGTCGACGCCGTCCACGGTCAACCGGATCTTGGCGAAAGCACTGAGCGCCCCCAGTGACGCCGATTCGTTCACTGTGAAGCGAATCCGTTGACCCGCCCGTCCGCGAGATTCAAGCGCTTCGGATTGAAAACTGAGCGGGGCGTCGTCTGGAATCTCGATGCCGTGAATGGTCAGTGTTTTTCGATCCGGACCGGGAAAGATGTCCAGGCTTTTTTGCGCCGCCGCCCCACGGCGGATCGTCCGCAGGTTCAACATCCCCGGCGGATTCAGCTCAAACAGAAGGTCCACCTTGGCCTTGAAGTCGAGGCGAAGCTCCGGCTCGACCGGATCATTGCTGTGTACCGAAACCGTCTTGGCTTGCGCATCACGGCGATTCGTGCTATCGAAGTCCGCTTTGAGGGCCAGCGACCCTCCGGGAGCAATCACTTTCTCACTCTCGGCCAACTGGACCACGGTACACCCGCAACTGGATACAGTCTCTTCAATCACCAAGTCGGCCTTCCCCCGATTCTCGAGCATCCACGTGACCGTGACCTTGTCCCCTTCGATGATCGTACCCAGCTCCTGCGAACGCTGGGCGACAAACAATTGCGGTCGCGGAGCGGCCTCACCGCCTGTCCCCGTCGGCGTAGGCGGAAGTTGGCCCGCCAACAGCGGCAACAAGGTTTGCAGAATGGTCATCCAGGACATTCGTTCATCCGTACGCTGGGGGTCATGGTGCGGTTCGCGGGGTTATTGTAAGCGCAAGAGGCGTAACCAGGAAGTAACGACTCGCATGTTTGAGACCTTTCGGCGATTCATGGTCTCGATCTTGTCCCTTTCGGCCTTAAAGGTACAATTTCGGCGACGCGGTCGGCGCAGCGGGCATGCCGACCCAACGAAGAGGATTGGATTGGAGTGTTGGCACTATGTTTGATCTAGGTTCGTACTTCACCTCATCGGAGTTTCTGGTACAACTTGCGGCATTGATCTCGACTGTTCTGTCAACGATTTTTGGCGCGTTTCTAACAAACCTGTTCGGCGGGACTTCGGCTTGATGTCGATTCGCCCGATCATCCAGGTCGAAGTCCTTGACGGATTCTGCCGATGGCCTATATTGAGCAATGGGCTTGGGGCTTGATCCGCGGCGTCAATCGTCAAACGGATCAATCCCTAGGGGTTGGATGTTGGTTTAAGCGGTTCTAAGCCTGATGACGCGCAGCTTATGTTAGCCTTGATCCCGACTCCGGTTCGTTGCGGCCGGAACGGGGGCTACCTCGCGCGCGTTTGGGTTTAGAGGCGCTATTTTTGTGTCGCTTGGAGTATCGATTCTGAAGGTCACATTGCCCGATGGCAAAGACTTGAACGTCGCGGTTGGAGCGACGACGGCGGACGTCGCCGCCATGATCGGTCCGGGCCTCGCCAAGGCGGCGATCGCCGGACGGATGACCCGCGACGGCGAAAGCCAAGTCGTTGACCTACTGCGTCCGCTGCCCGGCGACTGCCAGCTCAAGATCCTTACCGCCTCCGACGACGATGCCGATAGCTTGTTCCTCCTCCGCCACAGCACGGCACACGTGATGGCCGAGGCGATCTGCAAGCTGTTCCCTGAAACGAAACTCGTCTACGGCCCGCCGCTCGAGGACGGGTTTTATTACGACATCGACCTCAACCGATCCATCACTCCCGACGACTTCGCCTGGATCGAGGCGGAGATGTTGCGAATCGTTCAGGAGGATCGCAAGTTCTGCCGGCACGAGATGAACCGCCGCGACGCGATGGCCAAGCTCGCCGACGAGGGCAATCGCTACAAGATCGACAACGCCGAGCGCGCCGACGGCGACACGCTCAGCTTCTACGTCACCGGCGAGCGATTCGGAGTTGACTTCGAGGACCTCTGCCGCGGACCGCACGTGCCGTCGACGGGGGTGGTCAAGGCCTTTAAGGTCCGGCAAGTCAGCCGTTCGCACTATCGCGGCGACGTCAACGATCAACCGCTCCAGCGCGTCTACGGCACAGCCTTCTTTAAGAAATCCTCGCTCACCGACTATTTGCAACAAGTTGAGGAGGCCAAGCGCCGCGACCACCGCGTGATCGGGCGCGAGCTGGGCCTTTTCACCATCAGCGAGCAGGTCGGTAGCGGTTTGGTCCTTTGGTTGCCGAATGGGTCGATTATCCGCACAGAGCTTCAGAACTTCTTGACTTCGGAAATGCTCAAACTCGGCTACGAGATGGTCTACACGCCGCACGTCGGCCAGCTCGGCCTCTATCGCACCAGCGGTCACTATCCGTATTACGAAGACTCGCAATATCCCGCGATGTTCGAGACCGACCGCGGCAAGGCCATTCAAAGTACGCTACAGCTTGCGCAGCGCGTCCGAGCCAACAAAGGTGGAGCGAACCCGCAGGAGCGCGCCGCCGTTGCGACCATGGTCGGGGCGATTCAGAAATCCTGGGGCGCTATGGAGGGACTACCCGCGGATGGGTCACTGGATAAAACGGTCGAAGCGCTTTATGCAGCACTGGCGACCGAACAAGGCTATCTGGTGCGGCCGATGAACTGCCCGCACCACATCCAGGTTTATGCCTCGCGGCAGCGAAGCTACCGGGATTTGCCCGTACGGATCGGCGAATACGGAACGGTCTACCGCTTCGAGCAAAGCGGCGAGGTCAGCGGAATGACCCGGGTGCGCGGCTTCACAGTGGATGACGCGCATTTGTTCTGCACGCAGGATCAGGTTGGGGCCGAGATGCTGGCCACGGTTGATCTCACCCGCCGCGTGCTGCAGACACTGGGGATGAGCGACTATCGAGTGCGGGTCGGATTGCGCGACCCTTCAAGCCACAAATACGTCGGGTCGGATGAGAACTGGGACAAGGCCGAGGCTGCCGTTCGCGCCGCCGCGAAGGCGAGCGGCGTCGCTTTTACCGAAGAGCGCGGCGAGGCCGCCTTCTACGGTCCCAAGATCGACTTCATGGTCAAGGACTGCATCGGGCGAAACTGGCAGCTTGGGACCGTGCAGGCCGATTACAACCTGCCCCAGAGGTTCCATCTAAGTTACATCGGTCCTGACAACGCCCCGCACGTGCCAGTGATGATCCATCGAGCGCCGTTCGGCAGCATGGAGCGCTTCGTCGGCGTGCTCATCGAGCACTTCGCCGGCGCCTTCCCGCTTTGGCTCGCGCCGGTACAGGTCGCCGTGGCGACGGTCAGCGAAAAGAGCGAAGCCTACGGGCGGAAGGTCTATGAATCGCTCAAGGCCGCCGGGATCCGGGCGGTCCTCGACACCGACAGTGAAAAGATCGGCCCCAAAAAGCATCGGCACCGGACCGCGAAGGTCAACTACATCCTGGTAGTCGGTGAGCAGGAAGCCGCGAGCGGGACGGTAAATGTCAACGACCGTGATGGGGCCACGCTCGGCGGGATGGCTCTGGAAACTTTTATCGGCGTCTGCCGCGCCGAAATCGAGAGCAAGGGCCGCAGCCGCGTGGCAGCGGGATAGGATGACTTCATTTGAAAGGAACTAAGGTATCGCCAAAGCACTTCGATTGAACGAGCGGATTCGCATCACTCCGGTCCGGGTGATTAACCAGAACCAAGAACAGCTTGGCGTGATTCCCACGCACGAGGCCCTGGCGCTCGCCCGCGAGGCGGGGTTGGACCTCGTCGAGGTTTCGCCCACCGAGAACCCCCCGGTTTGCAGGATCCTGGATTACGGCAAGCACCTCTACGAGAAAAAGAAGAAGCAGAAAGTCGCAGCCGGCGGGCACGTCACCACCTTGAAAGAAATCCGCCTCCGCCCCAAAACAGACACGAACGATCGCCGCATTAAACTGAATCACGCCCGCGAGTTTTTGGAGGAGGGGAACAAGGTGCAGTTCACCATGCTGTTCAAGGGTCGCGAGCGATTCCACAAAGAGATCGCCACCGACATCTTCAAAGGCATCGTAGAGGAACTCGGCGAGACGGTAAAGGTGGAGCGGATGCCCATGATGGACGGCAAGCGAATGGTCATGGTGGTCTCCCCCCAGAAGCACTAGCGCACGCTCCATAAGCCGATTCGGACTTCCGAACCATGAATTCGTCACCAAACGATTCGGCCTGGTCGGGATTCTACGGCTCGCTCGCTCCGCGGGCGCGACTGACGCTCTTGGCCGCGATCTGTTCCATGTTCGCGCCCTTGTCGGTGCTTCTCGTATCGCGGTTCGCCGAAAGACGATCGGTTACGCTCCTGCTCCTCTGGGCGGCGATGAGCGGTTTAACCGCAACGGGCTGGGCCTATGCGTTCATGCGAAATCGGAAAATCCTGTGGATTTTGCTGCCGAGTCAACTCCTATGGTTCGTCATCCCCATTGTTTTTCAGAAGGATTTTCGCACCGGGTTCACGCTGAGTTTCGAGGGCGTCGGCTGCATTGTCCTGATCGTCGGCGGTTACATCCTCTTCGTAAGCTTCATTCGCGGCGAAGGCGCGAGGCGCATCCGCATGCAGGCCGAACTGCAACTTGCCCAGCAAATCCATGCAAGTTTGATCCCTTCCGTCTCGCGGACCACAGCTCAGTTGGAACTGTTCGGTCGGTCGCTCGCCAGCAGTGAAATGGGCGGCGACCTGCTGGACGTGGTGGAGGAGGACGGTAAGGTCGGCGTGTACATCGCCGACGTCTCGGGCCACGGAGTGCGCGCCGGCGTGTTGATGGGAATGACCAAGAGCGCCATTCGAATGAAGCTTCGAGCGTCGGATGCCATCGGCGATCTGCTCACCGATGTGAACCGCGTGATCTGCGATCTGGCGAGTCCGGGGATGTTCGTCACCGCCGCTTATTTGCGTTTTGACGGATCATCGACCGTGGGGTTTGCCGGCGCGGGGCACGGGTCGGTTTTGCATTTCCAATCGACCGGTCCAACTCTCCAGCACCTTGAGAGCGAGCACTTGCCCCTCGGCGTAACCAAGGACGAGACCTACGATCGCAAAATCGTTACTGTTGCTCCGGGTGACGTATTCCTATTGATGACCGACGGCTTGACGGAGGTGTTCGACCGGCAAGGACGAGAACTGGGTCAGGAGGCGATAGAAGCCATATTCATCCGCAACGCCGCCCTGCCCCTGCCGGACCTCTATGCCGCCATCATGGATGCCGTGGCCCAACACGGACCGAGGAGCGACGATCAGACCTTGCTGCTGGCGCGTGTCCGATAAGACATCGTCGCGAAATCCTTGATGGGGCGTGCTTAGGGGTTGCAGTGCGTTGCAGATATTCCTAATCTGCCCAATTGGTGTTTGATGGGATCGACAGGGGACGGCCCGGATTCATGATACGACAGTTGGACCTTAAGGAAGGACATGCGGATGGGAGCGGTTAAGCTGATAGAACCCCACGGCGGGCGGTTGGTGGATCGAACGGGGGCCAAGACCGACGGGTCGAAGGTCAAAGGCTCGGTCACATTGACCGAGTGGCAGCAATGCGACTTGGAGATGATCGGCTGCGGCGCTATGAGCCCCCTGGAGGGCTTCATGGGCGAGGCCGACTACAACAGCGTCTGCGACAACATGACGCTCAAAAACGGCACGCTTTGGCCGATGCCCATTACCTGCGCCGTGGATGACGCGGCGGCCTCCAAGATCGGCGTAGGCGACCGCGTGGAGTTGAAGGACGACGCCGGTCGGTTGTTGGGCTATCTCAACGTCACGGAAAAATACAAACAGGATAAGCGCCGCCAAGCGACCAAGGCTTTCGGCACCGAGGACGTCGCCCATCCCGGGGTGAAGGTCTTGATGTCATCGGGCGACTGGTGCCTTGCGGGTCCGATCGACGTGGTGACCTTGCGGCACAATCCGATGTTCGTCGCCCACCGCCTCACGCCCTCGCAGACTCGTGCCGACTTCCAGCGCCGAGGCTGGAGGACCGTCGTGGCTTTTCAGACTCGCAACCCGATCCACCGGGCGCACGAATATCTCACCAAGTGCGCCCAGGAGGTAACCGACGGCTTGCTCATCCACCCTCTGATGGGGGCCACCAAAGACGGCGACATCCCGCCCGAAGTGCGGATGAAGTGTTACGAAGTGCTGATCGAAAAGTACTACCACCATGAGCACACCATGCTCGCGGTGATGCCCGCGGCCATGCGCTACGCCGGTCCGCGCGAGGCGATCCTGCACGCGATCTTGCGGCAAAACTACGGTTGCAGCCACTTCATCGTGGGCCGCGACCATGCCGGGGTGGGTAATTACTACGGCACATACGCCGCGCAGGAACTGATTGATTCGCTGCCGCCGGGCGCGTTGAAGATCACGCCGCTGAAGTTCGAGAACACCGCCTGGTCAAAAAAAGCGGGCGGGATGGTGAGCGAAAAAACCTTCCCCACCATCGAAGGCGACCGCGTTGTGCTTTCGGGCACCAAAGTCCGTGAAATGTTACAGCGCGGCGAACGGCCTCCCGTGGAGTTCACCCGCCCCGAAATCGCGGATATTCTCATTGAGTCGATGAAGACAGGATCGTAGAGTTGGCAATTCTCAATGTCGACTCCGACAATACCCCCTGAAGCCATCGCGGCCATCGAGCGGATGCGGCAACCCGTCGTCATCGCCCATGTCGTCCCCGACGCCGACGCCCTCGGGGCGATGCTGAGTATGGCCCTCGCATTCACTGACGGCGAACGCAAACCAAAAGTTTTGTTGCCAGAGGGGTCATTGTCTCAACGCCTGTCGTTTCTGGTCGCATGGGCACAGCCACGAGTCGCTTTGCCCGCCGACTTCGCCGCGGCGGACGGCTTCATGGTCCTCGACACGGCCAAAAAGGACCGATGCAACGTCGGTCCGGCATTGAGGGAGACGGACTGGTCCGCGAGCAGACCGATCGTTAATATTGACCACCACGCCACGAACACCCGCTTTGGTGCCGTCAACTGGATCGTCGATGATGCGGGCAGCACCTGTGAACTCGTTTACCAACTTTTGCGTGCGGCGGCTCGCCCGATCACGCCGGTGACGGCATCCCTGTTGTACGCGGGAATACAAACGGATACCCTGGGCTTCTCCCTACCGACCACGCGACCGTCTGCATTGCGCGCAGCCGCGGATTTGGTGGATTTGGGCGCCAATGTCGGCGAGCTAGGGGAACGCCTTGGCCGCAGTCAACGGCAGAGCGAATTCGACCTACTGCGAGTCATTTATGCGAATACACGCATTGTCGGCGATGGGCGAGTGGCGTACAGTTCCGCAAGCCACGATGAGATCCAAAAGGCTGGTTGCACGCCGGCCGATATCGACGATCAGATTAACGTCCCGCGCTCATTGGACGGTGTTCGGCTGGCGTTGCTCTTCACGGAGGGGAGAAAGGGAAAGACTCGCATTAACTTTCGGGGTTCCGGTGATGTGACTGTGGTTGAGCTTGCCGCGGATTTCAAGGGCGGCGGGCATAGTCAAGCGGCGGGCGCGATCCTCGACTGCGGATTGCAAGAGGCGATCGACAAGGTGGTTCCACGGGCCATCGAACACATGAGGCGATTTCCATCATCCTGAGCCGCGGGCGTTAGTCCGCGCGGACATCCGGCCATGAAGAGAATAGAGAAAGTCGCAGTCATTGGATTGGACTGTGCAGAGCCGTCGCTCGTATTCGACAAATGGATCGACCATCTTCCGAATATCCGACGACTGATGCAGAGCGGCACCTACGGTGAACTGACGAGTTGCATGCCGCCGATCACTGTCCCGGCCTGGAGCTGCATGGCTTCCAGTAAAGACCCTGGGACATTAGGCATCTACGGCTTTCGCAATCGTGCGGATCATACGTATGAAAAACTATCCATTGCCACGTCCTTGGCGGTCAAAGAGCCTCGCATTTGGGATATCCTCACTGCCAAAGGTAAGCAGTGCATCGTGGTGGGTGTGCCGGGTACTTACCCAATTACCAGACCGATCAATGGCTGCATGATTACCAGTTTCCTCACCCCGGACACAAACGATCCGAAGATTCACTGGACTCATCCCGTCACTCTCCGCAAGGAAGTCAACGACCTGGTCGGCGAATACTTGGTGGACGTGAAGGGCTTTCGCACCGACGATAAGAAGTGGCTGCTCGAACAGATTTATCTTATGACCGAGAAGCGCTTCAAAGTCATTCGCCATCTCCTGAAAACCAAGCCGTGGGACTTATTTTGGAGCGTGGAGATGGGCGTGGACCGCATCCACCACGGCTTTTGGAGCTGTATGGATCCCTCCCACCACGCACACGTCCCCAACAACCCATTCAAGGATGCCATTTTTGAATACTACAAGTACGTCGACAGGGAAATCGGCGAGACACTCGCCTGTATGGACCTGGATACCACTGTCGTCTGGATCGTCAGTGACCACGGGTGCAAGACCATGGTCGGCGGCTGCCTGTTCAATCAATGGCTCATCCATGAGGGCTACTTGTATTTCAAGGAGCCGCCCAAACCCAAGCAGAAGTTTGACGTGAAGGACGTGGACTGGTCGAAGACCACGGCCTGGGGCGACGGTGGATATTACGGCCGTCTGTTTATCAATCTGAAGGGCCGCGAACCCGACGGTCGAGTGGACCCCGCAAAATACGAATCCTTCCGCGACGACCTGGCCCGCAAGATCGAGGCTATCAAGGACGACAAAGGCGTGCTGATGGGCAACAAGTGCTACAAGCCGGAGAAGATCTACGCCAAGGTCAACGGCGTCGCGCCCGACCTTGTGGTGATCTTTGGCGATCTGCGCTGGCGATCGGTGGGTATGGTCGGGTCAGAGGCGATTTACACTTTTGAAAACGACACCGGCCCCGATGACGCGAACCACGCCCAGCAGGGGATGTACATCGTCACGCATCCATCGCTTCCCGGAAAAAGCCGGGTCAACGGCCCGACTCTCTACGACGTGACTCCGACGATTCTCACTCAGCTTAGATTGCCGGTTCCACCAGACATGCGCGGAAAGCCCTTGGGGTAATCGCCGGCACTCTACCCTCACCCCAACCCTCTCCTTGGAAGGGAGATGGGGTCGCTACCCGACTTCGCGCTTTTGGAAGGCGGCGATGGCGATGCCCAAAATGCCGGTCGTGAGCAGCACCGCGTAGCCGGTCACATAGAGGACGTAGGTCCATGTGACCGTCGTCTGCTCCGAGCCGGAGGTCAACCCGTCGATCACCCAGAACGGCCCGACGTTGGGCACGGCCCGATACACCACCGCGGCAAGCCGCGAGCCATCCTCGTACTGCCCGAAGGCATAGTCCGAAATGACCCCCAGCCCCAACATGCCGGTGCAGATCACCAACGTCATGAGCTGCCCGAATCGAGTCGACGCCGCCACAGCTACGGCCGAGGTCACCAGGACCACCAAGAACACCAGATAGCCCGCGAACACAATCTGTCCGCTTACGAAATTGCTGCCGAAGGGGATCACCTTCCAGTGCTCGTCGAACTTGGCGACCA
>Ga0137429_1000540_pt1 | contig 14640 bp, 12 predicted proteins | sample EasRivERMZT736_2_FD_102304 | JGI IMG/M metagenome (GOLD analysis project Ga0137429, IMG submission 102304) | Soil microbial communities from meander-bound floodplain in the East River, Colorado, USA - East River MetaG ERMZT736_2 | ecosystem: Environmental > Terrestrial > Soil > Floodplain ...
ATAAGCTCGTTCGCGAAAGGATCTTCGACATGGCTCGCAAGGCGCGGCGCGACCCGGTCTTGGGTAAGCGTCGGATAAAACAAGCATTGGCAATCCTGAAATCAATTGGCGTTCCGCGCGCCCAACAGAACGAGCGAAGCGCATTGGCTTTGCTGGGACTTGCGGACATGAAGCCGAATTCCAGTTGGAGCGATGCGGCGGCTCCCCTTCGGGGAATTACGGAACTGATGGACTATTTTCGTGACTACTTCGGAAAAAAGTACGCACCGAATACCCGCGAAACGGTTCGTCGCTTCACCGTCCACCAATTCGTTCAAATGGGGATCATTATCGCCAACCCGGACGACCCTGCGCGGGCCGTGAATAGTCCCGACAACAGATACCAACTGGACGCGGCGGCGCTCAAGCTGCTCCGCACGTTTGCAACGCCGGAATGGGATAGCGCTTTAGGTGCGTACCTGACGACATCGACGGCAATTAGGCGGCTGACTCCGGATGAACGCCCAATGTGCGAAATCCCTGTTACACTCCCCGATGGCAGCCGGCTCTCCCTCAGTGCCGGAGGACAGAACCCACTTGTCAAGAAAGTAATCGAAGATTTCTGCTCGCGGTTCACCCCCGGCGGGACGCTCGTGTATGTCGGCGATGCGGGAGACAAATGGAAACACTGCGATGTGGAGTACCTGGCTCGACTCGGTGTGACCATCGATGAGCACGGGAAAATGCCGGATTTGGTTGTTCACTATACGGCCAAGAATTGGCTTGTTTTGATTGAAGCCGTCACAAGCCACGGTCCCGTCAACCTCAAACGGCTCAACGAATTGAGAAGCTTGTTTAGCGGGAGCCAGTTAGGATTTGTCTTCGTCACGGCGTTCATGACTCGTCGCGAGTTGTTGAAATACCTGGGCGAGATCGCGTGGGAAACGGAGGTCTGGGTCGCCGAGTCTCCGACTCACATGATTCATTTCAACGGGGAGCGATTCTTGGGACCGTACCAATAGTCCGGCAAGACTGGCCGTTGACCTGCTTCGCATGCTCGAGGATGTCGATCAAGTGAAGGCTATCGCGTTTGCCACCGCCGCGAGGCTTACAAGGAATAATCGAGAGATTGCCATGATCCAGTTTCATCCTGAGTTCATTAAGAAAAACGGCAAGAACGAATTCGTCATCCTGCCCTACGAAGAGTTTGTGACCATTCAGGAACTTCTCGAGGACGCCGAGGACGCGCTCCTGCTCGAACAGGCCAGGCGAGAAGATCAGGGCAAGCCCGGTGTTACACTCGAGGAAGTGATGAAGCGCCTCGGCATGACCCCCGAAGATGCCGCGGATTCCGACTCCTCCGACTAAAGGCGCCCATGTCTTTGGAGCCTCGTGAATACCAGCAGCGGAGCCTCAACGCCCTTGAGACTTATCTGCGCTCGACGGTCCAGCACGGGGCACGAAGGGCCTTCGTGCTGCAAACGGATCGTCCGTACCAAGTCGTCCAACAACTCCCGGACCTGCCCTATGTTTGCCTGCGGGTACCGACCGGCGGCGGGAAAACGTTTATGGCCTGTCACGCGGTGGGGATCGCCGCCCGGACGTTTCTGCACGTGGATCGGGCGGTCTGTCTATGGCTGGTTCCCTCCAACATCATTCGCGACCAGACGCTCAATGCACTGCGGAATCGACAGAATCCCTACCGGCAGGCCGTCGATTCGGCGTTTGCGGGACAGGTCAGGGCCGTCGATCTAAACGAAGCACTATATCTGGGACGTGGCGATTGGGAGGGCGCGACGGTCATCATCGTCTCCACGCTCCAGGCCCTTCGCCGCGAAGACACCGAGGGCCTTCGCGTCTACCGTCAGTCGGGTAATTTCCAATCCATGGTCGCCGATGTACCCCAAGCACTTCGTGGGCGTCTGGAATGCTATGAACACGGCGAGGTCATACCGTCTCTGGCGAACGTTTTTTCCCTTTTCCGTCCGCTGGTCATCATCGACGAAGCCCACAACGCCCGGACCCGGCTCTCTTTCGACACGCTCGCCCGGTTCAACCCCTCGTGCATCGTCGAGTTCACGGCCACCCCGGAGACGACACACAGGCCCGAACAAGGCTACTTCGCCAGTAATGTTTTGCACCATGTCTCAGCGGCGGAACTCAAGGCCGCGGAGATGATAAAGCTCCCGATCAGGTTGAAAACACGATCGGAGTGGAAGGAAGTCGTCGGAGAGGCGTTGGAGACGCAGCACAAACTGGAAGAAGCGGCCACGGCTGAGGAGCGGGAATCGGGCGAGTACATCCGCCCTATCGTTCTGTTTCAAGCTCAGCCCCGAAGAGAGGGGCGGCCAACTCTCACCGTCGATGTCGTGAAGCGGACGCTCATCGACGATTTCAAGGTTCCTGAGAATCAGATTGCCGTGGCCACCGGCGAGACCCGCGAGATTGACGACGTGGACTTGTTCCACCGGCAGTGTCCTATCCGCTTCATCATCACCGTGCAGGCCCTCAAGGAAGGATGGGACTGTTCATTCGCTTATGTGCTGTGCTCCGTCGCCGAGATCAGTTCCACGCGGGCCGTCGAGCAGATTCTTGGCCGCATCCTGCGGCTCCCGCGGGCAAGGTGGAACAGACGCGCCGAATTGAATTGCGCGTACGCCTTCGCCGCATCGCAAAGATTCTTGGAGGCCGCGAACGCTCTAAAGGACGCCCTAATTGAAAATGGCTTCCAGCGGATGGAGGCCAGCGATTTCATCGTCCCCCAGGAACAACCGGCGCTGACTTTCGAGCCGGGCAGTTTGTTCTTTCACGCGTCGGAGCCGGTCACGGAGACGCCGAGCCTTTCAAGCCTCGATCCGTCCCTGCAATCGCGGATGTCGTTTGACGGGGACACGGGCCGGTTGTCAGTTTCGGGCGCTCTCTCCGAATCGGAAACCCGACGGCTTCAAACGTGCTTCGAGCGCGACGAAAACCGGGCCGCGGTACAGCGTCTGTTCCAACGTGGGCAGGGTCAGGTCCCCGATTCCGCCGTCCAGCGCGAGCCGTTCCGTGTCCCCTGGTTGGCCATCCGCGTGGACGGACAGCTTGAGCTTTTCGAGGAAAACCATTTTCTCGATGCAATCTGGAATTTGGCCCAGTGCGACGCCGCTCTGTCGGAAACCGACTTTCCATCACGTTTTTTCGCGGGAACGGCCGCCTCGATTGACGTGACCGAAGCCGGTCGCATCGAAACCGAGTACGTCGAGCAGTTGCATGAGAGTTTGCAGCAACTTTATCCCGAGCCGGGCTGGACGCTCCCGGCCTTGGCGAACTGGATCGATCGGCAAATACCGCATTTGGACATTCCGCAGGCCCAATCGAGCCTGTTCATCGCCAACGTGTTGACGGGATTGGTGCAAGCCCGCTTCGTCACCGTCGAACAACTCGCCCGACAGAAGTACCGACTTCGGAATGCAATCGAAGAGGCGATCGATCGGTATCGGAGGGCGCAGGCCAAACGCAGCTTCGACCGCCTATTGTTCGGACCGGGCAGCGCCGATGTCGAGGTCACCATCGAGTTCTGTTTCATCTACGAGGAGGCCCGTTATTCGCCAACTGATTATTACGACGGCGCATACCGCTTCAGGAACCACTTTTACCGGGTCGTCGGCGATTTGGAATCAGAGGGTGAACAGTTTGAGTGCGCCGTGTTCATCGATCAACTTCCGCAGACGGAATGCTGGATCCGTAATCTAGAACGGCGACCGGAATCTTCTTTCTGGCTCCAAACCTCGAGCGACCGGTTCTATCCTGATTTTCTCGTCCGCCTCAAGGACGGACGGATCCTCGTGGTCGAGTACAAAGGCGAACACTTGTGGGGCGCTCCCGACGCCGTCGAAAAACGGAAAGTCGGCGATTTGTGGGCTGAACGCAGCAATGGACGATGCCTTTTCATCATGCCGCAAGGCCCTGACTGGGGTCGCATCCAAGCATTTGTTCAATAGCGCGGCAATCCTCTACTGATGTGTCGTGCTCTTCGTGCCCCGCAACGTTTAGTCTTTGTGATCGGTCCCACGCTCCCCGCCGACCGAGCGCCCGTGAAGTTATTGGGGGTGTGTGAAATTCCATATTGCGCCCCTTCCCCGCGCCGGGCCCGGCCGCCTTATCTTCGTGGCTACGTGGCAGGACCTGCAACCGTCCCCGATCGGGGGTCGCTTCGTGGCTCTAGGCCGAAAACGCGCCATTACCAAACGAACCCAGTTGCAAAAGGCGTAACCGCTTATCCAAAAAGGATTTACGGAAAAATGCAACCGGAAAAACGAAGCCAGTTGAAAGCCAAACCAACCCAGCTAAAAAAAGCGCCATTACCAAACGAACCCGATGGAAATTCGCCTAACTAGTGTCCACAAAACGATTTATGGAAAAACGCCCGCCGAAAAACGAACCCGATTCGACGCCGATCAAGTGCCCCATACTCAGAATTCCGGCGGGCAGCTTGGACAAACGATCCTCGCCGCTTGAATGTGAAGCATGAATCAAAATCGTCCGATAAAAACATGTCGAACTCACGATGGCGAGGATCCGTCCTCCAATTTTCCCGTCCGGCCAAGGTCTTTGGCGGGAGACGGGTTGGGTCTATTCAACAATGCGGCGATTTCTATCAAGTTATCCGTCAATATTTGACGAAACTACCCAAGCTACCCAGTTTAACTGATATGTCGAGTATGTTCGTTTAACCAATCGGCGTGTGATGTGGATAGTCCCGGTACGACGGGACGGCGTATCGACCGACTGCGGGCGACGTTCTTATTTCAAGGAGAATCGAGAATGCCGAGCAAAAAGCAGACCATCGACCAGATGTGGACCAGCTACCTCCAGACCCGGGCGGTCAAGATGCGAAACCGGATCGTGGTCCACTACAGCCCGTTGGTGCACACGCACGCGGCCCGGCTGTCCCGAAAGCTGCCCGCCCAGGTGTCGTACGATGAGATTTGCAGCGCCGCGTTCGACGGTCTGCTCGAAGCGGTCGAGGCCTATGACCCCGAAAAAAAGGCCAAGTTCGAGACCTTCTGCCAGCAACGGATCTCCGGGGCGGTGATGGATTGGCTACGGAGCCTCGATCCGCAAAGCCGCACCGTTCGCACTTTTGAAAAGAAACGGATGCTCGTAAAAGAAGCCCTTGGCAGCGATTTGGATTTCGCCCCATCCCAGGCCGACGTCGCCCGACGCCTCGATATGAGCCTGGAGCGGTACGACTACCTCTCCCGCCTCTCGCAACTAGGCAAGGAAGTCCACTTTAGCGCCATGGAGCCTTCCGGGGAGCATCGCCAAACCGGTTCGACGCACACCTGGGACATCCACGACACCCGCGGCCATGATCCGGCGGTCAAGGTCTCGCGCGAGCTGCTCACTGACTACCTCACCCGCGGCTTGGCGCGGGAGGAGCGGCTGGTGCTGGTTCTTTACTACTTCGAGGAAATGACCATGGCCGAGATCGGCAACGTCTTGGCACTTTCCGAATCACGCGTCAGCCAAATCCACAAGGAAATCCTCCAGCGCCTGCGGCACCGCTTCAACGGCACGCTCTGCGAGGAACTTGTCGCGTAGGGCCGGCCTGGCACGATTGGTTTTTCGGTGCTAGCATCACCCCCCTGTGGGTTGACGCCGGTGTGCCACGGTCGTGTCATGGAAGAACTTCTTTCTGAGCATCCTCTCAAACTACTCAGCGCGCTGGTATGCCTCATCCTCGTGATCGGCGTGCTCAACCGGCGGCGCAAGCGCATCCATATCCCGTTGATGCTCGCCGCGATGGCCATCGACGTAGGAATGGTTATCTACCTCGAAATCCGCCGCGGCGTGGTGGAGTCGATCCCCAAGCGGCCCATGACGCCGCTGCTGGCCGTCCACATCACCATCAGCGTCCTCGTATTAATCTTGTACGGCGTCCAAGTCGTGACCGGCTATCGCAACGCCAAGGGACGGCGCAGTACCTGGCATCCGCGGATCGCGGCGCTGCTGCTGCCTCTTCGCTTCGCCAATCTCATCACCAGTTTCATGATTACATGAAGCGGTGAAGTACGCCCTAATTGGTCACGCTTGCACCCGCACCTTCGGTGCTCAGGTCGAGAGCAAGAATGTTCTTGCGATCGCGGAGGTAGAGCTTGGTTCCGACCAGGGTCGGAGCGGCCCAGGAATAGCGCTCGGTCAGTTTGCACTTGGAATGCACGGTCAGGCCTTGCGGCGTCGCCGTGGCCAGACCGAGTTGCCCGTCCTCATCGAGAAGGATCAACTTGCCGTCGGCGTACAGGCACGTGGACTTCGCAAAGCCGCGCTCCCGCCACACGACTTCGCCCGTTTTGACGTTGGCACCCATGAAAAACGCCGGTCCGAAGTCCCCGCTCGATCCATAAATGTACTCGCCCAAGGGAATGGCGTTGGCATGATGCACGCGCATCTTGCGGCTGTACCAAAGTTCTTCCGGGACGGTCTTGCCCTCTTTCTTGGTGAGCTTGAGGACGCGGCTGCCGGAGTCGTAGGCGGAGGAGCAGAAAAGCATGTCGGGGGCGATCCACACCGGCGTGGCGAGGTTGGCGCCCTCGGGCTTCAGGGGAAGGTGCCACAACAGTGTCCCATTGTCCGGGTTGACGCCCATGATCTCCTTTTCCATGAGCAGGACCAACTGCTCCTCGCCCTCGAAACGGATGAGGATCGGCGATGCGTAACTCATCGGATAATCGTGGGCCTTCCAGGCTACGTTGCCGGTGGCTTGGTCAAAGGCCATGAGGGACTGCCCTTCAACGGGCTTGGCCTCTTCCTTCTTTTCGGCTTTGTCGCCGCCTTCTTCATCCTCCCGTTTTCGATCAACGGCCACGATGACCGTGTTTTTGTAGGCAATGGGGCTGGAACCGTAGCCGCGGCCAGGTATGTCTGCGTTGAACTCCTTGGGCAGATCATGCATCCAATTGACCTTGCCGGTCTTCTTGTCGTAGCAGTGCATGACCGCGTTGGTGCCGATCGTATAGAGACGATCGCCGACGAGCAGAGGAGTGGAATGCGGCCCGGGGCCGAACTCAGCCATTAGCTTGGTGAAAGGCGATGGGTTCTTATGCACCCATACCGTCTTCCCCGTTTTTTCGTCGAGGGCCACGGTGAATTCGTCATCGCCCGTGCGATACATCGTGTAGAGGACGCCGCCATCGGCAATGATGGTCGCATAGCCGTCGCCCAGTTCGCGGGTCCAGAGCTTCTTCGGCCCTTCTTCCGGCCATTTGACGGCCAGGCCTTTGCTGTCGCACATGAAGTTGCGATTGGGGCCGCCAAACTGCGGCCATTGTGCTGACGCCGTTTGCGCTAGAACGCTCGAAACCAGCGTGAAAAACGTGAACAGCCTGCCCAACAGGACGAGCGGTCCATTCATCTTGCGGAAGTCTTGTATCATTGCTGCGCTCCAGTTCCATTACCTAGATCCAAAGCCATAACCATCTCGTTGTCGCGAACAAAGAGTCGTTGTCCCACGATAGTCGGCGTCGACCAGGACGATTTCTTGAGCAAAGGCACCTTGGATTTCAATTGAAACGCCTCCGGCGTGGCCGTGGCAAGTGCGAGTGAACCGTCCTCCTCCAGGATAATCAACTTCCCGTCGGCGTAGACAACGTTCGCCTTTCCGAAACCGCGTTCCCGCCATGCAATTTTCCCGGTGGCGGCTTCGATCGCGGTCATGAAAAACACCGCCTCCTCGCCGCTGCACGCAAAAATATGGTCTCCCACCCGCGTAGCGTTCGCCTGGCCGACCTGCATCTTCTTTGAGGTCCAGATTTCCTCGGCGTTGACCTTGCCGTCCTTGCGGGTCAGCTTGAGGCCGCGCGATCCGACTTCCGGCGCAGAACTGACAAACAGGATTCCATCGTTTCCCCATAGCGGGGTCATGATGTTCGTCTTGTACTGGGTCTCGAAGGGATATCGCCATTCGATCTCGCCGGTTGCAGGCTCCATTCCCACGACCTCGGAACCGGCCAGCAGGACAATTTCATCCTTGCCGTCCAACTGGATCGCGATGGGCGAGGAGTAGGTGTTGACGAAATCGTGCTTCTTCCATTGTACAGCGCCGCTGGCCGCGTCGAATGCGATCACCCCGACACCAGGACCGCCGACGGGGACGATCAGACTGTTTTTGTAGATCAACGGACTAGACGAAAATCCAAACTCCGGCGTTTTGGCTCCAAACTCGACGATAACGTCATGCGACCAAACTGTCTTGCCCGTTTTTACGTCGATGGAATGCAGCTTCCCGCCGATTCCGAAGGTGTAAACTCTGCCGCCGTGAACCAATGGGGTAGAATTGGGCCCTTTTCCAAACTGCGGGTCCATTCCCTCCGGCAACGGGGCGGCATATCTGTTCTCCCAGACGGTCTTTCCGGTTTGGGCGTCGAGGGCGACGACGATTTCATTGTTAGAATCGCCGGCCGGACCGCTAACATCGCCATCGCGGTACATGGCATAAAGACGGTCGTCTGCGAAGACGATGGAGGAGTAGCCTGCGCCCAGCGGCCGACTCCAAATCTTCTTTGGTCCCCCTTCCGGCCAGGCAGTCGCGAGGTCCTTGGAGTCGGCGATGAAGTCACGGTTCTTTCCGCCCCACTGAGGCCACTGCGCGAATGATGGCGCGGCAAGGGCCAACAGAGCGAGCGCAAACGCCGTTCTGCCCGCAAGTCGCCTTCCCCTAATACATTGAATCGCCCGTTGCGCCATACCCATTCCTTTCACACTCTCTTGTTCAATTCCATGCGTCGCCCGCGGCCTTCAAACCGCTGTGGGTTCAACCCAGGTCGAGCGCCATGATGTTCTTCTTATCGCGCACGTACATCTTTTTCCCAACCACTGTTGGAACCGTCCACGAAACTTTGTCGAGGAGGGGCACCTTGGAATGTACGGTGAATTTCTCTGGTGTCGCAGTGGCCAGTCCCAATTGCCCGTCCTCGTCGAGAATGATGAGCTTACCGTCCGCAAGTACCGTCGTGGCCTTGGAAAAGCCTCGCTCACGCCAGGCGACCTTCCCATCTTTGATGTTGATGGCAGCAAAGAAGCTGGGGTCTCGTTGGCCGGTTGAGCCATACACATAGTCCCCGATCGCTACAGACGTCACATGGTAAAACTGGATTTTCTTGCTGGACCAGATTTCTTCGAGTTCGGTCTTGTCCCCTTTACGGGATAGCTTTACTCCCCGAGCGCCCGCATCCGAGACCGAGAAGAACAACATGTGGTTTTCCGGGTTCCAAATGGGCAGACAAATGTTTTGCCCCCACTGATTCTCGATTGCATAGCGCCATGCCAGGTCACCGTTCTTGGGATCGAGTCCGACGATCTCATTGGCCATATAGGTGACGATTTGGTCTTCGCCGTCGAGGTTGATGATCTTGGGGGTGGAGTAACTATTCTTGAAGCTGTGTTTCTTCCACAACACGTGACCGTCGGCTTTGTCGAACGCAACGACGGCCGCATCCTCCCCGCCCACCAGGGTGATAATCATGTCTTTGTAGGCCATCGGGCTGGACGAATAGCCGTGGTTCAGCTTATTGCCCTTGAATTCCTCCCATAGATCATGCGACCAAATCACCTTGCCGTCGGCCTTGTTCAAGCAGTGCATCTTACCAGCCACGCCGATGGTATAGAGGCGGTCGCCGAGAATGAGTGGCGTGGAGCGGGGGCCGTCGCCGAATTCGTGGACATGTCCCTCCGCCGGCGCGGAGTCATACTTGACCTCCCAAACGGTTTCTCCGTTTGCCGAATTGAGGGCGATGACGGCTTCGTTCTTGTCTTCCGTGCGATACATGGTGTATAAACGATCGGCTTCGGTCACAATGGCGGAATAGCCGTCACCGAGGGGGCGCTTCCACAGTTGTTGAGGTCCGCTTTCGGACCATTGCGACGACAGTCCTGTGGATGCGGCCTTAAAATCTTGATTCGCTCCCCCCCACTGCGTCCATTGGCCGAGCGCCGGCGCGCTCAACAGCCCCATCGTTGCTCCGAGGGTTAACACACGACCAATCGCTCGAACTGTGGTCCGCACATTTTGATTGAGTTTCATCATCAATGTCTCCTCACTTATCCTGGTTTCCAATGTCACCTATCCTCGGCCCGAATCCCATTGACCGACCGCGAGCACGCTCCCGCTTGGACACTCCCTCTTCGGTCGGCTCGTATGACGGTCGCGTGCTCCCTACGTCCCGCAAAAACAGTAAACCACACCATCTTCATTGCCAACGATCAAGCAGCCGCCTGCGACGGAGGGAGACGCACTAATGGGCGCACCTGTCTCAAATCGCCAGGTTTCTTTTCCGGTGGTCCTATCCACCGCATAGAGATTCCCGTCCGCGGACCCGATGAACACCCGTGATCCGGCGATCACGGGAGAAGCGTCGATTCGTCCATTCGTAAGGAACGCCCACTGCAGTTGTCCCGTCTGGCGATCGAAAGCATGCAGTCTCTTGTCCCTCCCGCCGACAACGACTATTTGGTCCATAACGGCGGCAGATGAGAGAATGGGGAACTGCCTGTCAGGATCCTCATGTGTCCAGAGCACTTGGCCCGCCTTCCAGTCGATGCCCAGAAACTGATGGCCATAGGTACCTACGTAGACTTTCGAATCCACAATGGCCGCCGACGCCCCCGAGACCGAGCCCATGCTCACCCGCGACACCTCCTGGCCATCTGACAGTTTGAGAATGTGCAAGTGTTCGTCGCAACCCGCTACAATTACTTGGCCTTCTAAGATGCCGGGCGATCCATGTACCCGTCCGCCAGTCTCGAATTTCCAGAGGAGCGTTCCCTCGTCGGCCGAAAGACAGTACACGAATGCGTCGTACGATCCAAACACCACCCGCCCGGATTCGTAGTTCGCGGACGACACGATTTCGGCATCGGTCTTGAACGTCCACTTGGCTTTGTGAGTGCGAGTGTCAACCGCGTGGAAAACGCCTTCCTGATCTCCGAAGTACGCTACGCCGTCGATGATCGTCGGCGATGAGCGAACGGCCTCTTTGACTTCGTATCGCCAGAGCGCCGTTCCCGTGGCGAAGTCCAGAGCATGCAATGCATTGTCATCGGCTCCGACATACACCACGCCATCGACAATGGCCGCAGTCGAAGTCACCGGCTCCTTTAATTCGGCCTTCCAACGCACGCCGAGCTTGTCCGGCAGCGTACTCGGCGCGACTCCCGTCTGTTGCGGATTTCCTCGAAACATTCTCCAATGGGAGGGTAATTGCTGCTCGCCGGTAGAGGTAGGGGGATCGGCTGCGCCCAGAGCCAATACATAGGCAAGTGCAAAATGACTCGTACTGTGCATTACTGGCATCCCGTCAACTCACACCGGCTTGAAGCGCAAGACAATGGCCGCACCTACGCAGGCAAGCACGATCCCCAAATAGAACATCACACTCGGTGGCTTGGTCGGTTTGTCCCACAGCAGGGATACCAAGGTGTTGATAACGGGTGCGCCCGCAAATACTAACGGCGCCACCGCCAGCGGCGTCCCCCCGGATTTAATGGCGAAGACGATTCCCAATGCGCCAAGCGCTCCGAGGACCCCGGCAATGGTCGAGAGAGTGACTCCCTGGCGGGTTAGTTGTAGCGGTTCGGACTTGGACCAAATGAGATACGCCAAGGTCAGTCCGGCAATCAGAAAATAGGCCGCACCGACGAAAAGGAAGGCCCGAAGCGCACTGTTTTTCGTCCCAAACGCCATCTGGCCGTGATGAATCATGGGTACATACGCGCCCCAACACACGACCGTGCATACGACGAAGAGCGGCCACAACTTCATCCTCAGTCTCCCAACACCAATGGCGACCGTCTACCGCCTGTCGCCGCCCTCGAGTCGAGCACGGATCGCAGCCGGAATCGGCGTCGGAGCGAACGAACCCGGTTTCGTCATGCAACACACCGCCGTGACCCGGCCGGTTGCACACCGCTCCCCGTTACGACGGAACTCTACCTCATAGCTAAGTGACTTCTGTCCGACCTTCGTCACTCGCAATGCCAGATCCACCTCATCTTCAAAATGAAGGGGTGCAAAATACTCGCAACCCGTCGCGACCCGAGGCCAACTCAAGCTGGGCCCGGCGTCAGGATGATACACGGTGAGGTCCAAGGATCGCCAAAACGCATGTTCGATCTCCTCCATATAGCGGTAATAGTTAGAAAAGTGAAGCACGCCGGCCATGTCGGTTTCTGCGAACTGCACGCGGCGGCGTTTGGTGAACTCAGCGGGCATACTTGGACGATCCAAAAAACTTTTCCACGGTGGCCGGCGACGGGGGACGCGTCACCAACGAAACAAGGACCAAGGCGATGGTCGAGGCTGCGAAAATGAGCGTGACCGGCGTCAAACCCCATCGTCCCGGCTCGCCGCTAGCCCCGTAACCGGCGTCGCGGAAGAGCCAGAACCAGGTTCCCGCGGCCGCCAGGATCGACGCATAGGCGCCCGCCTTCGTTGCTCGTCGCCAATAGATGGCGGCAAAGAGTACGGGAAACAGACTGGCGAAACCGCTGAAACACCAAACACCCAACTTGAACACTCCTCGCGTCCCTTGGAGTTTCAAACCGATCAGGTACGAAAGGGCTACGACGACAAGAATAAACACTCGTCCAATCAACACCAATTGGCGATCACTGAACCGGTCGTGTCCGATGTAGTGACCGACGATGTCGTTGGTGAACATACTCCCCAAGGAGAGGAACTGGGCATCCATGCTGGACATGACGGCCGCGAAAATCCCTCCCGCCAGTAGCGCTCCCAAGACCGGCGAGGCCAGTTTCTTGACAATGATGGGAAGGATCTTGTTGGAGTCGACCAGGTCAGGCGGAATCACCGGCTGACCGTTGTAGATCGCGGAAGTGGCCCAGATGCCAATCATCACACACGGCGCCCAAATCAGCATGATGAGCAGTGGTTGTCCGATGATCGACAGTCGGAACTTCCTCGCGCTGCGCGCCGTAAGCCAGTATTGGAAAAGGTGTGGGAACATGGCCACGCTCAAGGGAATGAAAAGGTACGTCGTGAATTCCACCTTGGAGGCCGGTTTGGGTTCGCGCGGCTTGATGATTGCTGCCTTGGGGTCGGCCTGCCATGCTTTCAGCTTTTGCTGATACTGTTCCATATCCTGCGGCGATGCGTCGCGCTTTAGCCGCGTGGGATTGTGATCGAGCACCATTTTCGTTGCGTTGACCGGACCGCCGAGTCGATCGGCAATCGTCCAGCACATGGCACAACCGAGCACTAGGAAGATGACCGTCTGTAGCGCATTCACCCAGGCCGTACCGCGCACGCCGCCCGCCGAAATGTAGTACAGTACGACGACGCAAGTTACGAGCGAGCCGAGCCAATAGGGAATCGCGCCGGCAAGTTTGGCGTCCTCGAATTTGAACCAATCCGGAAATGCTCCGGCCGTAACTTGTTGAAGGGCCGTACCCGAACTGATGACCCCGACCAGTATGTATGGCACGAGCAGCGCCACCAATATGGGGAACAACAGCAGTCCCAGTCGATCGGACTCGAACCGATCGCGGAAGAACTGAATCTGGGTCACATAGCCGTATTTTTTCCCAAATGCCCACAGTTTAATGCCGATCAGGAAATACATGGCCGCGTGAATGATGCCCGACCACGACGCCATCTTGCCGTAGACGACGATACCCGATTCCCACGCTTCACCGGAACTGCCGATCAGCGCAAACGCAGTCATGGTTGTGCCGATCAGGGACATCAACAGCATGACCGAGCCTAGTCCACGGGAAGCGACGAAGTAGTCGGCGACGGTGAGTCGCAGCACCAATTGACTGAGCAATCCCAGTGCAATCAGTGCGACCATGTAGAGCGCGATCACCAAGACTGCCGTTTGGCCGGGATTAAGACTGGATAGACTCATCAGCGGGGCCGCTCCGGCTGCAAAGTCGACGGTTGCGTCGTGAATGGGGCATCCGGCACATCCACGTCCATCGGCCAGCAGCAACACACCGCCATTGCCCATAAGATTCCAGCGGCCATCGAAACTCCAATGTGATAGGCCAAACCAATGGGAATGAAACCGAAGACCAGAGGTTCAATCCTGTCCCAAAACCAGAAGTCCTGGTGAAGGATTGCAAGAAGCACAAGCAAAACAATGACGGCTCGTTTCATGCCGCCTCGCTCCCTTCGAGTTCGATTGGTTCCGGCAGTATCGCGCGCTCTCCAATGCGTCGGAATACGTCCGCGAAGTCATCCTTGTCGAAGACGTCGCCGATGAGCAGGCGCACGATCTGGTCGTGATACTGCGGATAATCGCGGTTGAATTCGCCGAAGCTGAAGTTGGGCTGGTAATAGGCGTAAACCAGTTGGCGAATGAGCTGCATTCCCCGCGCAACCTTCGGCCCGTGGCGTCCCAATCGCTCCCCGCTCAGATTGCCTTCGCCCAAGGCCTCGTGCACCGTGTCCGCGGTCAGTTCGCCCATTTTCAGGGCCAGGAAAACTCCCGACGAATAAATGGGGTCTAAGAATCCGAAGGCATCGCCCGCCAGCAGCCACCCATCCCCAGCGATGCGCTTCGAACGATAGGTGAAATCGCTGGTGACATAGGCGTGGCTCACACGCTCCGCGTTCACCAGCCGCTTGCGCATGCCCGGACAATTTCCGGCCTCGTAATCCAG
>Ga0137429_1000541_pt1 | contig 14627 bp, 12 predicted proteins | sample EasRivERMZT736_2_FD_102304 | JGI IMG/M metagenome (GOLD analysis project Ga0137429, IMG submission 102304) | Soil microbial communities from meander-bound floodplain in the East River, Colorado, USA - East River MetaG ERMZT736_2 | ecosystem: Environmental > Terrestrial > Soil > Floodplain ...
ATCGGGCATCGCCGAGCCGATCAAGCGCTCGGTGCTCTCCCACGCGGCCCGCGGCGCGGTGGAGGTTCGCACGGAGGCTCGCGCATCTCCCACGGGCTATCCATTCAAAGTCGTGAATTGGGCCGAGAACCCCGCCGTGGGCGCAACGCGGGAGCGGATCTGCGACATGGGGTATATGCGCGTCGCCTTCATGGCGGCAGACGGGAAAGTGGACTACCGGTGTCCCGGGGAACCTGAGGCCGACTATGTGAAAAAAGGCGGCAAGATGGAGGACACGATCGGCCGCCAGTGCCTTTGCAACGCGCTGCTATCCGTCATCGGTCACCCGCAGACCCGTGCCGACGGCACCGTAGAGCCGCCGATCGTCACCAGCGGCGATGACCTGTTGACCATCGGCGGCTTCCTGGGCGGCCGGTCGAGCTATACTGCCGCGGACGTCGTCACCTATCTGATATCAACGGCGTAGCGTCCCATATCCGCGGAGTCGGTCGCCAGCCTACCAACCTACAACTTCGGCGCGGTGATCCGATTGACCTCGATGTGGGAGTGTCTCGCGGCTACCACTCGAAGTGACTGGCGAGACCGCCGCGAAGGGGTTTTTTGCGCTTCTTGGCTTCCTTTGCGGGCGCTGCGGGGCCTGCAGCAGCTGCGGCTTCCGCGGATGCGGGAGCTTTGACGGCCTTGATGGAGAGTGAGATTCGCCGGTTGTCTTTGTCCACACCGAGGACACGTGTCTCGATATCTTGGCCGGGCTGAACGACCTCGGAGCAGGACTTCACCCGTCGGTCGGAGAGTTCGGAAATGTGAACCAGCCCCTCCACGCCGGGGGCAATTTCCACGAATGCGCCGAAGTCGGCGAGGCGGGTGACCTTACCGTGGACAAGTGAGTGAACGGGGAAGCCCTCGAACACGCCCGCCCAGGGATCGGCCTGGGCCTGTTTCATGCTCAAAGCGATGCGGTGTTGTTCCGCTTCGACGCGAATCACTACACAATCGACCACACTACCCGGCGAGGCCGCGTCGGCGGACTGCTTCACACGCGACCAGCCCATTTCGCTGATGGGGATCAGACCCTCGACGCCCGGCTCCAATTCGGCGAAGGCGCCGAAGTCGGCCAGTCGAACCACGCGGACCTTCAACGCTGTGCCGACGGGGTATTTTTCCGGCACGTGCACCCAAGGGTCGGGCAGGGCCTGTTTGAGGCCCAGCGAGATGCGATCTCGCTTGGTGTCGATTTTGAGAATCATTACCTCGACCTTCTGGCCCGGCGAGAGCACATCAGTCACTTTCTCCACCGTACCCCAACTCAGGTCGCGGATATGAAGGAGGCCGTCGACCCCGCCCAGGTCCACGAAGGCACCGAAGTCGGTAATGCTGCGAACGACGCCGGGGCGAATCTGCCCGGGGGCAAGCTCGGCGCGGAGCTTTTCGCGGGTCTCGGCCAGCTCGCGTTCCTGCACCTTTCGCCGGCTGAGCAAAACGTTCTTGTTGCGGCGGTCCAGCTCTAGGACCTCGGCGCGAACGATCTGGTTGAGGAGAAGGGATACGTCCTTCATGGGTACGACGTCGGCCTGAGAACCGGGCATGAAGGCGCGGATGCCTTTGAGGTCGATCTCCAGGCCGCCCTTGATGACGCCGGTGACCTTGCCTTCGACGATCATCCCTTTGGTGAGGTTCGTCCACGTCGCTCGCTGCAACGCGCCTTTACGGCTGACGATGAGCAGGCCGGAGCCTTCGTCGAACCGATCGACAACTACGTCCACGCGACGACCGACCTCCAGGACTTCCTTCTTGCCGAATTGGTTCCGCGGGAGGACGCCTTGCGTCTTGACCCCGAACTGCAGAAACACGTCGTCGCCAGTCACGCCGGTGACCGTGCCGACCATTTCCTTCCCGGCCTCGACCGAACCACCAACGCCCACCCCTCCGCCGAGTTCGTCCAAGTCGGTGGGAGCCATCGCCGCCATCGCGTCCGCGACTTCGCGATCGATGTCCGCCATCGTCGGCGACGACGAAGAGTGGGCCTCACTCATCTCGGCGTCTTTCGACCAAGCGGATTCAGTGGAGAAATCGCTCATGGACAAAGAAGCTCTTCTTTGGGGGCGCCCCGACTTGCCAAGTATACCATTCGTCCTTCACGGATGAGCGAATCGAAGTGTCTTGGTCCACGGTCGTGAACGGCACTCATCTTACGTCATGTGCATCGCGAAAATAGCCAATCTATCGGCCCAGGGCGTCGGCGGCGAACATCGTTGGGCACCTATCTCGTGCGCTGTCGCGGACCGGAAATCCTGAACCTATCCCCGCCACCTACCACGCGCCGGGCGAACCGGACTCCAGCGTTCAGTAACCTTTTTAGCAGCGAGAGCAGGCAACGTCAAGCACGGTACTCGGTACGACCGAAGTGGGAGTACCGAGACCATCGCCAAGGGCGTCGGATCACCTATTTTGACCTTTTAAACGTACCACGACCGATTCCTCAGCGGAAACGTGTTAGCGGACTTGCGCGCCGGTCCTGGCGGTAAACCGGCCTAGGGAAGCCCCATGCTGATCTCTACGGATTTACCCTCCCGTTCGACTTGAAGTTTGAGAGGCGTTTGCCGGAGCGTGTTGCCGCGCTCATCAGCGGACAATTTCGCCAAGGGAGTGCCGTTAATCGAGACAATTCGGTCGCCCTGCTTAAGCCCTGCGGCCGCCGCAGGGGAGTCTGGCTCCACTTGACCCACGAGCCATTTGTCGTCGTCACCCTCGGTTATGATTTGGAACCCGTAGCGTTTTTGTTTCGGGGTACCGCCCGCCTGCGATTTTCGGGAGGGGATTTCCGGAGCGACTTCGCCGCGCACGGCATCAACCAGAGCCTCGCACAAATCATCAGAGTCGCCGGCGTTGGACTCCACGACGACGCTAAGACCTCTGCTCGGCCAAAGGGCGAGTGCGGCTGTGTATTGTCCGTCACCGCCGAAGAAGATCTCGCCTTCGCTTCCCTTCGCTCCGGGCCGCAGTTCAGGAAGTTTCTCAATCGCGGACTTGCCGAGGAATTCCGTCGGCTTGCCCGCTTCCACGTTGACCAGGGCGGCGCCCAACTTGGCGAAATCCTCAATGGAAAGGCTCATCATTCCGGCCGGGGCGATGGCCGGCAGACCCGTCCGAACTCGCTTTACTTGGTCGAACCCTGTTGGCATTCGCTCGTGACCAGCCCATCCGGGAATGTTTTGAGCGTCGCCCGGCAGACCGACGATCGCGGATGACATGCCGAGCGGGCGGAAGACCTCGTCGCGCATCAACTGTTCAAAGGATTTGTCGGCAAGGCGCTCGGCAATGTGCCCCAGGAGTCCGTAGCCGGCGTTGGAGTAAACGAAGCGCGTTTTGGGCGGAGCGGTGGGCGGCTCGGAAAGGAGGTGGGCGACGAAGGCCGCACGTTGTTCGCGAGGCGAGCCGTTTTGCTCGAACAGGATCGGAGTGTCCTTTGGCGTAATACGAGTGTATGCGGGAAGGCCGGCGCGGTGACCGATGATGTCGCCGACGGTCACCGAGCCATATTCCTCACGCATCTTCACGTCAGGTATCAACTCGGCCAGCGTGGAATCCCAACGAAGTTTGCCCTTTTCCACGAGGCGACCGATCAGCAGTCGAGTCGCCGATTTTCCACACGAGCCGATCATCGAGCGGTCGGACTTGGCGACTGGCTCCTGAAGATCCAATCCGCGAACGCCGCTTACGCCGATCGCTAGGAGTTGACCGCCCCGCGTGACCGCGGCCGCCACCCCGGGCGCGTGAAATTGTTCGCGCACCTTGCTGAGCAAGGCACTAAGATCGGTCGTCGTCGGTTCATCCGTCGCTTTTAGGTCGGTCAAGTTGGAACCGAACGCGCATCCAATTAGAATCATAAGGGTCCACGAAGACGCAGGGTGAAAACTCATAGTAGTATTGCCTCCTTTATTGGTATCAGTGCAAGAACGCGGGACGCCAACGCCTTGCCAGCCAGTGGCGCCGCTCCATGTTCCTCGGCCAAACCGAGGAATGGACCCTCGTCTTTTGAGAGACGAGTCGTCGAGCCGCCTCCTGTCAAAATTTCACACTTAAGCCGAACCTCTCATTCGTTCGGCTATTCCGTGGACAACAACCAGCCGCCGCCCGCCGTCGGCACGCCCCGTTCCTCAAACCAACTTGCTGCCGCAGGCGAGAGACCCTATGCTGCACTCTGACGAGTGGGACCTTGGGAGGCGGCGGTGACTCGACGGTTCATCACGGAGCTAAAGGCTGGTGAGCGGATCGAGGATGAGGTCTTTCTCATCCGCTCCAAGGACCTGCGCACCACGACCCAAGGCGGCCTCTACATCCACGCCGTGCTGATGGATCGGACCGGGCAGCTCGTCGCCCGTGCCTGGCAAGCGACCGAGGAGATGTTCCAGGGCATGCCCGAAGGGGGCTTCATGCGCTTCAAGGGGCGCACGGAGAACTACAAGGGCAACATGCAGTTCATCATCGACGCCGTCCGCCCGGCCGAGCCGGGATCGTACGAATTCGCCGATTTCCTACCGGTTACCAAGAATGACATCAACAAGATGTGGATGCGCTTGTTGCAAATCGTCCGAGGGGTCAAACATCCCGACCTCTCCGCATTGCTGCACGAATTCATCATCGACGAGGAGTTAATGACTCGCTTCCGCAAAGCGCCCGCGGCGGCTACTCTGCACCACGCCTACATCGGCGGACTATTGGAGCACACGCTCTCGCTGTTGGAGATCGCCCTTGCCGTGATCCCCCGTTATCCCAAGCTCAGCCTCGATCTGGTGCTGACGGGCCTGTTTCTGCACGACATCGGCAAATCCACGGAACTGAGTTACGAAACAGCGATCGGCTACACCGACGATGGGCAACTGCTCGGCCACATCACGCAGGCCGTCCTATGGATCGAGAAGAAGGCCGACGCGGCAGCGAAACGCACCGGCCGACCGTTCCCCGAGCAATTGCGCTGGGTATTGGAGCACATCATCCTCAGCCATCACGGGAAGTACGAATTCGGCAGCCCCAAGCTGCCCGCCATCCCGGAGGCCGTGGCCATTCATCACCTCGACAACCTCGACGCCAAGGTGCACATGTTTCTGGCGGAGATTGAGAATGACCGCGACCCGGCCAGCCCCTGGACAAACTTCAACAAGGCGTTGGAGACGAAAGTCTACAAGCCCGACATCATGGGAACACGCCCGCCGAAGTAAGACGCATGAGATACACACAGTTTACAGACAGCCAAGTTCACGACATGCTCGGCGCAATCGGCGTTGATACCATCGACGATCTGTTTTCACCGATTCCGCCACGGTTTCGCGTCAAGGGGGAACTCGACATTCCCCGCGGCGTGAGCGAGTTGGAGTTGCTCGAAGACACCGGCAACCTTGCTTCGCGCAATCGCGACTGCACCGGACAGGTATGCTTCCTGGGAGGTGGAGCGTACGACCACTTTGTTCCGACGGTGGTGGATGCACTCGCGGCACAGAGCGAATTCCTTACCGCCTACACCCCGTATCAGGCCGAAGCGTCGCAGGGCATCCTGCAATTGTTCTATGAGTTCCAGACGATGGTGTGCCTGCTTACCGGAATGGAAGTAGCCAACGCATCACTCTATGAGGGCGCGAGTGCCGCAGCCGAGGCCGTGCTGATGGCCACGACGATCACCGGTCGACGCCGAGTCCTCGTCGCCGAAACGATTCACCCCGATACGCAGCGGACGCTCGCCGCCTACATGCAACAGCAGGACGTCGAAATCCTTACGGTTCCGGCGCGGGACGGAGTGATGGATGACGGAGCACTCAATGAACGACTGACGGATTCAACGGCGGCGTTGGTCGTTCAATCGCCCAGCTTTTTCGGCTGCATCGAGCGGCTCGACCGCATCATTCCCGCCGTTCACGCGTGCGGTGCGCTGGCCATCGTTTCGACCGATCCGATCGCGGGCGGCGTCCTCAAGCCTCCGGGAGCATTCGACGCCGATATTGTCGTCGGCGAGGGGCAGGCCCTGGGAATCCCATTGCAGTACGGCGGTCCCTACCTGGGCTTGCTGGCGACGCGCGAGAAGTATTTGCGAAAAATGCCGGGCCGGGTGGTGGGCATGACCACGGACCTCAACGGCGACCGCGGCTTCTGCCTGGCGCTGCAAACTCGCGAGCAACATATCAAGCGGGAGCGGGCGACGAGCAACATCTGCACCAACCAAGGATTGCTGGCCATCCGGGCGTCGATCTATCTGGCTGCGATGGGCAAGCGCGGCATCGGTGAGGTTGCTTCCCGTTGCTTCGACAAAGCCCATTACGCCGCGGGACGAATCGCCAAAGTAAGGGGATATGAGTTGCGTTTCCCGAAAGCCCCGTTTTTCAAGGAATTCGTAGTGCGAACCTCGCGCGGCGTGGAGAAGGCGCTTGCGAAGTGCCACGATCGTGGCATCCTCGGCGGAGTGCCGCTCGGTCGGTTTGATGAACGATACGCGGATTGTTTCCTGGTCGCGGTGACGGAGAAACGCACGAAAAAGGAAATCGACGATTGGGTAACCGCCCTTGACGCCGCCTAGTTCGTGGCCGTGGGTCGAAGCCGGAGTCGTCCTGTTGGTGGTGCTGACCGCGGGATTGACGCTTTTCGCGGCATTCCTGCTCTGGCGGGATGGGTATCGACGAGGGTGGCGATCCGCAAGGGAAACGCCGCCGAAATGTCCGAAATGCGGTTACAACCTTTCCGGGCTGACGCAGTGTCGATGCCCCGAGTGCGGAACGGAATATCGGCTCGACGAACTTTGGCGAAAGCCGGTTTCAGCGAAACGACGAACGGAATGCCCGCCGGAAAGAACAGAGCCTGAAAACTTATGACAACCGTAAGGACACCACCCTTGATAAGGAAAGTAATCCACCCAGCGCAACCCAGAAAGGCCGATCATCCGGTTCTGTTTGAAATCGGCTCGCCGGGTCTGTGGGGCGCCTCGTTGCCCGAGTCCGACGTGCCCGCGGTTCGACGCGAGACGGTGGTCCCTAAAGAAATGTTGTCCGACGCACCACCGTCGCTGCCGGAAGTCGGCGAGTTGGATGTCGTCCGCCACTACAAGCGCCTGGCTCACCGCTGCTTCAGCATCGACGGCAATTTCTACCCGCTGGGCAGTTGCACGATGAAGTACAACCCTCGCATCAACGAGCGCGTCGCCTTCATGCCCGGCTTCGCCCACGTACATCCCTACCAGGACGACGCCGACGTACAGGGGTTGTTGGAGTTGTTGTTTCGCCTCCGGAGTGATCTCGCCGAGATCGCCGGGCTTTCGGAAGTGACGCTGCAACCCGCGGCCGGTGCGCACGGCGAGATGACGGCGTTGATGATCATCAACGCCTATCACCAAAGCCAAGGCCAGAACCGCTCCAAGGTGCTCGCTCCGGACACGGCCCATGGGACGAATCCGGCCAGTTGCGCGATTTGCGGACGGCAGTCGGTTTCGATCAAGGCTAAGCCCGACGGTCGGGTCGATCTCGATGATCTACGTAGCAAGGTCGATGAGGACACGGCCGCGCTCATGATTACTAACCCCAACACCGTCGGCGTGTTCGACGAGCAGATCGCCGACATCGCCGAGATCGTTCACGCCAAGGGCGCGCAGCTTTACCTCGACGGGGCCAACATGAACGCCATCCTGGGGATCACCCGCCCCGGTGACTTCGGCGTCGATTGCATGCACTACAATACGCACAAAACCTTCAGCACGCCGCACGGCGGCGGCGGTCCAGGGGCGGGTCCGGTCGCGGTAGCCGAGCATTTGCGGCCGTTCCTCCCCGTGCCGCAGGTGGTCCGCAACAATGACGGCACCTATGCGTGGTCCCACGATCGCCCCAAGACGATAGGCAAGGTGCGTTCGTTCTTCGGACAAATCGGCGTCCTCGTGCGTGCCTATACCTATATTCGTAGCATGGGGTGCGACGGACTTCGCGACGTTGCCGAAAAGGCCGTGCTTGGCGCGAACTACTTGGCCGCGAAGCTGAAGGACCGCTACCCGACGCCTTTCCCGCCGCCTCACGCTCACGAGTTCATCCTTATCCCGGATTTCGGCGAGAGCGGCGTGACGGAACTGGACCTCGCCAAGCGGCTGATCGACTACGGGATCCATCCGCCGACGATGAGCTTTCCCATCCACCACTGTTTAATGATCGAGCCGACGGAGACGGAGTCGCTGGCCACGTTGGACCGCTTCGTCGAGGTCATGCTGGCGATCGCCGACGAGGTGGGGCAGAACCCCGCCCTGGTCAAGACCGCGCCGCACACCACGCCGGTAAGGCGGCTCGACGAAGTCGCCGCCAGCCGCAAACCCAACGTCCGCTGGCGGGCGGGATAGTTCACTGCCGGAGATGAACGATCCGCGGAAACTCCGGGTTCTCACCGACCCTCCCCTCGCCGGGCCGGCCAACATGGCCCGCGACGAGGCGCTGATGACGCGCGTTGGCACAGCGCTGTCGCCGCCGACGCTTCGGCTGTATCAATGGGATTCGCCGACGATTTCGCTGGGTTACTTTCAGCATTACGCCGACTATGAAACCCTACCCGCGCCTGCGGGTGGGTTTCCCGTCGTTCGACGTCTAACCGGCGGAGGGGCTATTCTGCATGACCAGGAACTCACCTATTCGCTTTCCTTGCCGGTCGGCCACCCCCTTCTCGCCGACGGACCTAGCCGGCTTTATGAGCTGGCCCATGACGCGGTGATCGAGTCTCTCACGTCGCTAGGGCTTCGAACGACGCGATGTGGAATGTCCGATGATTCGGGTGCGGCCAGAGGGCCATTTTTCTGTTTTCAGCGACGGCACTGCTACGACATTCTTCTCGGCGCAGACAAAATCGCCGGCAGCGCCCAACGCCGAACGCGCAACGCCATCCTACAACACGGTTCCATCGTGCTGGCCAATCGTTTTGCGCAACAACCGACGGCGGTAGTCGAACGACCTTTCGATGAGTCGATTCGTGGCGTTCGATCCGCGATGGTCGAGACATTCGCCCGTATTCCAGGCGTTTCTTGTATGCCCGGCGGATGGTCAGGCGAGGAACTTGCCGCAGCCGAGGCGCTGCACGAAAAGTATGCCAGCGAGGCTTGGACGCGACGCGCGTGACAACGCCAGGGCAACTTCCAATCGACAATCGCAAATCGACCATTGAATGTGGAGCGGGTGCCTACGCGGGGACTTGTGAGGGACCGATGCGCACGAACCCGTCCAGGACCGCGCCGTTCTCGACAACCAGGCACGGCGCTTCGAGATCGCCCTTGAACCAACCCGTTTTCTTGATCTCCACCTGGCCTCGGGCGGTAACATGGCCTTGCACTTTTCCCTTGACCGTGAGATTGCCCGCCTTGATTGGCGCCACTACGTGACCTTTTTTTTCGATGACCACGTCGCCGCAGGTTGCGAAATCGCGGACCGCGTAGTAGCTGTCGATCTTGAAGTCTTCGAGAATGAGACGCTTGTTGCAGTGCCGACAAAAGACCGACATGGCCCGGACGGCGACATCCATGACCTGCCCGCAATGCGTGCAGAACACCCGCTTCATCGCGGCTCCGGGCTCCGTCAGCAAGGTTGACATCGCAGGCTCCGCCCGCGCAAGCGCGAAGGGTCAACGTACGATCCCTCGCGGCGTTAGATTAAACGTTCACCGAACGACTCACGGGTCGTTCGGCTGACGACCCATCCGCCCCGCTATTTCTTGGCCATCGCCGGGACTGGCTCGGGCATTCGACCCTTGGCCGTGGGGATCATCTCCACCGGGCGGGAGACGCTGCGCACGTCGGTCGTCGGTTTGGACTGACCGTTGACTCCTACCACGCAGCGACCGACCAAAACCGCACCCTCGGCCACTTCGAGACGTTGCGTTTGCACGTCGCCCTCGAGCCGCGCCGATGCCGACAACTGCACTTTTGTCTTGGCGTGGAGATTGCCTTTCATCTGCCCCTCGACGCGCACCGAGCCCGCCTTCACGTCGCCGGTGAGCGTCGCCCCCTCCGCGACGAGGAGTTGTCCCTCGCTGCTGATCTCCCCCTCGAACCTGCCGAGAAGCTTGACGCCCTTCTCGAACTGGAGTTGCCCCTTGAACACCGAATCGGCCCCAAGCGTCGTGGGGAATTCATTCGTTGAGTCGGCCACCGCGAACCTCCTTGTCGTATCTGAACCGTTGTGGAATCCTCCCTGCCACGTAGGGAGGTATTGATGCGGCATTATACGCCACGTGCCGGCTTGTTCAACCAGCGCGGAATAGCGATTATCACGTGATGGTCACCGAGACAGCGGCGACGACCTTGGTCGTTGTGGGGGTTATCAAGTCGAATCCTGTGTTTATGACCCCGCCTCGTCCAGCCTCGGTGAGGGACAAACGATACCGGGCAGCTTCGGCCGGCCGCAACCGCCGCCGGTCGGCGGGGTATCACTTGAAGGGATTAGTGAAAGTGTACGTGTACCAATTGAGTTTAGGGGTAGTGCTCGGCACGCTTGGAGCGGCCGCGCAGGCTTTTCACGCGGCGGAGGTCGCCGCCGCTACCACCGCTCTCGAGATCGTACTTAAGCATACCGACCCCGCGCGGGTCGTGTATTTGGAACACAAGGGCCCTTCTTGGACCATCGGACCCTTGATTAAGAAGGTAAGCGAGGCCATGGTTGCCCATGATGAACTTGGACCGATATTCGCGCGTTACCTGGCTGACCCCACCGCAGTATCGGCGGAATCCCTGCGGACGCAGGTCGGGTTCGAGTCCCGCGGTAATTGGCAGCCGGAGCCGCCGCTACAAGTCACCCAACGTGAAGGCGAACAAGTTGTCTCACTCGTTGTGGAAGGGTCCTACGGCACGACGACGCGATCGTATTCTATGATGCGTGACTGGGTTTCGACCCACGGATTCGAGGCCGTCGGGCCGGTGATCGAGTTGTATCCTTCGTCGCAAAGGGGCGCTCCCTCCGGCGCCCCTCGCACGGAGATACAGATCCCGGTCCGTCGCGCCTCATCGGCCATTAACGCGACGCCGAAGCCGAAAGCTGCGATTGAAATCCCTCGCAAAACCGATGATACCCCAACTCAGGACGAGGGTGCCGTTTCCGCCGATGCCGTGCCCGATGAACCGCTGTATCCGATCAAGGACCTTATCGAATCGTCGAGGTTCGATCGCATCGCGGAACAGTTGGTTCCCACGGACCGCCCCATGCCGGTTGGGATGCAAGTATGGTTTGGACAAGTTGTCTTTCGCATCAACGCCGTGGCCAAGGGTATCGAGCATAAGTACCCCGGTGGATCGCCGCGGGCGACCGCGCTCTCCGAGGCGATGGTCCGTCGTTATCGACAATCATCGGCTTCAACGAAAGTCGACCCGCTCGCACAGGCGGTTGTCCGGGTGGACACCCATTCCGACCCGCAATCAGCGCAGAAGCGGTTGATCGTACGTGACTTGGACAACCTCTTGGGCCAAGTCGCCCTCAAGACCGTCAACGCCGAATCGGCTCTGGATCGCCTCAGTGAACTTCTGCAACGAATTCAGAATTTGACGAACACCACGCCGTTCCAAACGAAACAGCAGTAACCTACGTAACTGCAAATGCTTATGGTTAATGACTTGGACATGAGAACGCGATCATCCGACGAAAAACCGTCGACAATCTCAGAAAACCTCTTGCCAACCACCGATAACATCATAGCATTCTACCGATTGCGGGATGCGCACCGTTGGCGCGGGGGCGCGGCCTAGCGGTCCATAACGAGCTGAAACGATGAGCGACGTATTAACCTCGGAAACTAGTATTTCATCAGTTGGGTCAGCCTCCGCGGGCGTCGGCGGGTTCCTTGAATTCGAAAAGCCGCTCCTTCGCCTTCAACAAGACGTGGAAGCTATGGAGCGCGAGCAGCGGGACACCGGCCACGATCTTTCCTCGGACATCAAACAGCAGCGTGCCCGCTTCAAGGCGACGTTGAAGCGGCTCTACTCCAACCTCACGCCGTGGGAAACAGTCCAAGTCGCGCGACATGCGAAGCGACCACTATCAACCGACTACATCCAGACTGTATTTCGTGATTTTTGCGAGCTACACGGTGACCGTAACTTCAGCGACGACCGGGCGATTTTGACCGGTTTCGGGCGCATCGGCGGGCACCGCGTTATGTTCATCGGCCACGAAAAGGGCAAAGACATCAAACAGCGAATGGCCTGCAACTTCGGCTGCGCTCATCCCGAAGGCTATCGCAAGGCGCTTCGCAAGATGCAACTCGCGGAGAAGTACGGCTTGCCGGTGGTTTGCTTCATCGACACGCAAGGCGCCTATCCCGGCATCGGTGCGGAGGAGCGAGGGATCGCATTCGCCATCGCCACCAACCTGATGGAGATGTCGCGGCTGCGCACCCCGATCGTTAGCGTGGTCATCGGCGAAGGCGGCAGCGGCGGGGCCTTGGGAATTGGCGTCGCGGACCGGGTGGCCATGTTCCAGCACGCGTTCTACTCGGTGATTTCGCCGGAGGGCTGCGCGGCCATTTTGTGGAAAACAGCGGAGCGCCGCAAACATGCGGCAGAGGCGTTGAAACTGACTTCGCGGGAACTCCTCAAGCTCGACCTGATCGACCATGTCATCCCGGAACCGGTCGGCGGAGCGCATCGCGACCCCGACGCGGCGGCCTTGAGTTTAGAGAAGTATCTGATCGGATCGCTGAATGAGCTTAAGCGCCTTGGCCTCGACTCCCTCGTCGCCAAGCGGCAGGAACGGATTCGCCATCTTGGCAGCTTCTTCGAATCCCCCAGCGAAATCCGTCCGGAAGTTGAAACACGAAGCCCGCGCCGATCCACCCACCGAGTCTCGCGATTGGGAACACGCTTCGCCCGTTCCGAAACTGTCCCGGCCTAGCCTCCATATTCCGCATTGGGAGGGGGTTCTGAAGCTCTTGTCACTCCCTACGCGATGGTACCGCGCTGCCGAAAAGCAGAAGCCTGCCGTTGTTCGCAATGTCCCCGAATTGGCCGCCCTGCCCGGCATTCGCGTATCTCATGCCGAAGTCATGCCGATGCGCTTGGGGGTGCGGGGCACTCGCGCAGGTAGCTGAGCAGGTCGGAGAGTTGGGCGGTGGCTAGAGCCACACACGAATCGGCACCGCCGTAGTAGAGCCGAATCGCTCCGCTCGCCCGGTCCAGAATCCACCCACAGGGAAAGACCACGTCGTCTACGTCTCCCTGGCGTTCATAGGGCGCCTCAGGCGCGAAGATCCATTCGTCGCTACGGCGAAGGACCTGGCAGGGATCCTCCAAGTCCAGCAAGGCCAATCCCAGACGATACAGACAACCCCCCGCAGTTGCCCGCACACCATGGTAGAGAATCAACCACCCCTCTGGGGTCTCCATGGGAGGAGGACTCAAGCCGATCTTATTGGCATCCCACCATGCACCACGCCGCGCGTGCAACAGAATATGGTGATCGCCCCAGTGAATTAGGTCCGTCGAGAAGGAAAGCCACATATGAGCCCCGGAACTGCCTGCGGAAACCGGTCGATGAATCATCGCGTACCGGTTTCCGAAGCGGCGTGGAAAAATGGCGGCGTCCTTGTCTTCAGGCGGCATGACCGGACCGAGTCGCGAAAAAGAAGTGAAGTCTTTTGTCCGTGCCAGGCATACGAGTGGTCCGCTGGGCGAGTAGGCCGTGTGGCGATGATCCATTCATTGCGTTCCTCTACCCAGGTCAAGCGCGGGTCTTCCACGCCCCAGGCTTCTTCCGAATAGTTCGCTGTGTCGGGAGCGAAACTGGGCTTGGAGTCGATTTGCCAGTTCGACACGCCGTCGTTACTCCGTGCAACGGTTAGGTGCGAATGGCCTCGGCGGTCTTCGACGCGCACGAGCAGCACCGTCTCATCGCCCACCTGGCATGCGCCGGCGTTGAACACCGTGTGTGCCGGGTAAGGCCAGTCGCGCGCGGTGAGGATCGGGTTGGCGGCATGGCGATGAAACAGCTCTGTGTACAGATTGGGTGTTTTCGATTCTCGAAGCATTGCACGGTCCTCAAATTAGAATTATCCGCGTGGATTGGCGCGAGGTTATGCGTTGGCAACCGCAACCTCTCGGTTCTTGGCCATTGCAAGGTGAACTTCAGCGTTGTGTACTTCCGTCCACAAGTAGGCGAGCGTCGATTCCGCTCCCTGGTTTCGATTCACGCCCGACGGTTGCAAACCGTCACAGCAGGCGCCGGACCGGACATCGACAAGTGGTTGTCTCAAGCTGTTTTCGCCGTGGAACCAGTCGTGTGCCCTGCGGAAGGTAGCCAGGTATTTCTCATCGCCAAGCACACCAAATGCGGAGAGCGCGGCGTCGGCCATCGTCACGGCTTCCACCGGCTGTTGATCGTAGGAAGCCTTGTCTTCTCCGTGGGGATACCAGCCGCTGTTTCCAATCGGCCAAAAAAAAGTCCCGGCCGTGGTTTTGCGGTCGAGGAAGGCGAACGTAGTTTCCGCTATTTCGAGAAACGTCTCCTTCGGCCAGCGGTAGCCGGCAATGAACAGAGCGTGGGGCAACACCGCGTTTGCATAGGTCATACACGATTCGAACCAGTGCCAATCCGGTCGGCGGGAACGGTGATAACATTCGACCAATCGCTGCGCCGCCATTC
>Ga0137429_1000543_pt1 | contig 14607 bp, 11 predicted proteins | sample EasRivERMZT736_2_FD_102304 | JGI IMG/M metagenome (GOLD analysis project Ga0137429, IMG submission 102304) | Soil microbial communities from meander-bound floodplain in the East River, Colorado, USA - East River MetaG ERMZT736_2 | ecosystem: Environmental > Terrestrial > Soil > Floodplain ...
GTAGGCCCGCAGTGCCTCTTCCACCGTGATCCGCTGCTCCGGGACCCACCCCTCCGGGTACTTGGCGTCGAGGGTGCGCCGGGTGACGGCGGCATAGATCCCGAGCAGCGGGTCGAGCGGCGCCACCGTCCAGTCCGACCCGAACGCCAGTACCACGCCCCGGTCGAGCAGGCCGCGGAACGCGTACGTCGTCTTGATCCGCTCCGGTCCGATCCGCTTCTCGGCCCAGCGGCCGTCGTCGATGACGTGATAGGGCTGCATCGAGGGGATGACCCCGATCCGGGCGATCCGGTCAAGATCCGCGGGCCGCAGGTGCTGCAAGTGCTCGATCCGCGGGCGACGTTCCCGGAGGCGATCCCCGAACACCCGATCGAAGATGTCCAACAACAGGCCGTTGGCACGGTCCCCGATCGCGTGCACCACCACCTGGAGCCCGGCCGAATCCGCGCTGCGCACGTCGGATTCCATCACATCCACCGGCGTCGTCAGCAGGCCACTCGTCCGCGGGGCGTCGTCGTAGGGCGCGTCGAAGAATGCGGTCGTGGAGCCGAGCGAGCCGTCCATGTAGCCCTTCACGCCGTCGATCCGGAGCCAATCGTCGCCGGGCCCGATCCGAGCCACCGTATCGGCGACCCAGCGCCAGCTCGAAATCGGGAAGAAGAGCTTCGCCCGCAGGGTCAGGGTGCCGGCCGCGCGGGCGCGCTGCCAGGCCCCGAGCCACGTGAGCGGGACGCTAACGTTATCGACCGCGGTGACGCCCTTGCTGGCCGCATGTGCCAGCGCCCGGCCCAGTGCCGCATCGAGCTGCGCCTCGCTCGGGGCCGGGATGGCCGCGTAAAGCAGCGCCTGGGCATTGTCCTTGAAGATGCCGGTCGGCTCTCCGGTGCGCGGATCACGGACGATCTCGCCGCCGGGCACGTCCCTGGTCGCGCGGGTGATCCCCGCCGCCCGGAGTGCCGCGCTGTTGCCGAGCGACATATGCCCGTCCAGCCGATCCACCACTACGGGCGTTGCGGGCGTCACGGAATCGATCCACTCCTTCCGGGGCAGCACCGCCCCGGGCCACCGCTCGTGATCCCACAATCCGCCCAGGATCCACTCGCCGGGCCGGCGCTCAGCGGCGAACGCCTTGATGCGGGCGGTGAACTCCTCCGGGGTGGCCGCATCCCGGAGGTCCACGCTCGCGAGCTGGAAGCCCCCATCGATGAAGTGGGTGTGGGAGTCCTTGAAGCCCGGCGTGACGAGCCCCGCTCCGTTCGACAATACATCCGTGTTCTGTCCGGCGAACCGGGCCAGGTCGGCGCTGTCGCCGACCGCCAGGATCGAGTCGCCGGCGATCGCGACCGCCGTGGCCCACGGCTGCCCGGAATCCCCGGTCCACACGCGACCGTAGACCAGGATCGACGCCTCCGGCCCCGTCGCGCAAGCGGCGAGGAGGGTGAGGAGGATGGGCAGATGGGCGGATGGGCGGATGGGCGGTTTTCGGATGAACGGCATTTCGGCTCCAGGTTCAGCGGAGCTTGGTGAGCCGGCGCAGGGCTTCGAGCTTCTCGAGCGCGCTCGATTCGGGCGCGGGCGCCGCGGGGGCGACGGAAAAGAGGTCGCGGATATCCAGCAGGATCTCGAGCATGAGCTGATCCCGCATGTAGGCGGCGTCCAGCTCCTCCATCCGGCGGGCATCATCATTCCCCCGGGCGCGGTCGTACGCGTCGCGATAGATGGTCTCGAGGTTGGTGAGAATCCGGTCGCGTGGGCGCATGGGAGAGGGTTGGGAAGTTAGGAAGTCAGGAGGTTGGGAAGTTGGGACTTCCTGCGTTCATTCAAGATGGTACATTCAAGCGTGCTTGGCGAGCCAGACCTTTCCCTGCGTCGCTTCCTAACTTCCTAACTTCCTAACTTCCTAACCTGCCCCTCTCGCCATGTCCATTCGCCAGAACCAGGACCGCGTCGACGCCTGGATCCGCCAGTTCGAGGAAGGCTACTTCCACCCGCTCACCAACATGGCGCGGCTGACGGAGGAGGTCGGGGAGCTAGCCCGGGAGATCAACCATCGATTCGGCCAGAAGACCAAGAAGCCGGAAGAGGGGGACGCCGACCTCGGCATGGAGATGGCCGACATTCTCTTCGTGCTGATCTGCATGGCCAATCGCGAGGGGATCGACCTGCAGGAGGCCTTCGACCGGATGATGGGCAAGGTGGAGGCGCGGGACGCGAACCGCTGGACGCGGAAGCCGTAGCCGCGCCCCACACCGCTCAGGCTATTCCCACTCCTCCGGCTCGCTCTCCGTCTCCTCGAGCAACATGCGATAGCTCTCGATCCGGTCCGCCGGGATGACGCCGTCCGTCACCGCCTGGCGGACCCGGCAGCCCGGCTCCGTCAGGTGGCGGCAGTCGGCGAACCGGCACTCCCCGAGCAGGGGCCGCATCTCGGGGAAGCAGCTGGCGAGCTCGCGGGGCTCGAGCCCCCAGAGGCCGACCTCGCTGAAGCCGGGCGTGTCGACGATGTAGCTCAGGTCGTCCAGCGGGAGGAGGACGGCGGAGACGGTGGTATTCCGACCGCGACGCACTTTCGAGCTGATTTCTCCGGTGCGGAGCCGGAGACCGGGCTGCAGCGTGTTCAGCAGGCTCGATTTGCCGGCGCCCGACGGTCCGGTGAGCACCGAGACCCTCCCGTGGAGCGCGGTGCGAAGGTCTTCCATCCCGGCCCCGGTCCTGGCGCAGGTGCGAATGACCGGATAGCCCGCGCGCTCGAAGCGTGCGGCGATCCAGTCTCCCGGATCGAGGTCGACCTTGTTCACCACCACGGTCGCCGGAAGCTCGTTGGCCTCCGCCACGACCAGCAGCCGATCGATCAGCTGGGGGACCGGAACGGGGTCGCGGCTCGCCGTCACCACGAACACCGCATCAATGTTGGCGGCGATGGGGCGCGTCCCGCGACCGAGCGGGATTCTCCGCTCCAGCAGGCTCCGCCGCGGCTCGACCTCCGCGATCGCGAACAGCCCGCCGGCCTGTTCGGCCTCGAGCCGCACCCGATCACCCACGACCACGCGCGGCGCGTCCCGCCGGGCCTTGCCCCGCAGGATCGCGCGAACCTCCCCATCCGGGGTGGCGACGCGATAGGCGGCGCCATCGCGCTCGAGGACGGTGCCTGCGAGGAGCGCGCTCACCATTCGCCGGGCGATTGGGCGATCGCCTCGTCGAGCGCGGCCTTCACATCGTACAGCGAGAGGGCCTTCAGCCGTTCCTCCGCCTCCTCCGCCGTACGGCCCCAGGCCAGGTACTCCGTCTCGACGTGGCCCGCGGGGGCGGCCCCGGCCGCGTCCCAGCGCACGAACAGCAGCGCGGCGCCGTAGCGGCGGCGGGCGTCCGGCGTCTCGTCCACGTACAGCCCGACGGAATAGGCGTGACCGTCGCTGCCGCCGAAGGCCGCGGCGCGGCCGTGCTGCACCATGTATCCGCCGAGGGTCGCTTCCATCACGCGCGCGGGGAAAAAGTTTCCCGAATCATGTTGCCGAGGATAAACGCGATGTTCGCCGGCCGCTCCGCGAGCCGCCGCATCAGGTACGGATACCACTGGGTTCCGAACGGCACGTACACCCGCATGTTGAAGCCCTCCTTCCGGAGCCGCTCCTGCAGGTCGCGTCGCACGCCGTACAGCATCTGGAATTCGAACCGGTGGGCGGGGATTCCCTCGCGCGTGACGAACTCCCTGGCGTGCTCGAGTATCCGCTGGTCGTGCGTGGCGAGGCCGGGGTAGTTGCCCTCCCGGAGAAGCCGCTCCATGAGGGTGCGATATGCCTGATCCACGTTTGCCTTCTCGGGGAAGGCCACCTCGGTGGGCTCCAGGTACGCGCCCTTGCAGAGGCGGACCCGCGCACCGATCGCAATGAGGTGGTCGATATCGGCGGCCGAGCGACGCAGGCAGGACTGGATCACCACCCCGGTGTGCGGCCCGAACTCACTGAAGAGCCGGTGCTCGAAGAAATCGAGGGTCCGCTGGGTGTACGCGGAGCCCTCCATATCGAGCCGGACGAATCCGCCCAGCGCGCGGGCCTTCTCGAGGATCCGCCGCATGTTGGCGGCGCACAACTCCTCGTCGATGTCGAGGCCCATCTGCGTCAGCTTGACCGAGACGTTGACGTCGGCACCGCTCGGGGCGAGGTGACCGAGCATGGCAAGGTACTGGTCGCGCGCGGTGACGGCGTCCGATTCCTGGGTCACGCTCTCCCCGAGGAGATCGAGGGAGGTCATGATGCCGAGTTTCTTGAGCTCGAGCGCGGCCGTCGCGGCAGTCTCGACCCCTTCCCCAGCGACGAATCGGGCGGCGAACCGGCTAGCCAGTCCATTCCGCCGCAGGAGGTTGAAGATGCCCTGTTGCTCGGAAAGCCACAGTAGGAAGGTGCGCAACATCGGCGGGTCATCCTGTCGGTTGGGCCGGAGAGGGCAGATTGCCCGGAATCAGATGCGCTCGAAGGTAGCTAACCCGCGTCGGGACAACAAGTTCCAGTCGCCTGCCAGGGGCTAACCGTGGGCGGGGTCGGCAGTTAGGAACGGGGCGGGAAATAGGGGTATCCGCGGCCTCGGACTTGCGTAAGGAGCGGGTACAACTTGGACCAACGACCCGCCCGATAAGAGCACACCCGGAGCGATCCGGGGCCGCAAAACTAGAGGTCTCAGGCAGGCCATCGCCGGAGATAGCTCGGTGCCGAAGGCTGGATTGACGAGCGGAGCGTGATTCGTATGTCCCCATCCGGGGACCGCGGCATCACGCTTTGTGTTTGTCGGGCGTTGGAGATTCCATGCGCCCGATTCATTCGTTCCGCGGATCCCTGCCGCTCCTGGCCATCTGGCTGGGGGTCTCGTCCTGCGCCACCCTGGAGCCGGGCCCGCTCCCCGAGGGCGCCGTTCCCTTGACCGCCCCTCCCGCCTATGCCGAGTGGTTCGAACGCACCGAGGCGTGTGCCGGCCTGAGCGGCGACTTCACGGCGATTGAGTGGTATGTCGTGCCCGACGTGACTACGTTCGAGACGGAGTTGGGCGACAAGGTGGGCCTCTGGGAGCAGACCGGGGGCGTGACCCGCATTACCATTGCGGGGGCCTACACCGAACATGAAATGGTGGTGCGCCACGAAATGCTGCATGAACTGCTCGGCCGTGAAGGCCATCCCCAGGAATACTTCGTGACGCGTTGCCAACTCACGTGGGACTCCTGGGCCAGCACCGAACAGTGACCGACCTCACCCCCCTCGGGGTGCTCGAGCTGACCGACCGTGGCACCGGCTTCCTCCGCCGCCGCGAGGGCAGCTATGCACCGGATGCGCGCGATCTCTTCGTCCCGGCGCAGGTCATCCGCCAGTTCGGGCTCCGCCCCGGCGACACGATCACCGGCGAGGCGGGACGTCCCGGACGCGGGCGCGGGCCGGCGCTTCAGCGCGTCACCGCCATCAACGGCCGCCCGCCGGCGGAGGCGGCCGGGCGTCCCGACTTCACGCGCCTCACGGCGACCCATCCGAAGGAACAGCTCCGGCTCGAGGTCCCGCCCGCGGCCTCCCGCACGGCCCACGAGATCACCCGACTCATCGACCTCCTCTGCCCGTTCGGCAAGGGGCAGCGCGGGCTGATCGTGGCGCCGGCCAAGGCGGGGAAGACGACGGTGCTGCAGTCGGTGGCCACGGGCGTCGCGCGGAACTACCCGGAGGCGATGCTCCTCATCCTCCTGGTGGATGAGCGCCCGGAGGAAGTGACGGACATGGAGATGGCCGGCGCGGGGGAAGTGGTGGCGTCGAGCTTCGACAACCCGCCCGAGCGCCACGTCGAGCTGGCGGAGCTGACGCTGGAACGGGCCAGGCGCCGGGTGGAGGAGGGGGGCGACGCCGTGATCATCCTGGATTCCATCACCCGCCTGGCCCGGGCCTACAATGCGCTGGAGCGCGGCACCGGGCGCACGCTCTCGGGCGGCCTCGATGCCGCCACGCTCGAGAAGCCGAAGCGATTCCTGGGCAGCGCGCGCGCGGTCGATCCCGCCCGCGGCGGCGGGTCGCTCACGATCATCGGCACGGCGCTGGTGGACACCGGCTCCAAGATGGACCAGGTGATCTTCGAGGAGTTCAAGGGAACCGGGAACAGCGAGCTGGTGCTGAGCCGCGAATTGGCGGAGCGGAGAGTCTACCCGGCGATCGACATTCCGGCGAGTTCGACGCGGCGCGAGGAGCTGCTGCTCGGCCCGGAAGCGCTCGCGGCCTCGCACGCGCTCCGCCAGCGCACCGCGGGGATGCCGCCGATCGCGGCGATGCAGGAGCTGCTGTCCCTCTTCCGCGAGACCCCCACTAATACCGAGCTCATCGCGAAGCTGAACGGCTGACCGCTCCGGCATTACGGACGGCGGTCAGTCGCTGAAGCGTCCTGGCGCCCGCTTGCGCACGGCTTCCGGCGCGGTGAGGGTTTCCGTGCCGCGCTGTTCCCCGCCCTGTTGCGCCCAGACGCCTTCCAGACCCGAACTGGTGAAGTGGTAGTACGACACGCCGGCAGTTTCCTTGCCTCCCATGCCGCCGATCAGGAGCGGCTTGCCGTCGAGCCAGGGGACGTCCGGCGCCCTGAACGCGACGCCACTGTACGAATAGTCCGGCCCCTCGCGGAACTTGAACACGTAATTCTCGCCGGTCCGCTCCACGGTCAGCGTGCCGAATTCCGTGTAGGGCTTGGCGTTCGGCATCTTGGACCACTCGTACTTGTCGTTCACCTCGCCCAGCCGGTACTTATGCGTGCCGACGAGGCTGGCGCCGGTCCACCCCAGCACGCCGTAATCGCCATCGTAGGTGAACCACAGACCCAGGTACGCCGATGTCTCGGCCAGGTGGTAGAACCAGGGCGCATTCTTCACGTACTTGTCCGGATTCTGCGCCTCGAGCCGTTTGATGGTCTGGAAGCTCTCCTGCTGCGAGGCCGACATCTCCCACGGGAAGTACAGCTCCAGAAAGAAGTTCTTCTCATCCGTGTACGAGACGTACAAGGTGCCCTCGAGCAGCACCCCGATGCCGTACAGGGGCCTATCGTTGCCGGCGAGCTCCCATTTGAACCGATACGTGTCCAGCGCCAGCGCCGGGGAGAGGGCATCCACCACGATGTGCTTCTCGCGCTTGATCTCGACCCGGCCCTCGTACTCGTTCCGGTCGCCCGTGGCGTCGGTACCGGTGCTCATCCAGGTGCCGCTCAGGTCGATGGCGGCATCGGACTGGGCGTGCAGGGGAAGCGCCATCGCGAGCAGGAAGACGACGACCGGCACATCGCGGCACCGCATGGGCGACTCCGAGGTTTGATGGGGGGCCGTGAGGCCCGGCGACAACGCCTTATCGGGTGTATTCCGCGGAAGTCCGCGCCGGCTTCACACACTCGGGCCAGGTGCCCGGCTGCTGAGTGTTCTGATTCACCGGCATCACGCGCCGATCCCGGGGGACCGTGGTCGGGTCCTCGCTCGCCTGGTAGGCGAGCATCGCCGTCAGCGTCGCGTTGCCCTTGAGCTCCTCCAGCACCACCTTGTCGAACGTGTCCCGGTTGGTGTGCCAGGTGTAGCTGAAGTACTCCCACGGCAACGAGCCGAGGCCGAAACCGGGCGCGCCGTAGCACGCGAAGGCGGCATTATCGGAGCCTCCGCCCGGCGGCGTGCCGGGGAGGGCGAAGTTGTTGATGTGACGCGTGAGCTCCTGCGGAACGCGCGAGAGCCACCCGGCAAGAAACGGAGGCGCCCCCACCAGGCCCGCCGCGCCGATGCTCACGACGCGGCCGGTGCCGTTGTCCTGATTGAACAGCGCCTGCAGCCCCGCCACGACCTTGGGATTGTCGGCCGCCCACGCGCGGGACCCGTTGAGCCCCTGCTCCTCGCCGCTCCAATGGCCGACGATGATGGTCCGTTTCGGGCGCGGCAGCACTTCCTTGAGGATCCGCATCGCCTCCATCATCGTGACGCTGCCGGTCCCGTTGTCCGTCGCGCCGGAGGACCCATCCCAGCTGTCGAAGTGGGCGGAGAGGACCACATACTCGTCGGCCTTCTCGGTGCCCGGGATTTCCGCGATGGTATTGAAGACCGGGACCTCTCCCTGCCATTCGGCCTCGGCCGCGACGCGGATCACCGGCCCCTGGTTGCGCTCCGCCAGGCGGAAGAGGAGGCCGTAATCCTCACAGCTCATGCCGAGGGTCGGCACCTGCTCGGTCTTGGCATCGAAGATCCGGACGGCGCCCCAGCCGTTCGACCACGTGGTCGTGATGACGCCACGGGCACCGGCCCGCTCGAGCGCTTTCGGCAGGTTGCGGTTGTCGAGGCCGGTCCGCTTGGTCCGCGCGGTCCAGGCCTCGCGGGCCGCGGTCCGTTCCTTGACCATGCGATCGAATCCGTCCGGAGTGGCGGACTGCTTGTAACTGGAGTCTGCACGGCAGGCGGGCTCGGCGAAGGAGGTGAGCACGTAGGCACCCTTGACCTTCGAGAGAGCCGCGGCGAAGCTCACAGAGTCCGCGGCGTCGGGGAGCACCACCACCGGGCCCTCCACCGGCTTGCCCTTGGTCCCCGGGCTCCACGCGAGCATCATCCCCTCGAGGGTACGGACTCGCGGCCGCAGCAGATCGATGTGGGTGTATCCGCGCTTCCAGCCCTTCCAGGTTCCGTATTGAACGTTGCGCGCGGAAATGCCCCAGCGCGTGTACTGGGCGACGGCCCAGTCATTGGCGGACTTCTGGCCCGGGGAACCGGTCAGGCGCGGTCCGATCGAGTCCATCAGTGCCTGAGCCAGGGTGCCGGCCTGCGAGCTGTCCATCCCGAGAGTCCAGATCCGCTTGATGATCGAATCCGTCGTGGGGAAATTCTGAGCTTGGGCGGAGGCCGCAGGGAGGAGGAGGGCGGTGGCCAGACCGAGAGCGAACAGGCGGCGAATCATCGTGACTCCTGAACGAGGGGATCCAGCGTGAGACGGCCTGGAGCACCTACGGAGACCGGCCCGGATTCGTTGCGCAGAGCGGCCATATCTTGTCGCCTCCGGCGCCGGACCGCCAGAGGGGCCCGGCGGTGAAGCGGCCAGCGGCACAGCCGTGGCTCCAGGTGCTCCTCCTGGCGGCCGTCTACGTCCTGGTGGGGCACCTGAGTCTCCTGCCACATTTCTCGGTCGGCCGGGTGTCGGCGATCTGGCTGCCGGGGGGTCTCGCCATCGCGGCCGTCACCGCCCTCGGCCAGCACGTGGCGCTCGGGGTGCTGCTCGGCTCGATCGTGCTGGGCCTCTCCATCGGCAACCCCTGGCCGGTCGTGCTGATCATTTCACTCGGCAACACCGCCGAGACCCTGACGGCCGCCGTGCTGCTGCGTCGCTACGTCCGCTTCCGGCCCACCCTCGAGCGGCTCCGCGACGTGGTGGCGCTGGTGATCATCGGCGGCGTCGTGACCCCGATGATCAGCGCCGTGGCCGGGCTTGGCGCGCTGCTGATCGGCGGCCTCCTGCCGCTGTCGAGCGAGGCGGCGGTACTCCGCTTCTGGGTGCTGGGGAACGCGGTGGGTGTCGCAACCTTCGCCCCGGCGGTGCTCGCCTTCCTCGCGGTCCCGCTGACCCGCCGGGCCCGGGGAAGCTGGTACGAAGCGCTCGGCATCGCGGCCGGGACTGCAGTGTCGAGCTATTTCCTGCTGCTCCGACCGGTCTCCTACGAAGCGTCGCAGTACCCTATCAGCTTCGCGTTCTTCCCATTCCTCATCTGGGCGGCCGCGCGCTTCGATGCGCGGGGCGCCGCCCTGGTGTCACTCGGACTCACGCTGGCAGCCGTGCTCGGCTTCGCGTCGGGGGCCGGCCCCTTCGTGACGGTCGCCTCGGCTAGCGCGCTCGAGCGGCTCCAGATCTTCGTCTTCATTCTGGCCGTCTCGGGCCAGGCCATCGCCGCGATCATCGGGGAGCGCACCCACGCCTATCAGCGGCTGCGCGAGGGCGAGGAACGGCTGGAAGGCATCCTCGGATCCCTCGAGGACGCGGTGTGGTCCACTACGCCGTCGCTGGACCAGGTGCTCTTCGTGAACCAGGCGGTGACGCGCATTTTCGGCCGGCCGCGCGAGGACTTCTACAACCAACGTGATCTGCGGCGGCAATGCGTCCACCCGGACGATCGCGAGCAGTACCTCAACGCGCTCCGGGAATTGCGGCAGGAAGGCGAGAGCTGCGCCGAATACCGTGTGGTGCGCCCCGACGGGGCGATCCGGTGGGTGCTTGACCACGGCCGCCTGGTGCGGGATGAGGACGGCCGCCCGCTGCGGGTGGACGGGTTCATCAGCGACATCACCAGCCGGAAGCTGGCCGAGCTGGAACGGGAACGCGCCGAGGTGGAGCTCCAGGGCTCCCGGCAGCGGATGGTCTCTCACCTGCAGCAGACCCCGCTGGCCGCGATCGACTGGTCCATCGACCAGCGGATTCTCGAATGGAACCCGGCGGCGGAACGCATCTTTGGCTACCGCCGCGAGGAGGTCCTGAACCGCGCGGGGCTCGCCTTTCTCACCGCGGAAGCCGAGCGTGCCCAGGCGGAGGAGGCGTGGAAGCAGCTGATCAGCCGGGGCACCGGGTTCCGGACCACCGCCAGGAACCGAACGCGCGACGGACGATACATCGTCTGCGACTGGTACAACTCGCCGATCCTCGACAACAACGGCATGGTGGTCGGCGTGGCCTCCCTGGTGGACGACATCACCGAGAGCATGGCGCTGGAAGAGCAGCTGCGGCAGTCGCAGAAGCTGGAAGCGGTCGGCAAGCTCGCCGGCGGCGTCGCGCACGATTTCAACAACATCCTCACCGCCATCACCGGGCACACCGGACTGCTGCTCGGGGCTCTGGCGCCGGACGCCCCGCTCCGGGCGGACGCGGAGGCGATCAAGCAGGCGGCTGACCGGGCGGCCGGCCTGACCAATCAGCTCCTCGCCTTCAGCCGCAAGCAGGTGCGGGCTCCCCGCATCCTCGAGCTGCCCCAGGTGGTCCGCACGCTGGATCCGCTGCTCCGCCGGCTGATCGGCGAGCACATCTCGCTCACGACGCGTACGGTCGGTCCACCGGCGCACGTCCGCGCCGACCCCAGCCAGCTTGACCAGGTGGTGCTGAATCTCGCCATCAACGCGCGCGACGCGATGCCCAAGGGCGGGGCCGTGCTCATCGAGACGGCGCTGGTCGATCTCGACGCGGCGCGCGGCCGCTACCTCGGCGGGCTGGTCCCGGGTCGGTACGGGTTGCTGACGGTATCCGACAACGGCCCGGGCATGGACGAGGAGACCCGGGCCAGGATTTTCGAGCCGTTCTTCACCACGAAGGCAGTGGGCCAGGGCACCGGCCTCGGCCTCTCGACCGTGTACGGCATCGTGCAGCAGAGCGGCGGATACGTCCGGGTCTCCAGCGCACCCGGCGCGGGAGCGAGTTTCCTCGTCTATCTGCCGCACGTCGACGCGCCCGTGGATCAGCCCGCAGCGGCGGCCTCCGCGACGGTGCCTCCCCGCGGCCACGAGACCGTGCTGCTTGCGGAGGATGAAGACGCGGTGCGCCGACTGGTCTCGAAGACCCTCCGCGCCCAGGGGTACCGGGTGCTCGACGCGCCGGACGGTCCCGCCGCGCTCGCTCTCGCGGCAGCGCATTCGGGCCCGGTGGACCTGCTGCTGACGGACGTGGTGATGCCGGGGATGAGCGGTCGGGAACTGGCGGAACGGCTGGCGCAGGCGCGTCCCGGGACGCGGGTCCTCTTCATGTCGGGATACGCCGCGGACACGATGGACCGCCACGGCGTCACCGAAGGCGGCCAGTCGTTCCTGCCCAAGCCGTTTACACTGGACGAGCTCGCGCGGAAGCTCCGCGACGTGCTCGATCACCACTAGGCGGCGCGCGTCTCCGCAGGGTAGTACCGCTCACCGGCGTCCGCGAGGGCCACGAGGGGAGCGGCCGGCGCGAATCGGGGCCCGAATTCCGCCTCCAGCGCACGCAGCGTCCCGACGACCTGCGCAGCGCCGAGATCGTCGATCATGCGGAGCGGCCCGCCCCGGAATGGCGGGAATCCGATGCCGAAGATCGCCCCGATGTCCGCGTCGCGCGGACTCCGCACGACTCCCTCCCCCGCCGCCATCGCCGCTTCGTTCAACATCGCATAGATCAAGCGCTGCTCGATGGTCTGCGGGCTCACCCGGTCGGTCGGCCGCAGGCCGAGGAGCTCATACACCTTCTCGTCCACACCGACCTTGTGGCCCTCGTGGTACAGGTAGAATCCCCGGCCGCTCTTCCGGCCCAGCCGCTTGTCGGCGAGCATCCGCGGGATCGCGTCGGCCGGCCGGAGCCGCTCGCCAAACGCCTGATGCATGACCGCCCCTCCCTTCCCCGCGACGTCGAGGCCGACTTCATCGAGCAGCGCGATCGGCCCGACCGGGAATCCGAACGCGGCCATCGTCCGGTCGATCGCCTCGATCGGCGTGCCCTCCATCAGGAGATGGCCGGCCTCGTTCAGGTAGGGCGCCAGGATTCGATTGACCCAGAAGCCGGGACGGTCGGCCACCACGATAACCGTCTTGCCCATCTTCCGCCCGAACTGCACCGCCGTGACGATCGCCTCGGGCGACGTCGCCGCCGACGGGATCACCTCCAGGAGAGGCATCCGGTCCACCGGACTGAAGAAGTGCATTCCAAGAACCCGCTCCGGGTGCTGTGCCGGCGCGGCGATGTCCCCGATCGGAATAGTGGACGTGTTGGTGGCGATGATCGCGGCGGGAGGCAGGACCGCCTCGAGCTCGGCGATCACCTGCCGCTTGACGCCGAGGTCCTCGAAGACCGCTTCGATGACGAGATCCGCCCGGCCGAACCCGGAATAGTCCCCGCTGCCCGACAGCAGCGCGACCAGGCGCTGGTGTTCGTGCCGGGTGATCCGGCGGCGCGCGAGCCGGCCGTCGAGAACGGCGGTCGCGGCCTTGAGTCCCTTCCCCACGCGGGGCAGCTCGGCGTCGCGAAGCCGCACCTCCACCTCGGCCTGTGAGACCGCGGTGCCCGCGATTCCCGCTCCCATGAAGCCGGAACCGACCACGCCGACCCGTGCGACCCGCCGGGCCCGGGCGGTGCCCCGCGGCACGCCGTCGTCCTTCTTGAGTGCGGTGGTCGCGAAGAAAATCTGCACCAGCTTCCGGGAGACGTCCGTCACGGCGAGCTGGCCGAAGCGCCGGTGTTCCTCCACCAGGCCGGCCTCCATCCCCTGCTCCAGTCCCGTCCGTACCGCATCGAGCGCCGCGAGCGGGGCGGGATAGTGGCCGCCGGTCTTCTTGAGGACGGACTGTCGGGCCAGCCGGTAGACGAGGCGGCGGCCGAGCGGGTTGCCGTCCAGCAGCCAGGCGGTGAGCCCGCCCTTGCGCGGTCGCGCCGGAATGCCGTGCTCGGTGAGCCTCTCCGCCGCAGCGACCGCCACCTGGCGCAGGATGGCCGGTGGCACCAACTCGTCCACCATCCCGAGCCGGAAGGCCTTCGCGCCGCGCTCGGACTTGCCGGCCAGAATGATGTCGAGCGCCGCGCGGGCCCCGATCAGGCGCGGCAGGCGCTGACACCCGCCGGCGCCCGGCAGGATGCCAAGCTGGATTTCGGGCAGGCCGAGCTGGGTCTTCGGATGGTCGGTTGCGACGCGCCAATGGCAGGCGAGCGCGAGCTCGAGGCCGCCTCCGAGGCAGGCCCCGTGGATGGCAGCGACCACCGGCTTCGGGAAGGCGGCCACCCGATTGATCATCTGCTGGCCCTCGCGCGACAGTGCCTCCGCCTCCGCGAGGCTCCGGAGCGCCACGAACTCCTCGATATCGGCACCCGCGATGAAGGTGTCCGGCTTGCCGGAGATCAGCACGACGGCGCGGACCTCAGGTTCGTCGCGCAGCCGCTGGAGCAGCGCCTCGAATTCGGTCTTGACCGCCTGGTTCAGCTTGTTCACGGGTTCGCCGGGCAGGTCGAGCGTGACGACGGCGACGCCGTTCTCGGCGACCACGGAAAAGGCGTTCATACTCGCTCCAGCACCATCGCGAGGCCCATTCCGCCCTGGGCGCAGATGGAGATCAGGCCGAATTGCACGTCGCGCCGGCGCATTTCGTTGGCGAGCGTCGTGACCAGGCGAGCGCCCGTCGCGCCGAAGGGGTGGCCGATCGCGATCGATCCGCCCATGACGTTCGTGATGTCCCAGTCAACATCGCCGACGGGCGCGGGAAGGCCGAGCCGCCGGGCCCAGTCGGGGGAGCCCCAGGCCTGGATGTTCGACAGGACCTGCGCGGCGAAGGCCTCGTGAATTTCGACGAGTCCGAGGTCGCTCCACGACAGTCCGGCGCGTTCGAGGGCGCGGGGGACGGCGAAGGCGGGGCCCATCAGCAACTGCCATCCGGGGTCCACCGCCGCCACCGCGTAGCTCCGGATGGTCGCGAGCGGCGCATAGCCGAGGGCGCGGGCCTTCTCCTCCGCCATCACGATCACGGCCGCGGCGCCGTCGGTGAGCGGCGACGCGTTGCCGGCGGTGACGCTGCCGTACCGACGGTCGAACACGGGCTTGAGCGCGCTCATCTGCGCGATGTCGGTGTCACGACGGACACCGTTGTCGACCGCGAGCGAC
>Ga0137429_1000544_pt1 | contig 14599 bp, 11 predicted proteins | sample EasRivERMZT736_2_FD_102304 | JGI IMG/M metagenome (GOLD analysis project Ga0137429, IMG submission 102304) | Soil microbial communities from meander-bound floodplain in the East River, Colorado, USA - East River MetaG ERMZT736_2 | ecosystem: Environmental > Terrestrial > Soil > Floodplain ...
AGCATCGTCAACGGCGTCGCGGTCGAAGGGCTTAACCAGGCCGGCACGCTTAAGCGACAATTCCTTGTGGTGCTCAACGACAACGAGTGGGGCATCTCGCCGACGCAAGGGGCGATTGCCGAATACCTCGCCCGTTTCCGGGCGAGCAATTTCTATGAAGACGTGAAAGCCAGAACCAAGAAGGTGTTGCCCAAGCTTCCTTTGTTGGGCAAACCGGTCTTCGAATTGATCGCCCATCTGAAGGAGGGCATCAAAGCAACCTTCTCGCCGGGTCAGGTCTTCGAGGCGTTGGGCTTGCAGTACGTCGGTCCGATCGACGGACACGACATTAGACACCTCGTTGAAATGCTGGATTTCCTCAAGCGGGCACAGCATCCCATCCTGCTTCACGTGCATACGGTGAAGGGGAAGGGATGTGATTGGGCCACGGCGGAGCCGGGCAAATACCATAGTCCCAAGCCGTTCGAGGTCGAGGACGGCAAAGTGACGATCAAGAAGGGCGCGGGCAAGAGCTGGACGACGGCGTTTGTTGAGGCGCTTATGACTCTCGCCGAGACCGACAACCGCATCTATGCCATGACCGCGGGGATGCTCGACGGCACGGGGCTGAACAAATTCCAAGAACGATTCCCGCAGCGCTGCCGCGACATTGGCATCGCGGAAAGCTGCACGGTGGACATCGCCGCAGGAATGGCCAAGGCGGGGCTGCGCCCCGTCGCGGCGATCTATTCGACGTTCCTGCAACGTGCCTTCGACCAAGTGTTCCAAGAGGTGGTGTTACAAGGGTTGCCGGTGATGTTCTGCCTCGATCGTGCGGGACTGGTCGGCGGCGACGGACCGGTACATCATGGGTTCCTGGACATCACCTATCTCCGTGGTTTTCCTGGGATGGTGCTCATGGCCCCGATGGATGAGCCGGAGTTGCTGGAGGCGCTGAAGTTTGGTTTGACGCTGAACCAGCCGTGCGCCGTCCGCTACCCGCGCGATACCGTTCCCGCGCCATTGGCGGATTGTCCGCCGTTTACAATGGGTCGATCACGGCGGCTGCGCGAGGGCGACGACGCCACGATGTTGTGCTACGGCGTAACGGCGACGGCGGCGTTGGCCGCGGCGGAAATGCTGGCGGAAAACGGCATCGAAGTTGCGGTGGTGAATGCCCGCTTCGCCAAGCCCATCGACCGGGACATGGTCGAGGCGACGTTTGCGGCCGGTGGACCGATCGTGACGGTCGAGGATCACTCGGTGAGCGGCGGATTCGGTTCGGCGGTTTTGGAGACGGCGCAGGAGATGGGGCAGACAGCCGGACGGGTTGTTCGTCTGGGGATGCCGACCGACCGATTCATCGCTCACGGATCGCGCCCCGGACAATTGGCCGAGTGTGGGATCGACGCCACGGGCATCGCCGCGACCGTGCAACGGCTGATGGAATCATCGCGCGAAGAGGAGTCCGAAACGATACCGCTCGACGCGCGCGCGTTGTTGTCGCGATGAGCAAGGCCTTTCGCAACCCCGATGGTCCCATACCTCCGTGGGAAATCTGGGGTTCGGTTATTGTTCATGCGATTCTTTGCCATTTCGATGAATCACCGCCCGCATCACAACCTTGGCCGTTATTCGGAGACTCGTAGCCATTGGTTCGAGAAATGCGAGCTGTTCTAATCCGCGTAGGTATCGATCATTCCTTCGGGGAATGGAATGCGCCTGCCGATCCCAGTACGGGCGAGTTCGTGTATGTACCAATCCCGGAGAGTGAATCAATAACGCGATTTCATCGAGGTTGCGAGCGGAAATATGACGAACTAATTCCGCATCTTGAAAACTTCTCCAAGCGGTATCGATTCGATCTGGATCGCGACATGCAATTTCCGCGCGCACTACTTCTTGACCGCTCCATGCATCTCGATCCGGATTTCGAGTATTTAACCTACGGCGATGACGGGAACAAGCGAGGCAAAGTACTAGGAACGTTGGTGGAAGACGATCTGGTGGTGTTTTACGCTGGCATGCGTTCTACGGATTTGGCGCAAAAGCCACTCATCTACGGAATCGTCGGAATGATAGTGGTGGATCGGATTTGCGAGATAAGTGCTGTTCCCAAGTCACAATGGCACCAGAACGCTCACACCCGAAAGGCACGTCACGGCGAGCATGATCTCGTCGTTTGGGGAAAGCCAACCGTCTCCGGGCGATTGCAGCGCTTTCTGCCAATCGGAGAGTATCGAGACCATGCCTACCGGGTACGCCGCGATCTTCTGGAACTCTGGGGCGGGCTCAGCGTCAATGATGGGTACATTCAACGTAGTGCCCGTCCACCGTCGTTCCTGAACGCTTCCGCTTTCCACGATTGGTTTCGCTGCCAGATGGTTCCCCTGATCGCGGCGAACTTCGACCGCATCAGGCACGACCCACGTCGATCACGCAAGAAGCCGCGCGATAACGGACCGACGTATCCTCAGAAACACACGAACGTTCCCAGCAGGGGTTGGAACGAAAACGCAGTAAACTCCGGGAAGATCATCGTGGTTCATTTGCGCCAACCGAACCAACATGATAGAAACGAAATGCGATCAGATCCGTTCTATGAATTCGGAAGCTTCGGATGTACGAAGTGCCACTATCGCAACTTGATGAACCCGCAGTGCATTGGCGAGTTAGAGGGAGTCCGCCTGGCATTCGCACAGGGTGGCGACGACGGGTTCAGACTAATTCTGCTCACTCCGCCTGTGACGGCCGTCGAACACGAGGATCGCGGCGAGTTGCGGTGGCAGCCCGTCGAGAAGGCGTTTCGTTACAACTCCGCTCCGCGATTGGTTGATAAGTCCGGAAAAACGGATTTTCCTCGGCTCGATCGGTTCATACAACGCGTCGGGCGTTCGACTCCCGTCGCGCAATTCTCCAGCAACTTTCGCAGTCGCCGCGAACCGCTGCCTGACGATGTTGCTGAATGCATTAGCGACGTGTACGATCGTTTTGCGATAGATGCATCCAATGCAGATTTCGCAAAGTCCTACGCCGATACGATGGCGGTTCGCCCGCCTTGTGTGGACAAACGTCGAAAAACGACGTACCGCAGATATCTCGCTGAAGCCGGTGCCAAAACAAAGCCGACGGGTTGCCGGCCAAAGCGCCGATCGTGCTGCTGATCAGAGCAAGGCACGCTGGACCCACATGCCGCCGGGAACTCGCAGGATTCGACGGCGATGCGCGTCCGACTGCCATTTGTGTTGTGTACTCGCGTTTCAGGTCAGTTTACAATGGCGGGCTGGAGTGAGTCATGGCCAATCTTGCATCTCGTGTATACTTGCTTGGTAACCCGGACAAGAAAGAGGTCGGAGTGGTGCTCGACGAGGTGCGATCGTTCGCTTCGTTGCATGGCACCGTCGTGGGCGCCGGACTCGATCGCGACGCGCGGGCCGCGGCGGCGACCAAACCGGACCGGATCATCGTTCTCGGAGGCGATGGCACGCTCATCGGGATCGCCCGGTCCTTGGGCGAGCATCAGGTTCCGCTGATCGGCGTAAACGTGGGCAAGCTCGGTTTCTTGGCCGAGTTCTCGCTCGAGGAACTCAAACGCCATTTCGATCGGGCGATGGCCGACGACTCCCTCATCAGCCGGCGGATGGTGTTGCAGGTTACTGTCCGCCGTAATGGAGTGGTGAAGGATAGCGGCCTGGCGATCAACGACTGCGTGATCCAAGCCGGTCCGCCGTTTCGCATCATCAACCTGGGTATCTCCATCAATGGCGAGCATTTGACCGATGTCGGCGGCGACGGTCTAATCGCCTGCACGCCCAGCGGCTCGACAGCGCACAATCTTTCCGCGGGCGGACCGATCATGCAGCCTGACGTCGATGCCATTATTCTGACACCGCTCAATCCCCATTCCCTGACGCACAAGCCGTTGGTCGCGGATCGTGGGTCATTCATCGACATTGTCGCCACGGCGGTCAACGAGGGCACGACGGCGATCATCGACGGGCAGGTCTCTTGTCCCTTGCGGCTGGGCGACCGTGTCACGGTGCAACGATTTCCCAGCGATTTCCTTCTGGTTCGCAATCCGCAATACCCCAAATGGCACAACCTGATGGCCAAGCTCCACTGGGGACAGTCGCCGACATACGAATGACCCATCCCGACTTGTAGACGATGGGCCCGCTCAGGTGCCGGAGACGAGCTACTACACTACCACCCGATCTCGGCCTCGCGCAGCGGCGGGCTACTTTGGCGCGGGCGAGCCGTGGGCCGGGCGGACCGTCCCCTCCGGGACGTCGAGGTCGACGATGCGGGTGTGCGGCTCACTCTTTGGCCATTCAACCGTAACGGTGACGCGATAGGTTCCGGCTTTGCCAAAGGTATGGACAGGCTCGGCCACCGGAGACTCGTCGCCATCCCCGAACTGCCAGCGAAAGCGCGAAGGCGAAGCCGCGGCGAGGAGCCGGAAACGCATCTCCAGCGGATTATGCAACCCTGTGGGGGCGACGGTCACGTGAATCCAGGGTTCCTTGCGGATGACCTGCTGGAAGAACGCGACGTGACGCTCGGACTCGGCGCCCTCCGCCGATCCGTTGGGGTCGTTGCGGAGGTCGGCGCCGTGAGCGCGGAGCCAGTCGGCGCAGAGGCGGCCTTCCTTGCCGGTGAAGACCTCCGCGACCGAATAGCTGAGGAAGACGGGTTGGTAGGGATCGATCCAAAGACCGACGGCGGCCAAATCGCCGGGTTCGAAGCGCGGTTGTGTCACGCTTATGGCACGAAATGTTTGAGGGTTCTTTAACCCGGTGCGTAAGGCGGACACGGCCCCGGCGGCGAACCCGTGGATCAGAATTCGATCGTCGGAAACGTTGTGCGCGGCGCGGACGTGCTGGATCACGGCAAGGATGTGCGTTTCGTCGTCGACGGACTGCTTTTCTTTGTTCGCGCCGGCCGACCAAGAGTTCTTGTTCCCCATCGATCGCGGGGCAACGAGAAGGAATCCGTGGGATTCGGCGAGTTTGGTCCACGCGCGGAGGCGGCGGTTGGGAGAGTCCGGGTAGGACGAGTGACAAACGACGATCAGCGGCCAGGCCTTGTTGCGGTCGTAGCTGGATGGGCGGTAGAGCAGGTATTCACCGCCAAACTGCGGCTCGACGAGCGGGCGGATCGGCTCAGAAACGTTGGGGTCGATGTACTGAGAGCAACCCATCGAGAGGGCGCAAGACAAAAGACTGCCGAGGCAAAGCCTCGTCCGGCGTCGATTGACGAATGTCGAATGTCGAATGTCGAATGAGGTAACGGTCATGCCTTAGCTCGCGCGGAGGTTATAGCCGCAGGATTTCAAATGCCGTTCGAACCCTGTGCGGAAGGCGTCGGCATCGGCGTCCGTGAGGGTGCGAGAGGTTTCGCCCAAGACAGAGCGGAAGGTGAGGCTGCGGCGGTCCCCGGGAATCGCCTCGCCCTCGTAGCTGGTCACAAAGCGGATCATCTTCAGAAGCGGATGATCGAAGCGCCGAACGTTGGCGACGACCTCGGCGTGGCGCGTCGTTTTCGGTACGACGATCGAAAAATCCAACTCCACCAGAGGAAACGAAGGAATTGCCGCGAGCGGTTCAGTGAGCTTTTGTAGGGTTTCTAGGCCGGTGAGTCGTAACTCGGCCCAGGCGATCGACCAGGCCGCGAGGTGCTCGTCCATCGCCCGGCGGAGTGATACATCGATGACACTCATTCGACCGGCAGGCGCGCCGTCGATGGTCACGGCGGCGGTACGGTGGGAATGCTCCCACGGATGGTGCAACGAAGCGGTCGTCGCTGCAAAGGACGCAGATCGGGCAAATTGTTGCCATGTCCACGCGGCGACGGCGGCCTTGAGGCGCGCGTAGAGTTCGTCCTCGTCGCGTTTGCCGCGCTGGGCGAGAACCAGGCCCAGATTACGAAACTCCCCGTCCTGGCGGGTGCCTTTTTCAAAGACGCTTCCCAGTTCGACGAGGGAAATCACCGGGAAGTGGAAGCGGTTCTTGGCCACAGCGTCGAGCAGGCCGGGCAATAGCGTGCGGCGGAGTTGATGAGCACCCTCGGCCGCCGGGTTGGCGAGTTCCACGCAAGGCCCTGGGTCGGCGGCGAGGCGACGCAGCCAGGCAGCATCATACCAAATGTAGCCTTGCACCTCATTGAACCCGTGAACGGAGGTGAAGTAGCGCAACGCGGATTGCTCGAGTTCGTGAAGGTCGTTGGGGGCAAAGGAGCGCACGGAAACGCGTGGCATCGACGGGGCGATAGCGTCATAACCGATGAGGCGGGCAAGTTCCTCGATGACGTCGGCTTCGATGGAGCAATCGCCCGTGGCGCGGAAAGAGGGAACGCCGACCGTCCATTGGGTGTCAGTCGACGTCAGTTCGAAGCCGATCGGTTGCAAGAGTCGGCGGGCCTCCTCAACCGGCACCTCGCGACCGATGGTGCGGGAGACGTGTCGCGGATTAACGCTGACCGCCACCGGCGGGGGCGGATTGGGGAAGCAGTCGGACAGCCGTGAGGTTAGCTTGCGGCGCGAGTACATGGATCGAGCCAAATGAATGAATCGCTGAATCCCCAGCACCGTGTACGCCGGGTCGAGGGATTTTTCGAACCGGGCGCTGGCTTCGGAGCGCAACGCCAATCTATGGGCCGTCTTGCGAATGGTGGCCGGATCGAAGTTGGCGGATTCAAGGAGCAAGGAAGTCGTTGCTTCGCCGACTTCGGTCTGTAGCCCGCCCATGACGCCCGCCAGTGCCACGGACTTGCCGCGGGATTGGATCATCAGGTCGCCGCGGGTAAGCGTGCGTTCCACGCCATCGAGGGTCTTGAAGCGCTCGCCGTCTTTCGCCCAATCGACCTCGATGCGATCGACCTTGGAGGCGTCGAAGGCGTGCATCGGCTGACCCAACTCCAGCATGATGTAGTTCGTCAGGTCCACCAGGCCGCTGATGGGACGCTGACCAACGTGTCCGAGGCGTAGCTGCATCCAAAGGGGTGCGGGCTGAGTGGGGACGCCCTCGACGATCAAGCCAGTGTAGCGGCGGCAGGCTCGCGGGTCGGCGATCTTGATGGGCACTTCGGCCAGCTTTCCGTCGGTGAGTTCGTTGAGCGCGACGACCGGATAGGGCTTGAGCGGTCGGGATACAATGGCGGCGATTTCTCGAGCAACGCCATAGTGGCCCCAGAGGTCGGGGCGATTGGTGATGGACTTGTTGTCGACCTCGATAACCCAATCATCGAATAACTCGGATGGTAGAGGCTGACCCGGTTGGAATTCGTCGCTGAGGAAGAGGGCTTCTTGGACGGCTTTTTCGATGCCGAGGGCCTCGCCGGGCAGGATCATGCCGGTGCTCGGTTTGCCAGCCACGGTCGTGGCAACGATGTCGCCGAGGGCGGCGACGGATGACCCGACGGGGGCATAGACGACGATCCGACCGACGCGCAAATCGGGTGCGATCGAGCCAGTCTCGACGGTTTTTCCGCCGCCGACATCGAGGGTCACCCATTGGAGGCGTGGCTCGTGGGAGCTGCCGCCGGGCGCGAGTTTGGCGACGCGCGCCGGGATGAGGCCGCGAGCGCGGACCTCGATGCGCCGCACGTCGTCGACCTCCGCGGTTGTCCGAGTAAAGCGTTCGGCCAGTGCGCGCGGATCGAGGACGTCGGGCAACTCCACGAAGTCACGAACCCAGTTGAGCGAAATCAACATCGTTGGTACACAATCGGCCCGCCGAGGCGGGCCGGAGAAACGATCGGTCGCAGGTCGCCGCTGTTGAGCACGCGGATGTCGCGTATGCCGTACTTCATCATCGCGAGTCTCGTCAAACCCAGTCCGAAAGCAAAGCCGCTCCACTCCTCGGGGTCGATGCCGCCGGCGCGGAGGACGTTGGGATGCACCATCCCCGCGGGTAAAACCTCCACCCACCCCGAATGCTTACACGTCGGACAACCGCCTCCGCCGCAGATGCGGCAGTTCATGTCGATTTCGATTCCCGGCTCGACGAATGGGAAGTACCCCGGCCGGACGCGAAGTTCGACCTCCCGTTTCATCACTTCGGCAATCAACATCTTGGCCATGGCGATCAAATGCGGCAGGCCGATGTCACGGTCGATTACCAGCCCCTCGATCTGATGGAAGGTGTTCTCGTGCGAGGCGTCTAGGGTCTCGTAACGGAAGCATCGTCCGGGGGCGATCACGCGAAGCGGTGCACCGAACTTCTTCATCGCCCGATGCTGCACGGGGGAAGTGTGCGTGCGCAGCACCATCCCGTTGGTCAGCCAAAACGTGTCCTGCATGTCCCGCGCGGGATGGGTCGCGGGAATATTAAGGGCCTCAAAGTTGTGATACTCGCTCTCCATCTCCGGACCCGCTTCGACGGTAAAGCCCAATCGCTCAAAAAGCCGCTCGACCTCCCACTGAACGGCAGTCACGGGATGGACGCTGCCCATCGGCCGAGCAACACCCGGTAGCGTCGGATCGAAAGCAGTCGCGTCATCCGTTTCGTCCGCATGGGCGAGCGTTTGGAGTTCGGCCATGCGCGCATCGAGCAGACCCTTGATTCGTGTCTTGCTCTCGTTGAGCAATTTGCCGACTGGGCCCCGCTGGTCGGGCTGTAACTCTTTGACCGAAGCGATCAACAACCCCAGCGAGCCTTGCTTGCCGAGCACGTTGGTTTCAAGTCCGCGCAGGGTGTCAACTGTCAGAAGGGTCGGCAAAGCAGACACGACTTTACCCTCGATCTGCGCTACACGTAGATGCAGTTGGTCCGTATTCACGTCAGGTCTCTTGGTCGCGCATCAGAGGCCGTTCAACGACTCAGCGAGGCAGCATAGGCGCGCGGGGATTCGTTCGCAAGCACCTGCGTCGGCGTCCGGACTCGCGGCCTTGAAGCCCGCTCCCTCACGGTGGCAGCTCTGATTTACGTCTGTGTGGGAGGAGACAGTTCAAGTTGGTCGGCGATGGATTGCAGGGCGGCGATGCAGTTGGCGATGTGGTCGGGCAGGGGGAGGTTGAGCAACGCGGCTCCTTGCTGAATGTCATCGCGTGACACCGCCCGGGCGAAAGCCTTGTCCTTCATCTTCTTGGTGATGCTCGACGGCTGCATCCCGTTCAGTCGATCGGGTCGTACCAGAGCGGCGGCGTAGATGAACCCGCACAGCTCATCGCAGGCGAAAAGCGTTTTGCGGATCGGCCGGTCACGCGGGTAATCGTCTAGGTTCCAGGGAACATGGGAGAGCATGGCCCCGACGATCTCTTCATCGCAACCCGCGGCGCGGAGGATCTTAGCCCCTTCGCGGGTGTGTTCGGGAGGGTTTTGGAAGCGCTCGTAGTCAAAATCGTGAAGCAGCCCGGCGATGCCCCATTGTGACGGGTCGGCGGCGTTCAAGCCGGCGTAACGGCGCATGGCCGCTTCCACGCACAGCGCGTGGCGAATTAGAGCGGGGTTCTTGGTGTATTCGTTGAGCAGTTCCCACGCTTGATTGCGGTTCATACACAGCTCCCTCGCGGTTGACGATTCTGTCGCTAGGAATAAAATCGTAGCCGTTTTCGGCACGCTGTCGATCCTGCCCTGACTGAGGGAATCACCTTGCAGCAACACGAGCGAGCAACGTTTGACACGGCCGAACTGGCCGTCGCGTTGAGCTATTACGACCTGGGCGTGGTCGAATCAATCACCGACTTTCCCCGCGGGTCGCGGCATAGCCCCAAGGTGGGGATCGTTTGCGAACGCGGGAAGTTCCTGCTCAAAAGGCGGACGGTGTCGAGTGCGCGACTCGACCGCGTTCGATTCGTTCACCGGGTCCAAACCCATCTGATTGCGGCCGGGTTTCCGGTCGCCAAGCTGGTCCCCTCGCGCAACGAGGGGCCGACGTTGGTTCAAGTCCGCGACCATATCTACGAACTGTTCGAGTTCGTGGCCGGCCAAACCTACCAATACTTGGCGGCGGAGACCCACGACGCAGGCGTGAAACTGGCAAGATTTCATCAGACGACGGGCAACTTCGCCGCATCGCCGAAGCTGCCGACCCCGCGCGGGGATTATCACGACGCGGCCGGCGTGCGGACGGGGCTTTGTGCCATCGGCTCGACACTCAGCTCGCACGACAGCTTTAGCGGCGATGAGGCCGAGCTGGCGACGTTGATCCAGTTCCTGCTCGGCCGGTACGATCGTGCCGCGGACGCGGTCAACGGGTTGGGCCTGGCAACGTGGCCTGAGCGGATCATTCACTCCGATTGGCATCCGGGGAACCTGCTCTTTCGCAATCAAAAGGTCGTTGCGGTGGTGGACTATGATTCGGTGAGCTACTCCCGGCTCGCGGTCGATGCGGCCAATGGGGCGTTGCAGTTTTCGATCATCGGCGGCGGCGATCCCGACACCTGGCCTGACCATTTGGATGAGGAGCGGCTGGCGGCGTTTCTTGCCGGGTACGAGTCCCTTGTGCCCATCTCGAACGAGGAGCGACGCTGCTTCCCGTGGCTCATGAGCGAGGCGTTGATCGCCGAATGCGTTCCGCCTATCACGGAGACGGGATCGGTGGGGCGGTGGGCCGGTTTTCGGGTGTTGCAGATGGTGCGAAGGAAGCTGACCTGGTTGGAATCCCACGGCGAGCGGTTGATGACCCGCGTCTGACGGCGTCGTGGCCGACCGCGGAGGCATCCGCCGCAGGCGGACCTTACTCCGCCAGGACGTGAGACGCAGAAGACCGAAACGCCTGGAATCCAGTCTCCGACCTTCATTCCCGGTTTGTAACTGGCTTTGCTCTGGCTTTGTTATATCGGCGTCATTTTCTCATAAGTCCTTATTTTGCAGAGGCTTGCGCCGTTTGTAACTGGCTTCGTTTGGTACGGGCGCTTTTTCGCGCTTGCAGTTTTTCACTCTCGATCAGCGCGCGGAGGAAGCGTACCAGTCCCAAGTCACCTTAATAACTTCACGGGCGCTCGGCGGATTTGGAGCGTCGAGCGAGCGCGGATCGAGTACGATCCGCATCGCCCGGAACGGCGTTCGCGGCAATAAGGTACGATGCCCGTGAGCCAGAACTCGAAGATCGAGTGGACCGACGCGACGTGGAATCCCGTGCGCGGATGCACCAAGGTCAGCCCCGGTTGCGCCCACTGTTACGCCGAAACATTCGCGGAGCGTTTCCGGGGGGTTCCCGGTCATCCCTACGAACACGGCTTCGACCTTCGTTTGGTCCCGCACAAACTTACGGAGCCGCTGCGCTGGAAAACGCCACGCATGATCTTTGTCAATTCGATGAGCGACCTGTTTCACGAGGAGGTACCCGATGATTACATCGTCGATGTTGCCCGCGTGATGCAGGCCGCTAACTGGCACACGTTTCAGGTCCTTACCAAACGATCAGAGCGGATGCGGGACTTGTTGCGGACGAAGCTGCGGTTTGCCGCTCTGAAGTCGCATATCTGGTGGGGCACGAGTGTCGAAAATCGCAAGCACGGGCTGCCGCGCATCCGACACCTCCGGGCGGCACCGGCTGCGATACGGTTTCTCTCCGTCGAGCCGTTGCTTGAGGACATTGGAACGATCGACCTTCGCGGCATCGCCTGGGTGATCGTCGGCGGGGAGAGCGGTCCCGGCGCCCGCCCGATGAAACGGGAGTGGGTCCTGGGGATCCAAAAGCAATGTAAGGACGCCGACGTGCCGTTCTTCTTTAAGCAATGGGGCGGGGTGCAAAAGAGCCGCAACGGACGTGCCCTCGACGGGCAAACCTACGATCAATATCCGCAATGCAATCCGCCCGGCACTCCGGCGCGTGAGATTCGGCTCACGGTCATCGCGGACATCGAGCGTCGGTACAACGGACAGTTGGTTCGATGAGTACCGAAGAATTCTATACAGGTCGCGAGCAGACACTGGTCAAGCATTTCATCCTCGAGAAGTACCTTGAGCGTTTCGCGCACATCATCAGCTCCCATTGGGACACGATTACCTACGTCGATTGCTTTTCAGGACCGTGGAACGTCCAGTCCGACAACTTGGAGGATAGTTCGTTCTACATTGCCACGAATCAACTCCGTCGGGCCAAAGCCACCTACGCTAAACGTAGGCGCGAAGTAAACCTCCGATGTTTCTTCCTCGAAAAGAAAAAGACCGCCTATGCCAAACTCAAGCAGTTTGCCGACGCGACTGCCGACATGACGATTGAGACGCGAAACGCCGCTTTTGAAGATTCAATCGTGGAAATCCTCGACTTCGTGAACAAGGGCGGTGCCAAGGCGTTCACATTCCTATTCATCGATCCTACCGGCTGGACAAATTTCTCTCTGGACAAGATCGACCGGCTTCTCCAAGCCGAACCAAGCGAAGCGTTGTTAACGTTCATGACAGGGTTTGCCCGACGATTCGTGAAGTCCCCTGTCGAGGGCATCCAGTCTAGTTTTGAGTCGCCCTTTGGAAAAGGCTTTTCACTTGGCGAATTCGAAGACTTGTCCGGGATTGACCTCGACGACGCGTTAGCAGCACGCTGTTGCAAGGCCGTCGGAAAGATAGGTGGCTTCAAATATGTGCGGACGGCGATCGTACTTCACCCCCAAATCAACAAGACATACTTCCATCTGATCTACGCCACACGGCACGCCAGAGGGGTCGAGGTATTCAAGGACGTAGAGAAGAAAGCAATGACTGTCATGGAGACGGCACGAGCGGGAGCACAACAACGGAAACGCGAACAAAAGGATGGACCTGAGTTCGATTTTGCACGCGAAGCATTGCATGACCCATCGTACTACGAGTTCCTTCGGCAGCACTACATCGGTCGTGCCCAAGATCGGGTGCGAAAGTTGCTCGACAGCCTCGCGCGAGTCAGCTACGACGATGCATGGGATACCGCGTTGCAGGAACCTCTTGTTTGGGAGAGCGACCTGAAAGATTGGATCAAGCAATGGGAGGAGGACCTGCAGGTCCGGATCGAGGGTCGCAAAGCGGGAGAGCGAACCCCGAAGCGTGAACACGGGCACTACCTCGTTTTGCAACAGGGCATCAGGCCAGGCAAAGAGCCATGACCGACTACTCGGGCGGATGGCCCCGACGACCTCTGCTTGTCCACGTCTGGATGCCGCCGACGGACAAAATGCCCATCCAGCGCCAGATCGACCAACTCGTCTACGATCTCTACGGCCTGACCGACGCCGAAATCCGCATTGTCGAAGAGGCGACCGGCAACTAAATACTTGCTGCCAAAGGGGTTACAATTAAATTGATCTAGATATTGACAGGCAATAATCCAACCCTATAATGTTAGGTGTACGTTAGGTATGAGGCTGTAGGCCATAGGCTATAGACCGTAGGGTGTGGGTCGTGGGTGATGGGGCCTGGGGGCAAACTATGAGCGAGCAGGAAAAGCCTTCCGGCATGTTGACCGACGAACAGCGCCGCCTAGTCCGTGACAACGTGGGGCTGGTTGCGGTGCACCTGCGCCGCAACGTCGTCAACCACTGCAATCCGAAATGGGAGCGGGAGTGGGATGAACTCTTTCAGGAAGGTTGCTTGGGGCTGATCCGCGCCGCGATCGGGTTTCGCGCGAAACGAGGGATTCCCTTCGCGGCCTTTGCTCTTCCGAGAATTCACAACGCCGTCAGCCGAGCGATCCTGACCAAATTCAGCACCATCTACGTCCCGCCGAAGCGTACACCGCAGCGGCGTCCGCGGCTGCAGCACGCTGACGCTTCTTCGATCGGTGTCGTACGCGATGAGGAAGCTCGGACGCCGAAAGCGTTCGCGCTATCCGGCGACTTGGCCGATCGAGCGGCGCACCGACAGCACCCCGGCGCACCACCGGCGGCATGCTGCTCGACGGTCGGAGAACGCCTGCGGGAGAAATACGAACGCGCCGTGAAAGAGGCGGCACAGGCCGTATCGGGCCGGGCGTCGACGCGAGGCGATCGCGAACAGTTGGTTCAGGCATTGGTCGAGGAGCGATTTCTGGTGCCGGAGGAAAGTTCACGGCGCCCGCTTCGGAGCATCGCCCGCGACACACGATCCTCTTCCGGTCGCGTGGACGATTGCGTTAAGCAGCTCCATGAAGAAATCCACCGAACCCTCGAAGCCGACCCCGAGTTCCGCGCCTTGCAAAAACTGTCCAAGACCGATCCCGTGGGCGGGCAGTTATCCATAGACGAAAACCTCGAACGGCGGCTGGCCGGAATCACTGCCGCGGAATTCGCTCGCCGCTTCGCAGCCGCCCAGGGCGAGGAACGCGCTTCGATGCTGCAAGGCTTGTTGGAGTTGTTACCGGGGTACCTCGAAGAGATCGTCCAAAGCCGCATCGCTACCCTCCCGGCCGACGCCCGGGAGCGTTTGCTTCGCGGCCATTAGTCGCCGAACCGCCTATTGTCCTTTCGTAATTCGTAATTCACGGCACGGCCGAAGTGGGCACCTTCTTGGTCGATGCCGGGGAGTTCACCGCGGGACCACGGGGCGACGAGCCTTCGATCTCGATGTCGTCGATGCGCAGCGACCAAAACTGATCCGCCTTGAAAATCAATCGGATCGGTGTCGGACCGTTGACGAACTTTCCATTGAAGTTGAGGCACCACGCCCCGTCGGGCGTCGGGGACATCAACTGCTGGTCGTCCTTGGAGGTCGAGTTGAGTTTGCCG
>Ga0137429_1000546_pt1 | contig 14580 bp, 13 predicted proteins | sample EasRivERMZT736_2_FD_102304 | JGI IMG/M metagenome (GOLD analysis project Ga0137429, IMG submission 102304) | Soil microbial communities from meander-bound floodplain in the East River, Colorado, USA - East River MetaG ERMZT736_2 | ecosystem: Environmental > Terrestrial > Soil > Floodplain ...
CGAACGCAAAGCAAAACCGCGCGATGTGATCCCCGACACCTACTTCGCGGGATAACGCGGCCTCGGGGAATAAGAGGCCGCTTGCTGAGAGGATCGAGGATGGAGGATAGATAATGGCGATCTTCGATCTTTTATTCTCAATCCTCGAGCCTTGAAAATTTACTCGCCAATTGCTCAGCGAACTGTTCTCACACCCCGCCGGGTTCGACTTCGCCTTCAGGCGGCGTCCGTAGCGTGTATGACCAGAAGGGCATGCCGCTCTTCATTCCTTGTTCTGTCAAGGCTGCTTCGTAGCTTTTGCGGATATTTGGATCTTCGTCGACGTAGGAGATCGCTCGACCGCCGTCCTTGGTATCGATCGCGCCACCGTCGGTGGCTTCTTCCCCGGCGACGCCGCCGCGGCGAAACCCCGGTCCATAGGGTCCGTCGAACACCAACAGCCTGAGTCCTTCGGGATGGGTACCGAAGTGTTGGTGAAACCAGTCGCCGCGCATGGGCGCCGCGCTAATCATGCCGACCGGCTCATAGGTCTGTTTCTTCACTTGATCGCCCTGCTTCGCCTCCCAGGGCTGCATGCCCAAATGATCGGGCCAGGTGTAGCTATAGCCTTTGCCTTTGATGCAAACCAGTATCGCGCCGGATGAGTGTTTGTGTGCTTTGGAATACTGGCCGGTCTTGTACTGGGCGATCTTCATGTAGAAGTTCGACCCCGCCATATGCGGCTCGATGCGCCGGTAGTCGAAGGCGCGCCGATTGTCCGGCGGCAGCTCGCAAGTGAGAATGTCTGGAATGATGTTGGTCTGACGCATGGCGAGACCGCGCACCGGATCGGCGAAGATATCCTCCACCGGCCGGAAGTAATCGTCGGAGGCATCGAAGCGCGCGAGAAAATTGTGATTGCAGTTCATCACGAAATCGGCGTCGCGCACCAGATTGATGATATTCGGCGCCGTCGTGGCGGCCAGTAACAACGCCGGCGACGACGTGGCATTGACTACTCGATGCCAGGCGTTGAGCGGAATCGCGAACAACGAGCCGCGGCTCCATTCGAAGGTGAGTTTTCTCTGGCTCCCTTCCTGCCAGACCTCGGTCGTCCCTCGGCCATCGACGACGTAATAAATTTCTTCGTAGAGATGGCGCTCGGCGTTGAGCGCGCCCGCGCCCGGTACTTCGACGACGTACATGCCCCAGAGATGTTCCGTGCCGAGCAGTTGAATCGCCGTGCCGCGCCCGCCGAGCCGTTTCCACGGTTTGAGCGGCAGATCCTGGACTTTATGCACGCCGATGTCCCGGTGTATCGGAATGCCCTGAGCTTCGATGAATAGATCATATGGCGATTGGGGATTTTTCCACTTGCCGAAGCCCGCCTTTTGACCCTGCTTCGGTGCTTTCCAATCGAATACTTGCGCGCCTGGTTCTACTCCCATGAGACTAACCTCCTCGAGAAATTGACGACTTGCTGACTTTGAATTCTATCTTTTGATTTTAGTTCTTCAGGCTAAGGTTCCAGATAATTAAAACTTCGAACTTCGTGCTCTTCGTGTCCTTCGTGGTGAAAACATCTTCACAGTAATCCCGGAAGAACCTAAAATGTTCGACTGACACAATTACCCGCTATTTTTTCGGATGCCAGTCGTAGCTGGCGACTTTGTACGCCTCGTCCGGGATCAGACTGGTAATCCCGCGCTTGCCGAGCTCGTCTTCGAATTTCTGGCGAATCCACGGATCTTCGTCGATGTACTCGATCATGTCCTTGGCGCGGTCCTCGATTTTTTCGGCGTGACCGCGGAACTGGCGCGGCGGATGAAGCGCCAGATAGCGCGCCGGAATCGCGCCGACGTTGAAGTGTTGATGAAACCATTTGTTGGGCGGCACGAACATGCTGCCCTCATGCCACGGCGCGACAATCTTATCTTTGCCTTCTTCCCAGAGAATGGAATAACCTTCGCCGGCGGGAATGACGATCACGCGTCCGGGCCCGTGGCGATGCGCCTTCTTGTAAGTGCGGTCGGGAAAAACCGACATGTGACAAGACATTTCCGAATTGGGAAACATGATCGTTACGCTCATGCCACCGCGCCGGTTGGTGCTAAGATTGTCCCACGCCGCCATGTCGGGGAAAAAGTTGCCGAACCAGTAAACCCTCTTGCCGCCCCAGGCGAGCGCCGGATCGCCGTTCTCGACCAACTTCGCTTCGGAGTAAGTATCGCCCTCGTTGGCCCTGTCAGCTTTCTGATAAGGATTGTTGAAATAAAAACGTGGATCGGTGATCAATGACGTAGCCAATGGCAGGTAGCTGTAACGCAGCACGCGTGCCGGCCGGTCGCCGCGCATGTTGCCCAGTTGCTGATATTGATTGGAGCTGATCTCAAAAAGACTGCGGTCTTGCCATTCAAAAGTTTTCTTCGGCCCGCGGTCGTCGGTCCAAACCGTGGTGACACCTCGGCCTTGGAGAACGTAAATCACTTCGTCAAGGGCGAATTTTACCGGCGGCAAAGTTTTTCCCGGCGGAATCTCCATAACAGTGGCGGAGGTGATGCCTTCCTGGCCCGTGAGTTGAATGAATGCGGCGTTGCACTGGCGCTCATCCCACCAGCCCAGCTCGACGGTACGCAAGTCCTCGATGAAATAACCGCGATGGATCGGGATGCCGATCGAATCCATCCAGTGGTCATAGGTGTAATTCTTCGTCTCCAGCACCACCGGACCGCCGTCGAAATATTGATTTTTAGTGATCTGTTCAGCAATTGTCGCCATGTTATTTTTCTCCTTGCCTTCGTTTTTATCCCATTCGCTTACGGGTTTTCAACCTAAGCGCATGCGTGAACCGGGAACGCGAAAGGAATTAAAGCTCCGGGCGGATGCTGACATGAATCACACCGGTTGGACCTTCCTCGCCGGCAAAGGCGCGCATCGCCTCGTTGACATGGTTCAGATCGAACTGGTGCGTGCTGATTTCGCCTAGCGGGTAACGCCCAGACGCCATCACTTGCAAGCAAAGGTCGAAAGCCGTGTAAGACGAACCCTGCACCCATTTCATGGTGATCAACTTGCGGCCAAAGCCTTTGGTCGGAATCTCTTGATTGCCCGGCCCGGCGAGCACGATGGTGCTGATCTTCGACGCGCAATCCAGCGCATCGCGCACGGTCGAGCGGCCGCCGCGCGAAACATTGACGATCACGTCAGCGCCTTGGCCGTCGGTAATCTCTCTTACTCGCGCGCTCAAACTTTCTTTTTCGACGTCGATCGTGTGATGCGCGCCAAGCTTGCGCGCCACCTCGAAACGGTGCTGGTCGCGGGTCAGTCCGCTGACGATCACGCACTGCACGCCGGCTTCGCGGGCTGCCACCACACTGCACAATCCCATTTGGCCCGGCCCTTGAATCACCACTGTCTTGCCGGGAGCGGCGCCGCCTTGCAGATGAGCCCACTGCATGCCGTTCGCCAGTGGCACGAACAGCGCGGCTTGGGTCGCCGGAATATGGGCGGGAATCTTATGCACGATGGCGTTGGGTGGTAGATATAAATATTGGCTAAAGCCGCCCCAGAGCGACGGCGCAACATTGACCGGCGTATTGCCGTAACGCAGGATCGTGCGGCCCGGCAGCTTGTCGGTTTGATCGCAAAATCGATATTCGCCGATGCGGCACCAGCGGCAGTTGCCGCAGGGCAAATACTGCTCAACGACCACTCGATCGCCTTCTTTGACATCCCAACGGCGCGTCGCTTCGGCGCCGATCTTGGCGATAAAGCCGACGTTTTCATGGCCGCGAATCCGCGGCGCGCCTTCGAACTCTTGGTAACCGCCGATGTCGCTACCGCAAATGCCTGCGACTTCGACTCTTAGCAAGGCATCGTCAACGGCAACTTCTGGCATCGGATAGTCCCGCAGTTCCATCCGCCGCGCGCCGATCTGTGTCGCCGCCCAAACTTTTTCGCTCATAAACGGTGCCTCTCTTGAAGTATGTGGCCGCGCTCGTCGAGCCGAATACGAACACGAGCCACGAGCACGATCACGCCAGTTGGCGAAACTTCTCCTTCGTTCGCTCGATCTCGTTCAGGGCATCGCCAACGCACTCTTCAAACGTCACTTGCTGATCGCGGATCAGCGACACGCCGCGCACGCCGTCGTAGAAGTTTGGATTCAATGCTTCCGCCGGTTCCTTCCCTTCGCACAGATCGTTCGCCGCGTTGAGCAATAGCTTGCGCATTTCAATGATGCCCACGTCGGTGACACCGAGCATTTCGTCCGTCCGGTCCGTGATCGGCCCCATGCTCACCTGCGCCGCCATGTCCTGGTTACCGGTGCCGATAATCCCGGTGAAATTGTATGTCCGCTGCAGCTCGCGGTTGAGCTGAAAGTCGTTGGCCTTGTTGGCCAGCGGCTTATAGTCTTTATCCACCGGCGCGCCGAAACGGCCGTCGGTCTGTCCAGTGCGCATGGCGTAAATCTCATCGTTGGTGAGCGGCCGATTCATGGTCACGCGGAAGGTCCACACCCAGCAATTTTCATCGTCGATGGGCACGAACGCATGACCGCCCGGGTCGCGCGGCGGCATGGTGTAGAACGGCATGAGAAACTGATTGATGCGCCAGTAATAGTTTTGCTCGCTGATCGTGCCGCGGGCGCCGATGGCAAGACCGTAGTTAGTCCGCTGCGCCATCACCCGCGGCATCTTGTCCGCCATGCGAAAGAGAATGTCCAACTCGCGCGGCGACAGACTATCGGGATTGTCATGATAACGCTTGCGCAAAGACTCGGTGGCTTTCTGAAAATTGGCGGTATTGTGGTAAGCATCGAGGCGGCCATGGAGAAAGCGCGTATGCGCCGAATCGATGCCGCCTTCGAGGGCTTGAAAGTAATTGGATTCCTGCAATCGCTTGATGACAAACTTATGGTCCGCCGGCACCTGGGTGATCGGCAAGCGCGGCAAATCCGGCATGCCCTGCTTCGGACCCATGTACGCCCAGATGACGCCGCCCGCTTCGCGCAACGGATAAGCAGTCAGCTTTACTTTCTCTTTGAAGTTGGACTCCGGAGGTTCGGTCGGCAAATCAACGCAGTTGCCATCGACATCATATTTCCAGCCATGATAAATGCAACGCAGCCCGCATTCCTCATTTCGGCCGAAAAACAGATGAGCGCGGCGGTGGGCGCAATACGCGCTGACCAGACCGAGCCTGCCGTTGGTGTCGCGGAATGCGACTAAATCTTCCGAGAGCAGTCGCACGCGCACCGGCGCGCAGTCGGGCGCGGGCAACTCCTCCGCGAGCAACGCCGGCAACCAAAACCGGCGCAGCAGTTCGCCCATGGGCGTGCCCGGGCCGGTTTGGGTCAGTAATTCATTCTCTTCCCTGCTGAGCATGCCTCACTCCTTGTGATGCGAATGGCGCACGATGCAGAATCATGTAGGCCAAACGCCTGATAGTCAGCCTCCTTAATATTACACGGTCGCGCGCGAGGAGTATGCCGAGTCACGGATCGACTTGTCAATGCCGACACAACGACACGCCGATACCGAGCGATTAGACAGAGATGCTCTCGACCTTGTAAAGATTTGCTTGGCCATGTTAGCTTCCGCGAAAATAGTCGTATCGGTTGGAAAATCTCAGGAGACTACGATGCTCGTCTTATCACCTACGGTTTCAACACGTGCCGAAGCGCTGCCGATCGCTCCGCGCGAGCCCAACTTAGAAGGTGAGGTTTGGGGATTCGTCGACACCAGTAAGGTCAATGCGGACCTGTTCATCGAAATCCTCAAGCGCGAAATCGCCAACTCTTATTATCCCAAGGACTTTGTCGTGGTCCGAAAGCAAGCTCCGGGCTTAGCTTTGACCACCGAACAGATCGGACTGCTCGAACGGTGCCGTTTCGTCATCTTTTGTTTTGGCGATTGAGGCACATCGATGTCTTGGAGTGTCCAGGACGCCACCGAATTGGAGCGCAGGGGCATCCCAACCGTCACCGTGTGCAGCGCACCGTTCCTGAAATTAGGCCAAGCGCAAGCCAAGCACGCTCGAATGCCATCGATCCCGTTCGTGAAAATTCTTCATCCCATGGCAACCGCGCCAACCGATACGGTCGCGGAACAGGTCAAAGAAGTCTTCGCTCAAATCGGTAGATCTCTTAAGGCTTCCGATGCCCCTTCGTCAGCGGAAAAACCACTGCTCGGGGAAGAGCGAAATCGGCTTGAAATCAAAGGCGGCATCGAAGAGGTCAACGAACTCTTCCACGAACAAGGATGGACCGACGGCTTGCCGATCATTCCCCCGACGGACGAGAACGTCGCCGCCATGCTATCCCAATCGCCGCGACATGCCGACGAACAACTCGGACTCTTGCCGGTATCGATGCATCCGGTCACGCCAAAAATGCTTGCGGTCAACGCCGTCATGGCGGGGTGCGCACCGGCTTTTTTTCCAGTGGTCTTGGCCGCAGTGGAATGCCTCCTGGACGATGACCTCGCACTCTACAGTATGCAGACGGCGACCAATGCCACCACGCCGCTAATTATCGTCAACGGCCCGCTGGCAAGAACGCTGTGCCTCAATTCGGGCCAAAATCTATTCGGTCCGGGAAACCGCGCAAACGCAACTATTGGACGTGCAATCCGGCTGGCGCTCATCAACATTGGCGGCGAAGTTCCCGGCGTTACCGATCCGGCGACCCATGGCCAGCCGGGCAAATACAGTTTTTGCATCGCCGAAGCGGAGCAAGATAGCCCGTGGACGCCGCTTAGCGTGGAGCGCGGATACTCACCCGAGCAGAGCACTGTCACTCTAATCGGGGCGGGCGGACCACAAAACATTTTCACCTACGGCTGCCTTAACGGCAAAGAGATCCTCGAAACCTTTGTCGGGACCCTCTGCGGCCTTGGCCACAACAACATCATTTTCCCTACCGGTCCGCTTTTCGTCATCGGTCCCGAGCATGCTCAGACTCTCGCGCGAGACGGATTTAGCAAGCGGGATGTCAAACAATATTTGTTCGACAATGGCCGCATTCCTCTCTCACGCTTTTCTGAAGGAAGCCAGCGGGGGATTCGGGAAAGGCGCGCGCGCTGGTTTGAAGTCGTGGGAGACCCAGCGCACATTGGCATCGCGGACGACCCCGACGACATCCTCATCGTAGTCGCCGGCGGCATGGGAATTCATTCGCAGTTCTTGCCGACCGCTTTCAGCAAGAACGCGGTGACGAAACTCATCCGCGAAAAAGTGTAATAAATATTTTTCAGCCCTGCAGCTCGTGCAGCAAGGGCCGGATGCTCTGGGCGTTTTCCAAGTCGCGAATTTGCTCTTTCAACCGGCGGGTCTTCGCCTCGCCCCATTTGGGCCCCACCAGAGCGTCAAACTTCTCGTCGAGCTGTTGTCCGTTCATCGGCTCGTGCCAAACTTCTTGTTCAAAGACTCTTCCGTTTTTGCTTCGCACAATGACGATCGCATGCCGCCCATGATCGAGATCTTGCCAATCGTTTCGACCTACTAAGCGGATACGTTTACGCATTTCTCCGACGGCAGCGTCTTCGACTGCGGTGCCGTCGTGCAGTGTGTAAAAGTCTAACCTGCCATGCGCAGCTGCGATCGCGCAGACGACCTCTCCGGATATTGAAGCATGACGCGTGGTCGGTACTCGCTGCACGCTGCGTTGGGGAAGGTGAATTTCAATTTCGTGAATATCCTCGGGGCCAATGGCGTGCTGCTGAATGATGGCAAATAATCCTTGGAGATAAGTCAGGTTTGGACTACCGACGGGATATCGTTTGTGCATCACATCGACAATCGCATAGTAACCACCCAGCTCCTTGGTCAATTCCGCGGCGACCTGCGGGGCGCCGACAAACGCATCGAAGAAACTAAACTTGCCATCAAGAATGTCGAGCGGGACGAAGCAATCTTTTTGCGCCAACAGTGCCGCGGTCACACCGTTTCGATTGGCCGCGGCTACTTGAAACGTCTTTCCCATATGCCCAGGGTCTTTGGTCATGTTGTCCGGCCCAGCGGCCTGGTAAGCCGCGAGTCCGAGCGCCACCTGAATCGATTTGGCTTTCAACCCCAATAGCAATGAGGCCGTTACCGCCGAACTGAGCACACCGGCGACGGAGGTGTGGTAAAAACGGCGCGCGATATAATCGCGTTCGCGGTAGAGAAGCGTCATTACCCTGCCGCCGATTTCGTAGCCCAAAGCCACGGCTCGAAGGAAATCCTTACCGCCGACATCCAACCATTCGCCGACCGTCAGCGCCGTCGGCACCGTTCCAGAAGCGACATGGCCGCCGGAAGAGCTCAAGTGAACCGGATCCACTTCATCGCCGTGGGCCATCGCGCCGTTTGCCATCGCCGCGCCGATGACACTGCTGCGAACCTTATGGCCGACGATGGCGCACTCGGAACGATCGGACATATCCTGGTTGAGCTGCACGATCGCTGCGACTTCAGGAAGTCCTGAGCAGGCCACCATGCAGCCCAACGAATCGAAAACCACGTCGAGGGTTTTGCTCCGAACCGCAGCGGGGAACTGCTCATATCGAACCGAGCAGAGCCATTCCGTCAGCTCTGCCGTAACGGTATTTTCGCTCATCAAGTTCACTATCCGAATTTAATTAAAAGGCGCTAGCGGACGGTTTTTATTCCCGCCTCTTTGAGCACCACGCGCAGCAGTTTGGTCTGTTCGTCGAGAAACTTCGCGAGCTCCCGGCTTTGGAGAAAATAAGTCTCTTGTTGGTTTTCCTCGACATATTTTTTCCAGCGCGCCGTTTTTACCAGCCGGCCAAAGAGATTCTCCCAGTAGGACACGACTTCGGCCGCTGTCCCCGGCGGCGCGATCACGCCTCTCGACTGAGTCAGAATCGGTATCGAAATTCCTTGTTCCAAGATCGTTGATACATCGGGAAACGCCGCGAGACGTTTTTCGGTGAGCGCGGCGATTACGCGCATTTTTCCCGCCCGCACGTATTCGCTGACTTTGTCGGGATTTTCCAGCATCAGGTCCATATGGCCGCCGAGCAGGTTGGCGATTCGATCCGAGCCGCTGACGAGATTGATGTAAGACCATTGAGCGCCGCTGGTCTTTTGAATCAGCAGACGAAACATGTTGTCGACCGAGGTCACCACTCCACCTGCCTGCATAAGCTTACCAGGACTTTTCTTGGCCGCCTCGACAAAATCTTTCATCGACTTGTACGGCGCGTCGGCTCTGACCGCTGCGACGCTGGGTTCCAGAACCATATGAACGATAGGAGTCAATTCCTGGATCGTATGTGGCGCTTCTTTTTGGGTTAACGAGCCAAAGATCACCGCGGAGGTGAAGAGGCCGATGGTATGGGTGTCGCCCTTTTTGTCCGCCAGATGAGATATCGCTACCGCGCCGGATCCGCCGCTCTTGTTTATCACCGGCATGGGCTTGGTATACAAGTTTTCTTTCTGCAACATTTCGACAAGCGCCCGCGCGAACAGATCGGACCCGCCGCCCGGCGCCGAATGAACGATAATTTCAACGGGCTTGGTCGGCTCAAATCCATGCGCCGCGGAAAGCGCCATGACAAAAGTTGTGAGCGCTATCGACAATATTGCACCCATCATTGCACTCCCCCATTAGAAAAGATTGAAGCCGGTTCGCAGGCGTCGTCTATTCGCTGCTGAACCTGAAATCAGCAACCTCAAAAAGATTTCATTCGGCTATAAGTCTAGCTGGGTGAACATAATCGAGCCGCCGCATCTGATGCAACCCCACGGCCCGGAGGAGGGCTTAGGCGGGGCGATCGAAATCACCCCGCCCGAGCGTTGGAATGAAAAAACTGTCGATTACCGTCCTTCGATGGATTTGACTCGTACATCTCCTCCGCCACGGTCATCAAACACGACTTTCACCTTCGTACCATCTTTGAGGAGATCGGCTTTATCTTTGGCATCGCCACTGCTCACTTTGGCCTTTTGTTCCCAATCCTTGCCTTTCACCGTGACCATGCGCGATTCCTTGTCAAAACCCGCGATCGTTCCAGCCTTCTCCTGCGCGAAACTGACTGCCGGAACTAACATCAGGGCTAAAGAGATTCCGATCAATTGCTTCTTGAACGTCATAAAAAATTTTCACCTCCTCTCTCTGCAAAGTATTCATGCAGTCGAATATGTAACGAGAGGTCACGCCGATGTCAATATGGTATGTTGTCAAAAGTTTGCCCGTTACCGAGCGGATCTAGCTAAAAGTTTCACAGGGGTGACTATTGTACTACGACTTCAGTCTTAATATTTTTGCATCGAAACTCTAGTCAGGTCGTCAAAGACCTAAACGCCGAATTTGACGATTAAAAGAGATGCGAACAGATGGTTAGGAAGTTATTGAGCATTGTCGCGGCGGCGCTATTGACTCTTTCGCTGGCCGAATTGGTCCAAGCCGATGAGGTAGCCGGGAATATTACCAAGGTCGGCGAAGAAGGGCGCAGTATAACGGTGAAATCATCGGATAAAGAAGTTATCGTTAATATCAGCGGCAGCCGCACAACCTTGGAGGGCGTCGGCAGCCGTTCGGATCTCAAGGTTGGCCAGGATGTCACCGTAGAGTAGAAGGGTGACGCAGCCAGTAAAATCAAAGTAACTAACACTAAGTAGCAATTCGTAGAATTAGCCAACACATGGAGGGACAGGCAGCAGAAAACCGTCCTCCATTTGTTTTGCGATTGGCCATCAACCATAACCCCATCGCGTTCGACCACTCGGGTTGAATCGAAGTAAATATCTCCCCGTTGCATTGGTTGCTTGCTAGCGCGCGCCTCGCAGGGCCAAAATGGACTTGACTTGCTTATACCTGCTCCGATATGGAGAACCCTGCCGATAATCAGGAACGCAAAATGGGTGTTACCGAAGATATCGTCTGCTTTGTTGACGAAGCCAGCTTCGACGCGTTATCGGACGAAGTTATCTTTAGAACCAAGACGTTGATCGCGGATGCCATCGGCACCATGCTCGCCGGCTCGGTGGAGGATGGCAGCCGCATTTTGCAGGGTTATCTGATGCGCACGGCAAGCCGTAAAGATGCGACAGTAGTTGGCGCGGGTTTCAAAGCCTGTGGCACGGCCGCGGCGCTGGCCAACGCCGCCGCGGGACATGCGCTCGATTTCGATAGCATTCAACTTTCGGTCTGGCCGGGAACCGCCCACGGCATTCGCATCCATCCGACAACCCCGGCGCTCGCTGCCGCGTTGGCCGTTGGCGAGCCGCGTCATATCACGGGCAGAGATTTAATACTCGCCTGTGCGGTCGGCATCGAAGTCGGCTGCCGCGTCACCGAAGCGATCCCGCCGGACTCTTATCAAGTGGCCTACCAGTCGACGGCCACCATGGGAAGTCTAGGGGCGGTTGCAGCGGCCGGAAAAATTCTCGGGCTGAATCGTGATCAGCTCATGCGCGCCATGGGCTTGGCCGCCACCATGGCTGGCGGCTTACGAGAAAACTTCGGCACCATGACCAAACCGTTTCACTCCGGCCGCTCCGCCGAAGCGGGAGTTCTCGCGGCCGAATTGGCTCAAGACGGCTTCACTTCGGCGCCGCATATACTCGAAGCGCATCGCGGCTTCTTCCTCGCCATGGGCGGCAAACACGACCCCGGACAAATCTCGGCAAAATTGGGCACGCCCTATTTCATCATGGAGCCGGGCCTGCACATCAAGCGATATCCCTGCGCGATTCTGGTCCATCCGGCGATCGCCACGATGATTGAAACTGCCAATGCGCATAGCCTCACGGCGGAAAACGTCGCGCGCATTGAAGTCGGGGTCAGCGACGTTGTCACGTCTACACTGAATCATCCCGAACCGAAAACCGGCTTGGAGGGAAAATTCAGCGTAGCCTTTCCACTCGCCCATGCGCTGATCGAACGGCGATTGAGTTTAAACGATTTCACCGATGAGAAAGTCAATGATCCAAAGGTTCAAGGGTTGATGAAAAAGTTCACGGTCCAAACCGATCCGAAGCTGCTGGAAGGCGACGGCAACGAAGTCACGGCCAAGCTGATGATCGAATTGACTGACGGTCAGCGTATCGAGCGCTTGGCTTGCCTGGAACGAGGCAAGGCGCAGAAGTGGATTAGCACCAGCGAACTGGAAGAAAAATTTTGCCAATGCGCCGCCCGCGTACTGCCAAAGGAACAAGCCAAGCGCGCGTTCGATCTCGCCCTCGATCTTGATAACGCGAAAAGTATTCACGGCCTCATGGAACTGGTCGGCGCCAAAGCATAGGAAAATTCTATTTTAACCCCGCCTCTTGAGGCGGAAACAATTAAATGGCGTTACCAAAGGGGGCGAGCATCCCCTTTGGTCAAGAGCGGGGTTAATACCCCGCTCGCGAAGTGATTCGGTTTATTATATGGACAGCTATATACAACGGCTGCTGCCGCGCTTTCGCTACGGTTTGATCAACCCGCGCGCGCCGGGAAAAGTTCAGCGCGGTCTGAGCTATCAGTTTTATCGCATTGTGCCGCCCGACGTGATGGAAGTAGCCACCGGACTTGGGCTTGACGACTACGCGCCCGAAGCCGTTGAAAAAGCCATCGGCAACTATTGGGATTGCGTTCACGCGCTGATGCAGGAAAAAGTCGACGTCATCGTGCTCGGTGGTGTGCCGATTTCCGTACGCTTGGGACGGCCTCGACTTCGTGAGCTGCTCGCTGAGACCAAAGAAAAAACCGGCATCCCGGCCGACGCGCCGCTCGAAGCGCTGATCGCCGCTATGAAACATCTCGGCTTGAAAAAAGTCGTCATCGGCAGCCGCTGGGGCGACAACGTCAACCAGGCGTTAATTCGTTACTTGCAAGACGGCGGAGTCGAAGTCGCCGGCATCACCAAAAGAAATCAGAATGCCGTGGACGCCGCGGCGATGTCTTTTGAAGAAGGGTTACAGACCGCCCTCGACGTCGGCCGAGAAGCAGCGCGTTTGGCGCCTGAAGCGGAAGCGGTTTTCATCCCTGGCGCCGCGGCCATGAGCCTGCACGCGATCCCCGCCGTCGAAGAAGAATTTACCAAGCCGGCGTTTAGCAATCTAAGTCTCGAAGTATGGAACAATTTGATTCGTCCTGGAATCATCCCGCCAGTCCGTAGCTGGGGTAGCTTGCTCGCCGAAGGTCCGTCGGCAAAATAATCGAGAGGAGTCGAATCATGAAAAAAACTTTGCGGGTGATCTTGCTCGTAACCTTGTGCAGCATGACTCTGCCGGCCCAGCCGCCCGTGGTCATTGCTGCTGAGGCGTATCCCAATAAACCGGTTCTTTTTATCACGCACAGCGGCCCGGGCGGCGGCATGGATACGATGCTGCGCCGCATCACGGACATCATGGCCAAAGAAAAACTGGTCTCCCAGCAGATGCGCGTTGAAAGCGTCCAGGCCGGCAGCGGCGCCAAAGCGATGACGACTCTCGTCAAGCGCAAAGGCGACGATCATGTCTTGGCCGGGATGACCAGCGTCTGGGTGGCCGCGCCGCTGATCTCTCCGGACGTCAAAGTGAGTTACAAAGACATGACAACCGTCGCCCTGCTCGGGCTCGATCCGAACCTCGTGGTCGTGCGCGCGGATTCGCCGTTCAAGACCATGAAAGAGCTGCTCGATTTTGCTAAGGCGAATCCGAATAAGGTCAAGCAAGCGGGCGCGTCAGTCACCAGCACGCCGAACTTCGATCGGCTGGCGATCGCCGAGGCCACAGGCGCGACATGGGATTACGTCGCCTTCCCCAGCGGTGGCGAGGCGATTACCGCGGTTCTCGGCGGGCATGTCAATCTAGTGATCGGCCAGCCCGCTGACATGGGCGGTCACTTAAGCGCCGGAGCACTCCGCGCTCTCGCTAGTTTCTCAGAGTCTCGGCTCGCCGGCTACCCCAATGTGCCGACTTTGCGCGAGCTCGGTATCACCGCGCGAGTGAGCCGCGGCACGGTGCGCGGCATCGTCGCGCCGCCGGACATTCCCGCGTCATCCGTGCATTACTGGGAAGACGTCTTACGTAAACTCACCAAGACTCAGGGTTACCAACAGCTTAGCTCCGAGATCGAGTTGTTTCCCAAATTCCTCACCGGCAAAGAGTTCAAACAATTCCTAGACGAGGAAACTGATAGTATGGCGAAATCGTTGGCGCGTTTGGGCGACGTCAAAAAATAACCGATTGGCGTGCGGAATTAGGAAGAAATAGTTCACCACAAAGGATCTAGCGCGGCTAATCCCCAAGCAAAGGGGGAAAAGAGATTTACCTGCGAAGTTCGTCCTGAGCCCCTTCGGCTGTGCTCAGGATAAACTACTGCGAAGGAACTGGAGCTGCGCAAAGGACCAAAATAAAATCCAAGAGGAAGTTCGAATTTACAAAAGAGGCCAGCGCTATCGAGTTCGCGAGTGCGGCCGCCAAGGATTATCAGCGTCGGCAAATCGATTTTAGAGGTTTTGAGAGAGAAGGATGTACATGTGAAGATCGACGTCCACGCGCACTATGTTCCAGAGGGCTGCTTACACGATGTGGAAGTGAAGGGAACTGACGGGCGTATCCAAGGTCTGCGCATCATTCAAGAAGGCGCGCGTCAGGTGGCCTATACCAACAACGCCCACAACATCG
>Ga0137429_1000547_pt1 | contig 14568 bp, 11 predicted proteins | sample EasRivERMZT736_2_FD_102304 | JGI IMG/M metagenome (GOLD analysis project Ga0137429, IMG submission 102304) | Soil microbial communities from meander-bound floodplain in the East River, Colorado, USA - East River MetaG ERMZT736_2 | ecosystem: Environmental > Terrestrial > Soil > Floodplain ...
CGCATCCTCGACCGTCTCCCCGTCCAGGAAATGCGACGGTTCCCCCGGCATGGCGCCGCGATCGGAGTACCACCGATCGGAGAAAGGCGCTGTAGGGAGGGGATGCGTGGCTTCCTCGGGCTCCTTCTTGGCGATCTCGGCCGGCACCACGGGCGCGGCCGGCGTGAACGGCTTGGACTTCCTCGATCCCGCCAGGGTGGGATCCTGGGTGAATTCCCCAGGGGGGTAGGTCGCCTTGCTTCCCGCAATCCGGATCTCACCGTCCGAGTTGATATGTGTGATCTTCTGCGGGTCCTTGTTCCATCCTTGCAGGAAGTAGACGGTATCCCCGATTTCGACCATACCCGAGGAAACAGACGTCAGAGGTCCACCAGGTTTCGGTTCCGGGGTAACCGCCGGCGCCGGCGCTGCGGGGGATCCCGTTACCTCCTTCGGCGGCCCACCGCCCGCCTTCCAGAAGCTCGATCGCGCCTCCCGCAAGTTCCTGGCCGCCCGCTCGATCGCCTGTCCCTTCGTCCACAGCCCGTATCCGACCCCTCCCTCGGTGAGGACGATATCGGATCCTTCCTTGTGGTGTTTCGCTACCCATGCGGATTTGCCGCGGATCTGCACTTCCTCGACCCACGCGACGATGTTTCCCGCCTTGACCCGTTCCCCCTTCGCCAGTTCCGGCACCGGATCGGACGGGGAGAGAACGTCGGTTATCGGGGTAACCGCCGGCGCCGCTCGAGGCGCGATCGCCGTTACCTCTTTCGCTTCTCCACCCTTGCCCGCTTCTGCTGTCTTTCCTTCAAGGGGTTCATCTCCCGCATCGACGGGGGCAATTCGTGTTTCGGCACCTGGGGCGCCTTTCCGGATGGCTTGCGGGACGATCTCATCGGCTTGTGGTGTTCGTGGTCCACGATCTACCTCCTGATCCCCTTCGGTACGGGGGGTTTGTTCGGATTCGGCGGTTTTATCCCGCCGTGCTTTTTCAATTCCTGCACGAGCCCAGGCAGGGAGTTCACCTCGACGTGCCCGGAGTCCCATGTCGGTGGAGATTCGCTTGGCTTCGTTGGCGTAGTAATCGGCTTCTTTTTCACTTGTTCCCACTCCGAAGTTAAATTTCGCGCCTTTCAGGACGATCTTGGTCCCATCCTGAGCCTCGAACACGATCTCTTTCTCCCCGAAGATGCGCTTCGCCTCTCCGAGTTTGTTTAAGGTGGTCGATTCTGTATCCTGGTCGAACATCAGGGAGAATTCATCTCCCCCCGTTCGGTACGGATCCAGTCCCGCCTCCACCAGGGAATCCGCGGCGTTTTTCAGAAGCACGTCTCCTATGCCGTGGCCGAGTTCCGGGGCGTCATTTACGGCCTTCATGCCTTCGAGGTCCAGGGTCCCGAACCGGGCATCCGTTTTATCGGCATCGTCCCAGGCTCGGCGGTTCTTGACACCCGTGAGGGGGTCCTTGTAGATCGCCGCGTGGAGCCCTTCCGTATCTCCCGTGTCGATCATCTCCTGGATCCTGGCTCGTTGCGCCTCGTCCGTGCGCCTCTGACGGGGGGCCTCGGAAGGTTCCGCACGGCGTTCCACGGCGGGGAAAGAAGGTTCTGGCCCCGCCGCACGACCGGGGGAAGGGGCGGTCGACGGCGTTTCCACCGTTTGCGGCGTGGGCGCTCCCTCGACCGGGAGGGGAGGAACCTCACCAGGAGCGGAGACGGGGGCCAGATCGGCGAAGGGATCGGGTGCGGTAGGCGCCTCGTACCCCTTCACTCTGCGAGTTACGACATATCCGAGCCCGCCCGGGGCGTCCTCGATCGCCGCGTCAAATCCTTGACGCTCCCACATCGCTTTGACAGCGACGGCGTTCGCGGCGTCCGAGACGGGCCGAGACTCCATGATCGTACCGGGAAGGGGCTCTGCGGCGCCCCCTTGCCCTCCTGGCATGAGATCCGGACCCGAAGGGGCGGGAGTAGCCCCCGTTTCCCCTTCGGCCGGCAGGGCCCCCTTGGGCTCCACGGGCGGGGTAGATTCCGGAGGAACCGACGTCTCCGACGTGATCGGTTCCTTCCCCAGGATCTTCCCAAGCCAATTCGGGTGTATTTCCTCGATCGACAGATCGCCTTTCCGGATGAGCTTTCCGATGGATTCCCGGAAGGCGGGATCCGTGGTGAACCGCTCGAGTAGAACCGGATCCGCGGCCGGATCCTGCGTGAGGATCTTTTGGAGGTCTGCCCGCTTGTAGGTAGTCTTTTTCCCGGGCTTGTAGAGCGTCTCCTGGGGGATATCGTCGACGATGGCTTTCCCCGCCGCCTTCCCGCCCTTGAGGATCTCCGATCCGATCTTCGTACCCGCCGCCAGGGGGAGTCCTTGCAACACGGTAGCGGCCAGGGCCGCCAGTTCCGGGGATCCGGTTTTCTCGAGTACGAGGTTGCCGAGTTCCTCGCCGGCCGTGGGGAGAGTCCCGAGTTCCGCGATCGGCGCTCCGATCTGCAACCGTGCGACATTCGCCTCCGGGGAGAGGATCTGCTCCCATACGGGCTCCATCGGGAAGGCTCCCGCTACCTCGTGGAAAGCCTCCGGTATGAGTTCCGGCTTGCCGCCGAGGATAGCAGACGGCGCCGCCAGGGCGGCCGCGCCGCCCCCCGCGAGTCCCTGCACGACTCCCTTGGACAAATCGACGAACGACGCCGCGGCGCCCTTGAGCATGGAGACGGGATCGTTCAGGCTCCCCATCCCCGAGGGGTCGATGTAATCCCCCACCACTCCGGTAGCCGGCGGTACGGGCTCGAGGTCTGCGAACGGATCCGCGGCCGGTTCCGGGGGCCCGAGGTCTGCAAACGGATCCCTGGCCGGCTTCGGGGGTGCGAGGTTTGCGAACGGATCGACGGCCATCGGTTACTGCACCGTCCAACCCTGTTTTTTCAGTATACCGAGTAGCTTTTCCTTGGAGTGCCCCTCCTTCATCCTCTTCTGCATGGACGTCATCGCCATCTTGATATCCGCGTCCGAGTGTCCTTCCGGCGCCAGTACCTTCTGCCCTCCTATGGTGAACCCCCCGCCTCCGGACACCTTCGGCGCCTCGGCCCCCTTCTTCGCCGGCAGGGCCGGCGCCCCCTTCTTGATCGGTTCCGGCACGGGCGCGGTATTGGCATCCGGCTTGCCGCCGAAGAGTTTTTGATACCATCCCTTCTCCGGTTCGACCGCGGCCGGCGCGGGGGGCTTGGGCCCCTTCCCTTCCCACGGCGCTTCGGCCTTTGCCGGCATCTCGCCGCCGCCCTGTAGGAGTGCCCCCAGGAGCCCCTGCTTCTCGACGATCGGACGGAGGTACTCCATCATCTGAATATCGGATTCATCGGCGTCATCGGCCTGGTACGCTTGCAGGAGCTTGACGTAGTAGGCCGCCACGGTTTTCGGGTCCTGTTCGTCTTTCCGATCGAGTTTGTACCTGGTGAGGTCCTTGGCGTACTTCGCCGCCGCCGCTACCCGGTCGATCCCCCCCTGAGCGACGATCTTCGCCGCCGCGATCCTGGCCGCGTTCGCCGCGTCTCCCCGGAGCTTCCCGGCTTCTGCGGCGATCCCCGCCGCCTTTTCCCGGCTTGTCGCGTTGATCCCCGCCACGGAGGTCTGCATCGGCTTGGTCCCGACGTGTTCCTGCACGGTCCCGTCCGGATGAACGGTCGTGAGCCATCCCGCCTCGCTGACTCCGTAGGACGGTTTCTCATGGCCTTCCGCGATGACCTTCCCATCCTCGTCGATGAGTTTCCCACCGACCACCTTCGTCTGGGTGGGCTTGAAGAAATCCGGCATCAGGGCGTGAACATCCTTCGCCGTTTCCGGGGCGTACTCCGCTCCCCCGAGGGCTTTTAAGGCTCCCCGTAGGATCTCCTGCCGATCCGGGGCGACGGTTTTCGTGGTGGTGACCGGCGCCGCGGGTGGAGGCGCGAAGAACGACGGCGGCCCTGCGGCCGGCGCCGCCGCGGGCGGGGCTCCGTAACCTCCACCCGGGGCCCCCCCAACGGAGGGTGGGGCCCCAGGCGGGGTTCCGAGAGTGACAGGGGGCATACCCCCCGGGCTCGGCGCGGGGATATCTGGAAACGAGGTAGACGATTCCTCGTGAGGTTCCATCAGCGTGGAGATCGACTTCAAGACGTCTTGCAGGGCCTTCGCCTTGGTCTTTCGGACTTCCTCGGATTTCTTTAGTTTCCGCTCTTCCGTGAACCCCTGCATGAATTGAGTGGCGAAGTCCATAGCCGTCTCCTTAGAACAGTTTTGCGAACTGAGTACCGAGTTGCGATCCCGCGGCGCCCGACAATGCGGGCCCTACCTGGCCCAATATATTCGTGGCGAACGTCTGACCGAATCCCGGCGCGGGCGGTACGGTCTGGGCGCTCGGCGTACCCGCCTTCATGTTCATCGCCGTTTTCACCAGGCTCGAGTAGAGATCCCCGATCGACTGAGCCCTGCTTCGGCCGATGTTTGCCAGGGGCGCCGCCACGGCGTTCCCTCCGAGTCCTCGGGAGGCGAGGTTTCGGGAGGCCAGTTCGGTCGACCCCGTGAATCCCTGGTTGATCTTATTGAACCCTTCCGAGAGGAAGTTCCTTTTTTCCTCCGGCGTCATCGTGTGGAGTTCCTTGTTCGCCGCGTTCGTGTCGCTTACCGCCTTGGCCTGGGCCTTCGCTGACTTGTTCGCGGAGTAGGCCGAAGCCGCCGCACCCACGACCATCGCCGCTACTGGAATTACTGCCGGCATAATTGTTCCTCCTTGCAGATCCCCAGAAGGGTCTGATTATAGATAACGCCGTCTTTAAGGAAAGATCTGCGATCTATCCCCTCCTGGACCATCCCGGTTTGCTTTGCCAACCGAAGCGCCAGGGGATTGAAGGAAGGAACACAGGTTACGACCTTTCTGCACGGTGTATTCTCGAACATCCAGGCCAGGGATTCCCTCGCCGCGTCCGTCATGGTTTTGCCCCTCGATTCCGGAAGCGCCGCCGAATGAACTTCCCAAGTCACGCCGTTCCTCGGGATGTAGATCGTCAAGCACCCCTCCCGGGGCATGAGGACGTAGACCGATTCCAGGGCCAGGAACGGGGTATAGTCCAGGTCCTTCGCGGGCGGCGCCGAGTCATCGGTGACCCACCCATAGACGGAGGGGTGTCCCAGGATGGAGCAGACCAGGGCGTTATCCTCTATCGTGCATCGTTTCACTTAGGCCACCATCGCCGCGGTACGGCCGGCCTCGTAGAGATTGGTCCCGTCCGATATGAAGTTCACCACGAACACCCGCCCCGAGGTCGTTCCAGTTGCCAGGGTTCCGACCGGCTTGAATCCCGACCCGAAGGTGATGACTCGGGAGGTCGTTCCGCTCGTCAAGACCACGACCGCGCATCTCGTACCCGCGGGCGGGACCGTTGTGGTGAGCGTTCGAGCCGCCGTCACGGTGAGTTTTACGTTGAAGTTCGTCGCCAGGGCCACAGCGGTCGTATCGTTTGCAAGGACCGTCAATCCGATCGGCTGACCGGACGGCCCAGGCGGCCCTTGGATCCCCTGAATTCCCTGGGCTCCGTCTGCACCCGGAGGTCCCGGCACGACGGAATCCGCTCCGTCGGCCCCAGGCGGCCCCGGGGATCCAGGCGCCCCGTCGAAGTAATCGACGCCCTTGATCGGCGTGTAGCCGTCTGCCCCGCCCGCTCCCGGGGGCCCCGGCACGACGGAATCCGCTCCTGGGGGTCCAGGCGGTCCTGGCACCGTAGAATCCGCTCCCGGGGGTCCCTGGGCTCCCCCCGAGGCCGCCTTCCACGTCCCGTCGAAGATGAAGTTGGAGTCCGTCTCCCGGCAGAACACCCGGATACCCGTCCTCGCCGGGATGGAATCCCTCTCCGCGATCGTATCGCACATGATCTGAGGATGCGGGTTGATGGAGATCGTCATTTGGTGGTTATCCCCCTGGAACCCATCATGTCCTTTGCGTAGTGAATCCCAACGTCGAGGATCGCCGCGTCAAAGGCGTAGGTATCGGACCCGTCGGCCGGATCCCGGAAGATCCGGAACATGAACCGATCCCCGATCTGCCGGTTGGTTCCGGTCACCGTGGGGAAATCCGACCGTTTCAAGGTCCACGCCGTTCCTCCCGCCGCCGTGGTCACGGCGATCGTCGTGGAGGTCGTGATCGTTCCCGTCCTGCTGATCCAGATGTATTCGATCTGCCACTTCACGTTCCCGGCGTCGTTGGTCGTGGGGCACCAATGAACGTGCGGGACGATATCCGACCCCTCGAGGTAATCGTGGAGGGTTTCCAGGGATCCGTGCAGCTCGTCGGCCAGGACCCCCGTACCGATGAAGGCATACGTCAGGATCCCGGTAGCGTTGATGGCGATGATCGCCGGCGCGGCCGGCCCCGTACCCAGGGCAAGCCCGGAGATATTGATATCGTTGAAGGTAGTCGCACCCCCGACGTTCACGATCGTCCCGTCGGCCTCAATCTTCGTGTAGTCGGTTGCCCCCCCGAGTTCCAGTTCGTCCGTTGCCGCGTCATACCGGACGTTCGGCGCGCCCTCCATAGCCCCGCCGTCGTTGAACTGCATTTCCGTATCCGACCCGCCCGCCGCCGCCGTCTGCGGATCGGCCAGGAGCCCGGACAGGCCGGCCACGCTGATTTCGTCATCGCCTCCATCCTCGTGGGAGGCTTTATGGAGTAGCGGCGTCTGCGGATCGGCCAGGAGCCCGGAGAGCCCAAGAACGGAGAGTTCGTCCGTACCCTCGTTTTGATGCGACGATTTATGAAGCGACGGCAGACCCGTAAGGCTCCCGATGGTTTTCTTCACCCGGAAATCCACCGGCGAGTTGAACTTCACCGGGCCCGCCCCTCCCGACAGCCGCTCATGCTCCTTCCACAGGAGTTCGATGTTGTGACGGATCTGCTCCAAGGCGTCCGGCGCGTCGAGGTTGATTTGCACTCCCAGGGGCATCGCTACTCCAACAGCCACGGTTCGTAGAGAACCATGTTTTTATCGGTCGTTGCCGAGATTCGGAACCCGAGCCTGTAGAAGTTGCCTTTCGGCAGGGACTCCTGGGATTTCACCCGCTCGTCGGTATTGAGGACGATCGGCGTCTGGTCGACGCCATCGTAGATCGGCGTTACGGTTAAGTCCTCGCCCTTGGTATCCACATCGTAATGGAGCACCCCGATCGACCCCGAGGATAAAAGATCGGCCGAGACGTACTCTTTCGTCGTGATCTCGAACGACCTGGACCCCGATCCTGTGGCCGTCCCGAGGACTCCCCCGGAGGTTCCGTAATAGACCGTCTGCGAGGCTTTATCGAACACCACCGCGGAGATCGCCCGATCCAATTCTCCGCAACGGACGTCCCTCAAGCCCCCGATGAAATCCAGGAAAAGCTCCCGATTGTTCGCCGTAGCTCCCGCCACGGGATAGAACAGCCGATAGAATCTTCCGTCCCAGACGGAGCGGGCCGCGGAGATCGCCCCCCAATTGACCGTTGCCAGGATGTTCTTGATTTGCGGCGCGATGAGTCCCGAGGTATACCCCGTGAAGAGGTACATCCCGTCCTTTCTCGGGAAGATGATGCCGATCGGCGTTACCTGGCAGGAGTCGTGCGATTCCGGCCCCACGGTGGAGGGGGTATCGTCGAGCGAGAAATCCCCCGGCGTGGATCCTCGAAGCCTCTTGAATCCCGTTTTCGCTCCGATGTAGATATGCCCTCCCAATTCATGCAGGGAGGTATTATCCGCATCCTCGAAGATCGTCGTATTGTACCCGTCCCAGGAGGACTCGAGGGCCTGGGGCTCGTAGGGGTTGCCGTACCACAGGTGCCTGGGATACTCGGTAACCCCGATGCCGAAGATCCGTTTCCCTCGATAGAGGATCCGCTGATACGCTTCCACCGGGACGTACCTCTCCCGAAGGGACGGCAGATTTTCTTGAAGTGCCTCATCGTCCAGGTTGTCCTCGTAGGTCGTGGTTGCGATCGTGACTTCCGCGACCTGGAACGGACCGATGATGATGTTCTGATCCACTACCGAGTCCTGCACGGCTTTTTTATTCGACATTCGGTTGAGTACGGTTTTAACCGCCGATCCGACCGCCCCGAAGGTTCCCCCCATGTTCCCTCGGAAGATACCCGCCGCAAGGCCCGCCATCGTCGTAAGCCTTGCTTTTTCTTCCGTCTCCACGTTTTCTCGGAGGGTATCGAGCGATTGAGAGAGCCCGGATTTATCGCGGTACAGACGCAAGTGCGTGATTTGCGCATCCGCGGCCGATCCCGGCAGGGTCCAGGTGAGCAAGGAGGTTTGAAGCGCGATCGTTGCCACAGGCGATAGGTCCGTTTCGTACTCCGTGCCGTCCAGGTACTTCGCCACATAGGAGTAGTAGCATTGGTACGTCCCGCTCATCAGCGACGTCACGGAGTAGTTGATCGACGCGGCCTCCCCGTGGTGAAACATATCCGCGGTTGCCGAGTTGAGGGTATCGTTCGTCGCCGTCGTGGTGGAGATCGACGTGATGACGAATTCCGTTCCCCTGGGGACGTTCCGAACGATCATTCCCACCCGGACGCCCAGGGCGTACAGATCCCGGCCGGCGTTATCGACGTAGGAGCCATGCTCCCCGATGTACGCCTGACAGACGGACGCCAGATCGAGCCCTCCCGGGTCGATCGTCGCCACGTCTCCATGCTCCCAGGTCTGCCGGGTTCCTCCCGTGAGCGTACCGAATAGCCAGTCTCCCGAGTACATGAAGAACCCGATCGCCGTAACCGTCATCGAGGCGCCGGTCGTATCGTTGGAAACCGTCATTCCCACCGTTACACCGAGGGCCGCGAAGTTCTGCCCCGTGGAGGACACGAAATTCCCCGCCTGTACCGCCCCCATGCCAGGGGTTGAGGTCTGCACCCCCGACACGGCCCCGGAGAGTCCGGAGGCAACCACCGGCGCCGCCGCGGGGGCCGCGATCCCCCAGGTGGAGACGGCGAACGTGGGGATGTAGACCTTCTTCCTGTCCGTTCCGTTGGACAGGTAGAGGAAATTCCCCACCACTTCCATTGACAGCGGTGCACCGGAAAGGCCCGTGACTACCACCACGGTAGCTCCCGTTGCGGGCCTGTAGTAAGAGAGGGACGTTCCGTGCCCGATCCAGATGTACCCCCCCGAGGCGTATAGAGAGTGAATCGCCCCGTATCCCGATCGAACCGTTGCGATGGTCTTTCCGATGCCCATTCCCCCGAACACGTCCATATCCGGGTTGAGCAAGGTCGCACACTCCCCCTGCTCGAGGAGTAGGCGGTTGGATTTCAGGGAGTTCATTCCCCGATGGAAGGAGATCTCCGGAAGGGATCGGATCCCCTTGCGGGTCGTTGGAGCCTGGGGTACGCGGCCGCGGTCTGCCATCACAGTTCCGGGAGGTAGTCGGAGTCGATCTCAAGGGTTTCGGGGAAGAAGCCCGTTCCCGTTTCCTCGGCCTTGCCCCGTGCTACCAGGTCGTTCCACATCCCCATGTAGACGGCCGATTTCCCCAGGTCGAGCCTCCCGTCGTGTTCCGTGCCCAGGAGTACCGCCGCCGCCCTCCACTCGAGGGCTTCATGGAGAGGCGCCGGGATCTCCGGGTACTGCCCGGGCTCCGTGAGGGTGAACGGGTAGCGAACGTAATCGAAGAAGATGTTGCCGTTGGGCACGGTGATATCCGCGATCGTCCCCACTTCCGCGCCGAAGAACATCCTTTCTTTCAGATCCGGATCGGCCCACGAGGTAATGACCCCGTACTCCGAGGTCACGGTCGCCGCGTCCACGGTGACCGTGATCCCCAGATCCGACCCCGCGGTATAGTCGACCCCGTTTTCATCAGGAATGGGGTAGACGCCGATCGTCTTTTTATTCCCATAGGACGAGGCCGCGAAGATCGCCTTGGGCTTTCCAACCTCATCCTTCCAGACGGACGAGTTTTCATCGAGCCTTCGCGCTTTCGTCCTGGACAGGCGGGTGTACCCCGACCCGTCGGCCGCCCGGAAGCAAGCCGGCCATCGGTCGTTCACGAAATCCAGAAACCCGCTCGGAAGGAGATAGGTGCGCTTGTTGGCTTGCAGGATGATGATGCCAGGGCTCCGGAGGCATCTGGTGTGAAAGGCAAATTCCCGCTGTGCGGTATTCAGTTCCTTATCCACTTCGGCCTTGGTGTACCGGCCGTAGCCGCCTTCCCCGAGCTTGGAGAGGACGCCCGCCTCGAGGATTGCCAGGGTATTGCCTTCGTAGAATCCAGACGTCGTGTGCATCAGCGGCATATCATCCCTCCGCGTACTTATTTCTTATGCGAGTCCTTCTTCCCGTCCGGGAACGGGCTTTTCGGGATCTGCGGGTGCGCCTTCCCGATCTTGGGGGTAACCGGATCCCGCGGCGCTGCGGGGGATCCCGTTACCTCCGGGATCTCCACCCCTCCCGTCGCCACGGGCGGGGGCGGGGATGCGATGGACTGTTCCGGAATCTGCCCCGGCAGAAGCTCCTTGGTTATTGGATCAAACCGCCAGGGGCCTTGATTGATCCACCTGGCCCCGGTTGAATCGTCTGCACCGAACCCGGAAGGCTTATTCGGGTTGAATTGTGGCGTCGCCATTGTCTGAATACCTCCTTCATTCTTGGGATGATATCGGACGGATCGAATTCCGCGGCACAAGCGGAAACCCGGAACTGCTCGTTCACCGGGCACTCTTTGAGCGAGAAGATCATCTTATGGCAGGGCGAACAATGCTGACGGGACTGTACGGAATGGTCGTTGACCCAATGCTTGCAGAGATTCGCCCAGGACGAGTGCGACAGCATACAGATCTTCGGGGTATCGAAGCACCCCGCCATATTGAGGACGCCCGTTTCCGGGCCCACCACCAGATCCGCGTACTTCACGGCGATCGCCGTGTTGCGGATCCCCCACCGTCCGGACCTGTGCATATAATTCGCATCGTCATCAGCCGCGAGTTCCAGGAGTTTTTCCGCGTGGCCTCCCACGGTGATAAACAGCACTTCCGGGTTGATCCGTGCGAATTCAGCCATTGCCATCGCGGCGTAGGGGAACCGCTTGTGCGGGCCCGACCCTCCCAGGGCCCAGATCACTACGAACCGCCCCTCGAGGGTCTTTCGCCAGATCCGGGCGAGTCCTTCCTCGTCCTCGGAGAAGTAGATATCCCCGTTCTGCCGGCGCCGGTCGATCCCCGCGAGTTTCAAGGCGTGGTCGTAGTAGTTGATGTTCCCGTATTTTGCCCTCCTTTCTTCATCCGTCCATTCGTACTCCGGATTGCGGCCCTTGATCGCCAGGAGTTCCTCTTCGATCGTTCCGGAGAGGTTCACGACCCGATCGTATCCCTTGCCCAGGACTTTCCAGTAGGCTTCCAGGGCCGAGTTCGGGATCTCGTCCATCGCCTGATAGAGGATCTTGTCGACGTTGGGGTTGTGCTTGGCGATCTCCACGCCGTTGTCCGAGGTATTGAACGTGACGTGGTATCCCTCTTCCTTCAAGGCCCGCAGGACGGGGGTTGCGATGATGGCGTCTCCGATGCCTCCGTAGCGGATCACGAGGGCCCTTTTCAGGTCCGGATTCGGCACGAGGCGGTTATCCACCACGAGCCCCGGCGCCGCGGCGAGCTTTTTCAACACCAGGTCGAAGGAATACTCCGCATCCTCCGCGTGGATCTCGTTGTGCAGGATCTCGAACGACCCGATTTCCCCCATGACTTCCAGGATGATCTCCGGGGTGAGGTCGTGCTTGTGGTCCGGATTGGATCCCGGCTGTCCCACGCGGGGGTACAGCTCCGCGTGTGGAAGGTAGAGGACCAGGTTTCCACCCGGCCGCACCACCCTCCACCACTCTTGAAGCTGAGAGGGAAGGTCCTTGACGTGTTCCAGGTAATGCGACGAGAACACGAAATCGAACGTATCCGAGGCGAACAGCGTCAAGCCTCCTTCGAGGTCGATCGCCAGGTCTGCCTGGGAGTCTGCCCCCTTGCCGATATCCAGGCCAATCGCCGTCTGCTTGATCTTCCGATCCCCGCAAGCCAGGTCGAGCCCCTGGCCGTTGCAGAACCGAAGGAGCCTGGGCCGGCACTTCTCCACTTCCGGAACGTACTCCGTCATGTCCTTCAATGGTTTCCAGGTCATTGGTTCGTCGCCCCTTTCCCCTTGCGCAGGACCAGGGCGAAGGAATACTCCTGCCAGATATCCTCCACGGTGGGATCAATCGGCCGGTTCGCCTTGAGAACCGTCGAGTAATCCATGCCTCGCATCCACCCGAGGATATCTTCCGGGAACAGCCGCTTCCAGATGTGTTCGTCCCCCTGGTTCGTGATGTAGTCGCCATGCGGGAGGTACAGGCAGAGGAATCCGCCCGGCCGGATCTTCGACCACCAATCCGGGAGGCGCTTGCCCGGATCCACCAGATGTTCGAGAAGGTGAGACGAGAAGATGTAGTCGCAGGATCTCGGCGCGATGAGCCATAGGTCCTCGTTCAAATCCCACGCGAAGTTCGTCGTTCCTGGGATGAAATCGCAATCCACGCCGATCGCCTCCCGATGGATCTTCTGACAGCCGCATCCCAGGTCGAGCCCTACTCCCTGGACGTAGGGGGCGAACAGGTTACGAGCCTTCTCCACTTCCGGGATGTAGGAGTGCGTCCGTTCCGGCCGGCTTTTCTCGTTCCATATGATCGCCGTCATGACGCCGCCTCCGCGACTGGCTCCGGCTTCCAATCGACCATTTCCAGGTGAGGTTCACCTTTCGAGACGTAGAGCGGCGCCCGGAGCTTGCCCGAGAATCGCCACGGAAGTTTCTCGTAGATGAAATCCACCCGATTCATGGCTTCCTGCTTGTCGAAGTTGTAACTGCACTCCGAGAGCCCGGTTTCCCGGACGGGCGTGAAGCAATCTTCCGGTTCGTAGATCGCCCGGTTGCACGGGGAACATTTCGTGGTCGATTGGATGGAGAAATCATGGATCGACCCGTAGGTGAGTTGCCTCACCGAGGCGTCCGTCGCCAGGTAGATCCGCGGAGTGCCCCACATGACGGAGGCCGTGAGCAAGCCCGTAGGCGGCCCGATCACCAGATCCGCGTACCGGGCCATGAGGAACAGTTGCCGGATCGGCGCGCCGATCGTATTTGCTACCCGGCCGTCGAATCCGAAAGGCTTGTTGACCCCGCGGCCGTCGCCGGCGATGTAGACGGTCGCCAGGGGGTACTTCTTCAAGATCGTCTCGGCCCAATCCTGGCATTGCGGGAACTGCTTGTGGAGCGTGGTCCCGTGGAGGGGCATGAGGACGAGGAACCGCCCCATATTATCGTCCCGCCACTTCTCGGCCCATTCGATTTCATCCTGGGTGAAGGCCATCGGCGCGTAGCCTCGGTCCTCGATCTCCTTGGTCGCTTTATGCTCCGAGCCCAGGTAGAGGGCAAGCGGCATGACGGCGAAAGGGGTCCTTCCCAGGATCTTCCGGGTCTTGTTGTAGGACAGCTTCCAGTATTTCGGATCCTCTTTCCGTGCCAGTCCCATACCCTCGATCGTGTTCGACAGGTGAAGGATCGTATCCGGCCGGATCCGGTTGATGAGGGCTTCCCAGATCCCCTCGATCGCGCTTTTCTGGTGTTCCTTCGGCACGGTGAAGGGCTCGAACCAGGAAAGCTCCTTGAGCCGATCGTCCTTCTGGAAGATGTGAAACCCTTTCATGTTGGTGTGGAGATAGACTTCCTCCCCCGCCTCGAACAGGTGTCGCATGGTGGGCATGGCATAGAGCCAATCCCCGAAGGCCGCGTATCGTAGGACGAGCGTTTTCCCCATCACTCGTTCCTTGCGATCGAGGCGTTTGCCCACATGACGGCCTCTTCCAGGGACGTAAGCGCCAGGGACCGTTCCCTGGACGGCGGGCATCTCCCCATCAGGATCAAAGCCAATCCTCCCGCCGCTTCACGAATGGCGAGATATCGCTCGGGCTGATCCCCTTTCGGCGGGTGATAGGTGAAATCCTTTTTCATCCTCTCCTGGTCCTCTACCGTCAGATACGGGAATTCCTTCTTCAATTTATCGAATTCCTCTTGGAATGATTCCTTCTCCATCCCCTTCCCCCCTTGCCTTTTAAGAGGGGCCCCCGAAGGGGCCCCCCAGGTTGATTGTTGGTAACCGCTTACGCCGTCTCGAACAGCTCGATGAACGTGAGGACCGCGGATCCGATGACGGGGGTGGAGGCGATCGTCCCGCCCACCACCGAAAGGCGAACCACGTCGCCTTCCGCGAAATCCGTCTCGGTGACGCTCATCTCCTGCCGTGTCCCATCGGCCTGGGTCCCGAAGGTCTGGGTACCGAAGGCCACATCGGCGCCCGTACCCGCCAGGGACTTCACCACGTTCAGGACCGGCCCCGCGGCCGTCCCTCCCGTGGTCAGGAAGGTGGAGACTCCGATGATGCGGCAGGGAAACGGGATCCGGATGGAGGTCGCCGCGATCGCGCCTCCCGCCGAGGTCCCGGTCAGGGTGAGAGAGGTTCCGATGCGAAGCATCTGCTTCGCTTGCCCAACAGCCGAGTAGGACCGACCGCGAGTGTC
>Ga0137429_1000550_pt1 | contig 14547 bp, 9 predicted proteins | sample EasRivERMZT736_2_FD_102304 | JGI IMG/M metagenome (GOLD analysis project Ga0137429, IMG submission 102304) | Soil microbial communities from meander-bound floodplain in the East River, Colorado, USA - East River MetaG ERMZT736_2 | ecosystem: Environmental > Terrestrial > Soil > Floodplain ...
AGCAGAACGGCGGTGACCCGGAGCCGTTGGTATGCCTCGATGCGATCCCAGGCGAATGGAACGGCGGCAATGCCAATGGTGGCGATCAACGCAAGATGCCGCAACCTCGCACCGGCCACGAACAGCATGACGAAGAGAACGGGAATCAAGAGCAGCACCGTGCCGAGGTCCGGCTCGATCAGAATGAGCCCGAGGGGAATGGCGAAGATAAGAAAAGGCAGAAGAAGTCCGCCGAGGCGACGGTAGTTATTTCGATAGCGCAAATACCAGGCCAGGGTCAGAACGTACACCACTTTCATGAATTCCGATGGTTGCAGTTGAACGCCGGGGAGCTGAATCCAACGATGGGCGCCGTTTCGGGAGGGAACGAAGCCGCCAAGATTTGAGTGAGTCAGCTTCGCGATCAGCGGCGGTACCAAGAAGAGCGTGGCCAGGGCGAAAAGAAGATAGGTATGCCGAAGGACGGCGTGATAACCGAGACGGATGATGATTGCGACGACGACCAGCGAGGCGAGGATATAGACGAACTGTCGAGCGGCGTTGGCTGGCCCGTCGTGACCGGCGGCGTAATGAGTGTCGGTGACGTAAATGGTGGCCAGCCCAATGGCTAACAGGATGGACACCGCCCCGGCGATCACGCAACCGGGCTTTGTGAGATCGCGCGTTGGATTCATCATCGGTCAATCACGTTGCGCATCGGGTTGCAATTCCGGGCCGAGAACGTGCAGCAACGTCGCGGCGATTTCCTTGGCGAGCGGTCCGGTGATCCGGCTGCCGCTGCCGCCGAATTCCACTAATGCCACGAAGGCGATGCGCGGTTCACGCGACCAATCGGGTTCGCCTCCCCCGCCCAATTCCTGAAGGAATCCGCCGAACCAGGCGTGCGAATGGTTTTCGCCATCCAAAGGTTCACCTGGTGGCCACTTGGTCGCCACCTCGACAGAGTCCGCATCTAAGACCGCATCTGGATGTTCGGATGTAAAGCGCTCGACGGCTTGATTTTGAGTTCCCGCCGGCACCAGGGCGGTGAGCCTGACGCCGAACTCATCCGTGAAGCTCATTCGGTAAGCCGTCGGCCAGGGGTAGGCGGTTGCGCTGCCCGTCTTGCCCACCAAGGCATAGCGGTCATGGATGAAGTGGGCGTGTTCGTACGCCGTGCCGTCGGGGTCGTTGACCACGCCATACATGCCGCGGCGAATGGCCCGCCATTGTTCCCGCGACACGGGCAAGACCCACTCTGGCTGGGGATCTTGTTGTTGGACAAGGCGCAACGGTCGGTACTTTCCGTTGGCATAGGTAGCCATCAGATTCGCGAGCTGGACGGGCGTCAGGGCCAGCTCGCCCTGACCGATGGCGAAGAGTCGGGCGTTGCCGGCGGTGACGGTGAGGTTTTTGTTGGTGGAAAGCCAGCTCGTGGTGGGGTTGATGCCGACATCTTCTTCTTTCAGGCCGATGCCGGAAGCGCGGCCGATTCCGACCATGTCGAACGCGTCGCAGAGCCGGTCCACGCCGAGCCGCTCGCCCAGGCGGTACATGAAGATGTTGCAGCTTCCCGTCAGAGCCCCGACCACGTCGATATCGCCGTGGGCCTTGCGGATCGAGGTTCCGTGCACCTGCCAGCATCGCCAACGATCGGGCTGATCGTCGAGAAGGAACCCTCGGCATTCCTCACGCGAGTCGAGGGTGATGGCGTGGTTGATCAGACCGACCAGACATATGAGGGGTTTGACGGTTGAACCGGGCGCGTAACGGTTGGAGACCGCCCGAAAGCGCAATGGCAAGCGCTGGGTGTCGTCGCGAAGCGAGGCGTATAGCTCGTCGAAGTGAACCGGATCATAAGAGGGGACAGAGACGAGTGCCAGCACGTCCCGGGTGGGCACATCGACGACGACAATCGCTCCGCCCGAGGATGCGGCCACGCCCCGAACCGTGTCGGTCAACAACTTATGCAAGCGGTCTTGCAGGGGCGCGTGGATTGTCAGAGTTACGTCCTGGCCATGTTCGGCGGCGATGTCCTCACCGGGAATGACGGAGCCGTCGAGATCAACGGTGATTCTGCCGCGACGGCCACGGAGGCGCGATTCCGCCGACCACTCGATGCCGCTTATCCCGCGAGATTCGTCGGCGCGGTAAGCGGCGAAGGGATCGTCAACGTGCGGATCGCGAGCCACGTCCTCGGCAGTGACGCGGCCCATGCCGCCCAGAATGTGTGCCAGCGGCGTGACATCGCCGTGGAACCGGCGCTGGGATGATGGCTCCAGATGGATCCACGGAAATTGGGAAAGACGCTCACGAGCGGCGATCTGCTCATCGGGAGCCAAGCCGGCAATGATCGCGTGGCGCTGGGTCTCTTCGGCGACCGGGGCGTCGAAGCCGCGGCGCGCGGCAACGGTCTCGCGCACCGATTGGACGCGAGCTTGAATGCTCCGCGCGCGGTCGTACACGTCGTCAGGACTGGGTCTCGGACGGCTACGTTCCCAGGCGTCGAGTTCGATCCACGAGGCGTGCACCGCATCCCGGAAGAGCGATTCAATGGTGCCCCCTTCAGAGGGGGTTGGCGGTCGGAAACGCCGGCGCCAACTTCGGGTCAGCTCTCGCCAGACTTGGGGGTCATCGGAGCTGAACGCGGCGATCACGGAATAATCGACCGTGATGTCCCAGCAGGGCTCGTCACTCACCAAGACGTGTCCCGTTCGATCGAGGATGCTGCCGCGAACGAAAGGAAGCCACTCGGCTTTTTGAACGAGCGATTGGGCGGCACGATCGCGGTAATAGTTGGCCCGGACAACTTGCAGTTGCCCCAGGCGGAGAATGATGGCGATCCCCGCGAGGGCGAAGGCGGCGACCAGAACGCGCAGGCGCCGATCAAACATGATCGCGCCCAGAGCGCCCCGAAGGGGCGAGGGTATATCGGGGGCGCGGGAGGCCCAGCAGGACATTCATTTTGGAAAGGCCGGGGTATAGAAGGACGCCGAGAAGCGCCGTGTAAAGCGGCGCAAGGATCATGGCCGCGGGCAACTCGGTCCAAATCGACGCGAGCGGAGCGTACATCAATCGACGATAGACCAACCAACCAAACTGGACCACGCATGCCAGCACGAGGGTCACGAATAATTGGGTGGCGAGCTGATGGCGGAAGATCGAATCGCGGATGGAAATCACGATCGCCGCGGAAACGGTATAGGTGAGGGCGAGCAGCCCCGTGCGCTCGATGGTCAACAGATCCGCGCTGAGACCAACGAGCCAGGCGCCGATCAAAGCATCGGTTCGGCGGCCGAACAGCGAGAAAAATACCACGATCGCGAGCAGCCCGTCGGGACGAACCCCGAACAGCGAAATCGAGGCGGCGAGTGCGGACTGAAGGGTCAGTACGATCATCAAGAGCGGGAGGAATGTCCACCAGCGCATCGTGCGCACCCCCAATCTCGCCTCAGGGCGGCGGCCGCTGCTCCGTCCGAAACGGAAGCGATTTCGCCCGATCCCGGGACAGTATATCAAGAACGGCCCGGGCGGCGGATACTTGAAGTCGGGGGTCCGTCGGATCGGCCAACATCGGGGCGAGGGCGGGCAGGGCATCCGCCCGGCCAATGGCACCAACTGCGCCGGCCGCCAGTTGGCGGATACGCAGGATTTGATCCGCGGGCGGATCATTCACGTCGTTGGTGGCCGGCCGGTCGCGGCCGAGCGATCTCATGGCCTCCGTGAAGCCGCTGTCGTCACCGAGCAGGCCCAAACCGCGTGCGGCGGCCAGGCGCGTTTCTAGGTGGGGACCGTTGGCGAGCTTGTATCGAAAAGTGTCGGTGTAGATTCGGTCCCGTGTGCCGGCCAAGGCGTTGACGGCGAAGACTTCCTCGGAGCCCACGCCCGCATTGGTCATGAAGGCGAGTTCCTTGGCGGCATCGCGATTGCCGAGCCGGGCCATGGCCTCCAGCGCGTGATGCCGCACGCCGGGGTCGCGATCCTTCATCGCCCGGGCCAAGGTTTTCACCACGCCCGGTTCGTCCATCATGCCCATCACCAGGGCGGCATTACGGCGGACGGTGACGTCCGTGTGGTCAAGCAGGTATTCGGGCATTCTTGCGGTCTGGTCGGTGTGGCCAAGTTTGTGCAGGGCGAAAATCGCGGCCACTTGGACTCCCGGGTCATCGTCCTTGAGCCGGGTGCGAAGAGCGGCCTCGGCGTTTGAATCCCGCAAGACACCCAATGTGACGCAGGCCGCGAAACGGACAGCGGCAATTTCGTCGAGCAGCGACGTTCGAATCCAGGGGAGCATCTCTGGGGAATCATTGGATTGGAGGGCCTCGATCGCCGCGAGGCGTACGACGGGGTTCTCACGGTTTTGAATCGCGGCCTTTAAGCTGTTCAGTGCCCGTTGCTTGAGCTCCACCCGATCGATATCGCGCTCCGCGCGGGGAGCCGAGACGCAAACAGTGGCCATGACCAAGAAGAAGAACGGCATCAGTAATCGAATCTGTAGTCCGAGTGAGCCGCTCTCCTGAAAGAGGTGAGCGTCAACATGATCGAGAACAAGCGACTGGGGGAGTGATGCGCCGACGACAAGCCCCGAAAGGGGCGAAGATTGGTAGCCGGGGGCGTAAGCCCCCGGTCGGGGAAAGTGCGCCCCACGAAAGCCCCAGCGGGGCGAAAGATTCTCAAGCCCATGAATATGGCCCATCATGTTCGCACGCGTGTCAGACATGAATCTCCTCTCGGACGCGCAACAACCAGTAATCGATGAACATCACGAGCCACGCCGCGGCGCAGCTCCACGCGAACCAATCGCCATACCGGGAATAAAATGAATAGCGGGAATCGATGCCGACGGTCGCGACCGCGTATCCGGCCTGGTTCGGCCACCGGTGCTGTGAATCGCCCATGACCAGATCGTGAATTCGGCCGTCCGGCTCGATGAAGCCGCTGACGCCGGTGTTGACCGCGCGGGCGATGCCGACGCGATTTTCAACAGCCCTATACACGCAGATGGCCAGATGCTGGGGTTGCTGGTGCCCGCGCTTGTACCAGCCGTCGTTGCTGATGTTGAGCAACAGGTCCGCGCGCTTGACGTTCGACCCCCCGGAAACAAACTCGCGGCTGACGTAGGGCATGACATCCTCGTAGCAGATGGGAATACCGAAACGATAGGAGCGATCAGCTTGTGATTTCGGCATCATGGTGAACGTGTGGAAGCCCTTCCCTGCGAACAACGAATACTCACGCTGACCCTCCGGTCCGGTGAAGGGCATCAGGCTGTTGAGCCAGAGATAAAGCCATCGGAATCGCCCAAAGCGAAAGGGGACGGCTTCCCCGAAAGGCACGAGGTGAACCTTGTCATAGCGATCCGGCTCTGAACCGTCAGGCTTGAAGACCATGGCCGAGTTGTATTGCCGACTGGTGACCAGCAAATCGTACGGAGTTTGTTCCAATGATGCGGTGCCAGTCACAACATAGGACTTGTTCTCAATCGCTTGTTCCTGGAAGTATGCGAAGTCCTCGCGGAATCGAGGTCTGAGGTGACGGGACTCAGCGTTGAGATATGAAAACCATGGTGTTTCCGGAAGGAGGAAAAGGTCGGGATTGGCGCTCGCCGCGGCTTCCAACATGGAGAAATACGTGGCCCGTTTGACATTATCGTCGGCCTCCTCGCCGGTCACGCTCACGAGCCAATCGCCCTGCAAGACGGCGATCTTGGGGCCGGGCACTATGGTATTCCCGCGCAACTGCACCATTCCATAAACAATGGTGGAGAGGAGAACGACCGCGGCGAACGCGCCGCCGACACCCGCGCGGATGAGGGCCGAGCGCGGCGTCGCATTCGCCCGCTTGGCGGTCCACGCGAACACCGCGTCGACAAGGGCCCCATTGACCGCGGCGATGACGAAGCTGACGCCGTAGGCGCCGGCCAGATCGCTGATTTGAATCAAGGTGAGCACCCGGTGCACGCCGTGCGAAAGGAAGAACCAGGGAAAGCCAGACATCACCACGGCTCGAAGCAATTCACTGGCGGTCCAGACAGCCGGCAGGGTCAAGGCGAGCGGCCAGCGGCGACGGCGGATCACATGCCGCAACACGCAGGCGACGAACGGAAAGTACGCGGCCTGATAGATGGCCAGTGCCGCGTAGCCGACGCCGGTGGCGTGGTACAGCCAACTCATGTTGATGAGAAAAAAGGCGAGGCCAAACAGGTAGCTATGGAAATAGACCCGAGGGGCGCGGTGGGTCGCGCCGATGACAATCAGCCAAGGGACCAGACATACGAAGGCAAATGGCCACCAATTGATGGGTGCGAAGATGACGCTCTTGAACACCAGCGCCACGAGCATTAAGAGGAGGATGGTGCGATGCCGCGTGATCTCGAAGCCTAGGTGCGGGGCGGCATGTGCGTCTATGGACAGCGTCGAGGGTGCGCCGCTCCGAGCATCGCGATGTTCATGCTTCGCCCCGCGCTGGGTACGTCTAGACGCCATGCTTTCGACCTTGCGTGATGCGGGTGTCACAGTCATGGAACGATCAGCCGGCGAAGCCTCCGATCCACAGAACCGAAACCGAATCACCTTCGCGGGTCGGCGGAGCGCCGGGCGGCCGCATGATCATCACGTTCGCCCCGGCCAGTCCGAACGTGTCGCCCGATCCGTGCCAGCGCAACGGCTCAACCCTCCAGCCGCCATCGTGGCCGAGCCGTGCTCGGGCCGGCATGAAGGCCCGGCGCTTGCCCGGCGGCGGGAGCGAGCCGACGAGCGACGCGGGCATGAACATGGGTAGCTCATTGGGGCGACCCTGCAAGGCGGCCAAGGCCGGTCGGACCAACAACTCGAACCCGATGAACGAACTGACCGGGTTGCCGGGAAGGGCAAACACCAGGCCTCCTCGCGGCGTGGTCCCGAAAATGACCGGCCGGCCCGGCTTGATGGCCATTTTTTGAAAGTGGATCGTCACGCCGCACTCCGCCAAAACTTCCGGCACGAAGTCGAACTCGCCCATCGACACGCCGCCGGTGATGCAGCATACGTCGCAAAGCAGTGCCTCATCCACTTTTCGCCGCAATTCCACCCGGTTATCGCGGGCGACGCCCAAGACGGCCGGAGTCGCGTGGGCCGATCGAACCAGGGCCTCGAGCTGGTATTGGTTCGAGTTGCGAATCTGGGCCCCGGCCGGTTTTTGGTCGACATCGACAAGCTCATCGCCCGTGGCCAGTATCGACACAGTGGGCGTGCGATATACGGTGAGCTTTGCCGCCCCCGCCCCAGCGGCCACGCCGATCTCGGCGGGGGTGAGGAGCATGCCCGTTTGGAGGACGACATCGCCGGCTTTGACGTAAGCGGCGCGGGGGGTGATGAAATTGCCGGGTTCGACGGCGGTTCGAATCAGCACGTCGCGGCCGTCGTTGGCCGATTCGGTGTCTTCGACGCGGACGACGGCGTCGGCGCCGGGGGGGATGGGGGCGCCGGTGTTGATTCGGATGGCCTCTCCGGGTTGGAGCGGGCGGCGGGGTTGCTGGCCGGCGGCGATCCGGCCGGCGACGCGGAGCGTCGCCGAGGCTTTGGCACATTCGGCGGGGTTGGCGATGCGGCCGGTGTCGGCGGCCCGGACCGCGTAGCCGTCCATGATCGAGCGGTCAAAAGGGGGGTTGTCCACGTCGCAGCGCACGTCGGCGGCCAGGGTGCGATAGAGAGCGTCGCGAAGCGGGACGTCTTCCGTTGGCAGCGGTCGGGCGTGGGCGAGAACGATCCGTTGGGCCTCATCGACGTCGATCATGGTCCTTGGCGTGAGGCTCACAACTCGGGACGGTATCCTACGTCCCCTTTTCGCTCAATAACGTGGATTCCGGGCAATGCCGGTGTTCTTCGAGCCGTGCGCCGTTGTAGCGATTCTACTTCGTATCGATCGTGACCTTGATGATGCGCCCGGTGAACTTGTTGTCGCCCTGCTTATAATCCGGTGACACGTTCGTTTCGCCGTCCTCACCAACATCCGCGCCTTCATCCGCGGAAAACACGAATTGCTGGGTCTTGGGGATTTGCCCTTCGGCGGCCTTCTGTCCATCGATGGTGATGATGGACTTGCCGCCTGTTCCCGGCTTGGCTTCATCGGGGATGAACTCGTAAACGATGGTGTGCTTACCGGGCGCGAGTGCGGAAGCGGAAGCGATGTTGGTGCGCTCGATGGCGAACCAGTTGTACTCGTGGTGCACCTTGCCGTCCTTCATGTACAGGGTCCACCCTCCGAAGTAGCCGGCCTGGGCGATGATCACGCCGGCGGCTTTCGCATCCCTCACTTCGATCTCGGCGGTGATGGTGTGGTGCACGCCCTTGACGTTGATGAAAGCGTTCTCCATCAAGCCGGTCATGCCGTCGTAGACCGTGAGCGATTTCCGCCCGCCCATCAGGTCGGGCCTGCCGGCGATGGCCGGGTTGAAGCGCTCGGCGCGGCGGTCGTCGATGGGCAGGACGTTGTTCTTGATCGCATCCTTCGTGAAAACCGCCCGCAACTCCTTCAACTTTTCGGGCTGCTGGGAGGCGAGGTTGTCGGCCTGGCTGAAGTCCTTGTCCACGTTGTACAGTTCCCACACGTCTTCGGTCAGCGGCGGTGATTTCACGGACATCAACCACGGGATCGAGTGACGCGTGCAGGCGACCCAGCCCTCATGATAGATGCCGCGGTTGCCGAACATCTCGAAGTATTGTGTGGTGCGGCGGTCCTTGGCCTTGGCATCGTCAACGGAGTAAAGCATCGAGACGCCGTCCATGCGCCGCTGTTCAATGCCGTTCACCGTTTTAGGCTCGGGTAGATTGGACGCCTCCAGCACCGTCGGGGCCACGTCGATCACGTGATGGAACTGGGAGCGGATCTCGCCCTTGGCCTTGATCCCCTTGGGCCAGTGCAGCACCATGCCGTTGCGCGTGCCGCCGAAGTGGCTGGCGACCTGCTTGGTCCATTGGAAGGGCGTATTGCCCGCCCAAGCCCAGCCGATGGCGAAGTGCGGGAAGGTGTTGGGGCCGCCCCACTCATCGATGTGGTCCATCATCTGGTCGGCTTTGCCCACGATGCCGTTCAGGGCCATCATCTCGTTGTAGGTGCCTTCCGGTCCGCCTTCGGCGCTGGAGCCGTTGTCGCCCACAATGTAGAAGAAGATCGTATTGTCCAGTTCGCCGATCGCTTCCAATTGCGCGACCAGCCGGCCCACCTCATGATCGGTGTGTTCGGCGAAGCCGGCGAAGGTTTCCATCTGACGCTCGAAGAGCCGCTTCTGGTCGCTGTTCATGTCCTCCCACGCGGGGATTTCCTTTGGCCGGGAGGTCAGCTTGGCATCACCCGGAATGACTCCCAGCTTCTTCTGGCGGGCGAAGGTCTCCTCACGCAGCTTGTCCCAGCCAGTGGCGAATTTCCCCTTGTATTTCTCGATCCACTCCTTGGGAACATGGTGGGGGGCATGCGTCGCGCCGGTGGCGAAGTACATGTAGAAGGGCTTGTCGGGCGTGAGGGCCTGCTGGGCGCTCACCCAGTTGATCGCCTGATCGGTCATGTCCGTGGTGAAGTGATAACCCGGCGTATGCGGCGTTTCGATACGCACGGTGCCATTGAAGATGCCCGGCGCCCACTGGTTGGTCTCACCGCCAATGAAGCCATAGAACTTGTCGAAGCCGGAACGTGTCGGCCAGCGATCAAAGGGACCGGAAACGGAGACTTCCCACGGCGCGGTCTCGTGGTACTTACCGAAGGCGGCGGTGCTGTAGCCGTTCAGGCGAAGGATTTCGGCCAGGGGCGTCACGTTTTCGGGGCGTACACCCGTGTTGCCGGGAAAGCCTGTGGCCAGTTCCATGATGGCCCCGGCATTGTTCACGTGGTGGTTGCGGCCGGTAAGCAGCGCTACGCGCGTGGGACTACACAGCGCGGTGGTGTGGAAACGATTGTATTTCAATCCGGCGGCCGCCAACTTCTCCAGGGTGGGCATGTGGATAGGCCCGCCGAAGGCGCTGCTGTGGCCAAAGCCGATGTCGTCAATCAACACGATCACCACGTTCGGCGCGTCCTTCGCCATCTTGGCCTCGAACCGTGGCGGGGCCTTCGCGTTGCGGGCGTCGAGTTCGGTGATCGGCGCGAGCTTGGGCTCCGAAATCGGCAGGACAGTGCGATCGAGCTGACCGCCCTCCGCCGGCTTGCCTTGTGCCTGAGCCGGGGTAGTCAATCGGTTCGCGGCCATTAGCCAGCCCAAGGAGGCGCCGCAGGCGAGCGCGGCCATGACCAGGGAGGGTGTGCGCTTGGTTTTCATTGGTTGTGTCCCTTCACCATTGATTTCACGTTCTCGATGTTCGGCACGGGTCGGTATATCAGAAGTTGGAACTCGCAGGTAGTCCAGGGACAAATGCGACGTAACGCGATCTAGTGGAAGCGAGGATTAAACCAAAGCACCGGCTGCAAGCCACCATTGGCACAAGTCATCCGGCGCTCGGATATCTAAGGCGCTAGGGAGCGTCGTTTTGAGGAGTGGTCCGAACGCGGCTCAGGGCCGAGCGGGCATCGGAGTCGGATGGGTCGCGTTGGAGGGCGCGTTCGTAATGGGCGACCGCCTCGTCGATTCGGCCGAGGCGTTCGAGGGCGACGGCCAGGTTGTAGTGGACACCGACGAGGCCGGGGTCGGCGGTCAGGGCTCGCTGGTAGTGGACGGCGGCGCGGGCGAAGTCGCCGGTGGTGGCCAGGGCTTGGGCGAAGTTGTTGTTGGCTTCGGGGGAGTCGGGATGGTCGGCGACGGCGCGTTCGAACCACGGGAGGGCAGCGGGGACTTCGCCCATCTGGGCCAGTGCGACGCCGGCGTTCATTCTGGCCAGGGCGTCAAGGCGGTGCTGATCGTGTAGTGGCCAGTTGAAGAAGAGGGCGGAGATGAGAAGGAGGGCGATCAGGCCAAGCAAGCCACGAAGCCACGGAGCCACGCCGGCAAGCCTGCCTACCGGGCCACGAAGGGGGCATCGACCCCCCTCCATCCCCCCTTGGTAAGGGGGGATGGAAGAGGCTCCAATGGGCGAGCCACCAGCAGCTTGAGAAGGCATGGCCACGCGAGCGTGGGCCATGCCACGCAGCCGGCACGCGTCCCAAAGGGCCAGGATGCCACGGGCGGCGAAGGGGATAGCCAGCGGCACGAGCGGATAGCGATATCGCCCCAACACGTAGAACGTAGCCACGGCGGCGCCCATGGTGACGATCATGGCCGGCAGGATCCACCACTGCCGCCATTGACGGCGGGCGGCGATGAAGCCGACCAGCGCGAGCGGGGCGAGGGTGCCGAAGTGAACGACGGGAGCGAGGCCGGCCAGCAGCATTGATGAATCCACGTAGACGACAATGCTCTCGGCGTCGGCCACTTCGTATCGGTTGAACACCATCGCGGTTTTTCGAGCCATCAAACCCATCCACGCGATCGCGTCGGCCTGAATGTCGTGCCACGCCCGGGCCATCCAGAAGTCGGACACTTCGCGGGGCGCGAGCGAGCGCCCCGCGGCGGCTTCGGCCAGGCGAGTGGCGTCGGCTCGTTCGAATTCCGGCGTTTCGTGGCCACGGACCAGAGGGACGTAGCGCCCATCGGCGCCGCGGTGGTTGCCGATGTAGAAGTTGGGACCGGCCTGAAAAGTAGTGAAGGACCAGGCGCCGCCAAGGGCGCGGTTTCGCAGGCCGACGGGGGTAAGGACGGCACCGACAGCGAGGAGAAACATGGTCGCAACGGCGGCGCGGCGACCTATAGTGCCATGTTGTGACACTTTTGTTGAGGGCGCATTGGGCAATTCGCGCCGAGGAAGCGCCTCCACTTCATGTCTCCTCGGCAAAGGAAGAGAATGCACGCGCTGAACAATCCACAAGAACAAAAGGGGAAGCCAGATCAGTGCGTTTTCACGATTGAGGCAGAGGAAAGCGCCCAAGACGCCCAGTGAGACAGTCTGAAACCAGCCGATTCGGTATCTCGCCGGACGCGGCAAGGACATACCCCACAACATCAAGCAGATGAGCAAACCGTCGAGCGCGGCCTTTTGAATGATCGTGTCGTAGAAGATGGCCGGCGAATAAATCGCGAGGAGAAAACCGGTGAGCGTGCCGGTTCGACGATCGAACCAGTTGGCCGCCGCCGCGGCGAGGGCCGCGCAGGCGATCGCGCCCAAGACGGCTTGGACAATTCGAATGGTGAAAATAGAATCGCCGACCGTTTTGAAAATGACGGCAAGGACATAGGGGTATAGCGGCGCCTGATAGAATGGCTCGGTGCCAATCCAGTTTCCACCGGAAATGGTTTTGGCCCATTCATAATACCCGCGAGCGTCGCCGACCAAGTGCCGCGCGAATGGCACTTGCGCGGTCTGCACGATAAGGACCATACGCAGCGCGAACGCAAACAGGGCGATGAGGAGAAGTCGCTTTAGCACATCGGGCTACGCCACTGCGTCGATCACCTTTGCCAGCTCAAAGTCGCGTTCACTAATGCCGCCGACATCGTGCGTGCTCAGGTCGATGCGCACCGTGTTCCAGACGTTGGACCATTCCGGGTGGTGGTTCAACCGCTCGGCGTGAAGGGCCACGCGGGTCATGAAGCCCCACGCCTGCACGAAATCCTTGAACTTGAATTCACGGTGCAGTTTGCCGCCCTGAAGCGACCAACCGGACAGCCCCTTCAGCGACTCCCGAATCTCGGCCTCGGTGAGTTTGACTCTCGCGGACATATCAGTCTCCTTGTAATGAGGCCGTTGATTCTACTCCAGAAACTGCCGCGGCGACTCCGCGGCGCCAGTCTTGGCCGATAGGTATGCCGCCTCAATCACCGCCAGCGTCTTAAGGTGCTTCGTGGCCGGAGGGAAGTTCGCGCGAACATCGCCAGATTTCATGGCCAGAAACGCCTGCAACGCCGCCTCAAGGGGGTTGGTACCGTCACGGGCGGTGTGCCGCGCCTCTGTGCCCGATCGCGGGATCGTAACCATCCCATCATCGTCCAGAAACATTGTGCCCTCTGAACCCAAGAGGGAGAGCCCAACAGTTCGTCTGGCCGCCCCGCGCCAGGCGGTCAGGGTTCCCACCTGGTCGCGCCCGAAGCGGAGGGTTACCGCGGCGAAATCCTCCGTGTCGTAGGTTCGCGGAACACCGACTGGCAACGCCTGGCCACATTCGGCGTGAACCAGTTCGGGGAGCCCTCCGAGAGCGATCAGCAAGTCGACCATGTCATATGCTCCATTCAAAAGCACGCCGCCGCCGGCCCGAACGCTGTCGCCGCGCCAAGTAGTGGCCTCGTCCGTGGTATTCAGCAGCACGTTGACCGCCCGGAGCCGACCCCATGGCGAGTCAGGCGCGATAGCGGATTCAAGGGCCCCGTCGAACCGCCAAAGATTGGGCACAACCAGGGACGAGGGATGGCCTGCAAAAGCCTCGATGATTCGCCTTCCCTCCGCCGTGGTTCGTGCAAACGGCGGCCTATGAAAAACCGGAAGGTTCAGCGAGGCGGCCATTTCAACGAATTCGACCGACTCGAACGGCTCCAAGGCAACAAAAAGGCCGTCGAGGGTTCGACGGCTTTCTTCGACAATCAACGAGCGATAGTCCTCGTAGAAGCGGACGCCGTCGAGACCGGCCACGCCGCGCATCAGGTCGCGATCGCGCTCGGCCACGGCCACCAACTCGACCCGCTCATCGCTCCTGAGCCGTGCAAGCAGGGCGCCGCCGGCGCCGCCCAGACCCAAAAGAGCCATTCTCAATCGCGTCACATGCCCTCCATGTCACGTGCCCAAAAACCTATTGGAAACCGAGCCGCGCGCGTAGGCAAGCGGTCTTTGCCGAGGTCGGTAGTGTCCTAACAACTACAGCGCTGGTTTGCTGCGGATTGAGGGGGTCTTCTGCCTTCGTGGCCCTTTTACTCGGAAACGTCTTCCCCTTCGTGGCTCCGTGGCCCGGTAAACCGGCTTGCCGCGTGGCTTTGTGGCTCTCTTACTACGCACACGCGGCGACGGGGTGCGTGGCATGGTCCACGCTTGCGTGGCCATGTCTTCGGCGACGGAATTAGAACCACTGCTCGAGAGCAGCGGCACGCTACGGACACGATCCGATCGTGTACGGATACACAAACCCCCGAAAACCGTCGACGCCGGCGGAAATGTCTGCGAAGGTGACGTTGCCGGCGGGGTTGACGATCTGCGGTTGCAGTTGGGCGCGGGGCTTCACGATCGCGCCTTCGGCCTGGCGGAAGGCGTCCACCAGCCGCGTGATGTCGCTGAAGTTCGGTTGCGACGGACCGTCGTACGGCTCGAACACGTCGCCCCATTCCCGAGTGACGATCGTTACCGGCGGCGAGAACTTGGATTCATCGAGCAGCGGCGGCGTGCAGGACTCGGCCACGATCTGGACTTCGTACGTCGAGTTCGGAACGATCGCGCTGCCAAAGACGTGCATGTATTCGGCGTGGCCCCAGTCGGCGTAGTACGGTTCGCATTGAAGCTGCGCCGCGATGAACTCGCCGAAGGGCGTGCTCGCGTCGGGGTACGTGCTCGGCGGGCCGACCCATCGGACCTGCCCGTTGAGTTGCGG
>Ga0137429_1000552_pt1 | contig 14534 bp, 9 predicted proteins | sample EasRivERMZT736_2_FD_102304 | JGI IMG/M metagenome (GOLD analysis project Ga0137429, IMG submission 102304) | Soil microbial communities from meander-bound floodplain in the East River, Colorado, USA - East River MetaG ERMZT736_2 | ecosystem: Environmental > Terrestrial > Soil > Floodplain ...
ACGCGGATTCCTGCCACGGGTTGTCCCTGCGCGTCGACCGGCCTCGCGATCAGCCGCACGGTGTCGCGGGCGACAACGGTCGGGTTCGAGGGTGAGATCACGATCCGGGCGACGGCCGGCGGGGGCGTCTGCTGCAGGAGGGAAAGCAGCGACATGATGGGAAAGAGCATTACATGACTCCGCGGGATGAACGAGTATCAGGAAGCTTTCGGGCTTCGCCTGGCTCTGTCAATCGGTCTCGTGCCCGCGACGAGGTCGTCGATCCCCCCCTGTCCGGGCCTATCAGGTCCGGCCTCTCTGCGCGCGTGGCGACGCGCCCGCCACGCGAGCGCGGGCGGCGTCACGAAGGTGGTGACGAGCACCATCAACATCAGCGCGCCGTATTCGCCGGAACTGACGGCGCCCGCGGCGAGCCCCATTCGCGCGAAGATCAGTCCCACCTCGCCACGGGGCACCATCCCGATCCCGATGAACAGCTTGTCACCTCGAAACCACCATGGCGTGAATCCCGCCGCGATTTTGCCGACAATGCCGGTCGCGATGAGGACAGCTCCGAGTGTCAACGCTTTTGGATCCGCGAGCGCGCGAAGATCGACAGCCGCCCCGACCGCCGCAAAGAACACGGGCACGAGAAAATGCCCGATCGTCGTCGTCGCACGCTCGACGTCGTGTCGCTGCGGCAGCCTATGAAGCACCAGCCCCGCGGCGAAAGCGCCTACGATCATCGCCGATCCGAAGCGCTCCGCGAGCCAGGCGAGGAAGAACGCGAACGCAAGCCCGAAGAGTCCAAGCGCATTGGCGGCCCGGATTCTTTCGACGAGTCGAAAGAGCGGCGCAGCCACAAGACCGCCGACCACCACCGCCAGCGTGACGAATGAGATCGCGACGCCGGCGATGCGTGTGACGGACGCAACATTCGGCGTCGCCCCCGCCACCACCGCGCTGATGATGGCAAGAATGATCAGGCCGATGATATCGTCGATCACGGCCGCGCCGAGTATGACCCGCCCTTCATTGGTGTCGAGCCACCCGAGCTCGGACAGCACCCGGGCAGTGATGCCCACGGAGGTGGCACAGAGTGCCGCGCCGCACACTAGGGCGGAAAGCTCCGAGAGCCCGAGCGCAGTGCCGGCGTAGTATCCGAGCGCCAGAGGTATCACGACGCCGGCGACCGCCACACTCGCTGCCGAGCTCCCCACGCGCATGAGTGACGCGAGCTCCGTCTCCATGCCGATGGCGAACAACAGCGTGATCACGCCAAGCTCCGCCATCACCGCGATGGTCGGTTCCGCCGGGTCGACGAGGCCCAGCACGGAGCCGCCGAGCAGAACGCCGGCGATCAATTCCCCCAGCACCGCCGGCTGGCCGAATCGCTGCGCGAGCTCGCCGAGCACTTTCGTCGCGACCAGGATGGCGACCAGCGCGATCAGGACCGACGCCACACCATGCGAAGATTGCGGGACGGCAGCTGCGAGCAGCGCGCCGGCCACGATCACTGGGCGGCCTCACCCTCGAGGTAGGTGTACCCTTCCAGGCCGGCGACGTAATCGGCGATGAACGTGTTGGCTTCCTGCCGCGAAAGATGCTTTGCGCTCCCGACTTTCCGCCGGAAGGTCTGCAGCAGGTCCGCCGCCCGAAACTGCACGTAGTTCAGCACCTCGGTCACCGTGTCTCCATGCACGAGATCGGTGACGGAGTAGCTGCCGTTGTCGTTGAGCCTGATGTGCACGGCGTTCGTGTCGCCGAACAAGTTGTGGAGATCCCCGAGAATCTCCTGATAGGCGCCAGTGAGGAAGACGCCGAGCATGTACGGCTCGCCTTCGCGCGGCTCGTGCACGACCAGGCTCGGGCTGCCGTGGGCTCCACCGACGAACCGGTCGATCTTGCCGTCGGAGTCGCACGTCACGTCCTGGATCGTCGCGCGCCTGGTCGGCTCCTCATCGAGCCGATGAATGGGCGTGATCGGGAAGAGCTGGTCGATCGCCCAGCTGTCCGGGAGCGACTGGAAGACCGAGAAGTTGCAGAAGTAACGGTCCACCAGTGCGCCCTGCAGATCCTTGGCGATGTCCTCGAAATCGTCGCGATGCCGCTCGGCGTGCCGCGCGATCACATTCAGCGTCGCGAAGTACATGCGCTCGGCGAGCGCGCGGCCGCGCAGCGAGAGGACGCCGGTATTGAACAACTCGTGCGCTCGTTCCTTGTCGAACGTGAGGTCGTGGTAGATCTCGCGGATGCGCCGCCGCGAAACGTTCTTCCGCGTCGCGTCCTTGTGATCGGCCACCATCTCGTGCAGGAGCGCGTGGTCGTCCTCGGTGAGCGCCGGCAAGTCGCGCACTTCATGCGACTCGACGTCGATCACTTTGAGGAGCAGCAACGCATGGTGCGCGGTGAGCGCCCGTCCGGATTCACTGATGAGATGCGGCATCGGGAGCTCGTGCTCCTTGCACGCCTCCGCGACCGTGTACACGATGTCGTTGGCGTATTCCTGCAGCGAATAGTTCACGCTGGAATCCGACTCCGAGTTCGTGCCGTCGTAGTCCACGCCGAGCCCACCGCCCACGTCGAGATGGGTGATGTCGAGTCCCATCTGGCGCAGCTCGACGTAGAACCGCGTGATCTCCTGCAACCCGTTCTTGATGAACCGGATGTCGGTGATCTGCGAGCCGAGATGGAAATGGATGAGCTTGACCCAATCGAGCTTGTCCGCGGCGCGGAGTTTCTCGATCGCGGTCATCAGGTCGGCCGAGTGGAGGCCGAACTTCGACTTCTCTCCCCCGCTTTCCTTCCAGCGACCGAAACCGCGCGATGCGAGCTTGATACGAATCCCCGCCGTCGGCGTGACCTCGAGTTCCTGCGCGACTTGCAGTAGGACGTCGATCTCACTGAGCTGTTCGATGACGACGAACACTTGATGGCCGAGCTTCTGGCCCATCAACGCGAGGCGCGTGAACTCCTCGTCCTTGTAGCCGTTGCAGATGATCATGTGATTCGTGTGATCGGCCAGGCCGAGCACCGCCTGCAATTCCGGCTTGCTGCCACATTCCAACCCGACGCCGTGGCGGGAGCCGAACTCGACGATCTCCTCGACGACATGGCGTTGCTGGTTGACCTTGATCGGGTAGACCGTGGTATAGCCGCCGTGGTAGCCGAACTCCTCGCGGGCGTTGACGAACCGCTGCGTCAGCCCGTCCAGCCGCGACCGGAGAATGTCCGAGAAGCGCAGGAGGACCGGGAGCTGAACACCTTGCTCCTCGAGGTCGTTCGCCATGTCATAGAGATCGAGCTCGCGATCCGGATGCTCGTGATCCGGTCGCACCACAACGTGGCCGAGCGCATTCACGTCGAAGAACCCGGCGCCCCACCCGTCGATGTTGTACAGCGACTTCGACGACTCGATCGTCCAACCCTCGGGCGCTTCGGTCTGGACGGGCTCGGTGTGCGTGGCCATGGCTGGAAATTAACTATGGATAAAGCAGCTGCACCCGCCAACCGTCGCCTTCTCGCACGAACAGGTGACGCTCGTGCAGGCGACTCGGCTTGCCTTTCCAGAACTCGATCGAGCTCGGATCGAGCCGGAATCCGGACCAGAACGGTGGGCGCGGGACGGTCTGTCCTTCGTATTTCTTTTCGAACTCCGCGACGCGCGCGTCCAGATCCGTCGCGTGTTCCATCGGGCGGCTCTGACGCGACGCCCATGCGCCGATCTGGCTCCCGCGCGGCCGCGTGGCGAAGTACGCATCCGCTTCGGCGCCGCTCACGGGGCTCACCCTTCCTTCAATGCGAACCTGACGCTCCATGGGCGGCCAATGAAAGTTCATCGCAGCGCGCCGGTTCGCCGCCAGCTCCCGCGCCTTGCGACTCTCCAGGTTGGTGTAGAACACGAAGCCCTCCGCGTCCACGTCCTTCAGGAGAACCATGCGGATCGATGGCTGGCCGCTCTCCGCCGCAGTGGCCAGGGCGAAGGCGGTCGGCTCGGGCACTTGTTCGCGCGGCAATGATTGCGCTTCAGCCAGGAGCTTCTTGAAGAGCGCGATGGGATCTTGAAGCGGTTGGACCTTCGTCACTCTAGTTCTCGGCCGCGCCTTCGGCGCGGTTTAGCCGGCTTCGCCGGTTTAGTTCTCGGCTTGCTAAACCGGCCGCGAAGCGGCCGTCCGAGAACCAAACCGCGAGCGCAGCGAGCGGCCGAGAACTATCCATCGCCATCGAGCATCCCGCCAATGCCGCCAAGCAGGCCACCCTCCCCTCGCCGCGCGCCGCCGACGCTGGGCGCCGCCGCGATGATGCGGTCCGCGAGACGCGAGAACGGAAGTGTCTGAAGCACAACGCGTCCCGGGCCGGTGAGCTTCACAAAGAACAGGCCCTCTCCCCCGAACACCGCGGTCTTGATCCCGGGAACCATCTGGATGTCGTAGTCGACCGTGTCCTCCATCGCGACGAGACACCCGGTGTCGACGCGCAGGGTCTCCCCGGCGGCGAGCTTGATCTCGGCGAGCGTGCCAGACGCGTGTAGAAACGCGAGTCCGTCGCCCTCGAGCTTCTGCAGAATGAACCCCTCGCCGCCGAAGAAGCCGACGCCAATGCGTCGATTGAAGGCGATGCTCACCTCGATGCCATACGCCGCGCAGAGAAATGAGTTCTTCTGGGCGATCACCCGCCCGTGCCACTGCCGCAGATCAACGGGGAGGATTTTTCCGGGATATGGCGCGGCGAACGCGACGTCCCGCCGCTGCTGCCCGTCGTTCGTGAAGGTGGTGACGAAGAACGACTCGCCGGCCAGCGCGCGCTTCGCGCCGGTCAACAGCCGTCCCATCAAGCCCGCGGACTTGCCCGCGGGATCCATGGTCGTGTTCATGGTGATGTCGTCCTGCATGTACATCATCGCGCCGGCTTCCGCGACAACTGTTTCCTCGGGATCGAGCGTCACGATCACCGCCTGCATGTCGTCGCCGATCAGTCGATAGTCAATTTCGTGGGCCATAGCGGTATGTTAGTGGCTCATGCTTCTCGAACGCTACTACAACGATGCGCTCGCACAAGCGAGCTATCTGATCGGGTGTGAGCAATCGCACGACGCGATCGTCATCGATCCGAATCGCGACATCGAGCGGTACGTGCGCGCCGCGGCCGCGCACCGGATGCGCATCACGTTCGTCACCGAGACGCATATCCACGCGGACTTTCTGTCTGGCAGCCGAGACTTGGCCCGAGCGGCTCGCGCGGCGCTGCTGTTGTCGGGACACGGCGGCGATCAGTGGAGCTATGGCTTCGCGGACGCCGACGGCGCTCGCCTCCTGCGCGATGGCGACACGATCAACGTCGGCAACGTGCGACTCGACGTGCTCCACACACCGGGCCACACTCCGGAGCACATCGCACTCCTGGTCACGGATACCGCGACGGGCAGCGCCCCGATGGGAATGATCAGCGGTGATTTCGTGTTCGTTGGAGACGTCGGTCGTCCGGACCTGCTCGAGCGCGCGGCGAAGGTCGCCGGAACGATGGAGGATGCGGCGCGACAGCTGTATGGCTCGTTACAGCGGCTGACTCAACTTCCCGACCACCTGCAGGTCTGGCCGGGCCACGGCGCGGGCTCGGCGTGCGGCAAGGCGCTCGGCGCGGTTGCGCAGTCCACGCTTGGCTACGAGCGGCTGTACAACCCGGCGTTTCAACAGAAGACGGAAGCCGGATTCGTCCGCTGGGTGCTCGCCGATCAGCCGGAAGCGCCACCGTACTTCGGCGTCATGAAGCGCCTCAACCGTGACGGCCCGCCGGCGCGACCTGCAAACAGCTCGCTCCCGCAGCTCGACGCGACAGGAGTGGAAACCGCGCTCGACAAGGACCACTGGGTGGTGGATGTTCGCGGATCACAGGACTTCGCGCGGGCGCACGTTGCCGGCTCGATCAACATCCCGTCGGGGTCCAAGAGCTTTCTGACGTACGCTGGTGCGGTGCTGACCTACGACCGACCCACCGTGATTGTGGCGAAGTCACAGGAGCAGGCGCAGTCTGCCATTCGCGCGCTCGCACTCATCGGGCTCGATGAGGTTGCCGGGTGGGCGATCCTCGACGTGCTGCAGCAGATCAAGAGCGAAGGCCGGCGACTCGGATCGGTGCCGACCATCGAAGCACAGGCGCTGGCGAAGAAGCTGCAAGGCAACGGGCAGACGCCGCGCGTGATCGACGTTCGCGGAGCATCGGAATGGAGTGAGGGGCATCTTCCGATGGCCACGCACATATATCTCGGCGGCCTCGCTGATCGAATCGCGGACGTCAAGCGCGACGAGCCGATCGTGGTGCACTGCGAGTCCGGGACGCGCTCCTCGATCGCGGCGAGCTTGCTCATGTCGCTTGGGTTCAGCGACGTGACCAACTTTGCCGGCGGGTTGACCGCTTGGCGGAAAGCCGGCTTGCCGATAGAGAAGTGACGAAAAGCGCGAATGGAGAATGGGAAATAGGAAATGGGCCCCATTTCCTATTTCCGATCTCCGATTTCCGCCTTTGACGAACCTCGCGACAAGTATTGCTCCACGGTCGGCCAGTGGATACCCGCTTCGCGTTCGCCCATGGCGACGGTTTCCTCGAGCAGATGCGGCTGGGTGTAATCCCAGCGACCGATCGGTGTCGGAACGGTAGGCGCGACATACAGACGTCGCCCTTGAATCCCCATCACGGACGGGTGATACGGCCGCGACATCAGCACGATGCTCTTCTGTGCCTCGGGATGGCGCGACTCTGCCATGAACGCCGGCGCGTTGTCGATCATTCCACCGTCGAGCAGACGCAGTCCGCGAAAGTTGCCGATCGGCGTGAACGGCGGCGTGGCGGATGACGCCAGGATCAGCGTGGCCAGCTCCTCGGGCGATTCACACAGCCGCGCGTCCACGGCAATGGGCTCGAACCCGAGCCAGCGCGGCGATATCGGATGCGGGGCCCGGCGGATCGAGCGCTCGACCGAGTACATCCCGATACCGAGCGCCACCGAGAGCAACCGCGGCATGAGCCAGGGAAACTGAGCTGCCAGGACGTAGATCGGAAACGGTTGCTGTCGGATCCGCTCGAAGCCTCCGTCGGCGAAGGTGACAGCGAGCGTTGCGCGATAGATCTCGCCCTGAGGCGCCGGGCGTTCTCCACGCAACAACTTGCGCCAGTCAAAGTTGCGTGTGACTCCGCGGGCACGATCCAGCCAGAACCGGCGCGCCTCGTCCCGACGACCGGACAGGAACGTCGCGATGACGCAGGCTCCGGCGCTCACCGAGGCGATGGCGGCGACGCGAGGCAACAGCGCGGACTCCCAGCGCGTGAGCAATCCGAGTTGATAGAAGGACCGGTTGCCCCCGCCGGCGAACGTCAGCACGAGGTCGCGCGTATTTGTCGTCACAGTGATATAAGTCTATCATCAGTCCGCACACCCACCGTCCATTTGTCGAGGCATCCGATGCGTCTTTCTTCCCGCCTGCTCGCCACCGCCGCGCTTCTCACGCTGCCCACGGTTTCGATGGCTCAGGGTCGCGGCGGCGGCGCGCCCCAAGCGCCGCGACCCGACATGGATTTCAAGGTCGATCTCCCCGCCGACGACGCGCGGCTCAGCGGCCTCAAAGCCCGCGCGGTTCAGATGGTGGACTCAATGAGCGGGTTGACACAGCAAATGGTGGACATGCTCTTCAGCTTCGGGGAGCTCGGCTTCCAGGAAGTAGAGACTCAGAAGTACCTCACCGGCATCCTCGAGAGAAACGGGTTTACGGTAGCGCGAGGAGTCTCCGGGATTCCCACTGCATGGACGGGAGTCTGGCGCTCGCCCGCGGGCGCAAAGCCGGTGATTTCACTTGGCTCCGACGTGGACGGCATTCCCCAGGCGAGCAACAAGCCCGGCGTCGGCTACAAGGACCCGCTGGTCGTCGGCGCCCCGGGGCACGGCGAGGGACACAATTCCGGACAGGCTGTGAACATCACCGCCGCGATCGCCGTCAAACGCATCATGGAACGCGAGCGTATTCCCGGCACGATTCACATCTGGCCCGGAGTGGCCGAGGAGCAGATCGGAACCAAGGCGTACTACGTCCGCGACGGGATGTTCAAGGACGTTGACGCCGTGTTGTTCTCGCATGTGAGCAGCGATTTGAACGTCTCGTGGGGTCAGTCCGGTCAGATGGCGCTGATCAGCGCCGAGTTCAGCTTCAAAGGGACCAGCGCCCACGCAGCGGGCGCGCCGTGGCGCGGGCGCAGCGCGTTGGATGCCGTCGAGCTGATGAACGCCGGATGGAATTACCGGCGCGAACACATTCGCACTCAGCATCGGTCGCACTATGTCATCAAGGATGGCGGCGACCAACCGAACGTGGTGCCGCCATCGGCGTCTGTCTGGTACTACTTTCGCGAGCTTGACGAACAGGGCGTGCGCGGCCTGTTCGCGCTCGCGGACACGATCGCGCGCGCGGCGGCGCAGATGGCCAGCGTGCAGCTCGACACCGTCCGGATTCTCGGCAGCGCGTGGCCGGGGTACTTCAGCAAGCCGATTGCGATGGCCATGCACGACAACATCAAAGTCGTCGGTCTTCCGAAGTGGGACGAGAAGGATCACGCGCTGGCACGTGGCATTCAGCGCGAGCTGGGCGGACGGCCGAGCGGGTTGGACACGTCCGTCTCGCGCGAAGCCAACGGACCGGTGGTCAATCCGCAGGGCGGCGGCAGCGACGACATCGGGGACATCTCGTGGAACGTGCCCACCGTAACTTTGCGGTTTCCTTCAAACATCCCGGGGCTCCCGGGTCACAATTGGTCGAACTCGATCGCGATGGCGACGCCCATCTCGCACAAGGGGGCCACGGCGGGCGCCAAAGTCCAGGCGATGACGCTGCTGGATCTCTACTTGAAGCCGACGCTGGTCGCGCAGTCCTGGGACTTCTTCCGTTCGGTGCAGACCGCGCAGACGAAGTACACGCCGCTCATCCGGCCCGGGGACAAGCCGGCCATCTGGCTCAATCAGGAAATCATGGCGCGGTACCGGCCCGAGATGCGGAAGTACTACTACGATCCGACGAAGTACAAGACGTACCTCGAGCAGCTCGGGATCACCTATCCAACGGTAAAGGCTGAGACCACTGTTCCCTAGAAGAAGGCGTGTTCTGAGAACCGAGTTGTCAGGGCCTCCTGGTTCTCTGTTGCCAGTTGTAGAGAGTTGAGGCAGATGTCGAGCGGTGAGCTGAACATCTGCCTCAACGCTCTAAACCTGATCACACAGAACTGTGCGGCCCTCAAGGCTCAGTTCTGAGAACTCGGTATCGCCCCAGGCCTCCGGTACCAGTACGCGATGGCCAGCAGGAACACAGCCGCCACGAGGTCAGCCCCGATTTTTGCGCCGATCGCAGAAAGATTGCGGGCCCCGTAGAGCGCGGTGCCCGCCGCGAGCACGGCAAGGCCGAGACCCAGATGTCGTAGCAACGGGATTCGGCGAGCTCGCCCAACGCCAACCGCAGCTACGCTGGTCGCGGCGTAGTACGTCACTCGCAGGAGCGTGGCCGCGGTGGGGTTGAACGCAAACGCCAGCTCCTGATGGACCCAGACGAACGCCCAGCCAACCAGAGCGCCACGAAGCACCACTTCCAGCTTTCCGTCGCGTACAACCAGTCGCCAGCCAACGATTATCGCCGCGAGCACCGTCGCTGCCACCGCCGATTCCTTCGTAGCAAACGGCGTGTATTGATACACGTCGCGCGTCGTCAGATGGCCCACCGTCGCGATCGCGGACCAGGCGAACCCGATCAGGCCGAGGGTTGTCCAGGACACGCTGCGCCACACCGCGTTCGCTGCGAAACATGCGGCTGCCAGTAGCGCGACTGTAGCGGTGATTTCCAACGCGCGCCCGCGCAGGAGGAAGAGCACGGATATCAGCGCCGGCACTACGGTTGCGAACACCGCGGCGTCGCGCAGGCTGCCCTGCGGAGACCGTGTCACGGTGATCAACAAGAGCGCGGCCGCACCGGCCAACCACATCCCCGTCCCGCGCGCCGACGCGTCCAGCGCCATGGCCACGGCGAGGACGAATCCCAGCGGCAGCACACCCGCATCCAGCCAATCGCCTTCCTCCGGCCGCTGATAAGACTTCGCCGCTGGCTCGTTCACCACGTGCGTGCGGTCCACGATGGCGAGCCAGACAATGCCCGCTACCGCGATCAGTTCGGCGACCGTCAGAGGATCATAGGGGAGATTCATTCCCACGGCCGAGCGCAGCGCTGCCAGGGTGGCCAACGCACCGAGCGCGCGAAGGCGATCGCGCCGGCGCCAGCCGTCGGTCCACGGCACCACACCGAGGAGCGCCACCGCGAGCGGGAACGCCATCGCCAGCAGCGGACCGCGGTCGGCCTCAAAACCGGTTGCGAGCGCGGCAGTGTAGATCAACGACGCGAGGAGAAAGAGCCGGCCGGCAATCATCCAACGCTTCGCGCCCATCGCATACCCCGACGACGCCAGCACGGCGACCCCGTACGCGCTCAGCAGGATCAGATCGGCTTTCCCGCTCGCCGTAACGAAAGGCGCGATCGCCGCGCCGCTGAACCCGACGCTCCACAGCGGCTCGTCGTCTTCCGCGTGCGCGAAGATCGCGAGCGCGATCGACGCCAGCGCGGCGAGAAGAAACGCGCCCCACGGCGGCACCAGCTTCAGCGACGGGCCGGCGCCCCACGCGCACACATGAGTGATGGCCAGAGCCAGACCGAGCAGACTCGCGCCGAACGAACGCTCGCGACGACGCAGTCTCAGTCCACCGACGGCGAGTCCCGCCGCCGTGAGCAGTCCGAGCCCGATTCGCTGCGTGGGGCCAAGCAGTCCCTTGTCGATGGCCCATCCCAGAAAGAGGCCCACCGCGGCGAGAGCGCTCACCGTCGCGAGCACGAGAGTGCCGTACCGTCCGATCAGCGACTCGAAATCGATCTGTGCCGGCAGCCAGCTCTCGGCTCTCGGCTCTCGGCTGTCGGTACGAGGCGGAGCGGAGGGCGCCGAGGGCCGGGAGCCGAGAGCCGACGACTGCGTCCCGAGAGCCGACGACTGCGTCCCACGCAGTTGCTCGAGCTCCGAAGACAGCGCGCGAACGGCCGACTCGAGCAACGCCACGCGTCGCTCGAGCTCCTCGGTGGATCCACGCGGAGTGTCAGTCACGTCGTTTGACGAGGGTCAGGATGGTGTAAGTCGCCACGAGCTCGCCGTCCTGATTCGCCACCTCGACGTCCCACGCGACGACGCCCTGAGGAATCCCAACGCCGAGCCCCTGCGTGGGAGTCTCTTTGGCCGTCTTCTGCTTGCACGTAAGCTTCACCTGGATCGTGTCGCCAGGATAGACCGGTTTCACGAAACGGAGATTCTCGAGCCCGTAGTTCGCGAGCACCGGACCCGGCGCGGGATCCACGAACAGTCCCGCCGCCGCCGACAGCACGAAATAGCCGTGCGCGACCTTCCGTTCGAAGATGGACTGTGCGCCGGTTTCGTCCTTGTGCGCGTAGAAATGATCGCCGCTGATGTCCGCGAAGTTGGCCACGTCCGCGTCGGTCACCGTGCGTTTTGCCGTCGTCAGCGTTTCACCGATGGCGAGCTCCTCGAAATGCTTGCGGAACGGGTGCACGTCAGATGTCCGCTGCTCCGCACCGGTCATGTACTGATCGAAAACACGCGTGAGCGTCGTCGGCGAGCCCTGCACCGCGGTGCGCTGCATGTAATGAAGGACGCCGCGCACTCCGCCCATTTCTTCCCCACCACCGGCGCGCCCGGGCCCACCGTGCACGAGATGCGGCATCGGCGAGCCGTGTCCCGTGGATTCGGAAGCACAGTGGCGATTCACCAGCAGCACGCGGCCGTGAAAGGCCGCGATCCCGAGCACGACCTGACGCGCCGTCTCGTCGCTGGACGTGAAGACCGACCCAACGAGCGAGCCGCGGCCGCGCTTCGCCAATTCCACGGCGTCGCCGACGGTGCGATACGGCATCACGGTGTTGACCGGGCCGAACGCTTCCACGTCGTGGGGCGCCGACTTCTCGAATGGCTTGTCCGAGTAGAAAAGCAGCGTCGGGAAAAAAGCGCCGCGCTTGGAATCAGCGCCGACGACGTCCACGTGGTCCGGATCACCGAAAATCAGCTCCGCATCGGAAGCGAGCTTCCGCACGTTGTGCCGAACCTCCTTCACTTGCCCGCGTCCGGCCAGTGGGCCCATCCGGACACCCTCGACGGCGGGATCGCCGATCTTCGTCGTCCCCAGACGCTTCGAGAGCGCCTTCATCACGTCCTCGACCATGTTCTCGGGAACGAACGTGCGGCGGATCGCGGTGCACTTCTGTCCCGCCTTCGCCGTCATCTCACGCGTTACCTCCTTTACGAACAACTCGAACTCGTCCGTCCCCGGAGCGGCGTCGGGCCCGAGCATCGAGAAGTTCAGCGAATCGGCTTCCTGGTTGAAGCGCACGCTGTGCTCGATGACGGACGTGCTCGCCTTCAGAGTGCGGCCCGTTTCCGCGGAACCGGTGAAGGCCACGGCGCATTGGCAGTCCAGGTGATCGATGAGGTCCCCGGCGCTGCCGCAGATCAGCTGAATCGCGCCCGCCGGGAAAATCCCCGACTCCAGCATCGCGCGAAATACCGCCTCCGTCAGATACGATGTGACCGTGGCGGGCTTCACGATGGCTGGCACGCCCCCGAGCAATGTCGGCGCGAGCTTCTCCAACATTCCCCACACGGGAAAGTTGAATGCGTTGATGTGTACCGCGACGCCCTCGAGTGGAACGCAGAGGTGGCGGGCGACGAACGTTCCGCCCTTCGACAGCGCTTCCGTCGGACCGTCAACGTAGAACGTCTCGTCGGGAAACTCGCGGCGCCCTTTCGAGGCGTACACGAAGAACGTCCCGAAGCCCCCATCGATGTCGATCCACGAATCACCCTTGGTGGCGCCCGTTGCCGCGGAGATGGCGTAGAACTCCTCCTTACGTCCGTTGAGATAGCCGGCCATCGCCTTGAGCATCCGCGCGCGCTCGTGGAACGTCATTTTCCGCAGCGCGGGCCCGCCCACTCGGCGAGCGTAGTCCACCATGGCCTTGAAATCGAGGCCTTCACTCGAGGCTTCGCCGATCTTCTCGCCGGTCACGGCGTGGAAGAGATCCGCCCCGTTTCCAGTGCCGCGCACCCACTCCCCCGCCGCATAGCTCTCGAGGCGCGGCCGTCTCAGTATTGGCGACGGTTTGTCGGTCAACGTGGCGCTCATGCTTCCTCTCCACAGAACGGCCAACAGCAACTACTCATGCGAATGCAACGAATAACTGCCCGAATGACACCAAAGAAGACAAGTCATCATCGCACTCGAAGACCTCCTCATTCCATCGTGCTATTTGTTCTGATTCGGTGAATTCGCATGAGTAGTTGCTGTTAGTTGCCCTTCCTGTAATCCAGCGGGGGCTTGGCCCGATCGAGTCGGGACTGATACGTGAAGTTCGCGCCACGACGCCGATCGAATTCTTCCCGTGCCTTCCTGATGTGCGATGGATCGGTGAACAGGTCGATCGCGGTAAGCGTCATGGTCTTCGCGGCGACCATCATGCCTTTGGCACCAATCGACGTTCCGCCCGCGGCGACCGCTTGCCAGCTGTGCGCCGACGTGCCCGGCACCCAGGTCGCAGCCGACAGTTGCACCGTGGGAATGCGCCAGCTCACGTCGCCCATGTCGGTGGACGCGTATGTGATTTCCGCGCGAGTCGGTTGCACCTGCGACTCGGAGCCCAGCGGCAGCATGGGCTCCGTGAGGGTCTTTCGGATCGACTCGGCAAAGACCCGCTCTTCGGCGCTGTACGTCACTCCGCCAACTCTTTGCAGATTCTTTCGCTGCAGCGATACCAGGTAGTCGTTAGGCAGGACGTTGTACACAGCGCTGATGACTTCCATTTCCATCGTCGTGCCGGTGCCAAGCGCGGCGCCTTTGCCCGCGTTAATGATGCGCTCCCAGATCCCGTCGAGCGTGCGCATGTCGGGATGCCGCGCGAGCATGACTACTTCCGCCAGGTCCGGAACGACGTTGGCCGCCTTCCCGCCCTGCGTGATCACATAATGAATCCGTGTCTCCTGCGGCACGTGCTCGCGCATGAGGTTGACCATGTGATTCATCGCTTCGACGGCATCGAGCGCCGAGCGTGCCTTGTCCGGCGCGGCGGCGGCATGGGCGGAGATCCCGCGGAATCGAAATCGGGCGCTGACGTTGGCGAGGTTGCTGACTGGCGACACGTCGTTGCGGTCCCCTGGATGCCAGGAGACGACGGCGTCAACGTCGTCGAACAGACCGGCACGCAACATGTACACCTTGCCGGAGCCACCCTCCTCCGCGGGCGTGCCGTAAAACCGGATCGTACCCGCGCGGCGACCCGACTCGAGCCATTGTTTCACGGCGATTGCCGCGGCGGTCGAGGCCGTACCGAAAAGATGATGGCCGCATCCGTGTCCGGGTCCGCCGTCGAGGACAGCGTCACGATGTGGCACCGCCTTCTGCGACAGACCGGGCAGCGCGTCGAACT
>Ga0137429_1000553_pt1 | contig 14512 bp, 11 predicted proteins | sample EasRivERMZT736_2_FD_102304 | JGI IMG/M metagenome (GOLD analysis project Ga0137429, IMG submission 102304) | Soil microbial communities from meander-bound floodplain in the East River, Colorado, USA - East River MetaG ERMZT736_2 | ecosystem: Environmental > Terrestrial > Soil > Floodplain ...
ACGCTGTATTCCGAGCTGGGAGCGATATCCGCGCCCACCACGGTAAGGAGCCCTTCCGGCTTCCAGTCCCAGTAGTACGGCGTACACTGGAGCCGGGCCGCTTTGTAGGGTCCGCTCACCGGCGGGCCCTGGAACTCGTAGAACGTCCCCAGCTTACCCACCCAGCGGGCGCAACTGTTCGAAGGAAGCGTACACTTGAGGGGGTCGGCACAAGCAGGGTCGGCCGTGCAGGCGGCCAGGCCGCCGGTACACGTGCCCGGCGACGTGCAGTCGGCCGTTGTGTCGCAGTGGTGACCCGCAAGAGTGCCGCCGACGCACACCCCGTTAAGCCTCGTGTCGTAAGTCGTGAGGTTTGGCGGCGGTTGCGGCGCCAAGTTGGCCGGTTTCGGGTGCTGCAGATCAACCATCGTAACCTTGATGGCTTCCGGCTTGGACGCTCCCACATCCCCCGACACCGTGAACCTCAGGGATCGAGTGGTCGCCAGTGGATTGTCATTCGGCCAGGGGATTGGATTCAATGTGGGATCCCATAGGATGTCATTGGGCGTAGCCGGGCTGTCGGAAACGGGGTGCCAGAACCCGTGCGTGACCCGGTACAAATTGCTGACGTCCGTGGACACACCGGCGACGATTTGGCCCAGGGTCCCGCCGACGCTGTATACTCCGCCGGTCATGTTGGAAGCGCCGCCGGAGGCCATGACGCTGCTCGTGATTCTGTATTCCCCGCCGGACTGGGCGAAAGCAGAAACGCAGAAACGCAGAAAGCAGAAATACGTCCACCCTTCCAGAGCAGGCTCCGCCACGAATGGTGTATCAGAGCCGCGAGCGGAAGCGAGCGGATGGGTCTTCCGGACCTTGCCTGTTGCGGCGGGGTCTTGCTATACTCCATATATGAGGAACGGAAACTCAAAACCATTAGGCTATGTCTTGCCGCTGCACATCGAGCAGTTGGAGGATGGTCGCTTCCTTGGCCGCAGCCCCAAGCTCCCCGGTCTGAACGTACAGGGCGATTCAATCGCCGAAGTGCTTCGCCTGGCCCCCAAGATTGCAAGGTCTCTTCTGGCCGCCATGCGTTCCAAGGGAGTTCCGTTGCCGCGCGGCTTGGTGGCCGCGATCTCCCCGTTGCGAGTCCAGATGCTCGTAAAGGCATGACATACCGAGCCCTGACGAAGAAGCTGCGCCGTTTGGGTTGCGAATTTGTACGCCCTGCGGCCGGCTCGTACGAAATCTGGTGGCGACCGGCCAACAAACGCTTCACCACCATTCCCCGCCACGCCAACCGCGATCTTCCGCCCGGCACCTTGAGGGCCATCATCAGAGACCTGGGGATTCCGCGCCACGAGTTTGACGAAGCATAATTTTGTCGCTGCGCTGTTTCGGCGTTTCGACGATTTGACGTTTCGGCGTTTCCCCTCATCTCCCACCCCCGTTTTGCGCGGCGAGCTTGTTTACCAGCGCCTTTAGTTCTGAAATCTCAGATTTGAGATTGGAAATCTCGGAACCCAGGTCGTCGATTTCACAGTTCTTGTCCTGCACAATTTCGTAGAGCCCCTGAATCGCCGCCAGGGCCACGCCGTCGGCGTCGATGGTCGAGAGGCGCGTTTCGGTCTCGCCCACGCCAAAGGCCGAGTGGAAGTCCTGTCCCATGGGGCCGATGTGGCGGATGGAGGAATCCTGGCTCCTGTAGTTCCAGGATGTGACGGGAATGGCGCTGAGCTTTTCCAAAAGCGCTACCTTGTCGATCTCTGCGAAGTTTTCCTTGAGGTTCTTGTCGCTGACTGAAGACCACGATCCGCCGCCCGCGGCCAGAGTGACGCCCGCGGTCAGCCCAGAATTGGAGTAGATGTCAGTTCCGCCGGAAGCCCGGACGAGAAACTTGCGGGATCCGTCAGAAGTGAAGTCGGCCTCGTTGTTGTCGGCCCACATGAACGTGCCTTCGTCGCCGTTGGAGTTGCCGGCCGCCACCGCATCGCGCACCTTCGCCCGGTACCCGGCGGCGAGGCTCGCCACGCCGCCCGCCTGATTTTGTTGTCCGCCGGGAACGATAGACCACGTCGCGGGAGTCGTGTTGAACTCGCCTCCGGCGATGGTGGAGCCAGGTCCGGTCGCCTGGTTGTCCCGGCCTCCACCGATGACGCTCCTCCTTGCCGTCGCGGAGTTGTTGTAACCAGCCCCAATAAAGGGGGGTCCCTCGCCCCCGCCGATCGTCATGGAAGCGGTATTTGCTTTTCCACCCACGATGGCAGCACCCTGGTCCGCAAAATTTTGAATGCCGCCAACGACGACGGAGTCGTCTGTGGCCTTATTCGTGCTCCCGCCGCCCACCACCGAAAAACGTCCCAGGGCTTCGTTGTTGCTCCCCCCGCCGATGAAAGCGTAGAAGTCGGCCACGTTCCCGGAGCCGGACACGATGCCGCTCGCGTTGTCGAGGATTGCATTCCTGCTAGGCCAGCACGTCGGGGCGGGGCTGGGGCAATAGACGTTGTGATTGCCGATATCATTGCCTCCACCATTGACGATGGTGGCCCCGTAGATGCCGGAAGTGAGCGTGTTGGCGGGTGAACCGCCGATGTAGTTGGGCGGCGCGTCGAATTGCTCCGCCGGTGGATAACCGGCGCGCCCCGTCCAGCGGGCGACGATATGGTCCTGAACTCCGTCATTGACTTTCAGTTGCAGTTCGGCGGCGTCGGGAGTGCCTGCGGTGGCATTGACCGCCGGAGGCAAGTATTCCAACGTGGCGAACAGCGGCGTGACCCCGGCCGTGTTCGCAGCGGGTGCCAGAGGGTCCCCGAAGAAAACCTTGGCGGCGTGCACATCGCCGCGAAAGGCGGCCATGCCGGTCTCGCCGTTGAGCTCCATCAAATTGGTAGCGACATTATTGGATACGCTTTGAATTTGCAGCGTCGGGGCGCCTGCCACAGCCACGTTGCCATTGGGCGGCACGGGAAGTTTTGGTATTAATCTCACAAAATGATCAGTAAGCATGGCGGCGCCGCCTTCGGCGCTAGCCAGAGGCTCGGTGGCTAGCAACAGTCCAGCCGGTCCCACTAGCATGAGGGCTTGGCCGGGGGCTTCGGGGTCCTCGCCGATCTGTACCGCCGTATCGCTGCCGAACTTCAAATTGAGAGGGGCCGCGTTTACACCGCTAAACGCGGACATTGCCACGCCTGGGCCGACTAAACTAAGTTGGAGTTTCCATGGCGGGGTGATTCCAGTGGTCTCCGCCGCGACGTCCTCGGCGCCGAAGCTGACCTCCTTCGCGGCATCGTTCAGCCGCATGTAGGTCTGACTGTTGCCGGGGCTATTCGATATGAGTAGCAATGGGCCGGCGCCAGCAGCCTGTGAGGCGGCGATTTCGCCGGTCCCTGCATTGAGCGACATGGTCGCGGTAGCGTCTTGGTTCTTTAAGCTCACCATACCGCTGGCCGCGGCGCTGCTCTCGACGACGAACAATCCGTTTGCCGCCGCGCGGGCGGAATCGCCCAAGGACAGGGCCGTAGCCGCCTTGCCTGCATAGGTCAGCTCTTGACGCGGTTCGAGCAACTGTGGGGTACACGATGGCCCAGGTGCGCACACGCTAAACTGGAGATACGTGTTCGCCAGGTTGTAGGGAAGCGCCAATTCGTCCGCGTTCAACTTGGCGGTGATGATTCCCCGCTGGACCTCGGCGGCCGACAACTGCTTGGTGACCGCAGGAGCCAGTGCGTTCCCGCCGATCAGCGCGTCAAAGGCTTGGACTCGTAACACCATCGCCTGTTGGTGTATGGGGCCGGAGGCGTTCTCCACGAATGCCTGGTAGGTTATGTCTCGTTCACTGATGGCCGCAACGCCGCCGCTTTCGAGGGGTTCCTGGGAGGTCAACTCCGTCGCCGTGACCTCCGTGACCCGCTCCTGTGCCGGTGCCGTTGCGACCACCACGGCCAGTCCCGCACACACAACCGCCATGCTCAACTTACTGTTCATGTAACCTCTCCTTCAAGAAACCGTCGATGGTTTTCGTGCCTATTGCCCAATGCCTATTGCCTTATTTGCTAATGCCTTGCTTTTCCCGTTGGGTGCCTGAGGTAACGGCGAAATCCGGACTAAGAGTGTCACGCGCTTGCAAGAGAATCTCGGTTTTGTTAGTATCAAGTGCGGCTGGAGAGAGGGGAGGAAGGAACGCGCCGAATGGGCATGAGCCTAGCGGACGAGGCACAAGTTGCTGTCGCCGTAACCGGCGATGAGGCCGCCCTGACCGCTCTGCTGGAGCGTCACGGCGTCGCGATCCGCCAGGGATTAACCATTTCCCCAAAGTGGCGGTCCCTCATCGACCCCGACGACGTGATGCAGGTCACCTATTTCAAGGCCTTCCTACGGATCAAAGACCTCAGGCGAACCACGACGGCGAGCTTCGTCGGATGGCTGCGAACCATCGCGGAAAACAACCTGCGGGATGCCGTTCGGGCGATGGAATGCGCCAAACGCGGGCCATCCCGCGTCTACCGCCCTACCACCGATTCACACGCGGCCTTGCTGGAACAGATCAGCGGTACGACCACGACGCCCAGCCGGGCGGCGGGCCGCCGGGAGGTGCAGCAGCTTGTCGAAGACGCCCTTCGCAAGCTGCCGCCGGATTATGAAAAGGTGCTCCGCCTCTGCGAATTGGAATGCAAGTCCGGGCCGGAGGCGGCGGTGATTCTCGGGCGGTCCCAGGGAGCGGTGCGAATGCTGCTGGCCCGGGCCAAGGACCGGCTTCGCGACGTTTTGGTCTCCGGCTCGGCCTATTTTAGCGATACCGCGTGACAGGGGAGAGAGTCTTCTCGCCTCCATACCATGGGAACGCGGGATCGGCGCGCGCCGGAATCGCGGTTCGGCTCAGTAATTCCGGCAGCGGGAGTACATTGTTAGCATGACAGCGCTGGATGAGTTTTCAGAGCACCGGGCGCAAGCCCGGTGACCTGACTGCGGGCTTTGCGCCACGCGGCTCTGTTAAGGGGCTAGCGTCGTCATACCAGAGAAACCGTAGTGGACGATCACGAAGGTAATGGACGAACGGTCGCTGAGACCCAGCGTGCATTGATCGCCAAGGCCCGCGAGGAAACGCGTGAGAATCGGTCCAGCGCAGGATCACGATCGGACACCACGTCGGATACGTCCGATCAGGCGGCTTCCGTCGCTTACGAATCGCCGTCCATCGGCCCGCCGCCCGACTCCTTCACCGGCTACCAAATTCTCGGCGAGCTGCACCGCGGTGGGCAGGGGATCGTCTACCAGGCCATCCAGAAGTCTACGCACCGAAAGGTCGCCATCAAGGTGATGAAGGAGGGCCCTTTCGCCAGCGCCACGGACAAGGCCCGCTTCGATCGCGAAGTCCAAATCCTCGGCCAGCTCAGACATCCCAACCTCGTCACCATCCACGGCACGGGCATGGCCGCGGGGCACTACTACTTCGTGATGGATCACATTCACGGCCAGCCGCTGGATGTGTTCATCGCCGGACGGCGTCATTCCATCGACGAGATTCTTCGGCTGTTCGCCAAAATCTGCGACGCGGTCAACGCCGCCCATTTGCGCGGCGTAATCCACCGCGATCTGAAGCCCTCCAACATCCGCATCGACGATGAGGGCGAGCCGCACATTCTCGATTTCGGCCTAGCCAAGTCCGCGCCGAGCGATGCGGATGGCTCGATGATGACCGTCACCGGCCAGTTCATCGGCTCACTGCCTTGGGCCTCGCCGGAACAGGCCGAAGGGGCCCCCGGCGCAATCGACATCCGCACTGACGTGTATTCCCTGGGAGTCATGCTTTACCAGATGCTCACCGGGAGGTTCCCCTACGACATCGTGGGAAACATGCGCGATGTGCTTGATGCCATCCAGCGCGCCGAACCTCTGTCGCCACGCGCTTTACGCAAGGAGATCAACGACGAGGTTGAAACGATCCTGCTCAAATGCCTCGAAAAAGATCGCGATCGCCGCTATCAATCCGCGGGGGAACTGGCACGCGACATTCGTCATTATCTCAACGGCGAACCGATCGAGGCCAAGCGCGACTCCTCGTGGTACGTACTTCGCAAGCAGCTCCGAAAACACCGCCTGCCGGTGGCAATAGTGACGGGCTTCGTGCTCCTCGTGACCATTGGACTGATCGTCACCGCAACGGCCTGGCGGCAGGCCGCCTCCCAGCGCGACGCCGCCCAGGCGGCCCACGACGAGGCCGATCGGCAGCGCGACGCCGCCGAAGAGGCTCGTGCGCAGGCCGAGGCCGTCACGAACTTCCTCAGTGAAATGATCGGCTCGGCCAATCCCTACGCGAATCGCGGGCCCAACCTAACCGTACGAGAGGTTCTGGATGCGGCAGCCCAGCAGATTGGAACGTCCTTCAAGGAGCAGCCCTTGGTCGAGGCGGCGCTTCACGCAACGGTCGGTGGAACCTATGACGCACTTGGCCTTTTCGCCGAGGCTCAGATCCATGCCCAACGCGGGCTCGCACTGCGCCGGGAGGCGCTGCCCGCGGATCACCCCGACATCGCCGCAAGCCTGGGCCAATGCGCGCAGGCCGCATCGAAAATGGCTCAATACGTGCAAGCTGAGGCCCTCGCTCGAGAGTCACTCGATATTCGCTATGAGCACTTCGGCCCAAGACACGGGGATGTCGCCGACAGTCTGATTGCCTTGGGGATCGCCCTGGGTGCCCAGGGTAGATTCGCCGACGCCGAGCCTGTCTTGCGCGAGGCCGCCGACCAATTCCAGGAATTCTACGGAGCGAAACACAGGGCAACGTTTAACGCCAGGTACCGACATGGTGGTTGCCTGTTGGAGCTGGGTCGACTGGACGAGGCCGGACCGTTGCTGGAGCAAAGCGTTGAGCTGGGCCGTGAAGCTCTCGGCTCCGAACACCCGGAATTGGCGAACATGCTCTCGAGCTACGGAGAGTTGTTGCACCTCAAAGGAAACTTCGTGGCGGCCGAGTCGGCTTTTCGTGAATCGCTCGTTATCCGACGCAAGGCGTTTGGCGACGATCATATTGCGATCGCCAATAGCTTCAACGTTCTTGCCTTCTTGCTTGTGGACGAGGAGCGCTTTGAGGAAGCCGAACCGCTGTACCGGCAATCGCTCGAAATGCGCCGTCGCCTTTATGGTCCGCGGCGGGTCGAGGTCACTTTCGCCCTGAACGGCCTGGCGCGGCTGTACCTCAGAACGGAAAGACCCGTCGAAGCCGAAGCGCTGCTCCGAGAATCGCTCAGCATCTCTGACGAAACCGTGCCGGACCATTGGCGTCGAGGATATGCGCAGTGCCTCCTGGGCGCCGCGTTGACCATGCAGGGGCGCTACGACGAGGCCGAACCGCTTCTCGTCGAGGGCCTTTCGATCGTTCGCGCGGCCCGCCGCGACGGCGACTCCTTCAGCCGGGAAGTGTTTCAGTACGCCATCGACCTATACGACGCCTGGGGCAAACCCGATCGGGCGACCGTGTACCGCTCGCTTCTTCAGTCCCCGTGACCAACGATGATCGGTCGAGGCGGCCCATCCACCGAGCGCCCGTGAAGTTATATGGGCATGAAAGGTCAACTGCGCCCATTCCCCGCACTTCGTGGCTTCGTAGCTAAGTGGCTCCGTGGCTTCGCAGCGATAGCGCCCGTACCAAACAAAGCGGAAGTGGGTACTTAACGCAATCAGTCGTCAGTGTATTTTTTCCAGCCATTCATGTACTTGGCGTAATATTGCACGCCTAACGCCAAGCTACCAAAAAACATTTATCGGGGAGGCGAAACGATATTGCCGCTATTGACGCTTAGGCAATGGCGGATACACTTCCGCCATGTTTAGCAATCAAACGCTTCAAGAACTACGGGATGAGTTGGCGACGCTAAGAAGTCGCGTCGCCGCCATCTTGGCCATCCTGGAAACGGATGCCACAGCCGTGGCACCTCTTCGGCGGCGCAGAATTCCGCACGCGACGAAGGCGCAGAAGCCACAAAAGGCGACAGAAAATGGCACGTTTGCAAATGATGTACGTCGTGCGTTGCGCGCAATTGGCAAGACGACGACAAGCGCCGACGTATCCGCGTGGCTCGACGAGCGCGGAGGCTCGCAGCACACCAAGCGCCCGCTGCGTGGCGCTGTCGCAGTAGAGTTATTCCGAATGGCGAAGAAGAGCGGCGGCGGAGTCAAGAAGGTTTCGCGCGGTCGCTATCGAAGTGACCCGGTGCAAGAAGAAGGCCCGCACCGGGTATCCAGTACGGGCCTTCACTGATTTAGGGAGGTTTTTGGGGCCGGTGCTGGTGCCGCGTAAGGGCTTGGAATCCAGAACGCGGGAGTTCGATTCTCCCCGGCTCCACGATTTAGGGCTGTACGTCCCAGCGAGGCTGGGCATGGGTTTCGCAATCCCCTGAAATTCCGGTGCAACTCCGGGTACAGCCTATTTGCGCGCCCTGACCTCCCGGCAGGGCGAATTACACGAGTGTATCATCGGATATAAATTATGCAATCCCCAAATGGCGAAAATTACACTTTTGTGCCTTTTAATTCCGCACTCGCGGCCTTGTCCAGCCGGTCCCTTGCCCAGTTTGACAGGCTGCGTCCATCTTTTACAGCGGCTTTGGAATAAAGCGCGTACTGGTCTGACGATACGCGGACCTGCAAGGGCTTCTCGAAAGTCCGTTTCGGCTCTTTTTTCATCAACTAGAGTGTACTGCAAAAATACTGCCAAGTCAAGTACATTTTTCTTGACTTGTAGTGCCGGTGGCAGTACACTGTAATACAGAGAAAGTGAGGTTGTCTAAATGGCTCACGGACAAGGCAAGATCGGTCAACACAAGTCAGCGGTGATAGTGCAGCTCCCACTCGCCTGCATGAATGAGGCGGTAGCCGTGGAGTTCATAGAACAACAGCGGTGGGGCGATACTCCGAAGTGCGTCCACTGCGAAAGCGCCAACGTGTACAAAATGACCAACAGGAAAACTGGCGAGCGTAGCCGACGATTCTTGTGGCGTTGCCGTGATTGCAAACGACAAAGCACCGTGCGGCTTGGCACCGTTTTTGAGGATAGCCGAATCCCCTTGAGGCATTGGGTTTATGCGTTTTGGCGTGCGAACACTTCCAAGAAGGGTGTGGCCGCATTGGAGATTCAACGACAAACTGGCTTATCCTACCGATCGGCATTGTTTATGATGCACAGGATTCGCCTTGCGATGACAGAGTTTGACACTGCGAAGCTAACCGGCATTGTTGAAAGCGATGAAACGTGGGTAGGTGGGGTTAGACGTGGAAAGGGCAGTGGGTACACGCACAATAAAACAGCCGTGCAGGCCCTTGTACAGCGCGACGGTCCGCTCCGAGTTAGAGCGATCGGGCGAGTCACCGTCCGCAACCTACGTAATGTTCTCGCCGAACACGTTGATGACGATGCGACGTTGATGACGGACGATTGGAAGGGATACAAGGTCATTGCACGGCGCTTCAAGGGGCATGAATCGGTCAATCACACCGCCGGGGAATACAGTCGTGGAGATTGCCACGTTAACAGCGCGGAGGGGTTCTTTGCGTTGGTCAAAAGAGGACTGCATGGTATCTATCATTCCGTCAGCAAAAATCACCTTCATCGGTATCTTGCGGAGTTTGAATTCAGGTATAATGGCCGCGACCTTGAGGACGGCTAGCGCACCGTCAAGGCGATCCGTGGCGCAATGGGCAAGCGTCTCTATTTCCGCTCCCCAGCCGCGTGATACGCAAACCACGGCCAAAATGGTTGATGCTGTACGATGGCGCAGAAAAAACGAAAGAAGCCCGGCCCCAAGCCTCATCGCCTAAAGATTGAAGGCGACTGGCAAGAAGCGATTGCCAAAGCGCTCAAGGTAGACCCGTCGAAAGTCCGTAAGCAAAAATGAAGTCTCCGGCTACGGCAGGGTCGTTTTGGAATCAGAGTTGCGTTAAGTACCCACTTCCGAAACAAAGCCAGTTACAATTGGCGCAACGACTTGTCGCAAATGGACTTACGAAAAAATGACTCCGAAAAAACAAAGCCAGTTCAAAGCCAGTTACAAACCGGATCGGCCCCTTCGTCGCGGAGCCTGTCCCGGCGCGCCGGGATCGCTTCGTGCCTTCCGGGCGGTGCCATATGCTGACACTACCCAAAAAACTGTACTTGCAAAACGAACCCATTTGAAATCGATGCCTGAAAAAGGGAAGTGCAAATGCAGGTATTCCTCCTACGAGGAGAACCGCGCCTTCCAATCCTGGAGTCGCTGCAAGGCTTCGACCCCAGTGATGCGGTCAGGGTCGATGGAGAGCAAGGCCGCAAGAAGCTCCTCGCCGGGATCACGAAACAGAGGCATCTGCGCGTCGTTGCGGGTTTTGGTGCGCGAGAGTTGCGGCGAATGCGATTCCTTGGCGAAAGCGCGTTGCAGTTCTTCGAGCACTTCGCGGCTGCGTTGGATCACTGAGGGTGGAATGCCCGCCAGCCGCGCGACGTGAATGCCGTAACTCTGGCTGGCGCCGCCCTCAATGATCTTGTGCAGAAAGATGATCCCGGCGTCACGGCCCCTCGCGGCGGGGTACTCGCGGACGGCGACGTTGTAGTTGCGGACGTTGCGAAGCAGTTCGGACAGTTCGGTGAGTTCATGGTAATGCGTGGCCACCAGTGTTCGACATTGAAGAATGTTGGCGAGGTGCTCGGTGATGGCCCAGGCCAGCGACAGGCCGTCGAACGTGCTCGTGCCCCGGCCCAGTTCGTCCAACACCACGAGCGATGCGCGGGTGGCGTTGTGCAGGATGTTGGCGGCCTCGGTCATCTCCACCATAAACGTCGATTGCCCGCGCATGATCTCGTCCGACGAGCCGACGCGGGCGAAAATGCGATCGACAATCGAGAGACTCATGCTCTGGGCGGGTACGAACGAGCCGACTTGGGCGAGCAGGGTAAGCAATGCGACTTGGCGGATGTACGTGCTCTTCCCGGCCATGTTGGGGCCGGTGATGACGAAAACGCGGGCGTCCGCGCCAATCATCAAGGTGTCGTTGGGCACGAAGGCATCGCCGAGGGTCTGATCGAGGACCGGATGCCGGCCGTCGCGGATTTCCATTCGCCCGTCGTCCAACATCGTCGGGCGAACGTAGCGGCGTTCGATGGCCAGTTCCGCGAGTCCTGCGACGCAGTCCAGCCGTCCGACGGCATCCGCCGCACGCATGAGCAGCTTCATCCATGCGGCGACTTGCTCGCGGACCCGCTCAAACAGCGTGTATTCAAGCTCGTTGGCCCGCTCTTGCGCGGTGAGCACTTCGCTCTCGTAGTTTTTCAGCTCCTCCGTGATGTAGCGTTCGGCGTTCTTGACCGTTTGTTTGCGGATGAAATCGGGCGGCGCTTGACCGCGGGCGCTGTTGGGGATTTCGAGGTAATAACCGAAGACGCGGTTGAAACCCGCCTTGAGGGATGCGATTCCCGTTCGCTCAATCTGCTTTCGTTGGTAATCGGCGAGCCATTGCCGGCCATCCGCGCCGATGGCGCGAAGCCTGTCCAGCTCCGCGTCGTACCCTTCAGCGATGAACCCTCCTTCGCGAAGTCCGGGTGCCGGATCGTTGCGAATCGCCCGCCGCAAGAGATCGGCAAGCTCGGTCAGGCCCGAGAGATCGGACGTAACGGTGCGCAGGAACAAGCCACGATTGTCGCCAAGTTCCTCGAGGATCGCGGGCATTGCGGCCAGGGCCCGGCCCAGTGAGTTCAGATCGCGGGGCGACGCTCGTGCGAGCGCGATGCGTGCGGCGATGCGCTCGACATCGGCCAGGCCCTTGAGCCGTTGGCGAATGCGGTCCCGGGTAAGCGTGTCGGCGACGAAACTCGCTACGGCTTCCTGGCGACGCAGGATTTCGTCGTGATCGGTGAGCGGCATCCGCAGCCAGTGACGCAGCTTACGCCCGCCGATCGCGTGGACGGTGCGATCGACGGCGTGGAGCAGGCTACCTTCATGCGACCCGCCGCGGAGCGTGCGGTCGATCTCCAGCGACCGCCAACTGCTGTGGTCTATTTGCACGAAGTCCCTGGGGAGTCGACGCCGAATGGCGGTGATGTGGGTAAGAGCTCTCCTCTGCGTCTCGCGAAGGTACTGCAACACCGCTCCGGCGGCGCACAACGAGGCGTTCATTCCGTCGAACCCGAAACCGGCCAGGGTCGAGACTTGAAAGTGATCGAGCAACGACTTCTCGGCCTGGTATGCGGAGAATTCGTGCAGCGCACGACGAGTGGTCGCAGCGCCGCAGAGATGCCGAACTTGCTCGGCAACGGACTCTTCGGGTCCGCCGCGTTCGTCGTCGATCAATACTTCCGCCGGTCGCATGCGTACGAGTTGATCGAGGATTTCGCCGGGCGAAACATCCACCACTTCGAAGCGCCCGCCGGCGAGTTCGACGAATGCCAGTCCCGCTTCCTTGCCCCGTATGCAAATGGATGCCAAGACGTTGTCATCCCGCTCGTTGAGCAGCCCTTCCTCGGTGAGCGTGCCCGCGGTGACGATCCGCACCACGTCGCGGCGCACGACGCCCTTGGCTTGTTTGGGATCTTCAAGCTGCTCGGAAATGGCGACCTTGTAGCCGGCGGCCACGAGCTTGCTCAGATAGCTATCGAGAGCGTGGTACGGTATGCCCGCCAGGGGTACCGCGTTCTCCCCCTTCGACCGGCTGGTGAGGGCGATGCCGAGCACCTTGGAACAGAGTATGGCGTCGTCGTAGAATGTTTCGTAGAAATCGCCCATGCGAAAGAGAAGGATCGCGTCGCCGACGCGTTGTTTTTGATCGGCGTATTGGCGCATGGCCGGAGTAAGGGGATCGTTGGAACTCGCCGCTTTCGCGGCCGCAATTTCAGTGGTAAGCGCCATGATGTCTGTATAGTGTAGCCGGTGACGTGCAATTGGCGAGCCAGCGTAAAAGGCGCTCGATGTCCCTCGCGATGGAAAGGATTGAACGACGCTTCCAATTGATTGATTCAGGCCGAAGTAGACGCCATACTGTGCCCAACCTCCAGCCGGAGCGACGGAGAATTCTACGGGTGCTGTGCCTACAATGGATATCGGGTCTTGGGAAGAACGGGAAACGGGGTCTCCTAATGGCTATTCGACTACCGGCCTACGCGATTGCCACGGCGCTTACCCTTGGCTTCATAGGTGCTGCCCTGGCGCAGTCCAGCGGCGACCTCGGCCCGCGCGAGTTCCCGGACGATCCGTTTGTCCCCGCACCGGTGGGAGTAGCCGCGTCCGGCGGTCCGGCGCAAGTTTGGGTGCGTGGTGCGTATACCAGTATACAGGTCAATGTAACGAACATGGGCCAGAACATCGTCGGCGACGCGGCCAATGAACCGTCGATCACCATTGACCCGCTCCATCCAGCGCGGATGGTGATCGGCTGGCGGCAATTCGACACAGTGGTCAGCAACTTCCGTCAGGCGGGAGTGGCCTATTCCCATGACGGCGGACAGACCTGGAGGAAGAACACGCTCACCCCCGGTTACTTCCGCAGTGATCCGGTGCTCGGCGCTGACAACGCCGGGAACTTTTTTTATTCCAGCCTGCCCAACGTGAATGCGGTTGAAGTCTTCAAGTCGATCGACGGAGGCGTGACCTGGGCGGCGCCGGTGGACGCTTTCGGCGGCGACAAACAATGGATGACCATTGATCGAACGGGAGGGACGGGCGACGGATACATCTATCAGATCTGGAATACCCAGTTTACTTGCTGCCCGCCGAACGACTTCACTCGCTCGGTGAACGGGGGAGCTTCCTTCCCCACGGCCTACGCGCTTCCTATTCCCAGCATGAAATGGGGGACGTTGGACGTCGGCCCCAATGGGGTTCTCTATTTCGGGGGCAGCAACCTTGTGCAAAGCGGACATCTCACCGCCCGTTGCAGCAACTGCAACAACGGCGCCGTCGCTCCAGTTTTTGACTTCGTTCAGAGCGTCAACCTGGGGGGGACGACTAGCTTTAGCACGGGCCCGAATCCGGGCGGGTTGCTCGGCCAAGTGTGGATCGCCACCGATCACTCCATGAGTCCCACGCAGGGGAACGTATACATGCTCGGCTCGGTCAACCCGTCGGGGACCGATCCCCTCGACGTCATGTTCATCCGAAGCACCGATGGCGGGGTCAACTGGACCGCCCCCCTTCGGGTCAACGACGACCCTCCGGCGGCCGCGTCCTACCAGTGGTTTGGGACGATGTCAGTGGCCCCCAATGGTCGGATCGATGTCGTATGGAACGACACGCGGAACGATCCCGACCTCACCGACCTCGTGTTCTTTTCTGAAGTCTTCCATAGTTTCTCGCTAGACGGCGGTGTGACCTGGTCGGCCAGCACGGCCGTCACCCCGGCCTTCAATCCCCATCTTGGGTATCCAAACCAGAACAAAATCGGCGACTATTACCACACGATTTCCGACAACGGAGGCGCAAGCCTCGCTTTCGCGGCCACCTTCAACGGCGAGCAAGATGTCTATTACCTGCGAATCATCGCCGATTGCAACGGGAACAACATTAACGACCAGACG
>Ga0137429_1000559_pt1 | contig 14387 bp, 14 predicted proteins | sample EasRivERMZT736_2_FD_102304 | JGI IMG/M metagenome (GOLD analysis project Ga0137429, IMG submission 102304) | Soil microbial communities from meander-bound floodplain in the East River, Colorado, USA - East River MetaG ERMZT736_2 | ecosystem: Environmental > Terrestrial > Soil > Floodplain ...
AGAGAAGCGCCACGCCGCGGACGTCACCGAGTCCAGCGACCGCAGCTGCGGCCACAGCTCCTCCGGCAGGTCATGTCCCTCGCCGAAGGCCCGCAACAGATCGGTCTGTCCTCTCAAAGACACTTCGTTTCCCCCGATGCGGCAGACCAGCATGGGCCCGGATCCGACACCGAGATGAGACGACAGGGCCGAGCTCACCACTTCCGACGCGAGCAGCGTGAAGGGAAGGGCGCGCAGCCGCAGCGCGAGCGCGTTCAACGCAAGCGGCTCGGTCGAAACCGGAATGCCCAACGTCCGCGTTCGGTCCGGTCGGGCGCGCAGCCGCACGGTGACCTCCGTGATGACGCCGAGCGTCCCCCAGGATCCGACCAGCAGCCGCGTGAGATCGAAGCCCGCGACGTTCTTCACGACACGCCCGCCGGCTCTGATCACGGCGCCGGTACCGCTGACGAACTCCATGCCGAGCACGACGTCGCGCGGCAGACCCATCGCATAGGAGTGCGGTCCAGCGGTGGCGGTGCTGATCGTGGCGCCAAGCGTGCCGGCGTCACCACCCCAGGGGTCGAGCGGCAGCCATTGCCCGTGCGCGCCCGTCGCCGCAACGATGTCGGCGAGCGGCGTTCCCGCGCGCGCGGTGAGGGTGAGATCTCCCGGCACGTACTCGACGATCCCGCGATCGTCGGCGAGCGACAGCGTCTCTCCGCGCGCGGGCCGTCCCGCACCGAGCCAGGTGCCCGCTCCGCGAATCCGCAACGGTCGCCGGGCCTCGTGGGCGTCACGGACACGCTCGACCACCGCGCTCACGCGCTCACGCTCTCACGCCGGGCGCTCTCACGCGCGTTGGGCGCCATCGTCCATTCCCGACAGCTATGCATCGGCACGACCTTGCCGGGATTCGAGCGTCGCTTGGGATCGAATACGTCGCGCAGATCACACATCGCGCGCAGCGTCTCGTCCGTGAACAGCTGCTTCATGTACGGCAGCTTGTCGATGCCGACGCCATGTTCGCCGGTGATGCTGCCGCCCTCGGCGATGCACAATTCCATGATCTCGCGCATTGCCTTGTGTACGCGTGCCGATTCGTCGGGGTCGTGAGCGTCGTATGGAATGTTCGGGTGCAGGTTGCCGTCGCCCGCGTGAAACACGTTGCAGACCTTCACGCGGTACTTGGTGGAGATCGCGTGGATCTGTTCGAGAACGGCGGGAAGCTTGGTGCGCGGCACCACGGCATCCTGCACGACCAGATGTGGTGACACGCGTCCCATGGCCCCGAAGGCCTTCTTGCGACCCTGCCACAATCGGGCCCGCTCGGCGTCGTCTTTCGCCACTCGAACCGAGCGGGCGCCGGCGCCGGTGCAGAGCGCGACGACCGTTGCCACGTCGTCGTCGAGTCCAGTCGCGAAGCCGTCGAGCTCGATGAGCAGCACCGCTTCCGCGTCGACCGGATAGCCGGCCGCGTAGATCGATGCCTCGACGGCGCGAATCGTCGCCGCGTCCATCATCTCGAGGGCCGCGGGCAGAATGCCGCGCGCGATGATCGCGGAGACAGCGCGAGCCGCACTGTCGATCGACGTAAAGTCCGCGAGCAGCGTCCGCACCGCCTGAGGATTGCGCTGCAGCCGAACGGTCACGTCGAGCGCCACGCCAAAGCAGCCCTCCGAGCCAACGAACGTTCCAACGAGGTCGTAGCCGGTCGTCTCGCCAGCGGCATTCCCGAACACGTGCACCGTGCCGTCAGGCAGAACTGCCGTCACGGCCGCTACGTGATTGAGCGTGACGCCGTACTTGAGACAATGCGGACCGCCCGCGTTCTCGGCCACGTTCCCGCCGATCGTGCACGCTGCCTGGCTCGACGGATCGGGAGCGTAGTGGAGACCGTGCTGCGCCACCTCGCGCGTGAGAACCGTGTTCACGACGCCCGGCTCCACGACGGCAAGCTGGTTGGCGGTGTCGACGGAAATGATGCGACGCAGCCGATTCAACCCGAGCAGCACGACACCATCCGCGAGCGCGCCACCAGACAGCCCGGTGCCAGCTCCCCGGGGAACGAACGGCACGTTGTCGCGCGCCAACTCGCGCACGACAGCAATGACTTCGTCGCGCGTCCCGGGAAAGACCGCCAAACCCGGAACCCTGGTATACCCCGGCAATCCGTCGGAGCTGTACACGAGCAGCTCGCTTTCACGAGCCAACACGCGCTTCGCGCCCACAATCTCGGCCAGGCGAGCCACCAGCGAGCCGTTCACGTCGATCACATCTATATAGTACTCACGCGCCGCGGACCGCTGCGTCGAGGACGGCCTGCATGGCGTCGGAGCATCCTTCCATTTCGGGATTGGCCCGAGCTCCTGCCGAGAGCAGCAGCCGGGCGACCTCGGCGTGGTCGGCGCGCGGATTCCCGCAATTCCTCGAACCGTGACAACACCAGCTGAGCGGCGTACCACCGTATGTATTCTCGCGCGTCTCGATGATGGCGCGCCCCGATGGGAATCGAAGGATCGCCGCGACGCATTCGACTGAGCCCTCCCAGGCCGCGCAGTGCAACGCGTTGCCGCCAGTCGGGCCGGTCACGCTGGCCGCGGCCGGATCGAAGCCCAGCTCGAGCATCAGCTCGACGGCGGGAGCGTTCGCTGCCCAGGCTTCGTCCGTGAGCGCGCGGCGCTCGACTGGCCCGAGCGCCTGCACGATTCCGGGCTGCGCTCGCACCATCGCGCGCGCTTGGTCGCTCCGTCCCAGATGACACGCGAGGAGCAGCCGCTCCTCTGGCCCAGCGAACTTCTGCATGACCTCGACCGTCTCGACGTGCCCGAACTTCGCGGCGACCTGTAGCGGCGAGAAATTCGGTCCGATCGTCCACTGATAGATGTGAAAGCTGCTGGGTGGTTTCTCGCCGTACTGACCCTGCGATGTTCGGAGCGCGAGGAGTGAACGATCAGCCTCGAGCAGCGCGCGCACCCTGTCGGTGAGCCCGAGGGCGGCTGCGAGAAAGACATCCACCGATGCGCCCCGTTCGACCAGGTACTTCGCGAGCTCGACGCGCGCGTCGTCGGGGTCGTCGCCGATCATCCATTCAGCCGCTGTCGAGCGGTGATCGATGTCGCGAGCGTCGAGGTCGGCGCCTGCGTCGAGGAGCATGTCGACCACTCGCCTGGAGCGGGCAAAGTGCAGCGGCATCTTGCCGTCGCCACCGCGCTCGTGCACACGCGCCGGGTCGGCGGCGAGCAGGTCGCCTAAAAGATCGGGGCGGTCGAGGTTCGACGCACCGCACGCATCAGGGATCGCGCCCGCCGCGAGCAGACGCTCCGCCGCGACACCACGCACGCCGTGCAACGAATGGAAGCCGCCCGCCCACCAGTCGCTGTGGCGATTGGGATCGGCGCCGAACTCCAGCAGAACGTCGAGGACGTCGACGTTGTCGCCGACGGCCAGCAGCGCCGTTCCGCCGAACCCGAACATCGGCTTGTTGATGACGGAGCGCACGTCGTCGTGGCGCTCGAGCAGGCGGCGCAATGCTTTCGCGTCGCGGTCATTCACCGCCTGTTTGAACCGTTCGATTGGCGGACGCGTCTCGATCTCGAGGGCTTCGATGCGCTCCTTGAGCTCCCGCCAGCTTGCGAAGCCGTACTCACGCGCGAGGACGAACTGCGCGTCGGCGAGCACGATGGCCTGCTTGTCCGGCAGCTCGGCGCGAACACGTGCAGCCGCCTCGGTGTCGCCGCGCCGGAATGCTGTGAGGAGATCCTTGGCCAGCTTCTTCTGCTGGTCCAAGCTCGGACGCGCGGGAAGCGTCCGGCGAAATGCCGACGTCATATGGCCTCCTTCGTTATGGCCGGCGTCCGCACATCGGCCCGAAAGAGGTCGAGACTTTCAGGCGGTTCCTGTTTCAGGTGGGCGCAGCCCTTTCCGCGGACCGGTGGCGTCCTGGACGCTCTGCCCGAGAAGCTACGACCGTCTCCGATCGGGGCAAGGGTCCGGAGTCTGGCTCAACCGGGCACGACGATCTTGAGCGCCTTCTCTCCCAGCCGGTACGCGAGCGGCGACGGCAGCGTCACGATTTCGCCATCCACTGCCACCGTCGAGTGGCGCTGCTCGATCCGGCAACTCGACACGAGATAGCTGTCGAAGTGCGGTGTCCGGGAGAGTGCCCGCAGGCCGCGTGCGGCTGCCGCCAGTGAAAGGGCCACGATCCGTGCGCGAGTACGACCGCGCACGACCATGACATGCAGTCCGGCGCGTCCACCCTCGACTCGACCGCCCAGCCGTGGAAGCTTGAGCTCACGCTCTCCAACGGCAACGAAAACGAGCGGCGTTTCATACGGTCGCTGCACCGCATCGCTCTCGAACCAGACCTGAAACGGACGCACGCGGGCGAAGCTCCGCACCATCGCCAGGGTCGAAGAACCCCAGTACCCGAATCGCGGCTCGAGTCGCTCCCGAACGCGAACGAAGTTCGCGTACACGCCGACGGAGCTGGTGTTGAGGAAGAGCCGGCCGTTCACCCATCCGACGTCCACGGCCTGCACGCGGCCGGATGAAGCGATCGCGCACGCCGCATCGAGATCAGTGGGCACGCCATGATCACGCGCGAAGTGGTTGAGCGTTCCGGCAGGGATGACCACGAGATCCACGTCCGTCCCCGCGACCGCTGCGGCCGCCGCGGAGACCGTGCCGTCGCCGCCTGCTGTCGCAACCCGAGTGGCGCCTTCGTCGACCGCTTTCCTCACGGCCTCAGTCACGTGGTCCGACGTTACGGCGCGGATGTCGAAGCAGCCCGCCTTCCGAAGCGCCTTGTCGACATCGTCGGCGTTGCCCGCGGCCGGATTCACGAATGCTGGAATCACGCCGAAAGGTTAACGCAGGTTCTCGGCCCGCGGCCGCCAAGGACTGATGCGGCCGCGGTATGTTCTCGGCGCCGCTGCGCGGCGGTGGTTGTGAACTTGCGCCGAGAACGAAACCGGCCGCGCAAGAACTCTTTGCGCGGCCGGCCGAGAACAGCTGCTCGAAAGAGTTATCGGCTCTAGGCCGCCCAGAACCCGCAGAGCGCCCGGCCATCGGGGCTCTCGCGCAGCTTCTCGAACGCGCGTTCGCGTATCTGACGAATGCGCTCGCGCGTTACGCCCATCAGCGCGCCGATCTTCTCGAGCGTCATCGCCTCGGAGCCTTCCTCGAGGCCGTAGTACAGATACAGGATCTTCCGCTCACGCGGCGTCAGGTATCTGCGGAACACGCGGTCGATGAACTCGCGCATCAGCTTGTAATCGGTGCGCTCCTCGATCTCCAACCCGTCCACGCCGGCGAACCGTTCACCCAGCGTCGAGGCTTCTCTGTCGGAGCGATCGATGGGAGCGTCGAGCGACACTTCGGTCGCGGACATCTGCTTCGCCGAGCGAATCTGCTCGGGGGGCTCCTCGAGGAGCCGGCTGATCTCGTTTTCGGTGGGGTCGCGCTTGAGGACTTGGGCGAGGATCGTCTCGGCGCGGGCGAGTCTGATCAACTGCGAGTTCTGGTTCAGCGGAATTCGTACTGAGCGAGTCTGTTCCGCGAGCGCCTTGAGGACGGCCTGACGCACCCACCACACTGCGTACGAGATGAACTTTACACCTTGATCCGGATCGAACTTTCGCACCGCCTTCAGTAGCCCTTCGTTCCCGATCGCCACCAGCTCGGCGAGATCGAGTCCGTGGCCCTGATACTTCTTCACGTATGAGATGACGAATCGCAGGTTCGCTGTCACCAGTCGTTCGGCCGCTTTCTCGTCGCCGCGCTGCGCTCGCCTCGCGAGTCGTCGTTCTTCGGCAGGATCGTCGATGAGCGGGAGTTTCTGAATGTCTTGCAGATACTGGTCGAACGCCGAAGAGGGTGACGAGCGGAAGTATCCTCTTTGGGCCCTGGTGGCGGTCACTTGCTCCATACGCGCCCTCTGACCTTTCGGTCCAATAGGAGCGAGCCTCAGGCTCGCGGAACAGGCGGAACTTGGAGGGAGTTACTTCTGAACCGGCCAGCGCCGACCGGGGGGAGGCAGGATAATCTCGGCTACCTAGACCGTCAACGCCGAAGACACGCCATTCTGACCCCCCAAATGGGCATTTAGGGGGCTATCTGCTGAACTGACAGGGCGTTGCAGGTTACTTCAGGACGTTCCGGGCGGGTCCTTCATTTTGGTCTTGCTGGTCGCGGTAACGACGCCGATGCCGAGCGCGACGATGACTCCGACTGCGATCCAGAGGGGCGGCACGTCGAGCAGAAAGGCAGCGATAGCGAGCCCCACGATCAAAATGACGAACCCGATAACGTACGTGGCAAAGCTAGACATGCTCCCGGAGCGGGCAATTAGGGGGCCAAACAAACTGCGGAAATGGGAAATAGGAAATGGGAAATAGGCGCCTCATCAAAGCCCATTTCCCATTTCCTATTTCCCATTTCCGCCGTTTAGTTCTAAGGCCGGGCTCTCCCTGCCAACGTCACCCCGGGCTCTCGCGGCACCAGCACCGCAATGCCTTTGCGCCGGCCAAAGATCTTTGCCTCGCGGCAAGTCGGCATCCAGATATCGATGATGTTCCCCTTGATGAGCCGTCCGGTGTCGTCGATGAGGAAGCGGCCGAGATAACGACGACCGTCGTATAGCTCGACGTATCGCGACAACGGGAAGAGCTTCGGGTCCGCCGCTACGATCCCGGCACGGACATAACGCCCACGCCGCGTCGTAGTCCGCGTCAGGCAGTACGCCGTCATTTGTACAGGAACGGGATCGCCATAGCGCGGTGGCGTATAGGACGCGAGGTACCAACGCTTGGACGCACCCTGGACGACCGCGCCGGACAGGCGCATGGGACTCTGCACGACGACCGGGGGCATCTGGATTGGCTCGGCGTCCCCGCAGGCGCTCAGCGCCAGCGCCATGAGAACCGCCGTCACACCGCGAGTCGTCGTCATGCGGTGAGTGCCTCTCTCACGACGGTGTCCTCGACCGGGACCGTCCAGCCGCGATCCGCTCCCGCCATCTCCCCGATGCATTTCGGCAGTGCGTACTCGACGCGGCCGCCACGCGCCTTCTTGTCCGAGCGGGTGAATCCGATGAGTGTGTCCGCGGCGACGTTGTGCGGCGTTGTCGGCAGTCGTGCCGCTTGACAGACGCGCTCGATCTCGCGCGCGGTTCCCTGGGTGGCGACGCCGATGCGCTCCGCCACACGAGCCTCAGCGACCATGCCGATGGTGACGGCGTCGCCGTGCGTTACGCCAAAGTTCGTGGCCGCTTCGAGCGCGTGCCCGATAGTGTGGCCGAAGTTCAGTACCTTGCGTAACCCGGACTCGCGTTCGTCGCGGGCCACGATGTTTGCCTTGATCTCGACGCTGCGCGCGATGATCGGTGTCAGCTCTTCCAGCCCGCGGCGGCCGGGGAGCGGCCAGGCGTCCACGAAGTCGCGCGTCCGCGCGAAGTAGTCGGCGTCAGCCACCACTCCGTGTTTTATGATCTCTGCGAAGCCGGAGCGCAGATGCTGCTCGGGCAGGGTCTCGAGGACCAGGGGATCGATCACGACCGCGGCGGGCTGATGAAAAGCACCGACCAGGTTCTTGCCATGTCGCGTATCGACACCGGTCTTGCCTCCGATGCTGGCATCGACCATCGCGAGGAGCGTTGTCGGAACCTGAACGTACGGAATGCCGCGCATGTACGTCGCGGCGATGAACCCGGCGAGGTCGCCGACCACACCGCCACCTAGGGCGATGATCGTCGTGTCGCGCCCGAATTCATTCTCGAACAGGGCGTCGGTGAGGACCGCCCAGGTCTCGCGCGTCTTGGTGCGTTCACCCGCAGGGCCAAACAGGATCAACGGGACACGTTCGCCGACGCGAAGACATTCCGCGACGCGTCGACCGTAAGCGTGGTCCCGTGCAACCGTCCGGTCGCTGATGATCACAGTCCGGTTGCCAGGCGTGACGGACCGAACAATGGCTCCGAGCTGATCGAGCGCGCCCGATGCCACGGTAATCGGATAGGGGAGCGCTACCACGTGACCTCCCCGGCACCGGCTCGGCGATTGGCTACGCGCGCGAGCGTGAAGAGCAAATCGGACAGTCGATTGAGATAGACGACGACGATCGGCGGAATCTCGTCTCCCGCGAGCGCGATGACGCGACGCTCGGCGCGACGGCACACGGTGCGCGCGACGTGGAGTGCGGCGGCCTTCGGCGTTCCCCCGGGGACGATGAACGTTTTGAGAGGCTCGAGCTCCTGATCCCCTTCGTCGATGGCGTGCTCCAGCTCCCGGATTCGGCGCTCGTCGATGCTCGCTTTCTCGAGCTGCTTTTTCATCTTGTCGTGGTCGGGCGTCGCGAGCAGCGCGCCGATCGCAAACAGGTCTCGTTGCAGCGGTACCAGGACCTCGTCCACGCGTGGCATCAGTTCAATCGCCCGGGCGAGCCCGATGGCGGCGTTCAGCTCATCCACGTCGCCGTAGGCCTCGACGCGGGGATGGGTCTTTGCGACCCGTCCACCGCCGAACAGCCCCGTGTCGCCAGCGTCACCGGTGCGAGTGTAGATCTTCAACCGAACAACCGCTGGAGGATCGACCTCGAGCCTCGGGGATTCAGTGCCCCCCGCAGGTTCCCGAAGCTCGTCTCCTCATCCACGCGCCGCCGCGGCTGATACGACGCCGGCAACAGTTGCGACAGGTGCGCCTGAAGCCTGTCCGGTGACGCGATCTCATGCTGATCGGCGACCCACGAATCGAGCGCCGACGCCAGTTGCGCCGCGGTCGCGCGCCGCGACGGGCTGCGTTGCAACGCCATCAACAGGATGTCTTCGAGGCTCTTGTCGAGGTTCGTGATGCGCGCCCGCAGGTTGGGAAGCGGCTGAACCGCGACTTCGTCCACGAGCAACGACGTGTCTTCTTCGCGGAAAAGCGGCGACAGCGCCAACAGTTCGTAGAGCACCACACCCAGCGAGAATACGTCGCTTTTCCCGTCAACCTGCGAGCCGAGCACCTGCTCGGGACTCATGTAGTGCTTCTTGCCGATGCGCATCTTCTGCTCGCTCGCCGGATCGAACGACGTTCGCGCCTTCGCGATACCAAAATCGGCGAGTTTGATGTGTCCATCCCACGTGATCATCACGTTGCCCGGCGACACGTCGCGATGGACGATGTCGAGCCGCTGGCCTTCGGGGCTCACGAAGTTGTGGGCGAAGTCGAGCGCTCGAGAAACGCGGCTGCAGACGTACGCGGCGAGCGCGGGGGGGACCGGCGAGCCGAGCTCGTAGTGCCGGTCGATCACGCTCCGCAGCGTCGGTCCCTGGATGAACTCCATGGCGATGAAGTACTCGCCGCCGACTTCGCCGAGCTGGTAGATCTGCACGACGTTGCCGTGCATCAAGTTCGCGGAGAGCTTGGCCTCGTCGATGAAGAGCCGCAGGAACTCCGTTCGCTTGGCGTAGTGCGGATGGATGACCTTGAGGGCGATGCGCTTGGTGAAGCCCTCGGGTCCGAGCTGCTCCGCCTCGTACACAGTCGCCATCCCTCCCTCCGCCACCTTGTTGATGAGACGGAAGGCGCCCTTGTATTCGACGGTCTTCGTGTTTTCCATGACGGCGGGGGGCCTGAGGACCTGCGGGGGGGGCGAGACTGGCGGTTGTATAGCGGTGGGGAGGCGGCGAACGTTAACGAATGCTTCACGACTCCCGCGACATTACGATTATTGGTGCCGGCCCGACAGGGTTGTTCGGTTTGTTCTATGCCGGCATGCGTCAAGTATCGGCGCAAATTGTGGACGCGCTCCCCGAAGTTGGCGGACAGCTCGCCGCGTTATACCCCGAGAAGTTCATTTTCGATGTCGCCGGCTTCTCGCAAATCCTGGCCAAGGACCTCGTCCGGGCGCTAGTGGATCAAACCAAGCGTTTCGACGGGAAAGTGCACCTTGGCCAGCGCGTTACCGGCCTAGAGAAGGACGGCGATCACTTCGTCCTCGTCACTGAAACCGACCGTTTCCCGACGCGCTCGCTTTTGATCGCGGCCGGAATCGGCGCCTTCTCGCCGCGGCGGCTGCCCCAGGCGTGTGCCGAGCCCTGGTACGGGCGGGGGATCTACGACGTCGTAATGGACCCCAATCAGTTCATCGGCCGCAGGGTCGTAATCATCGGTGGGGGCGATACGGCGTTCGACTGGGCCGTGCAATTGCTGCCGCGGGCGACGCACGTGACGCTGGTGCATCGCACCGATCGGTTTCGCGCGCATGATGCGACCGTGGTGGAATATCGCGCCGCGGTGGAGGCCGGCCGGGCGTCGCTGTTCACGTTCCACGAGCTGCAGGACGTGATCTGCAAGACCGGGTCGGAGCAGTTCTCGCACATCCAGCTGCGGGACGTGAAAGCCAAGACGACGCGCGAGATCGAGGCCGATGTCATCCTGCCGATGCTCGGCTTCGTCAGCGACATGGGGATCATCGCCGACTGGGGGCTGACGTTCGTGAAGGACGAGATCGTGGTGAACAGCCAGATGGAAACAGGGCGTCCCGGCATCTACGCGGCGGGCGACGTTACCACGTATCCCGGGAAGCTCAAACTGATCGCGTCAGGGTTCAGCGAAGCGGCAATCGCGGTGAACCAGGCCGTGCACTGGATCTACCCCGAGAAGAAGGTCGCGCCGGGGCATTCATCCAACATGGCGATTTTCGGACAGAAGGATGACTGACGCGATGGTCGTCACATCTGTCCTCATTCCTCGGTGAGCAGGAACAATCGATTGTTCTCGATCTGGTACAGCATCGGAGCCACGAGAACGCCGGGGTAACGCTGGCGCAGACGCTTGGCCTCGCTGCGGGTGAAATCCAGCTCGCTGCCGATCTCGAAGAGCGGCGCGAAATGATGAAAGTGTTCTTCGGCCTGTTGTCGGTCCCAGCCGGCGTTCTTCACCAGGCCTTCGATGAAGATGTGCGAGCGCGCCATGAGGTTCACCATTCCGCAGTTGTTGTGGCCGATGATCGCGATCGCCCGCACCCCACCAACCGCGATCGCGTAGGACACCTTGAACTCGGCCGGCCGCAGGTTCGCGCCACCGGCGCGCAGAATGAACGCAAAGTTGTCCGGGATGCGTAGATGCTTGCGACTGTCCATGCACATGCCGATGAGCAGCTGCGGTGCCGGAACCGGACGCAACTCACGACCGAGGTTTTGATACTGCAGAAGGTCATCGAGTGGGGTGCCGCGCAGATGTTGCGGGATGTCGCGCTCGCTGTCGACTGGCCGAATGACGTCGCTCACGGGCGCCGGTCTCGACTTCTGGTGTCGCTGTAGCCGTCAGGGTAGCGCGCCCGAAGCTTCACGACATTGGCCGCCGCAACCTGATCGAGCGTGAGGCCCGCGCACTTCGCGGTCATTGTCAGACACCAGAGCGCGTCACCGAGCTCCGTGGTCAGTTTGTCGAGCGGCAGCGCGTGTGACTGGTACGCGTGCTTTCGAACCAAGCCGAGGATCTCGCCTGACTCCTCCGCAAGGCCTGCGGCAGCGTCCATCAATCGCTCTGGCTCGGACAACTTTGGATTCACCGTGCGCGCGGCTGCCGTCTCGTACTCGTCGAGTGTCATGCTCGGGAAAGTACAACCTGGTGAACGAACAACAACGACTCATGCGAATTCCACGAATAACCGCGAATGAGCGAAAAGCTATTCGCCATATTCGTCAAATTCGCATGCGTTGTTGCTGTTGACTGTTCAACTAACTGTAAGCGACACGCGGATCCGTCTTAGCGTACGCGATATCCGCCAACAAATTGACCAGCACGAACACCCCGCTGAGAAACAGCACGGCGCCCTGAATCGCCGGCAGGTCGCGCCGGGCGATCGCGTTCACCACGTAGCGGCCGAGCCCCGGCCAGGAAAACACGGTCTCGGTGAGAATACTGCCGGTCAGGTACGCTCCAAAATCGAGACCCAGCACGGTGATGATCGGGATCATCGCGTTGCGGAGCGCGTGGCGCAGCGTGACCGCCCGCTCGGAGAGTCCCTTGGCGCGCGCGGTCCGCACATAGTCGGCACTCAACGCATCGAGCATCGCGGATCGCGTGACGCGGGCCAGAAACGCGATCGACCGCATGCCCAGCGCGACCGCCGGGAGAATCAGGAACTTCCAACTGCCGTAACCCGACGGCGGCAGCCAATGCAGCGTGACCGCGAACAGCAAGATGAGCAGCAGGCCCACCCAATACACTGGAAACGAGATGCCGAGGTAGGCAATGCCCAGCGCCAGGCGATCGACCCAGCCTCCCGGATTGCGGGCACTCAGTATCCCGAGGGTAATCCCGGTAAAGGCGGCAAACAGCATCGCGGCTGCCGCGAGCTGCAGCGTCTTGGGAAAACGTTCGCGAATGTCGCGCGTGATGGGACGATTCGTGATGTACGATCGGCCCAGGTCGCCCTTCACGATGTTGCCGATGTAGTGACCGAAGCGCACGTAGAGCGGATCGTCCAGCCGAAGCTCTGCCCTCAGTCGCGAAATCGTCGTCGAATCGGCGCGTTCGCCGATCATTGCGGTGACGGGATCTCCCGGTGCGACGTACAGCAGCAGAAACGCGACAACGAGCACACCGAAGAGCGTCGGGATCGCCAGCAGGAGCCGTCGAAGAATGAACCGGCTCATGGCTGCGCCGGCGGAGAAATCGACACGTTGATCCAGCGCTGGCCATTGAAGATCACGGGCGGCTTGAATCCCTTGAGCCAGGGCTGCACCGCATAGAGCTCGTTGTAGAAGTAGAGGAACACCATGGGAGCCTCGTGAAACGCGAGCGAGTCAGCCTGCTGGTACAAGACGTTGCGCTTGGCCTCGTCCGGCTCGCGGCGGGCGGTCGACACGAGACGATCGAACTCGGCATGCTGGAAAAAGGAAACATTGCCACCGACACCCTTGTTCGCGCTGTGCAGCAACGGGTACAGGAAGTTCTCGGCGTCCGGATAGTCGGCGTACCAGTCCTTCAGGATCATGTCGGTCTGACCATTACGTGCCGCCTCACGCGCCGCGGCCGACTCGCGCTGCACGATCTTCGTTCGGATTCCGGCCTGGTTGAGATACGCCTGGACCGTTTCGGCGATGCGTCCGTACACCGGGTTCGAACCCACCCAGAGCTCGACGTCGATGCCGTTCGCGAAGCCCGCTTCCGAGAGCAACTCTTTCGCTCGCGCGGCGTCAAAGGGATACGCGCCGCGCGTGGTGTCCGCGCCGCCGAGCGACGGCGGTATGACGCCCGCCGCGAGGCGTCCCCGCCCGCTCATCAGCCGTTTGAGAATCAGCGCGCGATCGATCGCCAGATTGATCGCCTGGCGCACGCGCGCGTCCTTGAGCGGGCCGCGAGTGGTGTTGATCCCGATGTACACGAGCTGCAGCGCGGGCACCGACATGAGCATGCCGCGCTTCGATTCGTCCTCCTCCCACTGCTGCGTCTCGCCCGCGGGAATCAGCAGGACGTCCACGTTCCCGCTCTCGAACTCCGCAACGGAGGTGCTCGGCTCGCTGATGATGCGGGCGCGCAGGGAATCACCTTTCGGGGCGCCGCCCCAATAGGTCGGGTTTTTCGCGAAGAGCAGGTAGTCATCATGCTTCCACTCGACGAGCTTCCACGGACCGGTCCCGATTGGGCGCTCGCTGGACATCTTCGGCGGCACGATGGCAGCAACGGGCATCGCGAGGAGCTTGGGGAAGATGCCTAGCGGCTCCTCGAGCTGAACAACGACCGTGCTGTCGTCGGGCGCGCTCAGGCCGGCCACCGTCGTCGATCTTCCAGCCGCAAAATCCCGCGCCCCACGTATCGGTTGAAGGGGCTCGGCGCGTCCGCCTTTCGTGGCGGGATCCAACGCGCGCTGCCAGCTGGCGACGACGATTCGGGCGGTCACTGGAGTCCCGTCGGTGAACGTGACGCCCTGTCTCAAGTGGAACGTGTACCGCGCGCCGTCTGCCGAGACGTCCCAGCGCTCGGCCAAGGCGGGCTCGACGCGTGCTTCGGGGGTGAAGGTCGTCAGGCCATCGAACACGTAGGCAACGGCTCGGCCCGTGGGAACATCCGTGGACAGAGCGGGGTCGAGAGACCGTGGATCGTAGTTGTCGCGCGAATCGACGATGGTGCGGCGATTGGGTGTGTCCGTCGAGCCGCAAGCGGCGACCGCCAAGAACAGGAAATTCACCCAAGTCCGCATCGAGAATGCTCCAGTCGGCGGTTGACACTCGCGCCAGCGCGCGAGAACTTACCCGAGGCCCTTCTGACGCGTCAATTGTATGTGCCGGCCCGACTTACGCCGCGTCGGCGCCAATCGTTTAATGACCGTCAGCCTACCGCTGCGGCCTGATCGTCTCCGCACCGACAATGCCAAAGCCTGAACGTCCGCCGCGTCTGCAGGACCCGGACGCC
>Ga0137429_1000560_pt1 | contig 14386 bp, 10 predicted proteins | sample EasRivERMZT736_2_FD_102304 | JGI IMG/M metagenome (GOLD analysis project Ga0137429, IMG submission 102304) | Soil microbial communities from meander-bound floodplain in the East River, Colorado, USA - East River MetaG ERMZT736_2 | ecosystem: Environmental > Terrestrial > Soil > Floodplain ...
ACAGCGTTCGCGTGGTGGCATTGACCCCCTGGAGGGACGCGGCGTTTCCAATTGAGGATATTAGGGATGCATGAAACATTCGGTCCGCCGGGCACGTTGGGTCAATATCCGCCCTATCAGCGCACCCGTGAGATGTCCATCACGGACATGCTCCTGGAGAACCGGATCATTTTCCTCGCCGGTCCCATCGTCGAGCGGACCGCCAGCATTGTGATTCAACAATTGCTCTACCTGCAATCCATTCGCCGCGACCAGGACGTGAATCTGTATATCAATTCGCCGGGTGGGCTGGTGGATCAGACCCTGGCGATCTACGACACCATGCAGTTCATGGGGTCGGAAGTAGCGACCTATTGCATCGGCCAGGCGGCAAGCGGCGCAGCAATCCTTCTCATGGCCGGCACGAAGGGAAAGCGTTACATCCTCCCCAACGCCAAGGTCATGCTCCATCAGCCCTACGGCGGCATCACCGGGCAGGCAGAGGACATCAGAATTCAGGCGGAGGAAGTGCTTCGCGACAAGGCCCGCCTGAACTCGATCATCGCAAAATGCACGGGTAAGTCCGCAGATAAGGTGGCCGAGGAAACGGAGCGCGATCGTTATCTGACCGCCGATGAGGCGTTGGCCTATGGAATCGTCGACGAAATCCTCGCCGACGATCGGAAGAAAAAGAAGTAACCCCTCTCCCCGCCGGGGAGAAAAAAGAGGGTCCGCTCTGCGGACCGCCCTTAAGCGATAGGACCCAATAGCATGTGTGCTCTTTCCCAACGAGTACCGTTCGTCATCGAAAGCACCGGCCGCGGTGAACGGGAGATGGACATCTTCTCTCGTCTGCTCAAGGACCGGATCATCTTCATCACCGGCGGGATCGATGACGATGTATCGAACCTGGTCATCGCTGAGTTGCTATTCCTGTCGAACGAGGATTCCAAAGGGGACATCCACATGTACATCAACAGCCCCGGCGGATCGGTGTCGGCCGGGTTAGCGATCTATGACACCATGCAATACCTGCGCTGCGACGTGGCCACCTACAACGTCGGTTTGTCCGCCAGTATGGGCGCGGTAATCTTGTGCGGCGGTGCCAAGGGCAAGCGATTCCTTCTGCCCAATTCGCGCACCCTGCTCCATCAACCTCTCATCGGCGGGATCATGCAGGGGTCAGCGACGGACTTGTCGATCGAGGCCGAGGAGATCATCCGCCTGCGAAAGGCGCTGTACCACATTATTGCCTCCCGTAGCGGCAAGCGACTTGAGCAAGTGGAAAAAGATTGCGACCGCAACAAGTGGCTCGACGCCCAGGAAACGGTGGCCTACGGATTGGCCGACTCCGTCCTCGAACGAATGCCCCTCCCAAAGTAACAACAACGTCCGCAAGTCGTTCAGACGAAGGCGTGGCGCTCGCTCATTGGCGCAATCCGACCGCGCGCCCGGCAAGTTATTATGGTAGAGTGATCCTCGGCGCGCCAAATCCGCGCCTGCAGTCGGAAGGAAAAATGAACTTGCGCAAAAAAACGCTAATGCGAAACAAACCAGTTACAAATGCGTAACCCCTTATGAGACCTATACTTACGGAGCTCGTTAAAGTGAAAACAAAGCCAGAACAAAGCCAGTTACAATCAGCGCCAGGGATCCAGACCGTTACCCCCCTTTTTCCGCGCGTACAATTCCTCCTATGACGAAGGCACACGACAACCGCAACGGGAATTCAGACGGAACCGGCACACCTTTGCGCTCTCTCGATTTCATACGTACGATTGTGACCGAGGATCTCGGCTCGAATAAATGGCGTGGCCGAGTGCACACTCGCTTTCCGCCGGAACCGAACGGCTATCTGCACATCGGCCACGCCAAGTCCATCTGTCTGAACTTCGGGATCGCCAAGCAGTTCGGCGGCAAGTGCAACCTGCGCTTCGACGACACCAATCCGACCGCCGAGGAGGAAGAATACGTCCAATCCATCAAGCGCGACGTGCAGTGGCTGGGGTGGGATTGGGAGGATCGACTCTACTTCGCCTCAGACTACTTCGAGCAAATGTATCAGTGGGCAATGGAATTGATTAAGAAAAGCAAAGCCTACGTCTGCGATCTTGTCGCTGAAGAAACCAGTCGACATCGCGGCACGCTAACCAATGCGGGCAAGGATAGTCCCTATCGCCATCGAACCGTCGCTGAGAATCTAGATCTCTTTGAGCGGATGCGGAAGGGGGAATTCCCGGATGGATCAAAAACATTACGGGCCAAGATCGACATGGCCCACGCGAATATGAACATGCGCGACCCCGTGATGTACCGCATTCTCCATGCGACGCATCACAACACCGGCGAAAAGTGGTGCATCTATCCGATGTATGACTGGGCTCACGGCCTGGAAGACTCGGTCGAGGGGATTACCCATTCCATCTGCACGCTGGAATTCGAAGACCATCGCCCGTTGTATGACTGGTTCATTGATGCCATCAATGAGGGGCGCGGATCAGGAAGCCCATACGGAAAGAAAATCCATCATCCCCAACAGATTGAGTTCGCCAGACTGGAATTGACCTATACCGTGATGAGCAAACGCAAGCTGCTCGAATTGGTTAAGGGGCAATACGTGAGCGGATGGGATGACCCGCGCTTGCCCACGATATCCGGAATGCGGCGGCGAGGAGTTCCTCCGGAAGCGATTCGCGAGTTCTGCGACCGGATCGGAGTCGCCAAGTTCAACAGTACGATCGACGTGCAACTGCTGGAACATTGCATTCGAGACCATCTCAACAAGACAGCCATGCGCGTGATGGCGGTCCTCCGACCGCTGAAAATCATCATCGACAACTATCCCAACGGACAAATCGAAGAACTGGAGGCGGTCAACAACCCCGAAGACACAAGCATGGGAACTAGGAAAGTTCCTTTCTCGCAAGTGCTCTATATCGAACGGGACGATTTCCGCGAAGACCCTCCCAAGCAGTTTTTCCGGCTCGCTCCGGGGCGCGAAGTGCGCTTGCGCTATGGATATTTCATTACCTGCAAGAGCGTCGTCAAAGATTCACAAACGGGCGAAGTGACGGAACTGCACTGCACCTATGATCCTGCGACCCGCGGCGGCGATTCACCCGATGGGCGAAAAGTCAAGGCAACTCTACACTGGGTCTCGGCGAACCATGCCGTTCAGGCCGAGGTGCGCCTGTACGACTATCTTTTTTCGAAAGAAGATCCGAATGAAGCCCCCGACGGCGGCGACTGGAAGTCAAACCTCAATCTAAGATCGTTGGAGACTGTGTTCCCAGCCTCCATTGAACCCTCGGTGGCATCGTCGGCGTCGGGTTCGCGTTTCCAATTCGAGCGCGTGGGATACTTTTGCGTTGATCTCGCCTCGGCGACTGGCAAACTCGTGTTCAACAGGACGGTGACGTTAAAGGATACTTGGGCGAAGATTGAGAAGAAGCAAGGTTAGGCGGCACTACAATTCACCATGCGAGAAAGCTCCCGGCTTGCAACAGTGATTGGTGCCCAGCCATCGGGCTATCGGCGGGCGATGGATCCATTATAATCAACGTTTGAGAATCGCTCGGCGGAGCGAAGGAGACGGCGGACGGAATGATATGCTGAAGTACCTACATGTATGTTTGGAAGCCTTCGGGTATGCGTTGCCTGAGGCGGTGGTAAGTTCAGTCGAGATCGAGCGTGAACTATCGCCCGTCTACGAGCGCTTTGGGCTGCACGAGGGCCGCCTGGAACTGATGACCGGGATCCGCGAGCGGCGGTTCTGGGATGAGGACACTCTTCCCAGCGATGGGAGCACACAAGCCGGTCGGAGGGCTCTGGAGAAGTCAGGCGTAACGGCGGAACAAATCGAGTGCTTGCTGCACACATCGGTCTCGCGAGACTGCCTGGAGCCGGCGACGGCGTCGGTTGTGCATGATAACCTGGGGCTGCCGACGAAATCCATTATTTATGACATCTCCAATGCTTGTTTGGGGTTCCTCAACGGGATCACGTCCTTGGCGAACATGATTGAGCTGGGGCAGGTCAAACGCGGTTTGATCGTGGCCGGTGAAAGCAGCCGGCAGCTTGTACGAACGACGATCACGCAATTGCTCAAGTCGCGAAACCTCACGCGCCGCGACCTCAAGACCGCGTTTGCGTCGCTCACCATCGGGTCGGGAGCCGTGGCGTTGGTGATGACCCATGACTCGGAGTCGCGGACGGGGCATCGCCTGCTCGGCGGGGCGGTGCGGACCGCCAGCCATCACAATGATCTTTGCCGGGGAAGCGCGGATACGGGTTTCGCCGCCGACGCGGCCATGAGCATGCGCACCGACGCGGAGACGCTCCTGGAGGGTGGATGTCGGCTAGCGTCGGAAACTTGGACGGCGTTTAAGCAGGCGCTCGACTGGACGAGCGAGAACATTGACCGATCCTTCTGTCATCAGGTCGGCGCGGTTCATCGCGACCGTTTGTATGAAGCGATCGGCGTCAATCCGGCGAAGGACTTTTCGACATTTGACTCGCTGGGCAATGTCGGCTCGGTGTCGTTGCCGCTGACAATGGCCATGGGCATTGAGCGCGATCCGCCGCAGCGCGGGGACAAGATCGCCATGCTCGGCATTGGCAGCGGGTTGAGCAGCGTGATGCTAGGCGTGCAGTGGTAGCGACGGGAGATGCGTGATCCGCGAGTTGCCGATCTCGGCGAGCTTTACCCTTTCGATTCGCACTACTTGGACGTCGGCGGAATGCGCATGCACTACGTCGATGAGGGTTCGGGTCCGGCCGTCGTCATGTTGCACGGCAATCCGACATGGTCTTTTTTCTACCGCGAACTCATCAAGGGGCTTCGAGATCGCTACCGCGTGATCGCACCGGACCACATCGGATGCGGACTGTCGGATAAACCGCAGGATTACCCCTATACGCTCGCCACTCACATCGACAACCTGAGTCGGCTCCTCGACCACCTCAAGATTGAGGACGTAACCCTAGCCGGGCACGACTGGGGCGGAGCGATTGGATTCGGATGGGCCGCTCGGATTCCGGAGCGGGTGAAGCGGTTCGTTGGGTTCAACACGGCTGCGTTCTTTGGTCGGGTGCCCTTACGGATTCGCGTCTGCCGCTGGCCGATCTTGGGCGATGTGCTCGTTCGGCGGCTAAACCTATTTGCCCGAGCGGCGATTCGGATGGCCAGTGGGCATCGCGAACGAATGACGCCGGAGGTGGTGCGCGGCTATTTACTGCCCTATGAAAGCTACGCGAGTCGAGTGGGTGTGTTTCAATTCATCCGTGACATCCCCGTAACCCGTTCGATTCCGAGCCACGTCGTACTCGAATCCATCGAAGCCGCATTGCCGCGGTTCCATAATCGGCCGATGGCGATCTTCTGGGGTGGGAAAGATTTTTGCTTTAACGACTGGTATCTCCAGAGGTGGATCGAACGGTTCCCCCATGCGGTCATCCATCGTTACGCGGACGCCGGCCATTATGTCGTTGAAGACGCCCATGAAAGGATTCTGCCGCGATTGCGAGAATTCCTCGAAAACGCCACCGATGCCTCGATCATTGCCCGGGGCCCAAAGTCCGGGGGTCCTCTGTGTGGCAAAGTCGCCAAATTCGATTAACCTGTGTCCATGGAACGAAAGACTTTGCGCAAAGAGTCCTACAACTTCTTGAAGGCCCTCCAAGAAACGCCGTCGCCGTCGGGCTTCGAGCAGCCCGTGCAGCGGATCGTGCGGAAGCGGATGAAGCCGTTCGCGAGCAGCCTCGAAACCGACGTGCATGGAAATGTGATTGTCGGTCTGAACCCGAAGGGATCGCCACGGGTGATGCTCGCGGGGCATTGCGACCAGATCGGCCTGATGGTCAATTATATCGATGAAAACGGGTTTATCTTCGTTCTTGCCATCGGGGGGCTCGACCCGTCGGTGCTGCCGGGGTCGCGTGTGGTGGTTCATTCGAAGCACGGACCGATCGACGCAGTGATCGGTAGAAAACCCGTCCATGTCCTTAAGCCGGAAGAGCGCGGCGCCAAGATCGAGTTGCGCGAGCTATGGGTGGACATCGGCGCAAAAAACAAGAAGGAAACCGAACAAGTCGTCTCCGTCGGCGATCCCATTACTTTCCGCCTAGAGATGGTGCATCTCGGCAACGACCTGGTGACCTCACCAGCGTTCGACAACAAGTGCGGTACGTTCGTGGTCATGGAAGCGCTACGGCTCTGTTCCATCAAGCGGATTAAGTGCGCCCTCTTCGCGGTCAGCACGGTGCAAGAAGAGGTGGGCCTTCGCGGAGCACGAACCTCGTGTTACGGCGTCGATCCGCAGGTGGGGATCGCTGTCGATGTCACCCACGCGACGGACTATCCGGACATCGACAAACGGATCAATGGTGACATCAAGATCGGCGGCGGCCCGACGATCTCGACCGGGGCGAACATCAATCCGCCGCTGGAGGCGATGCTGGTCAAGACGGCGAAGACGCGAAAGATTCCGATTCAAATGGAGGCCGCCCCTGGTGGGACGGGCACGGACGCCAACGCCATTCAGCTTTCCCGCGCCGGGGTAGCGACGGCTTTGGTCAGCATTCCCAACCGCTACATGCACACGCCGGTGGAGGTGGTAAGCCTCGGCGATTTGGACGCCGCGGCCAGATTGATCGCCGAAACCGTCGCCGCGATCGATGGGAAGTCCAAATTCATTCCGCAGTAGTCAGGCCAGAGACCCGTGGGTCTTTGATCGAAGTGGAGAGCCCTGAGCGTGACGCAGAGCCTATCCGGCGCGGCGGTCGTCGGCGATACGAGAGACCACCGGCTGATCGACCTGGTCAGCCTGGCAACTCTTCAAAACTTGCAAGATCGGTTCGCCGCCCTCGGGCGGATGACCGTATGCATCGCCACCACGGAGGGCGATCTGATTACTCGCCCCACTTGGGGCAGCCGATATTCCGAGTTGATCGGCGCATCGCCGAAAGGCGAAGGTTCACTGGTCGAAGGGATCCGAAGCGGGGCAAAGAGCGCCGATCCTTCCCGAGCCGTGACCTGCCACGAAGGGATGCAACTGTACACCAGTCCGATCCTCCACGACGGTCAGACGTTGGCGTTGCTTGCCGTCGGAACGCGGAAACACGCGGCGCCGCCGGAAGAACAGCTGCTACGCATTGCCGGCGAGTACGAGCTTCCGTCCCACGAACTTCAGGCCGCTGCCGCCCTGCTTGATCCGAGACGCGGCGGCACGCGGGAAGCCATCCACCGCTTTGCCGACGTTCTCGCGCACATCATCGCGTCCTTGTACGGACAGGCGGAGCGGATCGCGCGACAGCTCGACGACTTACGGACGGTTCACGGCCTGGCGGATCTACTGTCCGGTACGCTTGATCTCCAGGCTATTCTGAACCTCACGGTTCAGCGGGTGGTCGAAGTGATGCCCGTCAAGGCCTGTGCCATTCGGTTACTCAACCAGGAAACCGGGGAGTTGGTGATCAAAGCGGTGCACAATCTCTCCGAGGAGTACCTTCGCAAAGGTCCTGTGCTATTGGGCAAGAGTCCAATCGACAGCGCCGCCTTCGCGGGCCAGACGGTATACATCGAGGACGCCCCGACCGATCCGCGAATCCGCTATCCCGAAAATGCTCGCCGCGAAGGAATCGTCAGCGGTTTGTGCGTTCCATTGACCTACCGCGGGCAGACGGTCGGCATCATTCGGGTTTATACGGCGAGGCGTCATGTGTTCAGCGACTCGGAGGGATCGCTGCTTCGGTCCATCGGCTCACAGGCCGCCTCCGCGATTATCCACAGTCGCCTTTACGCGGAACAGGTCGAGAGTGAACGGGTTCAGCGGCAAGTCGAGGCCGCCGCCCAGATTCAGCGCCGGATGCTTCCCTCGCGGGCCCCCGTGATGCCCGGCCTGACGTTTGGGTGTGTGTACGATCCCACGCTCCAGGTCGGCGGCGACTTCTACGATTTCATCGAGCTTCCTCAGGGATATCTGGGCGTGTGCATCGCAGACGTCGTGGGCAAGGGAATGCCGGCGGCGTTGATGATGGCCTCAATCCGATCGGCGCTTAGAGCGTACGCGCCGTCTGCCGCAAGCCCGGGCGAGACGGTCGCCCAGGTCAACCGACACATGTATCGCGACACACCGGTCGCCGACTTTGCAACGCTGGCGTACGGCGTTTTTTCACCGGACGGACGAAACTTCGCTTACTGCAACGCCGGCCACTTGCCGCCGCTACTGCTCCGCGGTGAACGGTTTATCGAGTTGACCGCCGGAGGGCTAGTCATCGGAATCCAGCCCGATGAGCCGTACGACCAGGAAACCGTGGCTCTGCGTTCCGGAGATCTCCTCGTCATGGTGACCGACGGCGTCACCGAGGCGATGGATTTTCACGATGAGAACTTCGGTCAACAGCGCCTTCTCTCGTCCATCTGGCGGCACCGGCGGCTGGAGGCTCAACAACTTGCGGGGCAAATCCTATGGGACATGCGGCGGTTCGTCGGTCTCGCGGAGCAATCGGACGATATCACGATCGTCGTAGCGAAGGCTGACTGATGGTCGTACGCTCCCTTGGCGGTTTCAGGGCGCGTGGTACACTACAGGGAACGGGGCGTGGCGCAGTCCGGCTAGCGCGCCTGCTTTGGGAGCAGGAGGTCGCAGGTTCGAATCCTGTCGCCCCGAGTCGCCTACGGCGAATAGGGCAGGTAATCAAGTGCGGGGGGAAGCACAATGATACGCTACGAGTGTGATCGCTGCAGTGTGCCGCTGGGGGCCAATGATCCGCGGCGATTCATCGTCAAGTTGGAAGTCTATGCCGCTGCGGGACACGTGGACCTCGTTCTCGACCCCCACGCCGATCCCCAACGTGAGATGGAAGAGATGATGAGAAGCCTGTCCGCCGCAGACCCTGATGAGGTCGAGGACCAGACCTACCGCTGCCTGCGTTTCGACGTTTGCGATACCTGTCGACGGACCCTGTTGGCCAATCCGCTGCGGACCTAATACCGTGGGCTATTGAATTCCCTCAATTGCTGATTAAGACCGTGTCCCCATCTCCTTCGTTGTTTACCAGTTCGGCTGCGGTCCCCCAGAGTTGGGCGATGATCTCGATCGCATGCCCCGCGCCGGCCGTCACCGTAAGTATTCCCGTTTCTTTATCAATCGACACTTGGACTTCCTGCGGCAGTTCGCCGCCGCCCGGCAGCACGGCAAAAAACAGAAGCGTAAGGTCCACGCTCTCAAGGGCCGCCGGCGAAGTGGGCTCGCCGTTCACCAACGTAAAATCATAAAGGTTGTATTGGTGTCCCGTTTGGAACGTGGCCGGAAGGACCAGCTCGACGGTGGCGACCTCGATGGCCACGGTCAACGCCCCGCTTCGTATCAGCCCCGTCCCGGCAGACGGACAGCCGGCCACGGCCACAAAGTGAAGGCTGGTTGTTAGCGAGACTTGCGGCGCGCTGAAGGTGGCCGATTGACTACCCGACGGCTGTATCAGGTTTACCCGAATCGCGTCCGACACCTCCTGAACCCAAACGGGTATCAGATTCGGACTCTCCGTATCGGCAAGGTCAATCGTGACGGGATCCCCCGGCTGCGCCGCGCCGCTGCTTTTCGTCATTAAGTCCACGGTGCCCACTGGTCGGGTCGTGACCTGAACGGCGTCCGTACCGTTGAGGTGCCCACTCGCCGTCCCGGTCGCCCGGAACGCCATACTGAATAGCGCTCCGATCGCCGCGGTCGATGGTGCGGTGAAGGTCACAGGGTCCGGCGCGTTGATCACAGGGTCGAGCGAATTGTTAGAATAGACCGGCGGGCCGGCGATCTGCGTCCATGTGATTGACGCGTTTGGTTGGAGTGGATCTGAGGTCGCATTGAGCGTTACTGCATCACCCGGGCAGACAATCTGGTCTGACCCGGCGACGACCGTCACCGGCGGCGTTGTGCCACCGCAGTCGTCCTGGCACGCGTCGCCGCAAGCATTGCCATGCGTGCTCTCTTGACTGGGGTTGGGGTCGTTCGGGCAGTTATCGCAAGCATCGCCGACGCCGTCAGCATCCGAGTCCGTCTGATCGCCTACGCCAGCGATTCCCGTCTGTGCCGGACCGTTCGCGACGTTGGCGCAGTTATCGCAAACATCGCCCACGGCGTCTAGGTCGGCATCGGTCTGGTCGGCGTTGGCGTCGTCAGGACAGTTGTCTACTTCGTCGCCCCAGCCATCGCCATCGCCGTCGCCCGCCACGTTTCCATCACCAAAGCAACCGCCACCCAGGTTTCCGCACCCGATCATGGCGCACAGCGTCACCCCGGTTACAAAACCGAACAAACGTAACACACCACCCCGTATCAGGAACCGCTTCAGACTCATAAGCCACCTCGCATAAACGCAGGCCTCATTGATTGACACAAAGGGACCGCTGTACGCCCGGATGGACGTACACACGGCAATTATCGTCACGAAATCGCCTCGTGTCCAGTTAGTTATCGGAATCCAAATGAGGAGGCGGCGTGTGGCACGTTGCGCCACACGCCGCCTCGGATCAAACTACCCTGGGAAGGGCTACTCAGCCCTCCCTAGACCGGACGGGAGTCCGGTCCCACGTTGCAGACGTCTTAGCGTCCAGAACGCAGGCCCTTGCCACCCTTCCGATCGATCGCCTTCGCCGGGCGAGCGCCCTGGGTGAACGCGTCCATGTCCTGCGCGTTCAGAACGCCGTCGCCGTTAAGGTCGGCCACAGCCAAGTCGCCCTGACCCATCTGACGCAATTCCTCGATCGACACTTCAGCCAGCGCCGGCGGCAGATCCGCCGCGGCAGGTCCGCAGCAGCAATCCTTCGACGAAACCAGGAAGTTTCTTACGATGAAGTTGTAGTCAGACGGACCCACGCAGCCGTCGCCGTCAATGTCGGCGTGCAGCCCTTCGTGGCACCCGTACTTGCGATCTTCATAACACGTACCCCACGCCGCGATGAATTTACCGAAGTCGAGGATGTCAATGACATCCAGGCTCGGATCTTCCTCCGGAATGGCCTTCTTCCAAGCATCGATGTTACCCATGATCAGCCAGTTTCCGCCGTAGGTGGGATCACCCTTGAAACGGGCCACCAGTTGACCATCGATACAGTCGGGAAGGTCGCAACTACGCAACGAGTGGAGCTGATCTTGAGCGGTGATGCAACCCCACTTGCCCTTGGGAACCTTGATCTTGCCGTTGGCCTTGCCGATGTAGTTGAACTGCCCGCCGAACTGAACGTTTTCCTGGAAGCAATACGGCACGTCGGTGCAGGGTCCATACAGGCAGAACTCGATGCATCGTTCAATGTCGCGGTCGACAAGCGGCGGTTCAAGCTGAACGTGGATGTCCATGCTCGTCTCGTCGCTGATATTGACCGTCCAGCAGCCGTCCGGCTTTCCGTCCGTGGCGCCAGGGCAATTGTTGGTGTCTCCGGCGCAGCCGGCGGTCTGTTCGCACTTGTCCTTGGCCCAGGCATAACAGCAGAAGCTGTTCGCTCCCTGCATGAGCAAGCCGCCGTTGTAAACCACGGTCTGCGGAATCCCCTTACCGCTTTCGTGCGCTCCGCGGCATTCCAGGTTCGCATCGCCGCAGCTAAACGACGCACTCGGAGAATCCCACGTCACCACCGCCGCCGGAACGTCGCAATCGGAGTTGGTGTCGACGTTGGGGGGAATCGTAAGCTCCAGGTCGCCGAACTCCGAGATCTCCTTGGGCTGGGTCTCGACAGGCACCTTGTAGCCCCCGGCATCGACCAGGTAGGTGTTATAGGGGTTGTTGCTACCCGGATCGCCGGGTGGGAGGTCTCCGCCGAAGTCCAGGAAGCAGTTGTTGCACTCCCCGATCATTGCGAAGCCCAGCGCGATGATGTCGACGTTGCCCAAGGGGCCGTCAGTCTTGCCGAATGGATCAACGCCGCAGGCGATGAAGATCGTACCGGCGCCCGCGATCGGCCCATACACCGTCGTAACGTACGGCGGCAAACAGGCGATGCTGTTGAACTCCACACAGCTCGGATCATACTCGATCAGGAACTGTCCGCCGTTGATCGGCTCGGCCGCGGAACCGATATGCACGACAGCCGAGACTTTCTCGCCTGCGTAGAAGCAGTTCGCGGGGAAGATGTCGCAATAGCCGCGCGGACAATCCTCAGGCTTGGCGCACGGGTCGCCGTCATTGTCTCCGCCGACGCACACCTTCTCGATAGCCGTGTCGAGTACGTAGGTGACCTTCGGCACTACACTACAAGCGCACACGCCGCCCGCGCAAGTCGCGGTGGGCGTCTCGCCGCCATGCTGACAGTCAGCGTCAACCACGCACACCTGTCCGACGACTCCAGTGCCCACGCAGCCGCCGTCCGCATCCGATGCTAACCCGTTGCATTTGTCGCCGAACGAGCAGGCGTTTCCGTCGTTGCAAGACACGTTCAACGCCCCCGCAGGGTCGTGTACGGCTTGTCCGCGGTTGTCCAATGCACTGCAAGAATCGGCCGTGCAAACGTCGTCATCGTCCTTGAGGGTCAGGGCGCCCGAGACCTTATCGCAGCAGTTCCCAGTGTCTGTCAGTGGGTCTCCCTTAACGGGGTTGAAGCCCGCTTTGAACCCGCGTTGACAAACGCCTACCGAGGGAGGGCCTGGTAGGATGACGCACGTTTCGGTCGTGCAAGCGTCGTTATCGTTACAGAGGGGATCGTTCCCCGGAATGACGCATTCCGAGCAGCCAGCGGCCGTCGGCTTGGCGTCGCAGACCCCGCCCACCGTGAACACGAACGGGGCGTTCGCCTGCGTTTCGCAATCCGAACGGTTCAGGCATGCATTCGGTGCAGTCCCGTCATTGCAACCAGCCAACGGGGTGCCCAGATTGTGGCAGCACGACCCGGTGACATAGTTCACCACGAACCCGCTCTCCCGCAAGCTATCCAATCGCTCGGGCGGGGTGCCGGGCTTTGCGACGAACGACTCGTCGGCGTTCAGAGCTACGGTGTACTTACCCTTCGCCCCAGCCGGGAGGTCCAGCACGAGGGTACCGCCGTAATAGCTAGACACCTTGGGGCCCGTGCAAGCGCCGCCTGGGCAATTGGCGGCGGCATTGCATCCCTGGCCGACACGAGTCCCACCCACGCAGGTGAAATCCTGATCCACGTGCCCGGGGATACGGTTAGATACGCCGAACCAGGCGTAGTTACAGGTACCGATGGCCGCGCCGGCTTGGTTACAACCGCCGCCGGCAGCCGCGCACCATGAATCCGCACGGGCGGCTGCGGCGTCCATGTATCCCGGATCGCACATTCCATTTCCTAGCCCGTTGCAAGGCGCCCAAGACTCGCCAAATGCGGTCGAGCACGGCGTCGGATCGTCCCCCGGGCATGCAACGACCGCTGGAACGAGATCAAGCCCGTCGCCAGGGGTTTGGTCGAGATCGAGGCAATCGGATCGATAATACCCCGCGCAATCAACCTTGACCTGATAGGCCGCCAGGTTCGGGTTGCAATTCTCGTCTGCCGTGCACGCCGCGCCGACGGTCCCACTCGTGCAAACTGCGTTCGGGATGTCGCATATTCCGTTATTCAACGGATCCCAGTCCGAGAGCTGCACGTTAAACCAGGCCCGGAAACCATCCTTGTTGTTCCGGTCGATCGTCAACTCTTGACCATTGATGGTCACACCGGCCGGATACGCCGGAAGTCCGGTGGGGGGGTTTACCGGCGTGATGGCAATGATCGCCGTAGCCCCTACTCCGGCTACAACGGCGTTGATCCGCGCCGGATCACCGGTGACCAAGCGCGTCACCTCCGTGCCGCTTTTGATCGTTCCTCGCGTGGCTTGATCAGCCCCGCGCGGCCCGGCCAGTACGCTAACCCCTAGCGCCATTGCTCCTACCAATGCGACGCCCAAAACTGGACGCCAAACTCCAACAAGTTTACTGCTTTTCATTTTCCATACCTCCAAAAGGGGAAACGTTCCCAGGTCCCAATTCGACTACCTTATAAGTCCACTGAAGAAGCACACTGCTTTTCAATTTCCGCATTCTACTCCCAATCCAAGCCCTCGAAAAAGCCACGATGGCACGAGCCGGCTCGCTAACCCGTCCGCCATCGAAACCCACACGCCATTACCTGCCCTCCAGCGCTGATCATACAGCTTTTTCGTTCCCAAGAAAACCGATTATCCGCAACTCTCCGGGGCGGGGCGGGCGCTATGCCCGCCCCCAAACCCCGTTCTATTTTCGTCTCCTTAACCGCCACCCTACGGCGAACACCTCACGCAACGATCGCGGCAGAAGCCGGTCCCGCATGTTCCGCTGCCTACGCAGTGTGTGTTGTCGATGCACAGGTCGCCGGTGAGGGGGCCAGGCCCCGTGCACACTTTCACGCACTTGGATCCGGCGCCAAAAGCATTGATGCACGGCG
>Ga0137429_1000561_pt1 | contig 14344 bp, 11 predicted proteins | sample EasRivERMZT736_2_FD_102304 | JGI IMG/M metagenome (GOLD analysis project Ga0137429, IMG submission 102304) | Soil microbial communities from meander-bound floodplain in the East River, Colorado, USA - East River MetaG ERMZT736_2 | ecosystem: Environmental > Terrestrial > Soil > Floodplain ...
CTGGCGGCGTCGATCTCCACGACGTCGATGTCCTGGCCCTCGGCCACCGCGGTGCACGATTCACACTTGCAGCAAGGGGTGGGAGTGGGTGCGTCGAAGGCGAGGCAGTTTAGAGCCTTGGCGAGAATTCGTGCCATGGACGTCTTGCCGACCCCTCGCGTTCCGGTGAACAAGTACCCATGATGGATGCGCCCTGATTGGAGCGCATTTTTCAGGGTGGTGGCGGCGACCTCCTGCCCGACCACCTCGTCGAATGTTGTGCTGCGATAAGCTCGAGCGAGAACGCGATACAACTAGAGGTCTCCCAACGCCAATGGTCCGCGGAGCGGACCCTACGGTTGCTCACAGACATCAGCGCGCCGGGCTCGCGCCCACGGCTCTGGATCGCCTACCGGCGAGGAATGACGACCAGGCGATCCACGGCACCTGAATGAGCCAGGTGGGCTGCTCTGTTTCCAGCCTGACCCGTTGCCTAGACCATCCACTGCATGGGACCTGGTCGTCATTCATCGTCGGCGGACGGCTGCTTTGGCCGGTCGCGCCGGCCGCGTCCGAACCGGGGATCATACCGCGGACCGAGGATGGATTGTAGAGGGCGGGTTTGATCGCCAAAGTCTCAGTGCCTGGGCGAAATCGTCGAACTTACGGGCCCCAGTTTCTTGCAGAGCACTGCCTGGCGCATAATCTTCGGATGCCTCGACGGCGTCCCCGTCCCAGTACGCCGACGCTCAAGAACCGGGAAGGCCCGGCTCGTCAAATTGTCGTTCGTCTAAGGGTTTTCCACACCCGTTCCGGCATGGAACCTGCTAGAATAACCCGAGAGCGCAACCTCAACTATTCGTTGGCGACTTCGCGCCATGAAACGGGAAACGACCATGTTTGCCTCCCCTCTCCGAATACGCCGTGTAGCCTCGGTAATCTTGGGGCTCGGCGTGGCGCTCTCAGTCTTCGTCCCAACCCGTGCTCGAGCGCAGTGTGAGCAGGCCAAGCTTGTCGCCGGCGACCCTGCCAGGGAGCAACATTTCGGGGCGGCGGTCGGAATCAGTGGAGACGTGGCGATCGTTGGGGCCGCCGGGGGCTCCCTGCCTGGAGGCCCCGGAGCGGCCTACGTCTTCCGCAGGTACGGCTCGAACTGGGTGCAACAGCAGAAGCTGGTCCCCTCGGACCTGCAAGAAGGCTCCGTCTTCGGTTGGGCCGTCGCCGTGAGCGGCGACACGATCGTGGTGACCGCGCCCGGACACAGCACGGTTAACCCCGGCGACGGGGCCGTCTACATCTTCCGGTACAACGGGGTGAGCTGGTTGGAGGTGCAGAAGCTCTATCCCTTGGATGGGTTCATGGGATGGCACCTCGGGATGTCGGTGGCGATCTACGGGAACGTGATCGCCGTAGGACAGATCGGCGACTCTTTTGCGGGAGCGCCCGAATCCGGGGCCGTGTACGTTTACCGCTGGAACGGAAGCAGTTGGGTGCAGGAACAAATGCTCGCCCCGCCGGACTTGGACTATTACGACCACTTCGGGACCTCCGTCTCCGTCAGTGGTAACTTGATCGTCGGCGGGGCGCCGCTGAACAACCAAGGCCTCGGCGCCGCCTACGTCTTCCGCTGGAACGCAGGTACCTGGGTTCAGGAGCAGAAGCTCACCAGATCCCAAGGGGAGCAGGACGGCGGTTTCGCAATATCGGTAGCCGTCTGGGGAGATACCGTTTTTGTCGGCAGCCCACAGAACGGCGCTCCGAATTACGACCCCGGGACCGTTTTGGTATTCCGCAACGACGGTCTCTCCTGGGCGCACACAACGACGCTCACGGCTTCCGACGGCGGTCCCGCCGATTTCTTTGGAAGCGTTTCTGCCTACGGCAATCGCCTTCTCGTGCAAGCCGCAGGACTTCCAAATCCTGTGACGCCCCCCGGCGTCGTGTACGTCTTCCAGTCGGAACAGGGGCAGTGGGTCGAGAAACTGAAGCTTACAGCGCCTCCTGACGTTGGGCAATACGGCGGGTTTGGCTCCGCCGCCCTCGGCGACAGGTACTCCGTCCTCGGCGCGCCCTGGGATGACGATGCCTGTCCCGGGGATCCTTCTTGTGGCTCCGGGTCGGCGTACATCTTCGACATACGACTTTGTGCGCCGGTGATTCCCGCAGTGTCGACGTGGGGACTCGCCGTCCTCGGGTTGTCCGTAATGGTAGTGGGAGTGCTCCTACTCAGGAGGGGAGTAGCGTTCGCATAGGAAAGTCTTGGTCTGCGTGCCATGGACGGCGTGTGCCACTGCCGAAAGTCCCGGCGCGCCGGGGCTCTTGAGCAGTGCCATAACGTGGCACCGTCAGGGCGAAACGTCTGGTCGCTACCCAAGCCCCCGCTGCGAGAAGATTGCCCCTCTTTGCAATTTGTATTTCGTAATTCGTAAGTCGTAATTCGTAATTGGTGGCCGGCGCGTGATCGGTCGCGCCCCCGCATTTCACCGAGCGCCCGTGACGTTATAGGGGTATGGACGTCCTGCTTGCGCTCATTCCACGCGCCGTGATCGGAACAGCGGCAGGGATGGAACGGATGGCGTGAAACCGCTAATACCAAACGAACCCGATGGGGAATCACGTAAAGGTTTGTCAAGAATGGACTTGTGGCGCAATGGCAATTTCAAAACGAACCCGATTCGAAGCCCATCGGCCCCTGCGTCGCTTCATTCCTTCGTCGCTTCGTCCCTTCCGGGAAGTGCCACACAATGACACTACGCGAAAAAACTGTACTTGCAAAACGAACCCATTTGACGCTCTTGCTTGAAAAACACAAGCATTGCCGTTCTGGCCCCCGATTCGTCCACTGCGATGCCGCTCCCGGTCGGCGCGTTCGCCCTCGCTTCAATGGACAATCCTGCCCCATTGGTCCGTGTACAGAATTAGACGGAATCTGCGTCGTTTTGAATGAACCAAGTCACAGTGGTTCGTATGCCGAACTTCCGTTAGAATGCAGCCGCCCTGCTATGCTCACATCCACACCGACAGCCCTCGCCTCGGCGCACCGTGAACGACCTGTTCGTTTGCGTTCCGCAACGGCGGACTGGGTGATGTACGGAGATCGAAAAGACGTCGTCTTAGGCAAGTCCGCACCGGATTGGTTCGAGCTGGACGGCGACTCCCGTGCAACCCCCGTGAAGTCGGGTTACCATCGCCGAACATGGCGCGTGAGCCTCAACGAAAAAGTGGTCTTCGCCAAGGTCTTCGACGCCAAACGCGGTGGTCCGGTCAGCCAACTTGCTTTCGCCTTCGGGCTGGGGGCGGCGCAACGAGAGTGGCGAGCGTCGCGGGCCGCTGAATGCCGCGGCGTGCCCGCGGTTCGCTGTCTGGCGCTGGGCGTGGACCGGCGACAGGGTGGACGTACGGTTCTGCTGTCGGAGGGTCTGCCCGACGCCGTCCCGCTTTCGCAGGCTTGGGAACGCGGAGCGTCCAGCCGCCCCACCGCCCAATCGTTGATTGAAGCCGTCGCCCGACTCTTTGCTGCCGCCCACAACCGGGGCTTCGTTCACCGCGACGCGCACCCCAGCAACATCCTGGTTCAAGCCAAGGCCTACGCGGGATGGGAAGCGAGCTATGTCGATTTGCACGGCGCTTATCAATTCAGAGACTCGGCCTCGACCAGGTGCGCCGTCCGATCCCTGGCCCAGCTCGACCATTATTTCCAACGATGTGCTACGCGCTCGCAACGGCAGCGCTTCCTGCAAAGCTATGTTTCACTGCGTCGCTCGCTCCATATGTGCGGAGAGCGGCGGAAGTTCTTTCGCGGCTTGCTTTCTTCGATTGACCGAGCGCGGGCGACTCACGCCGCGGCGCTCGCCCGGCAGCGCGACCGGCGAATTCGCCGGAACGGAAAGTACTTCGCCACGATCGCCCTGGGCGATGGCTGGAAAGGCACGTTTGTCCTGCAGTTGGAGCGCCGCCACGCATTCCCCGAACCTGCTGTTCCCAATCGATCGGAACACGACTGGCGTAATCTTTTGCAGGCGGTTTTCATGAGCGACGGGTGGCAACGCAACGACGGCGCGTTCGCAGTCCACGGCGCTAACGTCGAACGAGCCAGACCCATCGGGATACGGGAAGCGATAATCTGGTCGCTCAACGGAGCGCCTCAGCGCGAGGAGTTCATCCGCTCTCATCGGTTTCGACATCGGGACATAGCAAGTGAACTCATCCTGGCGTGTCTTGAGCATCGAAGCGCGACGGGTTTGATCGACGAGACCATCCTTGTCCGAGCGAGGTCCAGTCGGAAGTCGTAAAGCCATGAATCGAATGGAAATCGTTCGGGGCGACATCACCATGCAGCAAGTTGATGCAATCGTCAATGCGGCCAACTCCTCGCTGCTCGGCGGCGGCGGCGTGGATGGAGCAATCCATCGGGCCGCCGGGTATCAACTCCTGGAGGAAAGTCGGACTCTGGGCGGTTGTCCGACGGGACAAGCAAAGATCACGGCTGGATACCACTTGCCCGCCAAATACGTGATTCACACCGTCGGTCCGGTCTGGCGCGGCGGTAACGCGGGCGAAGCCGATCTACTCGCCTCTTGCTACCAATCGTCGTTGGAATTAGCGGAGAAACACGATTGTAAAACGGTCGCCTTCCCGGCCATCAGTTGCGGGGTCTATGGTTACCCCCTGGCCGAGGCAGCGCGAGTTTCGTTGGCAACGGTTCGAGACCACCTCTTGGCCCATTCGACGCCCGCGCTGGTGCGTTGGGTGATGTTCGACCCAGCGGCCTACGCGGCATGGGTCGCGTCAGCACCGTCATACGAGCCGACCGAGGAGGGAGGGTCCACGCCCTTGAGTGTTGGGGCGAGGCAATAACCTCTATGCGTCGCTACGCGAAACATCGTCAGGTTGAGGGAGTTTTGTCCGTCGGGCCGCTGGCGGAGCGGAGCGGAGTCACGTGCGGAGGTAGCCGTTAACGAACCAGGAACGAACGATCCGCTCCGATTCGGGGTTCAACTTGGTGATGCTGTTTTGGACTGCTATTCCTTCGGCGCGGCAGCGGTCGATGAGCTGCCGCGAGGTCAGCCCAAGCTCTCGGGCAAGCTCCTTCACTTTGATTCCCTTCTTGGCCACGGAGCGATTCTAGGCTATTCAGCCCCCGTTGGTGAAGGGTTGCCCCCGTTTCAACGGGCTTGCTCCGGTTCCTTCGGCGGTTGTCGTAATTTCGATTATCGGGCGACGTTAGGCGCGTGATTCGAAATCATGCGCTGAGTTTTCCGTCTCCGGCGTTATACTCAACGGCACTTCCATCAGGGCTGGAAGCGGAGGGAAGAACAAGGACACTTCCAACAAGATTGGAAAGGGAGAGAAAGACATGAGCATTCGATTGGTCATCGGTTCCTTAATCGCACTTGTGGTCGCCGCATCGATGCAAGCGCTGGCGGGTTCGGCCGATCAGGTCTTCACCTATCAGGGGCAACTCAAGAAGGATGGCTTGCCTGCGAGCGCGGAGTTCGATTTTGAATTTCGTGTGATTGATGACCTCGGCGCGCTACTGGCCGGACCGATCTGTCGGGACAACATAGCGGTGATCAACGGGCTTTTCACGGTTGAGCTTGCATTCAATTTTGATTTTTCTGGGTTCGAGCCGCCGCTTTTGGCGATTGGCGTCCGCGAGGGCGGGGTCAATCCCGACTGTGATTCCGGCTTGTACGCGCCGCTCGACCCGCCGCAACGCATGACGGCGACGCCGCGGGCGGTGCATGCGCAATCGGCATCTGGACTTGTGCTGCCCTTCAATGGGTCGACCGATCAGGAAAGTACCGCCTTTACCATTCAACAGCAGAACCTTACGTTCCAAGGAGTCGCCATTCAGGGCATAACCTCTTCGAGCGGCGACGGATCGGTAGGCGTCACGGGCCGGGCGGCCGGTCTGGAAGGCCGGGTAATCGGGGTTCGTGGCGATGCAGAAAACAGTGAGAGCGGCGTCGGCGTGTTGGGATTCGCTGTTCCACCCACGGGAGTAACGCGCGGCGTTTGGGGGCTGGTCAATTCGCCGGCAGGATTCGCCGGGTATTTTGAAGGCAAGGGATTCTTCAGTGATCGGCTGGGCGTCGGTACGGAAGCACCCGCCACACAACTCGACGTGGTCGGCACTTCCAAGGCAACCAATTTGCAGCTTACCGCAGGCGCGGGAGCGGGGCGCATCTTGCAATGCGTGGATGCCGCGGGAAATGCCCAATGGGTAAATCCGCCCGCCATTCCGGATGGACACTCCCTGAACGCCGCCGATGGTGTTCCCGTCGATGCCGTTTTTGTGAACAACGACGGCAACATCGGCATGGGCACGATCACACCGACGACCAGACTCGATGTCGCCGGGACAACACGAACCGCGGCGTTCCAACTCACAACCGGCGCCGCGCCGGGGCGTAACCTTCAATGCGTAGATGTGGCAGGAAACGCTCAATGGGTAAGCCCGCCGACCATTCCCGATGGCCACTCCCTCGACGCCGCGGACGGAAACCCGGTCGATGCACTTGCACTGGACGCGGCCGGAAACGTAGGCATCGGCATTATCGCTCCGACCGCGAAACTGCACGTCGCCGGAACGCCCGGCGTGGACGGTGTCCGGTTCCCCGACAACACACTGCAAACGACGGCCCTCGCTTTCGCCGGAACCGGGGCCGCGACGACGGCCGCTCACAGCGATCACGGCCACCATTCCCTCGACGCCGCGGACGGCGATCCCCTGGACGCCGTCTTCGTAGGCAATGACGGACACGTAAGCATCCAGTCGCCGGCGACTGGAGGAGTGCCACTCAGTGTTCGCTCGGGTAACCTCTTCGCCGAGATCCCATTTTCGACGACGCTGGCTCTCACCAGTTCCGAAATCAACTACCTGTCCATGCTGGCAGAAGTTGATAGCGAAATGGGTTTGGTATTCAACCCTGTGGGCATGGGTGCCAGTTCGGGCGGAATCTTCTTCAACAACTCCAACAACGTCGGCGGCCTTCATTTTCGCACCGGCGAAGGCAACTCGCGAATGGTGATCGACAGCTTCGGCCGGGTCGGCATCGGACAGGACTTCTTCATGCCGTTCAATCCTCTTCACGTGGCCGCCGACATTGACATCGACAGGGGCATCACGGGCGGCAGCGTGCGGATCGGGCCGGCGGCGGCAGAGAGCCTTTTACTGGATGGTGATGAGATCCAGGCGTCCAACAATGGCGAACACGCCGATCTGGGGCTCAACGCTCGGGGCGGCAACGTGGGCATCGGCACGAACAACCCGACGGCGAAACTCGAGATTTTCGGCAACTTTCCAGACGATGGGATCAAGTTCCCCGACGGCACGTTGCAGACCACCGCCTACCGGCGACTCAAAGTCTCCGCAATAATCGATCCGCCCCCCATCGTTGCCGGCGCGAGCACCGTCATTTCAATCCCCGTCGTGGGCGCCGCGGTCGGCGACGTGGCGATCTTTAACACGCGCGTCGGTCTGCCGGCGGGCCTGGTGGTTGGGCAGACTATCGTCAACACAGATAGCGTCGTGGTCCGGCTGAATAACGTTTCCGCCAGTTTGATCGATGCAGCGTCCAACACGGCGGATGTGGTCGTACTGAAATAAGCGCCCGAGGTTTGCCCCGAAATGGTCATCCCAGGGCGTCTGCATGCGAGAACTTTTTATTCGTAGACCATTTGGCCGTATGCCACCGCTCTTTGAGCGGTGGTGGTCGTGTCCTGCCGGTTTAGGTGAAGTTGCCTTTGCTAAGCCCAAGAAACTCCAGCGCCGTACCGCAGAGGAGCCGGGACTTGGTCTGCGCCGACAAATCGTTCATGGATTCGATTAATTGACCGGGATGGGCCTCGCCGAGCGGGAAGGGATAATCCGAGCCTAAGGCGATTCGCTCCGCGCCGACGAGCTTGATGAGATTTCGGAGGGCATCGGCGTCGTGGACCAGCGAATCAAAGTACATCCGTCCGAGATAGTTTCGCGGGTTGACTTTGTTGTCGATGGCGACCAAATCAGGCCGGGCGAGGAAGCCCTGTTCGATCCGCCCGATCGTGCCGGGGAATGCTCCGCCTCCGTGGGCGAAACCGATCCGCAGCCGCGGCAACCGTTCGAGTACGCCCCCGAAGATCACCGAGCAGACGGCCAGCGCCGTCTCCGCGGGCATTCCAACGAGCCAACCGAGCCAGTATTTGGCGGTGCGCTCCTTGCCCAGCATTTCCCACGGATGGACGAAGACCGCGGCGTTTAGGTCCTGCGCCGCCTCGACAACGGAAAAAATTTCCGGAATGTCGAAGTTCCGCCCGTTGACGTTCGTACCGATCTGCACGCCGGGCATGTGCAATTCAGTAACACAGCGCTCCAGCTCGCGGATCGCGAGGTCCGGGGCTTGCATCGGCAGCGTCCCCAGGGCCACAAAGCGCCTGGGGTACTCGGCCACAACACCGGCCAGGTGGTCGTTGAGAATCCTCGCGAGATCATGCCCATCGGCGGGCTTGGCGAAGTAGCTAAACATCACCGGAACGGTAGAAATCACCTGCATTGTGATACCGAAGGAATCGCACTCCGACATCCGTCGCTTCGCGGACCAGCAATTGTCTTCGATCTCGCGGAAAAACTTGCCGTCGATCATCATCCGCGCTCGGCACGGAACGTGATGCTCCAAGCTAACGAACCCACCGTAGCTGAATTTTTCGCGCAAGTCGGGCCAATTCTCAGGCAACATATGGGTGTGCAGGTCGATTTTCATCAACGGCAAGCTTACACCGCCCAAGGCTTCGCGGCGAGCCGGTAGGGTACGTTACGCAGACGGCATTCCGATTGACGATTTGCAAGAGAATGGTCTTTCTTCTGCGACGTGATCCGTCGGCCCGAGAAGCCAGCAGTCCGAAGCAATCGCCGCTTGCTTGGTCAGCACGACGGCAGCGTTGACACCGGTCCGGGCTTGGGAACCCTTGTGCCGCATTTATTGCAGGTGCGCCGTTTGTCGTCCTTCCAGAAGGCCTCCATGGTCTCGCGGAAATGCTCGACGATGTCCTTGCAGGCGAACTCGATGTCGCAGACCAACTCTCCGCATTTTTCGCAATAGAACACGAGGTGCTCCATTTCCTTCGGTGGGCGGACGCGCTCCACTACGATCCCGATGGTATCCGGCGGTCGCTGCGGGGAGTGCGGCACGTTGGGGGGGATGAAGAAGGTATCGCCCTCGCGGACTTTGTGGTTGACGATCTTCCCGTTCTCCCGGGTCTGCACCACGATGTCGCCCTTGAACTGGAAGAAGAATTCCTCGGAGTCGGTGATGTGAAAGTCGTTGCGAGCGTTGGGGCCGCCCACGACCATGACGAAGAAGTCCTGGCCACGGTACAAGTACTGGTTACCCACCGGCGGCTTCAACAGGTGCCGATGCTCATCAACCCAGTTTTTTAGGTTTAACGGGGACAACTTCGACATGACCCAACCCTCGCAATGACGTTCGTGTTACTGAGTCCGACTCTTACCCGGACAGCATAGTTGCTGCTTTGCGGACCCGCAACGATACGCGAGCCGTCCGCGCCATCCATCCTCTATTCGCGTGTAAGTGCTTGATGCACCGTAAGTTATGTAATACGGCCCGAAAAGGCGAGGCACTCGATAGCTGAATATCGAATCCTGCAATGCCGTCGTTCCCGGCGAGGCTTCTTTGGGCAATTATTTTTTGAACGAGTAGGTTGACCTAGACCGAAAACTATGCGATAATTTGCGCAAAGCATCTCCGTCTTAACGGGATCCTACCTTATCGAAGCAGTGTTGTTTCAGGTGGTCCCGGCCGGGGATGCGAGGAAGTAGAGGTTTGTGGTATGCCGGAAGGTACAGTGAAGTGGTTCAACGACGCCAAAGGGTTTGGTTTCATCCAGTCGGATGATGGTGGAGACGTATTTGTCCACCAAAGCGAAATCCAGTCGGAAGGTTACAGGAGTCTTAACGAAGGGGCACGGGTCGTGTTCGAGTTGACCGAGGGTCAGAAAGGACCGAAGGCGGCGAAGGTTCGCCTGCTCGGTTAGTCGACCAAGCCCAGAATAGACTGTTGAAAACCGAGGGCATCGACGCTTCGCGTCGGTGCCCTTATTTTTTTGCTCATGAGCGACACCCGCCCTACCATCGTCGAAGGCAACGGCGGGAAGCAACTCTGGCAGAGTTTGCTCCTTACCGTTCTCTTGGTCGCCGTTGTCGCGGCGGCTTATTCCAACAGCTTCGACGGCGCGTTTCTCTTTGACGATATTTACCACATCGTCGAGAACGAGCGCATCCGCCAATTGTGGCCGCCGTGGAACTTGCTCGCGGTCGAACGTCCGGTCGTCGAGCTGTCACTGGCGGTCAACTACGCGCTCGGCGGCCTCAAGCCTTGGGGCTACCACGCGTTCAATCTTGTGGTTCACATCCTGGCGGCGCTGACACTCTACGGAGTTCTGAGTCGGACGATCGTCGTCTATCAGAGCCGTGGGCGCAAGCCCACGGACATCTCTCTTGTCACCGGGCTTGCGCCCGGTGCTCTGTTTTCTTTTGTCATTGCGTTGCTCTGGGCGGTGCATCCTCTCCAGACCCAGAGCGTCACTTACGTCATCCAACGCGGCGAGTCGCTGATGGGGTTGTTCTATCTACTGACCCTCTACTGTGCGATCCGCGGTTTGCACACCTCGCGACGCCTCGGCTGGTATGGAGCGGCGATTGTCGCGTGCGCCCTGGGGATGGCCTCCAAGGCGGTCATGGTCACGGCGCCGGTCATGGTGTTCATTTATGACCTTGTGTTTCTGCGAAACGGCACATCGAAACGACGATGGGTGTTGTACGCAGGACTAACGGCGACGTGGGGCGTGTTGTGGACATGCGGTGTAACGGAGGAAGTGCTCGATCCGGAGGTCCAGCGTTCACACGTCGGATTCGGATATCACGGCATCACTCCACTGGAGTATGCGGCCACGCAACCGGGCGCGATCCTGAAATATCTGAGGCTGTCCTTTTGGCCGGTCGGGCTTTGCTTGGATTACGACTGGCCCGTCGCAAGGACCGCAATGGTCATCATTCCATCCGCACTGGTCCTGCTTCTAATGCTCGGAGCGACGGCATGGGGTTTGGTTCGGCGATCGTGGCTGGGGTTCGCGGGGGCGTGGTTCTTCGTAATTCTGGCCCCGACTTCAAGTTTCATTCCCATCAAAGACTTGGCGTTCGAGCATCGGATGTACCTGCCCCTAGCCGCCGTGATTGTGGTCGTCGTGTTAGGCGTAAAGACCCTGGTTCATCGAACCCTCACCCCAACCCTCTCCCTGGAAGGGAGAGGGAGTTTTTGGAAACCGCGGATTCAGTACATCGAATGGCCGCTCAATGCTTCGGTCCTCGTTGTGGCGGCACTCTTGCTCGGATACTTCACATACCAGCGCAACAAGGACTATCATAGCGATTTAGTGATGTGGACGGACGTTGCGGCGAAGCGGCCGGACAATGCCCGTGCCCGCGTCGCTGTCGGGAACGCCCTGTTGGCACGAAACCGGGTTGACGAAGCGATCGCCGCGTATCGAGAGGCCGTCGCCATCCGACCCGACTTCGCCGATGGCCAATGCGCTCTGGGCATGGGTTTGGCGCGGAAGGGGGCTCTCGATGAAGCGGTGACCGCCTACCGCGAGTCGCTGCGTCTTGATCCAAACCTCGCCAAGGCCCATTACAACCTGGGCAATGCGTTGAGTCGGCAGGGGAGGATCGACGAATCTATCCGCAGCTTCCGTGAGAGTTTGCGCATCCGACCGCGGTTCGCCGACGCTCACTGTAACCTCGGCAACGCCTTAGCAGCTCAGGGGCAACTCGACGAGGCCATTGCGGAATACCGCGAAGCGATTCGCATCAAGCCCGGCCTCGCCAACGCTCACAAAGGTCTTGGGGACGTGCTCGTCCGACTGGGCCGGGCGGATGAGGGCATCGCCGCGTTCCAGGAAGCCATCCGCATTCAACCCGATTATGCGAACGCCCATGCGAATCTGGCCGCCGCTCACTTTGATCGCGGTGAGTACGAAGAGGCGGCAAAACACGCTCGGGAAGCCCTGCGCATCGACCCCGCGCACGCGGCGGCCAAAGAGACGCTCAATGCAACCCAGGCGGCGATTTCAGCGCGCGGGCGACCTTGACCGCGTTGACTGTGGTGCTTGAAACACATCTCTCACCAAAACGATGACATCCGCTCAGCGTCCTACCATGATTATTGTCTCCTCCGCCTTCACGGGCGGCGGGCAACTCGACCTCGCCGACCATCCCTGGAGGGGATAGGGCGTTCAAATTGGACCGCCTTTGCGGTTTCCGGTAAACAAGACCCGTGGGATCGCGGCTCGCGATATTTCGCCAGAAGATCGCATTCGGCGCTTACGAATTATCCGGACACGCCAAGGACGAAATGGAACAGGACGGCTTCACAATTCGGGACGTGAATCGGCTATCTATTCGGGTAGAATCGTGGGAGTTCAGCGGCATGGCCGCGGCCCACGAAAGTTCGTGGTGGCCGGTCGAGCGGAGGATCGTCGCCGTTTGCGGCTCGTGTGTCGGCTGACCGACGGCGGACGATTACGAATTATCACCGTTTTCGCGGAATAAGCGATGAAGTTTGATGATTGCGACCATTGCGACGGAAAGGTACGAACACGCCGTGTGACTGTCGATCTGCGGCGCGGAACAAGCCTCTACATCTTCCGAAATGTGCCGGTCGGGGTATGCGCGAAATGCGGCGAGCGATATTACCCTGGGCCGCTTCTAGAACAGCTCGACGAGATTGCACAACACGCGGTCAACGGAACGAAGTCGGTCAAGGTGCCCGCGTTCGACTACGCCGAGGTCGGGTAATTGGCGCTCCGACGGCCGAATCGAAGCGGGAGTGGTCTGCGGGTCAACCGCCGATCGTTGGTGCCACGATGTGGCATTGCGAAAACAAAATGGTCCGCACAGCGGACCCTACGGAACTGTGCTGCGACCAGCGCCGTTCAGGACCCGCAGAAGGCGACGAGGACGATGTCGTGCCCCGCCACACTGCAGATGCCGCCGCATTTGTGCCGACGACTCCCCGCGTCAGGCACTCGCGAGATCACCATCTGCTTCCAGATTCTTCAGATAGCATTCGAGGTTGTCTCGGATCTTGGCGAAAACCATCGGCAGGTATGGCCGAAGATCTTGAAAAGTCGCGTCGTCTGCTGATGGTCCGCCGTGATAAGCCCTCATATGACCCAGGATCGCCAGGCGCTCCTCGGTTGATATTTGCGCCATCGGGTCGCGTTCGCGGTAATCGTGGAATCTCGACAAGTGGATGAATGCGCAGCCGAAACGATACACGGACTCGGTCCACCCGTGCAGTCGTTGGGCGAGTTCGACCATATCGCGATCCGTGATGACCATGCGACTTCCCGCGACCGTCCACTTGCGGCCCTCAGCCGATGCCTGCATGAGTTCAGTTCGGCGCTGCCTGTCGGCGATGGACAGCAGATAGATGATTCGTACGAGCGAGTCCAGTTCCTCGCGGAGAGTGGACACCACCTTTCCCAACAGGTCTTGGGAGTGGAGGAGTTGGATGGCCTTGTCATTGTCCTTCGACCGGGCTCGTACTTGGCGGCAGAACAACGCTCGCGCGGTCATCCTTGCCTCGAGTCTTGCGCGATAGATGCCGATCGCAGGCCCGTCTTGTGGACGCGGGCCAGCTCGAAGCATCGCGAGGCGATGACCGTGGGCATGACGCTGAGCGTATGGGATCGACTCGACCAGGTCCAGAGAACCTGGGGGCACCTTTGCCGGTTTCTAAGCCGGGGTGCAATGGGTTTGTAGGATTCGAGGCAGTTCGATCGTGAACCGGGACCGGGGCAGGACTTGATCGGCGCCAGCCTCTGCGGCTTGTTTCGCCAGGTCCTGATCGACGTGGGACACAAAGGCGACGACGTAAGGTCTGGGCATGTGAAGATTCCCGGCGGCCACGGCGTCCACGCCGGCGGTGTTGAGGTCGACGATCAGGAGGCTTGGCCGAACCCTGTCAAGCTCGGCGGCAAGGGCGGCGAGGGATCGAACGACCGTCCCTTCGAGTCTCAGGACAAGGGTTTCGATGCCCAGCGCCTGGGCCGTAGATCGAATTTTCGTCTCGAAGATCAGGTCGTTGAGGACGGCCACGACTCTACCCGTCGAGCGATCCTCGCTCATGTTCCGCGCCTCGTTCGTCCGTTGGACGCGACGTTGAGCATCAGAAGAAGCACCGCAAAAGTCGACATCATCAACACATCGGACGATCCGCAATCTCGCGCCCGGGCGATGTTGTCGATTCCGTCCGGGTAGAGAGGCCGGATCGGGTTCACGATCACAGGGTCCGCGGGTGTATCC